>Ga0136612_10000969_pt1 | contig 11670 bp, 9 predicted proteins | sample AntDryUQ224A2306_2_FD_106644 | JGI IMG/M metagenome (GOLD analysis project Ga0136612, IMG submission 106644) | Polar desert sand microbial communities from Dry Valleys, Antarctica - metaG UQ224A (23.06) | ecosystem: Environmental > Terrestrial > Soil > Desert | place: Antarctica: Dry Valley...
TCAGAAACCCAAAGCGGGTCTCGGCTTCCGCCTCATCGATCCCGCAGGCGCTGAATACCTTTTGCTGGATGTCGGCCCGGTGCACCCGCACGCTTCCCGACCCCAGTTCCCACCCGTTGAGCACCAAGTCGTAAGCCTGAGCCCGCACGGCCAGCGGGTCGGTCTCCAGCAAGTCGAGGTCGTCGGGATGCGGCATGGTGAACAGGTGGTGGGCCGCTTGGGGCCGACCGTCGTCGTCCACGCCGTCAAATAGCGGGAACTCGTCGACCCAGGTGAAGTGGAAGCCGCCTTCGGACACCGGTGGTGACCCGAGGTGGACCCGCAGTAGCCCGAGAACGTGGCGGGTGACCCGCAGTTCCCCCGCCACCATCAGGAGGAGGTCGCCCTCTACCGCCCCGGTGAGGGTGCGCAGCGACTCGACCTCCTCGGCGGAGAGAAACTTGGCAATCGGGGAATCGAGCCCGTCGGCCTTGACCCGCATCCACACGAGGCCGGCCGCCCCCCACTGCTTGGCCTTGTCGGTCAGGTCGTCGAGCTTTGAGCGGGTGAACTCCGCGCCCCCTTCCACCCGAATGGCCTTGATGCTCTCGGCCTTGAAGGCGTTGAAGCCGGTCTGCTCGAAGACGTGGGTCAGCTCCACCAGTTCCATCCCGAAGCGCATGTCGGGCTTGTCGGAGCCGAAGCGCTCCATGGCGTCCTTCCACAGAATCCGCCCGATGACCGGCGCCTCACCCCCGGCGGCCGCCACCGTGGCCTCCGCCACCGCGTCGGAGATGACTTCTTGGACATCAGCCGGCGTGGCGAAGGACATCTCTGCGTCGAGTTGGATGAACTCGAACTGGCGGTCGGCCCGCAGGTCTTCGTCGCGCATGCAGGTGGCCAACTGGTAGTAGCGGTCGAAGCCCCCCACCATGAGCAGTTGCTTGAAGAGCTGAGGACTCTGGGGCAGCACGTAGAAGCTGCCCTGCTTGAGTCGGGCGGGCACCACGAAGTCGCGAGCCCCCTCGGGGGTGGCCGCGGTCAGCATGGGGGTGGCCACGTCGATGAAGTGGTGCCGCTCCATGGCCCGGCGGATGGCCGACGTCACCGCAGCGCGGGTACGCAGGTTGCGTTGCATGCGGTCGCGGCGCAGGTCGACGTAGCGGTGTCGCAGGCGGACGGTCTCGTCGACGTCGACCCGATCTGAGAGCTGGAAAGGGGGCGGCTCCGAGGCGTTGAGGATCTCCACCACGGCGTCGCCGATCTCCACCTCGCCGGTTGAGATTGCCAGGTTCTTCGTCCCCTCGGGCCGGGGCCGCACCGTGCCAGTGATCCGCACCACGTACTCCGAGCGCAGCTCCTGGGCGCCGTCGACCACACATTGGACGATGCCGGTGTGGTCGCGGACATCGACGAAAGCGAGGTGCTCACCGTGCTCACGGCGGGACCCCACCCATCCGCACACGGAGATCTGGTTGCCGATGTCGTCGGCGGAGACGCCCCCGCAGTAGTGGGTGCGTAGGCCACGGGCCTGGGGGAAGCCTCCTGCGCCGGGGACTTTCGGGGTCATGCCTGTCTCACTCTCTGGACGATCTCGGTGCGGGGGACGGTCTCATCTTCGCCCGAGGTCCGCAACCGCTTTACCGTCACCGTTCCGGCCTCCACCTCCTGCGGCCCAACCACCAGAGCAAGGCGGGCTCCGGAGCGATCGGCCGCTCTGAACTGGGCCTTGGTCGAGCGTTGGTCGTACGCCCGGTCGGCCGACAGGCCCGCGGCGCGCAGCTCGGTGACCAGCGCTAGGGCTTCAGATCCCCCCGCCAGGTCGATGACGAAGACGTCAATCTCGGCAGCAGGGGCGGCGAAGACCCCGTCGTCGGCCGCGGCCAGGAGGATCCGCTCTACGCCGAGGCCGAAGCCGATGCCCGGAGTGGGCGGCCCGCCGATCGCCTCGACGAAACCGTCGTAGCGACCGCCACCGCCGAGGGCGTTCTGGGCCGACGACAAGGAGGCCGCTTGGAACTCAAAGGCGGTCCGCGTGTAATAGTCCTGCCCCCGCACGAGACGGGGATCGACCTCATACGCCACCCCCGAGCTGTCGAGCCCGGCGCGGACCCGGGTGAAGTGAGTTTCACATTCGGGACACAAGTGGTCGACGATGAGAGGGGCGTCGGCCGTCACGGCCTTGCAGCTGTCCTTCTTGCAGTCGAGGACTCGCATGGGGTTGTCGGCTCGGCGCTCGCGGTGGTCGTCGCAAAGGTGGTCGGCCCGGGCGTCGAGGTGGGCCAGAAGGGCCTCCCGATAGGCCGGGCGACAAGCGCCGTCGCCGATGGAGTTGATGGTCAGGGCGACGCGCCCCGGCTCGAAGCCGAGATCCTCCAGGAAGCCGGCGGCGAGGGCAATCACCTCGGCGTCGAGGTCAGGGTCGGCGGTCCCCAGCGCCTCTACCCCCAGCGAGTGGTGCTGGCGGAGGCGGCCCCGCTGAGGCCGGTCGTAGCGGAAGTGGGGGTTGAGGTACCAGACCTTCCACGGGGTGGCCGGTCGGTGCTCGACGTAGGCCCGCACCACTGACGGGGTGGAGTCGGGCCGCAGGGCAAGGTCGCGCCCGCCCTTGTCGGTGAAGGCGTACATCTCCTTGCGGACTATGTCGGTGGACTCCCCCACCCGCTCATAAACGGCCAGATCCTCAAACATCGGCCCGAGGATGAGGCCGAAGCCGGCCCGCTCGACGTGAGCGGCGAAGCCGGCGATCAACGCCTCGACTCGGGCGGCCTCCTCGCCGAAGACATCCTGTGTCCCCGGCGGGGCTTGGAACTTCATTCGCGGCGAGGCTACCGGCGGTTCCACTAGCCGGCGTCTGGCGCGCCGGACGCGCTTACCCTTGAGGGCAGATGCCGACTGCTGCGCCACGGGTACTGCCTTGGCGGCGGACCGCGCCCGCGGAGCCGAGCCTCGAGCCACTGCTGCGCACCTTCCGCATCCGCCACCCCAAGGGCGACGCTGACCTGATCCGCCGGGCCTATCTGTTGGCCCGCGACGCCCACGCCGGCCAGCAGCGCTTGTCGGGCGAGGACTACGTGGAGCACCCCTTGGCGGTCGCCAAATTGGTGGCGGGCATCGGCCTCGACAACATCTCCATCGCGGCGGCCCTTCTCCACGATGCCGTCGAGGACACCGAAGTCGACATCGAGCGGGTGGAGCGGGAGTTCGGCGAGCAGGTCGCCGCCCTGGTGGACGGGGTAACCAAGCTCGACCGGGTCCGCTTCGAATCGAAGGAGGCTGCCCAGGCCGCTTCGCTCCGCAAGATGCTGGTGGCCATGGCCAAGGACTGGAGGGTCCTGGTAGTCAAGCTGGCCGACCGGCTCCACAACATGCGCACTTTGGCTGTCATGCCGCGGTGGAAGCAGGAGCGGACCGCTAACGAAACGCTGGAGGTCTACGCCCCCCTAGCCCACCGCCTGGGAATGCAAGAAGTGAAATGGCAGCTGGAGGACCTGGCCTTCGCCACGTTGCACCCCCGCCGCTACGCGGAGATCGACGCCATGGTGGCCACTCGCGACCCCGAGCGGGAGATCTACCTCGACCAGGTACTGGAGCAAGTTCGCGACCGGCTCTCCCGGGTGCGCATCGAGGCAGACGTCACCGGCCGCCCGAAGCACCTCTATTCGATCTACGAAAAAATGGTGGTGAAGCACCGGGAGTTCGACGAGATCTTCGACCTCGTGGGTATCCGGGTCCTGGTCGACAAGCAGGCCGATTGCTGGTCGGCGCTCGGAGCCATCCACTCCACCTGGCGGCCCATCGACGGCCGCTTCAAGGACTACATCAACACCCCGAAGTTCAACCTCTACCAATCGATTCACACCACGGTGGTCGGCCCCCAGGGCAAGCCCCTGGAATGCCAGATCCGCACCCGAGAGATGCACCGCCGGGCGGAGTACGGCGTAGCTGCCCACTGGGGCTACAAGGAGGGCAGCCCTTCCAACGACCCGGCGTGGTTGAAGCGCATGGCCGACATGGAGGCCGAGACCTCCGATCCGATCGAGTTCATGGAGACGCTGAAGCTCGATCTCGAGCAGGACGAGGTCTACGTCTTCACCCCCAAGGGCGACGTAATGGCGCTACCCACCGGGGCCACCCCGGTCGACTTCGCCTACTCGGTGCACACCGACGTGGGCCACCGCTGCATCGGGGCCAAGGTCAACGGCCGCCTGGCCACTCTCGACTCCGTGCTTCAGTCGGGCGACACCATCGAGATCTTCACCGCCAAGGTGCCGACGGCGGCGCCTTCGCGCGACTGGCTGCAGTTCGTCGTCACCCCGCGGGCCCGCAACAAGATCCGTCAATGGTTCAGCCGGGAGCGGCGCTCTGACGCCATCGACAACGGCCGCGACGAGCTCCTCCGGGCCATGCGAAAGGAGAACCTCCCCGTTCAGCGCATGCTGACCTCGCCGCTGCTCACCGCTCTCTCCGACGAGATGAGCTACGTCGACCTCGAATCGCTTTTCGCCGCCATCGGCGAGGGTCACGCCTCGGCCCAATCCATCTCACAGCGGCTGGCGCGTGACCTGCGGGGCGGCGACCATGAGGAGCAGCTCCCTGCGTCAGTACGGCGGCCCCGCCGCTCGGCAGGCCGCCAGACGGGCATCTACGTCGAAGGTCTCGACGACATGATGGTGCGGCTCTCTCGGTGCTGCACCCCGGTCCCCGGCGATGAGATCGTCGGCTTCGTCACCCAGGGTCGGGGCGTATCGGTGCACCGGTCTGACTGCGCCAATGCGGTGGCGCTTTCGTCAGGATCGGAGGGCCGGATGATCGAGGTCGAATGGGACCGGGAGCGCCCCTCCACTTTCGTGGCCTCCATCGAGGTAAAGGCGCTCGACCGAGCCCGCTTGCTGGCCGACGTCACCCGCATCCTGGCCGAGCACCACGTGAACATCCTCACCAGCACTTCCCACGCGGGCAACGACCGCGTGTCCAAGATGCGCTTCGAATTCGAGTTGGCCGATGCGGCCCACCTCGAGTCACTCCTAGCCTCGCTGAAACGAGTGGACGGCGTGTATGACGCCTACCGGCTTCTGCCGGGTGGAGGGGCTACCCGCGAGCGGGCGGCCAACGGGACCCGGAGGCCCGCACCGGACGGGCCACTTGTTGAAGGAGCCGCACCGGACGCCTCTCCTGTTCCAGAAGCAGCTAGCGCCGCCGCTTCTTCTTCCGACCCCGGGGAGTAACCGAGCCCGACGAGGATTGGGGCCGCGGGGCCGCGGCCGTCTGAACGGCCGAGGCGCCTTCACCTGCGTGGACGTCGGGCACCGTTGAGGGAGAGGGTGAAGTCGAGTCAGCGGTGGCTGCAGATTTGCTTGCCCCCGGGCGGAGAACGGCGGCTGCCGTGGGGGCTGCCGGGCCGGCGTCGCCGCGGGTCTCGAGGCGCCGCCGGATGGTGGCGTAGCGGGGCTCTCGCTCCTTGAGCCAGGCGAGGACCGGCGGGGCGATGAACAGCGAGGAGTAAATGCCGGATGCGAGGCCCACCAGCATCGACAAGCCGAAATCTTGGAGAGTGCTGGCGCCGAGAATGAAGGCTCCAACCACGAGTACCGAGAGAATCGGCAGGATGGCGACGGCCGATGTGTTGATCGATCGCATCAACATCTGATTGGTGGAGAGATTCACTGTGGCCGAGTAGGTCAATCGACCGGTGGCGGCCAGACCCTTGGTGTTCTCATCGATCTTGTCGAAGATGATGATGCTGTCGTACAACGAGAAACCCAGGATGGTCAGGAAAGCGATGACCGTCGTAGGGGTCACCTCGAAGCCGGATATGGAGTAAATGCCGACCGTCAAAACGATGTCGTGCAACAGGGCGAGGATGGCGGTGAGAGCCATCTTCCATTCGAAGCGCAGGCTGATATAGAGGGTGACGGCCAAGAGGAACAGGACCAGCGCCCGCTCCGCCTTGGCGGTGATCGACTCGCCCCACGAGGGCCCGATCTCGCTGATGGAAACTTCCTCAGCAGGAACGTCAGCCAGCTTCGCGAGCGCATCGCGAACGTCGGTAACGGTGGCTTCGTCTGCCGGCTCGGCCTGCACCTTGAGGGTGTCGCCGCCGAGCACCTGGATGGTGGAGTCGCCGAGACCGAACTCGCGCAGCGCGACGCGGGCGTCGTCAACCTGGACGTCGGTGTTGGCTACCTCCCAGGCGGTCCCCCCCTGGAAGTCGATGCCGAAGTTGAGCCCGTTCGTCAGGAGCGAAGCCAACCCGAGCAGGATGATGATCCCCGAGATGCCGAACCAGATGCGCGCCTTACCGACGAAGTCGACCGCAGTATCGCCGTAGTAGAGCCGCCTGGCCGCGCCCATCAGGTTCCCCTCGCCGGGTCAACGGCCAGCCCCCGGGCAATCCCCAGGAATCGGGACTCGGTGAACAACCGGCTCCGGCCCAGGAGGATGACCGCAGGGCGGGTGAAGAAGTAGGTGACCACGAGGTCGAGAACCTGAGAGATGAACAAAAACAGAGCAAACCCCCGCACAGGCCCCACCGCCAACCAATAAAGCAGGGCTGCGCCGATGAGAGAGGACATGTTGGCCGCCACCGTCGTGCGGAAGGCCCGGGTGAAGCCTCTGTCGACCGAGGAGCGAATGGTCTTGCCTGCCCGCACCTCGTCTTTGAGGCGCTCGAAGTAGACGATGTAGGAGTCGACGGTCACGCCGATCGACACGATCAAGCCGGTGGCTCCGGCCAGAGTCAGGGCGAGCCCGGCGGTCTCGCCTAGGAGGGCAACGATCGACCACATGAGGGCACCGGTGATGGCAAGGCCGAACACCACCACCAGTCCCAGAGCCCGGTAGTAGACGATGATGTAGAGCAGAACGAGTAGCAAGCCGACGATGCCCGCCCCAATTCCCGCTTTGAGCGAGTCGGATCCGAGAGTGGCCGAAACCGTTTGCGTGGACTGGCGCACCAGCTCGACCGGCAGCGCACCGAAGCGGAGGACGAGCGCCAAGTCCTTGGCCTCCTCCTCGCTGAAGTCACCCGAAATCTGGCCCTGACCGCCGAAGGTCCCCGTCTGAATCGTCGGGGCCGACACGACCACTCCGTCGAGGACGATCCCAAGCTGGTTGCCGGGGGGAGGGGTAGCTACGAGCTCCGTGGCCAACTGATCGAACGCCGGGCTACCTTCCCCGGTGAGGGTGAAATCGACGGCCCAGGCCCCGGAGCTCGGGTTGAACGAAGCGCTGGCGGTGGAAAGGGCATTACCGGTGAGGCGGGTGGGCCCGAGGCGGTAAAGCCCAAGAACCTTGCCCTCGTCGTCGAGCTCGGGCAGAACAACTTCGCTCTCCGCTTTGTCGTCCTCCCGCGGGGTCACGCCGGGGATCGTGGTGGAGGTCGTGGTGGTGGATTCGGCCGGGGTAGCTGCCGGCGCAGTGGTGGCCGTGCCTGCTGGGCCAGTGGTGGCCGTGCCTTCTGGGCCAGTGGTGGCCGTGCCTTCTGGGCCAGTGGTGGCCGTGGGATCGGGGGCGGTCGTCGTCGGCGCCGCGGTGGTCGTAGTGGTGCCCCCTGGTGGCGGCAGCACCTCGAGAACCGAGCGGAAGCGCAGCTCGGCGGTGTCGCCCACGATCTCGATCGCCCGCTGCTGGTCTTTCACGCCGGGGAGCTGCACGACGATGGCATCGCCCTGACGGCTGATGTCGGGCTCGCTCACGCCGAGGGCGTCAACCCGGTTGCGGATTATCTCCACCGACTGGTCGATGGTGTCGTCTTCGACCTTCTCGGCCGGGGCGAGGACCACCGACACCCCACCTTGGAGGTCGAGGCCCAGCTCGGGCCCCCATCCCTGCACGCTCACGATCACCAGGGAGGTGACGGCGAACAGGACGATCCCGATCAGGGGTACGAGAAGTGGTCTACGCAAGGTGGAATTGCCTCAGGAAAGGGGCGAGCCGGGACCGTCGAGGTCCTCGATCTCGGCGCTGCCTTCGGGCTCGGCGCTGCTTTCGGGCTCGATTTTCGACCCGATAGAACCACGGACCAGCCTCAGCTGCGTGGAACCCGACTCGATCACCAGCTCCCGGTCGTGCAACTCGACTATCCGGCCGATGATCCCGCCGACGGTGATGACCTCGTCGCCGACTTCAAGCTGGGCCAGCAGATTGCGCTGTGTCTTGGCCCGCTTCTGCTGGGGACGGATGAGCAAGAAATACATCGCGCCAAGCACGAGGGCGGGGAAGAGGAGGGCATCCATGACGTGAAAGGACCGGCCCTAGTTCGGCCGGCTCTCTATCGTAGCGCGCCGCAAGCCGGCAGCAGGCCTTCTCAGGCGTCGTCGAACAACCCTGGGCCGGTCCCGGGCTGCGGCGGAGGTGTCAATCCCAGATGCAGCCAGGCGTTCGACGTGGCGACCCGGCCCCGAGGGGTTCTCATCAGGAATCCCTGTTGCAGGAGGTACGGCTCGTAGACGTCCTCCACGGTGTCGGGCTCCTCCCCCACCGAGACCGCCATGGTGGTGAGCCCCACCGGGCCGCCCCCGAAGCGCTCACAGAGCGCCGACAGCAGGGCACGGTCGAGCTTGTCGAGCCCCCGATCGTCGACGCCGAACAAGCGGAGAGCGGCGCGAGCCACGTCGAGGGTGACGTGCCCGTCGCCTCGCATCTCTGCAAAGTCCCGCACCCGCTTGAGCAGGCGATTGGCGATCCGGGGCGTCCCCCGCGAACGCCTGGCCACCTCCGTGGCCGCCGGGGCTTCAATCGGCACCCCGAGAATGCCGGCCGACCGGAGCACGATCGCCTCCAGGTCTTCCACCTCGTAGTAGTCGAGCCGGGCCACGAAACCGAAACGGTCGCGCAGCGGGCCAGTGATGAGCCCGGTTCGAGTGGTGGCGCCCACCAGGGTGAAGCGCGGCAGGTCGAGGCGGATGGAGCGAGCTGCCGGACCCTTGCCGAGCACGACATCGAGTTGGAAGTCCTCCATGGCGGGGTACAGCACCTCTTCTACAGCGCGGGCCAGGCGATGGACCTCGTCGATGAAGAGCACATCGCCGTCGACGAGGTCGGCGAGGACCGCAGCCACGTCGCCGGCCCGCACCAATGCCGGGCCGGAGGTGATCCGCAGGTTTGTGCCCATCTCGGCGGCGACGACGCCGGCCATCGTGGTCTTGCCCGTGCCTGGGGGGCCGGCGAACAGCAGATGGTCGGCCGCTTGGCCCCTGGCCCGGGCCGCCCCCAGCACGATGCCGAGGTGCTCCTTCAACTCGGGTTGGCCGACGAACTCATCGAGGCATCGGGGCCGCAGGGTGAGTTCTTCGGCGACCTCCAACGGGTCGGCCGTGGCCAACACTTCCCGCCGGGTCAACGGGAGCCCGCCATCGTCCGCAAGGCGGAGCGGAGGAGCTCCTGCTCGGTGCCCTCCTCGGGGAGGTCGCGTAAGGCGGCCTGCACCTCGTCGTTCGAATAGCCGAGGCTGCTGAGGGCGACCTTGACCGACGCCCGGGGGCCGTCGGGCCCCTTACCGGTGTCCCACTCCGGCTCGAAGGCTTCATCGGAGGGCTCCAGGCGGGCCTTCAATTCGATAAGCAAACGGGCCGCCGTCTTCTTGCCGATCCCCGGGACGGAGGTGAGTGCGTCGGCATCGTCGGCAGCTACGGCCCGTCGCAGCGCGGCCGGCGGATGAACCGAGAGCAGGGCCAGTGCCAGAGAGGGCCCGACACCATGGGCGCCGATCAGCGCCTCGAAGCAGTAGCGCTCGTCAGCAGTGGGAAAGCCAAACAAGACCAAGGCGTCCTCCCGCACGTGGGTGTGGATGTGGAGGAACACCGCTCCCCCCGCTTCCCCCACTGGTCCGAGGGCCGACAGGGCCACAGTCACCCGGTAACCCACTCCCCCAACCTCCACGAGTAGGTGGCCATCGGGCGAGCGCTCCAGGAGCGTGCCCCGTAGCGAACCGATCATCCGGCCACCTGTGCCAACGGAGCTCGTGCCAGGTGGCAGAGCCCGAGGGCGAGTGCGTCGGCCGCGTCAGGAGGGTCGGGCAGCGCAGCCAGTTTTAATAACGCCTGCACCATTCGCTGGACTTGTTCCTTCGGCGCCGATCCGGTGCCGGTCACCGCCAACTTCACCTCATTGGCCGCGTACTCCACCACTTCGCAGCCGTAGGCGAAGGCGAGGCTCATGGCCACGCCAGCTGCCTGGGCCACCGGGATGGCGTTGCGTACTGCGGTTTGGAAGACCACTCGTTCGACGGCCACCACTTCGGGGCGGAACTCGTCGAGCAAGCCCCGCAGGTCGACCGCCAATGCCGCCAGCCGGGCGGGAACCGGGTCGAGCTTGTCGGTGGTCAGCACGCCTGCACTCACGGCGCGCGCCGCTCTACCCGGGCTGCCCTCGACCACTCCGTAGCCGCACCGGGTGAGCCCCGGGTCGATTCCCAATACGAACACGTGTTCAGGCTAGCGACGGGCTCCGGTCCGGGCACGGATGCCCTCTCCCTGTCGAACCGGCCGCAATTTCGGTACGGCTGGTTCCGAAAATGCGGCCAGTTGGGGGGGGGCGGCTAGATGATCAGCCCACAGCTTCCAGGACTGCGTCGGGGATGTCGAAGTTGGCGTGGACCGCCTGCACGTCGTCGTGGTCTTCGAGGAGCTCGATCACCCGCAACACCTGCCGGGCCTCGGACTCGCCGCCGAGCTCCACCGTGGTCGTCGGGACCATGGCCCACTCGGCCGACTCCACCTTCAAGCCGGCTGCCTCGGTAGCCGCTTTGAGTTCTGCCAGCGAGGTGGGCGGACCTGAGACCTGCCATACCCCGCCGTCCTCCACGATGTCGTCCGCGCCAGCCTCGAGGGTGGCATTCATGACCGTCTCCTCGTCGGCCGGGCCACCGAGAATCAGCACCGAGCGCCTTTCGAACTGCCAGGCCACCGCTCCGGGCTCGGCCAGCGAGCCGCCGTTCTTCGACATCAAGGCGCGGATCTCACTACCGGTGCGGTTGCGGTTGTCGGTGAGCACCTCGACCATCACCGCCACGCCATGGGGGGCGTACCCCTCGTAGGTGATGGACTCGTAGCTGACGCCCTCCAGCTCCCCAGTGCCCCGCTTGATGGCTCGGTCGATCGTGTCCTTGGGGACGGATGCCTCCCGCGCCTTTTCGTACATCGTGCGCAAAGTGGGGTTGGCGGAGATGTCGCTACCGCCCTCACGGGCGGCGACCTCCACCTGACGCAGAAGCTTGGCGAACTGCTTCGCCCGCTTTTCGTCGGCGGCACCCTTCTTGTGCTTGATCGTGGCCCATTTGGAGTGACCGGACATGAATCAGGATCCTTTCAGGAACAGGGCGTGCAGACGGGTGTCGCTGGACAATTCGGGGTGGAATGCGGATACGAGCACGGTTCCCTGCCGACAGACGACGGGTCGGCCCTCGTGGGTGGCCAGAACCTCGACGCCCTCCCCCACTCGCTCCACCTGCGGGGCCCGGATGAAGACGGCGTGCATGGGCTCAGGCCCAGCACCCGCTATCGAGAGGTCGGTCTCAAACGACTCGATCTGGCGGCCGTATCCGTTACGGCGGACACCAATATCGATGGCGCCGAAGCTGCGTTGGTCGGGTCGACCGTCGGCGACATCCGCGGCCAACAGGATCAGTCCCGCGCAAGTGCCGAAGGCAGGCATCCCTTCCGCCAACCGGCGGGCCAGCGCTTCGTCCAA
>Ga0136612_10000970_pt1 | contig 11668 bp, 9 predicted proteins | sample AntDryUQ224A2306_2_FD_106644 | JGI IMG/M metagenome (GOLD analysis project Ga0136612, IMG submission 106644) | Polar desert sand microbial communities from Dry Valleys, Antarctica - metaG UQ224A (23.06) | ecosystem: Environmental > Terrestrial > Soil > Desert | place: Antarctica: Dry Valley...
GGCTTCGTCGGTGGCCGCCGCATCGGCCGTCAACGACCGGCCTTCCCCTCTCTCGGACGCGCTCGTGTGCCGATCGTCGCGGCTGTCGGAATTGCACTCACCGTGCTCTTTCTCGAGGCGCTCTTTCGTCGGGCGCGACTCTCGGGCTTGTACAACTGGGACGCCTGGGCGTTCTGGGTCCCGAAGGGGAAGGCGATCTACTTCTTCGGCGGGCTCGACGAAGGCTTCTTCACGTCGTTGCCGGGATCGTCGTATCCGCCGCTCGTCCCGATACTCGACGCCGCTGCCTTCCATGCCATGGGCTCCGTCGACGTGAACACGTTGCATCTCCAGTACTGGTTTCTGAGCGCAGGATTCGTGTGGGCACTCGCGGGAATGTTGTCCGAGCGAGCTCCCGCTTGGATCCTCTGGCCCTTCGTGACCGTCCTGCTCGTCGCGCCCCGGCTGGGCCCGCGGTTCACGATTCCGGAGGCGGATCTCCTGCTCGACTTCTTCTTCGTCGCCGCCGCGCTCGTGCTCGTCCTGTGGCTGCTCGACGGCGAGCGCTGGAGGCTCGTCGTCGCGACAGGTCTCCTGTGCGGCATGGTCCTCACGAAGCGTGAAGGGCTGCTCCTCGCCGCGTTCCTCGTGGTCGCGACGCTCCTCGGTTCACTCCCCCTCCGACGCTCTATCTGGAAGTCGCTGGCTGTCGTGTGCGGGATCGTCGTCGCGGCCGCGCTTCCCTGGCGGCTCTGGTACGTCGCACACGGAATCGCCGGGGAGGGGGCCGGCGGTGGGAGCTCCCCGACCGAGAACACCGAGCGGCTGTGGCCCTCGCTCCGGCTGGCGCTCGACGTCCTCTTTGCAGGTGGTTACTGGAGCGTGATCGTTCCCGTGGCCATCGGCGCGCTCGTCCTGGCCGCGTTCGCGAGGGCGCACGTGCTCGCGGTGTTCTTCGGAGCACTCGTGCTCCTCGTGACCCTGGGCGGAGCGTGGATCACCTGGGCGATTCCCGAGCTCGAGATCAGCCAGGACTTGAGGGCCAACCCGATCGTGCGCTACATGGGCTCGGCAGCCCTGCTCTGCGTCGCGGCGAGCCCGCTTCTCCTGGCTGCCGCATGGTCGGCCGTGACGAACGACGAAGGCGAGCCGGCGTGACGGTTCGCGTCGGAGTGGCCATTGCGATCGTCCTCGTCGCACTGCTCGGATATCCGCTCGTCACGCTCGCTGGCGGGTCTCCTCGGTTTCCGACCCGAGACGAATGTGGCCGGCTCGCGACGGCCGACGACCCGAGCTTCGACGTGGTCTACGGTCGTCTCGGCTCTCACGAAGAGGCGCAGTCGCTGCTCGACCAGGTCTCGGCTATCGGGTTCACGGGCGTCGAGCTCGAGCTCGACGGCTGCGGGCAGTGGAAGGTCTTCTACGACTCCATAGACTCGCTCGAACAGGGCGAGAGCCTCGCCGAGCAGGTGCGCGCCGCCGGCTTCGCTGCGCGCGTCGAGGCCGAAGACTGAGATGTCAGGGGGGAGAAAGCGATGATCGCCCACGCCGCCAGAGCCAGTCGCGTGACAGCGCGCGACCGCGTGCTCGCACAGCCCGTGCTCGACGGACTTTTCCTGGCCGCCGTGCTCACCGTCACGTTCCACAAGCTGCAGTGGCAGCTCGCCGGCTCACTGACCCTCTCCGACGTTCTCACCTCGGTCTTCCTCGTCGTCTTCTGTTGGGACCGGCTCGAGCGGGGAGACACGCGACTGACACGCACGGCTGTCGTCGCGCTCGGGTTCTTGCTCGCCTTCGCGCTCATCTACCTCGCGGGCTTCTATGCGCTCGACACTTCCCAGGGCCTCGCGCAGTGGGCGAAAGGCATGGTCAAGTTCGTGCTCCACTTCGGATTCCTGGTGACCGGAGTCGCCCTCCTCGCGAGACGCTCGTTGCGCTTCTACTGGCTCGCGCTCGCGGCGTTCTGTGGCGGGATCGCGCTGAACGCGCTCTACGGCGTGGTTCAGCTCGGGCTCGCCGAGGTCCTTGACGCCAACCTCGACGCGGCCCTGATCGAGCCGATCACCTCGCGCCAGACCGGAATCAACGTGTTCGGGGCAGTCGGAGGCACGCAGGAGGTCTTCCGTCCGAACGCGTTGACCGGCGATCCGAACCACCTCGGGATCGAGCTCGTGATCCCGCTGCTGGTGCTCACGCCCCTCTACCTGCGGCTCGAGGCCGGTCACCGCCTGCGCACGCCACTCGCAGTCCTGCTGGTTTTCCTTCTCGTCGTCGAGCTGGCGACCCTCTCCCGGAGCGGGCTTCTCGGGCTCGCCTGCGGCGCGCTCGTCCTTGCGCTCCCGTACCGGCGACACTTCCGCCGGCCCGCGTTTCTCATTCCCCTCGGAGCGGTCGTCGCGCTCGTCGGGGTGGTGATTCTGGCGCGCCTCGACTTCTTCCTGACGGTCCTTCGCGCACGCACGAACACGAGCTCTGCGGCGGCGTCTCCGCACTTCGAGGTCTACGGCTTCGTTCCCGACGTCCTTTCGACCAATCCGGTGCTGGGGCTCGGGCTCAACAACTTCGCCGTCTACTACGAGTTCGTCACCGGCCGGCCCGACTTCGGGCCGCACTCTTTCTACGTCGCGACGCTCGTCGAGACAGGAGTTCTCGGGGCCGCGCTCTTCGCCCTGTTCGTACTCTGGATCTTCCGGCGGCTGGGAGCCGCGCGGAGACTCGGGCGCTCGCTTGCCGCGGTGGGCGATCCACTTGCGGCTCGGTCGCGTCCGCTGGCCTGGGGAATGACCGCAGCCCTCGTCGCGACGCTCGTCGCCAATCTCTTCTATCTGACGATGACCTTCTACTACTTCTACGTGTTCGCGGCGCTCGCGGTCGCGCTGCCCGTGGTGTTCGGGCGGGCCGCGCGGGCTCCTTGAGGATTCTCGTTGTCACGACGTCGTATCCGCGCAGCGCGGACGACGTCGCCGGGGTGTTCGTGCGCGATGCGGTTTCGAACCTGCGGAATGCCGGCCTCGAGATCGTCGTCGTCTCGCCCGACTCGTTCCCGCACTTCGGGCTCGCTTACGGAGACGGCATCGTCGGAAATCTTCGGCGGAGGCCATGGCTCGCGCTCGTGCTCCCGCTCTTCCTCCTCTTCTACGTTCGGGCGGCCCGGCGCGCCGCCGGAGGAGTCGACCTCGTCCACGCGCACTGGCTGCCCTCTGCGCTGCCTGCCATCGCGACCCGCAAGCCGTTCGTCGTGCAGCTCTGGGGCACCGACGTCGAGCTGGCGCGGCGTGCGCCCTGGGCGTTCCGCTGGATAGTCGCCCGGGCCCGGCTCGTGCTGTGTCCGTCGACGGCGCTCGCGGAGGCGGCGCGGGAGCTTGGCGCGCGGGACGTCCGGGTCGTGCCGAGCGGCGTCCAGGTTCAGGAGAAGGTGGTGGCGCCGGAGGATCCGCCGCACGTCCTCTACGTCGGCCGGCTCTCGGAAGAGAAGGGAATCCGCGAGCTGCTCGAGGCGACGGACGGACTCCCCCGCGTGATCGTCGGAGACGGACCTCTCCGAGACCGCGTTCCCGAGGCTGTCGGATTCGTGGAGCAAAGCGTCCTGCGTGCCTACTATGAGCGTGCGGCGGTCGTCGCCTGTCCCTCCCGCCGTGAGGGGTACGGCGTGGTCGCCCGCGAGGCAATGGCACACGGACGACCGGTCGTGGCCGCGGCCGTGGGAGGCCTGACGGATGCAGTCGAGGACGGGGTCACGGGACTGCTCGTCCCCCCACGGGATCCAGCAGCTCTGCGACGAGCAATCGAGCGGCTGCTCGGGGACTCCGAGCTCCGCGGCCGCCTGGGGGACGCGGGACGGGCGAAGGCGCGAGCGGACTTCTCCTGGGAGGCGGCGACGATGGCCACGATCGCCGCCTACCGGGACGCGCAGTAGCATCTTGGCCATGCCCGAGCTCCATGTGAACGGTCGGCGAATTGCCGACGACGAGCCTGTCTACGTCGTCGCCGAGGTCGGGCACAACCATCAGGGAGATGTCGAGAAGGCGAAGGCGCTGATCCACGCGGCGAAGGAGTGCGGGGTCGACGCAGTCAAGCTCCAGAAGCGCGAGAACCGCTCGCTCTACACCCGTGCCCTGTACGACTCCCCCTACGACAACGAGCACTCCTTCGGCGCGACGTACGGCGAGCACCGCGAGGCGCTCGAGCTGGACGCCTCTGCATGGCTCGAGCTCCGCGAGTTCTCGCGCGAGGAGGGAGTCGTGCTCTTCGGCACCGTCTTCGACGAGCCGAGCGCGAATCTCCTCGCCGAGCTCGACGTGCCCGCGTTCAAGATCGCGTCGGCAGACCTCGGCAACACCCCGTTGCTCCGGCATGTGGCAGCACTCGGCAAGCCGATCTTCCTCTCGACCGGTGGAGGCACGATCGAGGACGTCGAGCGTGCGCTCGACACCGTTCTCCCGGTCAACCCGCAGCTCTGCCTCATGCAGTGCACGGCGGCGTACCCGTGCGAGACGGACGAGCTCCAGCTGCGCGTGATCGAGACGTACAGGGAGCGCTTCCCGGACGTCGTCGTCGGTCTTTCCGACCACCAGAACGGGATCGCCATGGCGCTCGTCGCGTACATGCTCGGCGCGCGGGTGATCGAGAAGCACTTCACCCTGAACCACGCGTGGAAGGGATCCGACCACGCTTACTCGTTGATGCCTGAAGGCATGCGCCGGCTCGTGCGTGACCTCCACCGGGTGCCCGGGGCGCTCGGGGATGGAGTGAAGCGCCCGCTGCCGAGCGAGGAGCGGCCGCTCGAGAGGATGGGAAAGAAGCTCGTCGCCGCGCGTGACCTTCCGGCCGGCCACCGGCTCGCGGCCGAAGATCTCGCCGCCCGCTCGCCCGCCGACGGCGGGCTTCCACCTTACGAGCGCGACCGGTTGCTCGGGAAGCGTCTTCTGCGAGCGCTCTCCCTCGAACAGAGCGTCATGCTCGACGACGTCGAGCTCGTGGAAGAGCTCGCCGCGCGCGGCTCGCGCCAGGCGTGACACCGGACCCGCTCTTCGATCTCTCCGGGCGGGTCGCCGTCGTCACCGGCGGGTCGGGTCAGCTCGGCGCCGTCTACACGGCCGGGCTCGCCGAGCGTGGGATGCGCGTCGCGAGCCTCGATGTCACGACGGGTGACCGGCGCGACGGAGTTCGTGCTCTTGAATGCGACATCACCGATCGCGCTGCGATCGAGGACGCGCTCGAGGCGATCGAGGCCGAGTGGGGGCCACCGCACCTGCTCGTCAACAACGCCGGGATCGACTCTCCGCCGGATGCGCCCGCCGAGGAGGTGGGGCCGTTCGAGACGTACCCGGAGGCGTCGTTCGACGCGGTTCTCGACGTCAACGTGAAGGGCGCGTTCCTCTGCTGCCAGGTGATCGGGGGCGCGATGGCGCGCGAAGGGCGCGGTTCGATCGTCAACGTCTCCTCGATCTACGGGCTCCTCTCCCCGGTCCAGGATCTCTACGCATTCCGCCGCGAGCGCGGCGAGACGTTCGTGAAGCCGGTCGCCTACTCGGTGTCCAAGTCCGCGATCCTCAACCTCACGCGCTACCTCGCGACATACTGGGCCGGCGCGGGCGTGCGAGTGAACACGTTGACGCTCGCCGGCGTGTGGAACGACCAGGCGCCAGAGTTCCTCGAGGCCTACTCCGCACGTGTCCCCATGGGCCGGATGCTGCAGGCGGACGAGGCGCTGGGCGCTCTGGTCTTTCTCGCTTCGGACGCGTCGTCGTACGTCACGGGCTCGAACGTGGTCGTCGACGGAGGCTGGTCGGCCTGGTGAACGTGCCAGCTGCAACGAGGGTCTGACCCTGGGCATGTCCTGAACGGACGCCTGGAATCACGCCGAATGTGTGCCAGCTCGTCCACAGGCGGCGGGCGGTACGCTCGCCTGAGGTGATTCGAGAAGAGATTCCGAATCTGATAGCTGGCGGCCGTGCACCGGCCGAGTCGGGGCAGTGGCTCGAGAAGCTTCGCCCGGCCGATGCCATGCACCTCTGCCAGCTGGCGCGCTCCAACGCTCAGGATGTCGACGCAGCGGTGGCTGCTGCGCGAGCAGCGCAGCCGGCGTGGGCGGAACGCACCCCGGTCGAGCGCGGGGAGATCTTGCGCGCGCTGGCGCTGCTCCTCTCCGAGCGGCGCGGGGAGGCGTCAGAGATCGTCGCGGCCGAGACGGGCAAGCCGATCGAGCTCGCGCTCGGTGAGACGGACGCCGCGGTCGAGATGGGCCACTTCGTCGCGGGAGAAGGAAGGCGCTCGTACGGCCGGACACTGACGGCGAGCATGAAGCACCGGACGGTCCTGACCGTTCGCCAGCCGCTCGGAGTCGCCGGCCTGATCACGAGCTTCAACACACCGCTGCCGAACATCGCCTGGAAGGCGTTTCCGGCGGTGTTCTGCGGCAACGCCGCGGTGGTGAAACCCTCGGAGGAGGTTCCCGCGTCCGCGCTCTTCTTCGCGGAGCTGGCGCTCGAGGCGGGAGTGCCGGCCGGGGTGCTGAACGTCGTGCAGGGGCTGGGGGCCGAGGCGGGGGCGGCGCTGGTGGAGCACGAGGACGTCGAGCTGGTCAGCTTCACCGGCTCCGCGGCGACGGGACGCTGGATCAACGAGAGAGCGGGTCGACGGCTCGCCAAGGTGTGTCTCGAGCTCGGCGGCAAGAACGCGCTCGTCGTCTGCGACGATGCGGATCTGCCGAATGCGGTCCGCTGGGCGCTGGCCTCCGCGTTCTCGAATGCAGGCCAGCGGTGTGCTGCCGCTAGCCGGGTCGTCGTCTTCGACGACGTCTACGACGCGTTCCGGGAGCAGTTCGTGGAGGAAGCGAACGCCCTCGAGCCCGAGCCCGTGATCAGCGAGGCCGCGCTCGAGCGCATGCTGGACGCCGTCGCCAGAGCGGCGGCACGAGGGGCGACGATCCTGGCCGGCGGCGAACGGAGCGATAGCTCGGGATTCCAGCTCGCTCCGACGATCGTCGAGGGCGCGTCTCCGCACGACGAGATCTCGCACACGGAGCTGTTCGGCCCGGTCACCCTCCTCTACCGGGTCTCGAGCCTCGATGACGCGATCGCCCTCGTGAACGACTCGCCGTACGGGCTGACGGCCGCCGTGCACACGGCGAGCCTGCACCGGGCGATGCGCTTTGCGGAGAAGGCGCAGGCCGGTGTGATCGTCGTCAACGGCGGGACACACGGGTCCGAGCCACACATGGGCTTCGGCGGCGTGAAGGACTCGGGAACTGGTTGGCGCGAGGCAGGGATCGAGGCGCTGGACGTGTACTCCGACTGGAAGATCGTGACCCTGATCGCCGATCCAGCCCTCGCATGACGAGAACCGTTGCCATCCTCGGCCCGGGTGCGGTCGGAGGAACCTTCGCCGTTCGGCTCTCCGAAGCCCACCACCGGACGATCTGCGTGGGTACCCCGGAAATCGTGGGACTGATGGCACTCTCCGGAATCACACTGGACTCGAACGGCTCCAAGCCGATCAACGTCCGGCCCGTGATGGTCGAGCGGCTCGTCGAGCCGGTTTCGCTCCTGGTCGTCACCGTGAAAGCCCCGCATCTCGCGGACGCGCTCGAGCGCGTCGAGCCGGAATCCGTCGAGAACGCCGTCGTGCTCCCGCTCCTGAACGGCCTCGAGCACCTGGAGCCGATCCGCGCGCGCCTCGGGCGCCGCGTCGCGGCCGCGAGCCTCTCCCAGTTCGAGGCGTATCGCGTCGGGCGCATGCAGATCGTTCAGGGCACGCCTTCCGGCCTCGTGACGATGGCGTCCGACGACCTTTCCGATCAGGAGCTCGAGCGGGCGGCCGACATCCTCCGCGCGGCGGGTATGCAAGTCGCGATCGAGGACGACGAGAAGCGCGTGCTCTGGCGGAAGGCTGCGCGGGCCGCGGTGGTGTCGAGCGCGACCGCGCTCACCCGCCGGACCATAGGCGAGCTGCGCACGGATCCCGAGTGGCGTCCGCGCATGGAGCAGGCGCTCGACGAGGCCTGTGCCGTCGCCACCGCCGACGGCGTCAAGATGATGTCCTCGGCCCAGTGGACGCGGATCGTGGAGATGGATCCGCACCTCACGACCTCCGCTGCGCGGGATGTCATCGCCGGCAAGCGGCACGAGCTCGACGCGATTGCGGGAAGTGTCGTTCGCGCTGGCAAGCGGCTCGGAGTGCCGTGTCCGGTGCTCGCCAGACTCGCCGCCGAAGCCGACGCGTTGTGACTCGCGCGGAGACGCTGGTCGCGGTCGCGTTCGTCCCGGCCAGATCGGGCTCCGAGCGGGTTCCGGGAAAGAACGTGCGCCCGCTGGCAGGACATCCGCTGCTCGCGTACGCGATCGAGACCGCGCTTCAGAGCGAGCGTTTCGCGCGCGTCGTCGTCTCGACCGACTCCGACGAGATCGCCGAGATCGCCCGCTGGTACGGCGCCGAAGTGCCGTTCCTGCGCCCAGCCGAGTTCGCGACCGCGACCTCTCCCGACATCGAGTGGCTCACCTTCACGCTCGGTGAACTGGGCGAGCGCTTCGACCTCTTCGCCATCGTCCGCGCGACCAACCCCTTTCGAGGCCCCGAAGTCGTCCGCCGCGGTCTCGAGCAGCTGATCTCGACGCCGGAGGTCGACTCGCTGCGAGCGGTCGAGCGCGTGAAGCAGCATCCGGGGAAGATGTGGCAGCTGGCGGAGGACCGCCGGACGATGTCCCCGCTTCTCGACCAGTCGCATCTGGATAGCGCCTGGCACGCCGGCCAATACCAGGCTCTCCCCGCGGTCTACGTCCAGTCGAGCGCCTTGGAGATCGCGTGGACGCGCGTCGTCACCGAGACCGGTACGCGGGAGGGCCTGGTCGTCGCGCCGTTCTTCACGGCCGGGCACGAGGGCTTCAACGTGGACGACGAGGAGGACTGGGAGCGCGCCGAGCGGCTGCTCGACTCCGGGGCAGCGTCCGTGCCCGCGATCGGGCGGGCGCCGTATGCTCCGGCGTCGTGAAGATCGCGCGGCTCGAGACGCTCTTCTGCGACGCCGGCTGGCGGCCCTGGATCTTCCTCAAGGCGACGACTGACGACGGGCTCGTCGGTTGGGCGGAGATCACGGACTCGCACGGCTCCCCGCGCGGTCTGGCCGGGATCGTCGAGGATCTCGCGCCGGTCGTCGTCGGGCGCGACCCGCGCGCGGGCGAGCGGATCTACTGGGACCTCTACCGGCACACGCGGCAGAGCCCCGGATCGGTCGTCGCCAAGGCGATCGCCGGGGTCGAGAACGCGCTCCTCGACATCAAGGCGAAGGCGTTGGAAGTCCCTGTGTTCGAGCTCTTCGGTGGACCGACGCGCGACACGATTCCGCTCTACTGGTCGCACTGCGGGACGACCAGGGCGCGTGCCTGGGAGGTGACGTGCACCCCGAAGCTCGCCTCGTACGCCGACGTGACAGCGCTCGGGCGCGAGGTCGTGGAGCGTGGATACCGGGCGTTCAAGACCAACGTCGTCGTTCCCGGGGAGGAGCCGCAGGTGCTGATGCCGGGCTTCGGCGAAGGCGGGGGCACGCATCGCGCGGAGGAGATCGCGGACGCGCTGGTGCGCCTGCTCGAAGCGTTCCAGGAGGGGACCGGCGATGCGGCGCGTCCTATCGTCGACCTCAACTTCAACCTCGACCCCGAGGGCGCCGTGCGCGTGGCACGCGCGGTCGAGCCGTTCGACCTCCTCTGGCTCGAAGTCGATCTCTTCGACCCGGCGGCGCTCGCGCACGTCCGGCACGTCGCGCCGATGCCGATCTGCTCCGGCGAGAATCTCTACGGCAGCCGCGGCTTCAGGCCATTTCTCGAGGCCGCCGGAATGGACGTCGCCTCGGTGGACGTCATCTGGAACGGCTTCCATCAGGCCAAGAAGATCGCCGACCTCGCGGAGACGTTCGAGGTCAACTGCGCCCCGCACAACTACTACTCGCACCTCGCCACCTTCATCGCCGCGCAGTGGTGTGCCGCCATTCCGAACGCCCGCATCCTCGAGCTCGACGTCGACGACGTGCCGTGGCGCGACGAGCTCGTGACCGCCGTTCCCGAGATCGCCGACGGCGAGCTGCGCGTTCCCGCCGGCCCGGGGTGGGGCCTCGAAGTGCGGGAGGACGTGCTCCGGGCGCATCCCTGGCCGACGACGTGAAGTTCGACCGGTTGCTGCGGGCGAGCGCGGCGGCGGCGGCTCTCCTGGCACTGGACGCTGTCATTCGCCTGCTCGCAGGCGGCCCCTATCCGGGCGCGACCTTTTTCCTGCTCGCCGCGTGTGGGATCTCCCTCCTCCCGCTCCTTCCAGCCGAGCTCGGCTCACCGTCGCTCCGGCTGGCCGTTCTCCCGGCGCTCGGGCTCGGATCCTTCGCGATCCTGCTCACGACGGTCTCGATCGTCGGCATCCCACTGACCGAGCTCTCGATCAGGCTGGCCGTGCTCGCGCTCGTCTTCGCGCTCGCTGCCGCGACATGCGCGCTCGGGCGAGGTGAGAAGACAACGTGGTCGGCAAAGAGAGAAGGCGTTGCGGTCGCCGTGCTCGTCGGCGTGTTCGCGTTCTCGCTCGGTTCCTCGTGGGATATCGCAGGCTCGTTCCCGCCCCGCGGAACCGACTGGGGGCACTACCTGCTCTATGCGGACGAGGTCGAGACGCAGGACGCGCTCTTGATCGACGATCCGCTCGCGGGAGAAGAGGATCGCGTCTTTGCCGATCCGGCGGGGGTCGGAGCCGTGTACGGAAGCTTCCTGATTCTCGACGGAACCTCGTCCCGGCCGCTCGGCTGGGGAGTCGTCATCGCCTCGGCCCTGACACCGCTCAGCGTCTATGCGGCGGTGGGTGCGCTGTGGGGGATCGGGGCAGGACTGCTCGCTGCGGCGGCCTATGCCGTTTCGCCGATCCGGCTCGAGCCGATGTACTGGCACGGGCTGGCGACGACGCTCGCGCTCGTCTTCCTCCCGCTCGTCGTGCTCGCCCTCGGTCTCATGTATCGCGGCTCCCGGGATCGACGGACGATCGGCCTCCTCGGCTTCTCGCTCGCGGGGGTCGCCGTGTCGCATTCGACGAGCGCGGTCGTCGCAGCTCTGCTGATCGCAGTCGTCGTGGTCTTCGAGCTCGTGCGCTCGCTCATCGCCCGCCATTCGCCGCATCCGCGAGCCGCCAGCGGGGTACTGCGCCCGCTGCTCTTGGGGGTCGGGGTTGCCTTCGTCCTCGGGGCCGGGGTGGTCGCACATCTGAGGCTGCAGTCAGCGGAGCTCGGCTCGCCGGTCAGCTACCGCCTCTTCGAGCCCGACTGGCTGAATCTCCAGACCTTCGTCGACTACTACTCGTGGCCGTTCCTCGCGTTGGCCGCGCTCAGCGTTCTGGTCCTGCTCGCGCGCGGTGACCTTCGGCGTGACCACGCACTCCTCGCGCTCGCCGCACTCGGCCTGGCGAGCATCCTCGTCGGCCAGCTCTGGCGCGTCCACGTGCCGTTCGAGTACCGGCGTGCCGTCTACTACCTGGGACTCGCGCTCGTGATGCTGATCGGCGCCGCGTCCGCGCGACTTCCCCGCAGGGCCCTGTGGGTCGCCGGGTATGTCGTGGCGCTCGCCTACATCGCCCACACCTCCATCGGCTTTCGCTTGCCCGAGCGTCTGCTCGACGGAGAGCAAGAGCGCTCTGTGGCGGTGGACGCTCTCATCGAGTTTCGGGA
>Ga0136612_10000971_pt1 | contig 11668 bp, 8 predicted proteins | sample AntDryUQ224A2306_2_FD_106644 | JGI IMG/M metagenome (GOLD analysis project Ga0136612, IMG submission 106644) | Polar desert sand microbial communities from Dry Valleys, Antarctica - metaG UQ224A (23.06) | ecosystem: Environmental > Terrestrial > Soil > Desert | place: Antarctica: Dry Valley...
CGCGGGTGGTAGAGTCGTTGGGGCCGGATCTGGCGCGTGAGCTGGCGCGGGTGGTGGAGTCGTTGGGGCCGGATCTGGCGCGTGAGCTGGCGCGGGTGGTGGAGTCGTTGGGGCCGGATCTGGCGCGTGAGCTGGCGCGGGTGGCGATTCCCCCCCCCCCTTACATGCTTGTACGGGTGTAGGTTTAGTATTACTAGATTCTTTTAATTCGGGTGATCTTTTGATCAGTCCCCCCCTGATCGTGTAGATGTTGGTTTCGTCCCCTCCGTGACGGTTTGCAGCATATTTGATGCTGATATATCCGGCTGTCTGGAGTCGTTTGGTTGATACTGGTATCGTGCGGGGGTGGAGTCCTGCCCGCTCTGCAATCGTCTTAACACTGGGCCTGCACCATATTTTCTCGGCGGCTATGTCCAGCAGTGCGATCAATACTTTGCGATCACTTTGCTTAAGGGCTGAGTCCATCCCTGCGCTTAATATGCTGGCCTCGCGGATTTTTGCGGCTGTTGTCTTATCCTCAGATTTTGGGCCTGGTTGGTGGGGCTTCTTGGCTCGTCGTGGCTCGTGGTGGCGGCTGCCATTGCTGTTGGTGTTATTGTCGTGGTTTTTGTCGCTCTTGGGTGTTTTGGTGCGTTCTGGTAGCCCTAAAAACTGGCGAGCGTGGGCGATCTGTTCCGTGTAGGTGCGTCCCTCTAAAACCATCTCGACGTTGAACGCATCCCACACTTCACCACCTGCGGCATGAAACATACAGCCAGGGCTATAACACATGATGATATGCTCGCCGTAGCGCTCCGGCCTCTTACTGGGGGTAATCAGGAGGCTAGGGCTTTTGTCTCCGTTCTTGTGGTTAGGGAGTGGGCAATGCCAGCTAGTGCGGCTGTGCCTCCGCCCGCCCTTTCGGGTTAGCACGTCACACACGTCAACAGCACGGTTATAGGCGGCGCGTGCCTCTGCGTTCGTCTGTATGGTTGTATCGTATGTGCGATTATGCGATTGTGCGATTGTGCGCGACTCTGGTGCGGTGGTGCGTGGCTCTGGTACAGCGTCGGCGGGATTTTCTCGGTAATTTTCGATGAGTAACTCAAATGCGGCGGCGGGATTCTCGTCAATGTATGCGGATCGTCCGTCTGGTACGATGATTTCTCCGCGCTGCCCGGTCCATGTATGTTTGGCAAATGGTAAGCGGGTGATTGCATTATTGGCGGTGCGGTTGTCTATATCGGGATTATCCAATTTGGTTAATGCGCCCCATCCTCGTTGGTCGGCAATGGCTGCGGCTATAATCTCATCTCCGAGCTGGCGCAATCCCTCGGCGTTGGTAAGTCGGTCATAGGGCATCCATACATAGCCGCGATCTCGTGCTTCATGGATCTCTCCCCATGCAAAAATCCCGCGCTCGGTCGCTGTTTGGATGATTGCGGGAATCATCTGTATGGAGTGGCTATCAATGTCGATCACAATGCATCCAGCTAGTCCGTTAGCGGCGGCGGGAGCTGCTATCGTTATCTCTCCCGCCATATGTGCAGCAATTTGGCCGCTGGTGGGAGCGGTGGCCTCATCGTGGTATTTTCGGCCTGTCTGCTGGTAGGTGGCTTCGCTCTGCATGATACCGTGGCGCTGGGGCTGGTGGCGAAGGATAGCGTATAGCACCATTCCTATGATGGTTTGAATTGGTATGTTATTATTCATGTGTTATGGCCTTGCTATGGCGGTTGGCTGTTGAGTCTCTACCGCCTGGCTTGTATCAGTTTGTTGGGCGGGCGATGTTTCTACCATCGCCCTTTTTTTATGCCGTTTTATCTGCTGTTCGCGTTGGTATGGCGTAGGTTCTGATGATGTTGTTAACTCGCTGTAGCTCGTCGGTATATGGTCGTCCACCTGTCGTCTTTGTTCGCTCCTTTGCTATGGTGCTAATGTCTTTTCCTGCCAGAAATTGAGCTAGTAGCCGCTCGTCGTCCGGCGATTGCAGTTTAGGCCGTTCTACTGCGGTATTTGGTGCTTCCGCTGGTGCTTCCATAGTGCTTCCATAGTGCTTCCGTGGCGCTTCCAAAGTCATGAGGTCGGCGGGGGTAGTATTAGGAATCATTATGATGTGACTCTCGCCCGTTGTGCGCCATAGTACGGCCTGGCCTGGGGCTAGTCGGCCTGTTTGCGCTGCATCTTCTTTACTCAGTAATAGGCGGGCCTGGTGGGGTTTCATACGGTGACAGATCACACTTGCTAGCGAGTCGCGTAGTTCAGTGCCTCCGGCGCGGCTGGAGGTCCATATCTGCCCTGATAGGCTGGCAAAGACTCCCACCTTTCGGTATTCCTGGGCGATCTTTTCTAGTAGTCCGGCTAGTTCGTCGCTGATTGTCGAGCGTCCTAATAGACTGGTCACTTCGTCAAGCCATGCGATTACCGGGTAGGCATTGCGTTCTTCGCCATTGATTCGGCGTTGGCCGATGTCAGCAACAAACCGTACAGCGTCTAATACTTCGCGGTCGGTGGCGGCTGGTTCACATAGGTAGGTATAGCGTAGCGGCTCTAGTGCTTTGCTGAGTTGGGCATACTCGCCGGTTTCCTCGTCGGGTTCGGCATCCCTATGCGGGTCAATTATCACAAAGCGTGCGCCTTTGATCGCGGTCTGTGCAGCTAGCCAGCGCTGGGTGGTGGTTTTGCCGGTGCCGCTCATGCCTGCCAGAGCAGTGCTATACAGATCCTTCCATGTTCCCCTGATCGGCTGGCCGTCCTCATAGCCCAGTATTAACCCTCGGCCTGAGTGAATCTCCCCAGCTCGTACCAGATCGCTAAATGTTGGTGTGGTTGGTAGCGGAGCGGAGGCGGGTTGCACCTCCTGGAGGTGCGGTAGCTGCCGGGTGCCTGGGTCGCGGAGGGTTAGCGTTAGCCGCTCGGCTAGTCGTTGCTGGGCCTCGGCCTGGGCGATCATAACGTGGGCCGCTTGTTGGATCGTTGCAAGCGTCGCCATGAGCATTTGATCTGCCCGCTGGGGGTCGGTTATCGTGGCCCTGCTCAGGGGTAGGCGTCCGTATGCGTCGGTCTTAACGAGTGGTACACGGCGTTGCTGGTAAGCATCCGCGCTTATCCAGAGCGTGCCAAACATGCCGATAATCCCCGCCATGATGAGTGCGTAGGTAAGGACGATCTGAGCTGGGGCGGTGGTGGTCGCCCTCTGGTTGTCGATCTGCGCGTTAAATTGGGCCTGCTGTAGCTCTAGTCGTTGCTGTGCCTGGTATATATCGTTGGTGCCATCAAGCTGGCGTTTAATCGATGGGGAAATAATTAGCGCTAGGGTGATAACTCCAATAATGATGAGTCCTGCTGTGAGGTTTCGCATGGCCTGCTCCTGGTGCTAGGCCGCGCTCTTATGGTAAGATTAAATCGCGGCGGATCATTGGTCGCAAGGGTCAGGGGCGTGCTTCGTTGGCTGCCCTGGCCCTTTAATTTCCTGTTCTGTACTCTGTCTCTGTGTATCCTAACAATCTGTCTATTTCGGTCTTGTCGATTCTCCATCCTTTCCCCAACTTTCTAGCCTTAATCCTTCCGTCCTTGATCATGCGGTAGATGGTTAAGCGCTCTAATCTCAGTATGGTGGCTACCTCCTTCGGGGTAAAAACGGTCATCATGCTGGCCTCGCTTTCGTCGGGTGGAGTCTATTATAAAAGATGTACAGTGATATATCAACATGGGATTGATATAACCTTGATTTAGGCTTCATTTCGCCATTCTCATGAATCTCTCATGTTTGTTCGTGTGGTATAAAATGAGGTTTATTGAGTATGTACAGGAGTCAACTATGCCATTAGTACGCAATGAGTTATACCGCTATCAGGGGCTAAATGGGATGCCCTCTGAGGCGTGGATACGGGTCTATGATAATCGCCCGCATCCGGTCGCAGTGATCTGTTCGCAGACGGCTACGAGTCCTGGTACATCGGTGAGTAATGCAGCGGAAGGGCTAGCTACTAGCATCTGGTACGAGCTGGGCCAGCCAGCGGGCTTTCTGTGGATAGAACACTATGCACCGGAGTCACAAGGAACTTTGTTTAAGGATCACTTCTATCAGCTCGTATTGTTCGCCCTGGTTAACGGGGCGTTTTCCTCGCCTGAGTGGATCAGGGTCACGCAGGCACAGGTTAAGCAGATCGTTCGAGGATCTATGCAGGAATGTGACGAGGCCGCGCCCATGCTAAGTAGCGATCCATCTAAAATACTTGGTGAAAAAGGATAACGGGAAGGTTTATAACTTTATATAATAAAAATTACGGTGTCTGGATAGCAGTTTTGAGCAGCTTTTGGGCCATTCCAGCGCCCATGTGTCAATGATTCTGCCAAGTTTGGTGGTAAATCAGCCATCTGAGTCTCAATAAAAACTCTATACATCCGCCCAAATCACTTAAAACGCCTATTTTCTCCAGAATCCATGGGGTGGCCGCAAAAATCGCGTTCGCTAGTTTAGGCCCTTGAGTGTAAATATTAAAATTCTTAAAGTGCAACTTGACCGATTATGTGACTTTGCACATGCCCTGCATGGATGCGCGACGACGTAGACAATCTGGGTGTCATGCGGTACCCTGGGTACCAGCACCCCCGCAGTGCGCAAAGAATGGGTATCGACTAGCAACGGAACAGAAACCTGGGATAGCGCATGAACGGGATTCTAAAAGTGTAAAAATGGCGGATTTCTCTTGGTTCATAACGCACTTTTGACGCATCAAGCGGCAGAATCGCCAAAAAATGACTCAAAACAGGATGCCCAGAATGAGGATGTGATGGATGAGCAGGCCACGCGCTTAACCCTCCGTATGACGATTGCGACCCTCCGCCGGACCGCCCGCATCCTGCAGCCGCAGATTGATGCGCCGCTGGATACCGTCCCCTCCTTCATGCAGACCCAGTACGATGCGATCCTGTGGCTTATTCACGCGGCAGAGCAGCACATGCATGCATGTGGTGGTGATCCGGCTACGGTGACTGATGCGGATCTTCCCCCTGACTTTGAACCGATCTCATGGGGGAAGATTACCCAATCCGGCGGCATGAACTTTGGGAACGCCACGATTGGCACGATGGGCGATATTCATTATTATGAGTCGTCGTGGACGCCTAATTGGCAACATACTTTTGAAAGAGGAAAGTATGAAATTAAGAAAATGGCAATAGCTGTTGAAGATATAAATGTGACAAATCATGACATAATAAAATATTTAAGCGATATGAATAAAGAATTAGATCAACTTATTGATCAGATAAAAATTGATAAAAAATCAACCATTTTATATTTACATAATGTTATTTTTGCGAAAGCAAAACAACGATTTGATCACTATTCCGCCAGCCTTGCTCGTGAGAATCGACAAAACCGTGAGGCATTACGTGAGGCTAATCGTTGTTTTGGTGGGTATATGATCTATGAGAAAACAAAAATACCCATTTATATAACAGAAGTTCATTCATTTACTGATAAACTTGATAGAATAGCGAAGAATGCTGCTTTATTAAGTAGTTCTCTATCTAGTATTTATATCGGAATAAAAGAATCGAATATAGAAGCTATAACTACACCGAAATTCAATCAATCGATTAACTCATGTGCTGATAATTTGAATGAGATGAAAAAATTCGCAGATGATTTATCGAATTTCGCATCAAAACTTAGCCAAATTATAAAACAACATAATGGCCTGTAAGTATCATCGAGCCGGAAAGCTCGTCATTAAGCCTGTGTCGGTCTACTAGCCCAAAAGATCGGTGAGCGTGGGCGCATCGGGTGGAGCGCCCGCCATCATAATTCTTCCAGAATCTTGGCGCGGCGGGCTGCGAATTCTTCCTCAGTAATGAGGCCCTGATTTTTGAGGTCATCAAGCTTACGGAATCGATCTGCATGAGAAAGAGATTGTGTTTGTGCTATCATCACGGATGCTTGGGTGTCTCGTGGTATTTCAAATGCATGTGCAGTGGCAGCATTCAGATCATTCATCAAAGCCATTTCGTCAAAGGTAGTAATTCCGCTCTTATCGTGGGTGAGAAAAGAATACTTGCGTCCATAAGCAAGTGTAGCTTGTTTGAGATTAGCATCACGCGGATTCATTTTAAGAATATGTAGTGCTCTCTCATAATCATGACGAGCATAATTTAGTGCTCTCTCAGAATTCTGACGAGCATCCTCAAGCTTTCTTTGTTCTCTTGCAATACTCATAAATATCACAACGAGAACAACAATCACAACTATGCAGCAGATAAATTCCATAAGAAATCTCCTCGTATTAATCATGAGCAGTAGATTATTTGCCCGAACCAGGGTCTAAACTAGCGAAACTGTCATTTACCGCCAGTTTACATAATTTATAGTATCGGCACTAGAACACCGCGCTGTACAGTCTTTTCGGGCCATTTTTAGGTGCTATGGCCCAGCGAAGAGGCTTAACTGTCAATCTTAACCCGTTATTTCGGCAGAACTATGCTTGACACTGACCAGATTGATTAACGATTGACAGTCTCCATGCAAGTAGAACACGTTTACCGAGAAGATTTGAGGCCAAACGCACCATTTTTTAATATTTATTAATCCTGGTGCCGAAATTACGCGTATCCTGACTTTACCCCTAATGAAGGAAATTGAGGGAATGTTCAAATACCCCTCCTACTACACTCCCTAAAAATAGATTTCTTCTTCCTCGTTGCCCTGTGTTCTTGCATCTTTCTGCGGTTCACGCTCAATCTGTTCGCCCAGCGACGCATGTACTCCGGCCTCGGCTATTGCAGTGTTGCTGCCCTCCTTCGCTGCTGTCTCCGACTCGCTCTCGTAGGCGCTCGATCTGATGATCAGATCGTCAGCCTGACTGATTGCTAGCCTTGCTGCTGGCGGCTGCTCCATGGTGGCTGGGCCGGGTGGCGGCTGGTCGGACTGCTCGGCTGCTGCCGATTCGATGGTTTGGGATCTCGTATCGCTGGAGCTGGTGTCGGTGGCCTGGTCCTCGGCCTGTCTCGTGATCGGCCTGGTGGCCGGGGCCGTGTTGCCCGCATTCGTTCGCACGACGATTCGCCCTTCCGAGTTATAAATAATAGTCCCGTTCGCATTCTTCACAATAATTTGTTGCGGGGGGGCTAATGGAGTCTTGCGGTTCGTAAATGGATTTACGCGCTGGGCTGCGGTCGTTATATCGTCGGTAAATATAATTGTTGTCGTCGGCGGTAAAGTATTGATCATACTCGGTTCTAGCGCATCACTCGTCCGTTGTGAATAACTCGCTTTTGAATCGCTCCCGTAGCTCCGGGTCGCTTGTATTTCCGTGCCAAATTTGCGGCTAATATACTCGGCGCTCTCATTATCGCGGGTGGGATAAAAAATCTGGTGGTGGAAGTTACCAATAATACTGGCCGCTGCATCGTGACCGTACACGTCTTTTAGCTGGCTCAATTGCTGAAGGTACGCCAGAATCGTGATTCCGTAGCCGCCCACCGTCGCTAATTTTGTGTCCAGCCCATGCAATCTCGATGCCCGTAGCTCGTCAATAGCAAAAAGCGTATAGTTTTTTTTCTGCGCTCGTTGCTGGCCCTTCATCAGCGCACCGAGAATAACGCTTAACAGCCCTCCGGCTGCCTCCAATTGATCTAATGGATAGCAAATGTAAATACTCGAATCCTGCTCCGCCCATCTAGTAGGTACATCCCCCTGGCTGATCGTATCTATATGCGGCGCAATTGTTGAAAACTTGGCCGTAAACGTCCCCCAGGCTGACAACGTAAAACGGTTTAGCTCATCCGTGTTTCCATCGGTGAATTTAGCAATAGGACCAGGTGCATAATGTGCGGCCTCCTTGATCGCTGCTGGCGCTGATATATCTGCCCAACGTGCAAGGATTTTAAGCATATGTTCGCCAGTCGCCTGGCTCTGATCGCGGGCTGCCTCAAACACTGCATAAGCCTTTTGACTAAAGATCGGGTCTTTGTCCTGCCATGTCTGTAATAGAGTGGTAAATAGCTCTTGTAAGTCTAGGGCGTTATGTACATTGAAATATTGCAATATATCTATGCCGTGCTGAGGAATACAATAGATAGGGCCTAGCTTGGCACGTTCGCCACTCGTGCGCTCGTATTGCTCCCGCTTTGGGTCAACAACAACAGCAGGGCCATGCCATGTTTCAAGCGTACCAGTTAGATGAAGCCCTTTACCCGCTCTCGTTGGAGCTGCTACCAGTACATGCCCTGCATCTGCTCCGCGTCTAATCCCGAATCGTTTCCCCTGATATTCACCTAATGGTATGCCATCGCTCACAGATCGCTTCTCTAACACATCAGCAGGGTGCTTACGCCCTTGCTGCTTCGCCAGCTTGGACGCCTCCACCAAGTATCGCGCCCGCTTTGCTGCGCCTGACGCTGCTAACGCCTGGCCGATAACGGGAAGCATAACCGTTAGAAGGATTCCCCATGCTATGGGGTCTTTCATTGCGGCTCCATTCCTGGGCTGAAGAATAAAGGTAGACCAACTATAGAGTAGTGCGACTCTAACCTGCGCTCTCCCCTGCATACTCGGCAAGACCTGATAGCTAATCGCGGCTCCCATCAACCAAAAAATAATAATGCCAAGCGTGAAGCGGGTTACGGCTGGCGGCTGAAGATCATAACGCTTAAATACGCGGTTAAGCCGTTTCTCTACGGTCGTCCGGTACTTGGTATCAGGTATACGTTTTTCATCTTCGGGCGTGGTTGTCATGGCTGGCTCCTACATGTCAATCTCTAAACCTCGGTCGCGTTTTCGCTCTGGCTCTCGATCTAACTCGCGCTCCTGGCTCTGTTCTGGCGTCGGTTCTCGCTCCTGCTCGGCCTGGTCGTGATCCCTATCGAGCGTTTCAAGAAACCGTAAAAATGCCTCATCTTCGGCGCTGATCTCTGGCGGCTCTCGTAGCTGCTCGGCGGTCGTCGCCATATCCTGGTGGCTATACCCGCGATACTCCACGGCTTCTAACAGGTCGCTATAGTCCACATCCGGCGTGGTGCCTAGCCGATCTAAAAAGGCTAGTAACTCCTCATCCTCTGGCCGGGCCGCTGGTCCTCGTAGATCCTGCGCTACCGATTCTAAGTCGCTGCCGGTGGCGGTTGGCTGGGTCACAATGTCGAGCATATCAACAACGGGCGGGCCTGGTATTCGGGCCTCGGCCTGGTCGAGCTGGCCGCGCTCTTGCTGTTGTTCTTTAACCTGATCGGCAACCTCATAATAGCGTTCCGTGAATGCGCCGATCTCCTTTTTGCTGATGACCTGGCTACGCCATGCGATGATATGGGCATGTGCGTTGTCGGTGTTGTGGTGTTGGATCAGCATGTAATCTTTGAACCCTTCAGCATCCAAAAATTGCCGATAGCCATCGCTCCCCAGGTCTAAACCCCGCTCCGTACTAAGGACAATTTGATAGGTAAAGCCATGGGTGGCTGCTGCTTCTTTTGCATAATCACGGGCCTCCGATGGAGTCAATTCTCGCCCGTCGGATGTCTCCCATGTCCGCTCCCCAACATCCGGCCCATCCCTAAACGAATAGTACCCAACAGCGCGGGCCATCTTGCCCGCTGCGCCGTTTCCACGAGCCGTATATCTAAGATTTACTATCCCCGTCGGGGCTTGTTTCGCGGTCATGAATTAGCTCTCGCATCAGATCCCCGATCTTATTTCGTGTAAGGTTTTTTCGTGCATCCGTTCGGGCTAGAGTTCTAATTTTATTGAATGTATCGAGGTCTTTAACCTGCTGCCTAACGGCGGCGCTTGCCATCCTCGCGGCGTAGCCGGATTCCACAATCCCATAAATGACTAGCCGGATCAGCCGATCATACTCGCTATGGATCGTCCGTCTAATCAGACTCAGAATCACCGGGGCTAGTGCCTCGTCTAGTGGTTTCCCCATGCCTATATTAGCGAGACTTTCGATAGCCGCACTGAACGATACGCCATGATCGTCTGCCCATGCTTGGATCTCATTCCGGCCCTTTTCAGTGAGGCGGATATTCTTCTTGATCGTGTCTTTCCGGCGCTCCATGATTACTCCTGATCGGCAATTCTTTGGCAGCAGGCGGCATCCGCGTCGCGGATGGCCTGCCCACTGCGCCGCTACATTGTAGCCGCTAAAGCCTCGCAGAGCAAGAGAAGGACGCTAGTCCTGTCCCCCTTTTTAAAGGGGGCTTAACTTGCTACTCGCTTGCGAGGCCGCGCCCTCCTTCGCTGCTCCGCGCTCTATCGTGGCTGCTAAACTGTCGCCTTCGCTCCGTTTGCCTCTCCGCGAGGGGTCGCTATTCGCTCATCCCGGACTCTCTCCACCTGCTCCGCTGCTCGGTTCGGTCGCTGCTCCTCCTGGCTTTTGTTTTTGTATCGTACACTACAAAAATACTCACCCCTTGATGGGTTTCCCTGGTCCTTCGTTTCTCGCCTGGCCGGTCACTCTGGTCTAAAAAGTTCTCACGTTTTAGGCACTCGTTGTGAGGCGGTACTAGCTTTTAGTTAGTGACTCTGTGGTTCCTCCGGGGATCGAGGTGGCCGTCACCTGGTCATAGTACCCACCAGCTTGGTTATGATGTGGTGTCGCTTCGCGGTGTTTTTCTCGGCTGGCGGGTACTGATCCTCGTCGGCTAATTCCATCCATTTGTTCCCGCTATGGGGTTCCTCTCATCGGCTATTCCTGGCTAAAACAGTTTACAATCTCAGAACCGTTAAGGGCTTGTAAGGGGGGGCTAAATCCCCTCATAGCCCTAGCCCTAAACCCTGCTGCTGATGTTTTCCGGCGCTCCGTTTCCGGCGTTTTTTCGGGATCTGTTGGGCCTCCGCTGCGGCTTGTTTTCGGCCCATGAGTCGTGTCTCTAGCTGCTGGAGTCGCTTCCGTTCGCGGTGATATATTTGCCATGCGTGGCCGTTGTCTTTGGCACTGATCGCGGCGTCGCGGAGGCGTTTTACCACGTCGCGCATGATGGCTAACTCGTCACGGTCGGCCTGTTCATCGGTCTGTTGGGTGGCCGCTGACGGCGCTAATTGGATCGCCTCCTGATGGGCAACAGGTGCCGATTCCGGGGGGGCTTTTTTCGCTGCTTGGCGGGCGTTTTCGCGGGCCTCTGCTGCTGCTCGTAGCTGCCGCATCCCGAAGTCGTGGCTATTTTTGATTTCTCTGGGACTACGGCTATAGTTCCATTCCTCCGGCTCTGGGGGGGGGGCAAATGACACATAGCTGAATTGCAAAACCATTGCCCCCCCCTCGTACCACGTCGCACCAGTTGCGGGATCGTAATGTTCCTGCGGTTCGTCTGCCTCCGGTTCGGCATGGCTGATTGGCCTGGTGGCCGCTGCTGGTGGCTCGGCCTGGTGCGCTGGCGCTGGGGCTTCGGCCTGGTGTGCTGGCGCTGGGGCTTCGGCCTGGTGTGCTGGCGCTGGGGCGACTGGCGGGCGATAATCGGCTAAATCTTCTAGCGTGCGAATCTGCCTGCGGGGTCGGGGTATGACCTGGATGTATTGCGCGTGAGCTGGCGCGGGTGGTGGAGTCATTGGGGCCGGATCTGGCGCGTGAGCTGGCGCGGGTGGTAGAGTCGTTGGGGCCGGATCTGGCGCGTGAGCTGGCGCGGGTGGTGGAGTCGTTGGGGCCGGATCTGGCGCGTGAGCTGGCGCGGGTGGTGGAGTCGTTGGGGCCGGATC
>Ga0136612_10000972_pt1 | contig 11666 bp, 12 predicted proteins | sample AntDryUQ224A2306_2_FD_106644 | JGI IMG/M metagenome (GOLD analysis project Ga0136612, IMG submission 106644) | Polar desert sand microbial communities from Dry Valleys, Antarctica - metaG UQ224A (23.06) | ecosystem: Environmental > Terrestrial > Soil > Desert | place: Antarctica: Dry Valley...
CGCTGGAAGGCCGGCGCGGGATCGACGCCGACCGACGCGATCCACTGCCAGTTGCCGTTGTTCTGCGCCTTGTCGCCGCACAGCAGGTAGCGCATGAAGTGCGCCTCTCCCCTGCGGTAATCGACGTGGAGGTTCTTGGTCAGGAACGAGCCGACCACGAGACGGGCACGGTTGTGCATCCAGCCGATCGTCCGGAGCTGGCGCATGGCGGCGTCGACGATGGGGACGCCCGTGCGCCCCTCCCGCCAGGCGTCGAACGCCACCGGGTCGTCGCGCGTCTCGAGCTCCTCCATGCGCCGCTGGAACGGGCGGTGGGCGTTCCCGGGATGGTGCAGCAGGACGTGGGCGTAGAAGTCGCGCCACGCGAGCTGACGGGTGAACGCGTCGGCGCCCTCGCCGCCCCGCTCGCTCGCGCGCTGCTCGAGCTCGCGGACCGAGATGCAGCCGAAGTGGATCGCCGGCGAGAGCTCGGACGTGCCGCCGGCGAGGCGGTCGTGGCGGTCGGCGTAGTGCTCGAGCTCTGAGGTGAGGAACTTCGAGGCGCGCTCGCGCGCGGCCCTCTCTCCCGCCGGGATCGGATCGCTCAGCTCGGGCTCGAGGCCGAAGGACTCGAGCCCGGGGATGCGCCCGACCGACAGGTCCGCCGGGACCCGCAACGACCGCGGAGCGCCCAGGACCTCGCGACGCGGCACCTCGCGGTGACGGCGCCAGAACGGCGTGTAGACGGTGAAGGGCCGGCCGTCACCCGTGCGCGGCCCGTCGACGTCGTCGGCCAGGAAGGTCCCGGGTTGAGGGTGGAGCTCGACGCCGGCGGCCTCGAGCGCGCGGCCGGTGCGGGTGTCGCGCCCGGTGGCGAACGGCGAGACGTCTGAGGCGAAGTAGAGGTGGCCCGCTCCCGTCTCGCGCGCGAGCTTCGGAAGCTCCTCCTCCGGTGCGCCCTCGCGGACCACGAGGTGGCCGCCGCGCTCGCGCAGCGCGTCGCGCAGCTCGCGCAGCGAGTCGAGCAGGAAGCCCGTGCGCGCGCCGCTCGGGTACTCGCCCGTGATCAGGCGACGGTCGAGGACGAAGACGGGGACGATGTCCTCGTGCCCGCGGTGCGCCTCGGTCAGCGCCGGATTGTCGTGGACGCGCAGGTCGCGACGGAACCAGACGAGGGCGCGATCGGGCATCTACCGCGATTACGTACCCGGCGGGACGCGGGGTCACCGCTCCTACACTCCCTCGCGCATGGAGCTTGAGCGCGACTTCCCGCTCTTCCCGCTGGGGCTCGTGGCGTTGCCGGGAGAGCTCGTCCCGCTGCACATCTTCGAGGAGCGCTACAAGGCGATGATCGGTCGCTGCCAGTCCGACGAGTCGGAGTTCGGGATCGTCTGGGTCGCCGACGACGGCCTGCGCGAGGTCGGCTGCGCGTGTGAGATCACCGAGATCCTGGAGACGATGGACGACGGGCGGGTGAACCTGATCGCGCGCGGCACTCGGGTGTTCCGGGTCGACGCCCGCCAGGACGACCTGCCCTATCCCGCCGGGACGGTCGAGTTCCTCCGCGACGAGGAGGTCGAGGTCGACGCGGACGCCCAGGCCGCGGCGCGCGAGGCGTACGCGGAGCTCGTCGAGCAGGCCACCGACAAGACGCCCGACCAGGACGAGCTCGAGACGATGAGCGCCTACGAGATGGCGGCGACGGTCGAGTTCGGGCTCGACGCCAAGCAGGGGCTGCTCGACCTGCGCTCGGAGAACGCCCGGCTCGAACTCGTCACCAAGCTCTTCCGGGCGGCGATCAAGCGGCTGGACTTCGTCGAGCGCGCGCAGGCCCGCGCGCGGTCGAACGGCAAGGTCCGCTTTCCGTCGGGGTAGGCGGGCGGGGCACTCCCCGCGCGCCGCCCGGTGACTGGCCGTTCCTCCGGTCACCGCCGCCGCCTGCAGACCGCCTTGGAGACCTCGCGCGAGAAGGCCGCGAGCCGCTGATAGGTCGGTGGGATGCCCCGGGAGGAGTCCGCGAAGGCGATGCGGCCCGCCTCGAGGTCGGCGACGTACCGGAACGTCGTGTCCTGTGCGCGACCTGGCTCGAGCTCGAGGCCGAGGGCCGCCTGCTTGCCCAGATCACGGGCGAGCTCGCGAGCGTCGAGCAGCCGCTGGGCACCGAGCGGGACGGGCGCCTTGCCGTCGCAGCGCACCGTGCCGTCGTCGGAGACCACCAGCGAGAGCTTCGCCCCGGCGCCCTCGCCCGTGCGCGCGACGGAGAACAGGTCGGCGGAGGGCGAACCGCAGGCCGTGGCCAGGAGCGCGAGCGCGCCGACCGCCGCCCGCATGACCGCTCGCCCGGGGGCATGACGATGCCGAGCCGGTCCGCGCCCCGTCACGCCACCGCCACCGCGCCACCCCGCCGCGGGTCGGCCGCCCCCGCGAGCCCGCCTCCCGCCGGGTCGCGCCGCACCGCCTGCACGCCGCCGAAGAACAGACTGCGCTCGCGGAAGCGGGCGAGCTCGCGCCCCGCCAGCGCGCTCTCGTCCACGCCCGGCTCGACGTAGACCCGCCCCGCCTCGAAGTGCAGCCGGGGGGCGTCGACCGCCTCGCGCAGCGGAAGGCCGTCGCCCAGCACGTTCGCCACCACCTGCACGATCGCCGAGCGGATGCGGTTCGAGCCGGCGGAGCCGAGCGCGAGCTCGGGGACGCCGTCCGCGCCGAGCACGATCGTCGGGGCCATCATCGACGGCATACGGCTCCCGGGCGGGTGGGTGAAGTAGCCGAGCGGCGAGAGGTCCTCCTCGCCCATGACGTTGTTGACGTGCATCCCGGTGCCCGGCACGACCATCCCCGAGCCCTCGCCGTTGGTGCACGTCACCGAGCATGCGAGGCCACTCCGGTCGAGGACCGCGATGTGCGTGGTCGAGCCCAGCCGGGAGGCCATGAAGGCGTCCAGGAAGCCCGGCTCCCCCAGCCCCTGGACGAACTCGGCCGTCCGCTCGGCCTGGGCCGCCTCCATGGCCTCGACGAGGCCGTGGCCCCGCTCGAGCAGCGCGAGCGCGTAGGCGATGAGGATGCCGCCCGCCGACGGGGGCGGGTTCGTGAGCACCTCGCGACCCTGGAACGCCGCGCTCACCGGCTCCCGCTCGATCGCCTCGTAGGCGACGAGGTCCGCCTCCGACAGCGCCCCGCCGCGCTCGCCCACCCACGCGCAGACGGCCCGACCGACGTCGCCGGAGTAGAACGGCGCGGCGCCCTCGCGTCCCAGTCGCTCCAGGGCGTCGCCCAGCGCGGGGTCGCGGTAGCGGTCGCCGACGCGCAGACGGCGGCCGGCGGGCTCGAAGTGCGCGCGCGCCTCGGCGCTCGAGTGCACGATCGGGACCAGGATGTCGAGCAGGTAGGCCTGCTGCGCGTTGACTATGAGCCCGTCGCGCGCGAGCGCGACGGCCGGCGCGCACAGATCGGCGAGGGGAACCGTCCCGTAGCGCTCGGCGGCGGCGACGATCCCGGCCGGAGTGCCCCACACGCCGCACGACGCCGCTCCGACGTTGAACGCCTGCGAGGCGTCCCCGAAGGAGACGTCGACCTCGACGAGCGACGCCGCCGGCGCGGCGGCCGGCGCGGCGACGAAGAAGTCGAGCAGGACCGGCGCCCGGCCCGGCCCGGCGACCAGCAGGTAGCCGCCCGCGCCGAGCCCGGTGAGCAGGGGCTCGGCGGTGAAGGAGTGCAGGACGGCGGCGAGCGCGGCGTCGACCGCGTTGCCGCCCGAGCGCAGGACCGCCGCGCCGGCGGACGCCACGAGCGGGTGGCCGGCGGCGACGATCCCCCGCGCCGTCAGAACCGGGGGATGAACTCCGGCACGTCGACGTCCACCGACGAGCGGCCGGCGCGCAGCGGCTCGCGCTCCCGGGGCCGTTCCCGTCCGGTCCGCGACTCCTCGTGGCGGCGCACGCGCGGCTCGCCTGCGGGCTCCTCGAAACGCCCACGCTCGGCGCGCGGCGTCCGTTGCTCGCCGAAGCCGGTGGCCACCACGGTGATCCACACCTGGTCGTCGCCGAGCTTCTCGTCCACCATCGCGCCGAAGATGATGTTCGCGTCGGGATGGGCGGCCTCGGCGACCGCCTTGGCGGCCTCGTTGACCTCCCACAGCGAGAGGTCCGACCCGCCGGTGATCGACAGCAGGATCGAGCGGGCGCCCTCCATGCTCGTCTCCAGCAGCGGCGAGGACACCGCCTTCTCGGCCGCGTCGAGCGCGCGCTTCTCCCCCTGCCCCATGCCGATCCCGAGCAGCGCGGGACCGGCGTCGGACATGATCGTCCGTACGTCGGCGAAGTCGAGGTTGATCAGGCCGGGCAGCACGATGAGGTCCGAGATGCCCTGGACGCCCTGGCGCAGCACGTCGTCGGCGACCCGGAAGGCCTCCATCATCGAGGTCTGCTTGTCCAGGACGGAGAGCAGCCGGTTGTTCGGCACCACGATCAGGGTGTCGACCTCCTCGGCGAGCGCCTCGATGCCGCGCTCGGCCTGCTGCAGGCGCCGCGAGCCCTCGAAGCCGAACGGCTTGGTCACGATGCCGACGGTCAGCGCGCCCAGCTCCCGGGCGATCCGGGCCACCACGGGCGCCGCCCCCGTGCCGGTCCCGCCACCCGCGCCCGCGGTGATGAAGACCATGTCGGCACCCTTGAGCAGCGCCTTGGTCTTGTCGTAGTCCTCCATCGCCGCCGCGCGCCCGAGGTCGGGGTTCGAGCCCGAGCCGAGCCCGCGTGTGAGCTGCGCGCCGATGTGGACGGTCACGTCCGCGTCGGACTGCTGGAGGGACTGCAGGTCGGTGTTCAGCGCGACGAACTCCACGCCACCCACCTCCGCCTCGACCATGCGGTTGACGGCGTTGACGCCGGCGCCGCCCACGCCGACCACCCGCAGCTGCGGGAGCCCGACCGGCTGGGGCGAGGAGTAGAGGTCACGGGCAGGCTCGGGGGCCGGCTCGGGCTCGGCGGCCCGCGGCGGCTCCATCACGTTGGCCGGGATGTCGGCGGAGAACGCGTGGCGCAGCCGGTCCTGAGGCGACGGGACCGGGCGGGCATCCCCCACCGGCCGCGCCGGCTCCGGCACCCGGGGCTCCGAAGGCCCCTGCGCGGCCGGCACGGCTGCGCCGCTCGCCCCGGGCTCGTCCTCGTCGGTCTTGCGGAAGAGGTTGGCCAGCGGCCCCTCCCGCATGCTCGCCCGCTTACCGCTGCCCATGGGAGAGGACCTCCTTCGCCAACTGGCGATACGAATCGGCCGCCTGGCCGTTCGGCTCGTACCTCAGGACGGACATGCCCTTCACGGGAGCCTCTGCGAACCGCACGGTCTTCTTGATCCGCGAGGCGAACACCTGGTCCCCGAAGTTCTCCTCGAGCAGCTCCAGCGCCTCCTGGGCGTGGAGCGTCCGGGAGTCCACCAGCGTGGGCAGGATGCCCTCGATCTGGACGTCGGGGTTGAGGTTCTCGCGGATCATCGAGAGCGTGTTCTGCAATTGGAGCAGGCCCCGCATGGACAGATACTCGCACTGCACGGGGACGATCACCCTGTCGGCCGCCGTGAGGGCGTTGATGGTCAAGAGTCCCAGAGACGGCGGCGTATCGATGCAGATGAAGTCGTAATCGTCGGAGACTGCGCGGAACGCCTTCTCCAGCGACCGCTCGCGACCGATCTTGGTGGACATCGCGATCTCCGCGCCGGCCAGGTCGATGGAGGCGCAGGCCACGTCCATCTCGACCGTCTGGATCGCCTCGCGGATCGGCACGTCGTGGACGAGGACGTCGTACATGGAGGGCTCGACCGTGTCCGGGTCGATCCCCTGGGACATGGTCAGGTTGCCCTGGGGGTCCATGTCGACGCAGAGCACGCGATGCCCCTCCTCGGCGAAGGCCGCCGCGAGGTTCAGCGTGGTGGTCGTCTTGGCGACGCCGCCCTTCTGGTTGGCGAACGCGATGACCTTGGGTCGGTGAGCGGCTGCGGGTGCCATCGCGAGGGCTATTCGCACGCCCTAGCCGTTCTCCTCCCCGAGGTAGTAGTCGACGGCGTCGGCGCGCCGCGCGATCAGGTCCTCGCCCTCGAGCCCGGTGTAGACGCCGACCTTGCCCGAGTCGACGTACGCCGTCACCGCCGGATGCACGACGTCGGAGAACATCAGCACCCGGACCGGGGCGTCGGAGTCGTTGCGGACCTGATGGGCGCCCTCCGGACCGCGCGGGAAGAAGACGAGGTCCATCGGCTCGAGCGGCTCGGTCCCGTCCGGGGTGCGGACGCTCGCGCCCGGCCCGAGGGCGAGCACCCACTCCTCCTCGGCGTACTCGTAGTGGTAGGGACAGACCTTCTCCCCGGGCGGGAGCTCGTAGAGCGAGACGCCCGTCCGCTGCGCGCCGACCCGGCGGCGGGTCGAGACGGTGCCCGCCCGGAAGCCGGGCGCGTCCTCGGGGTCGTACTCGAACTCGGGGTCTGCCAGATTCACGCGTCGCATGACGCCATCGTCACAGGAGGGGATCCCGCCCACCGTCGCCCCGATCCTCGAGGACAAGCGGATCGTCATCTGCGTCGGCTCGGGCGGCGTCGGCAAGACGACGACGGCCGCGGCCCTGGGCATGGGTATGGCGGCACGGGGCCTCAAGGTCGCCGTCATCACCATCGACCCGGCCCGGCGGCTGGCCGGCTCACTCGGCCTCGACGAGCTGGGCAACGATCCCGCGCTGGTGGACCCGGCCCGCTTCACGGGCCACGGCGTCGAGATGGAGGGCGAGCTATGGGCGATGATGCTCGACGCCAAGCGCACCTTCGACGCGCTGATCGAGCACCTGGCACCGGACGAGCGCACCGCCCAGGAGGTGTTCGGCAACCGGATCTACCAATCGCTGTCGAGTGCGGTGGCCGGCTCGCAGGAGTTCACCGCGATCGCCAAGCTCTACGAGCTCGACGCCGACGGGTCGTTCGACCTGCTCGTCCTCGACACGCCGCCGAGCCGCAACGCGCTGGACTTCCTCGACGCCCCCGACCGGCTGACCGGCTTCTTCCAGGGACGCGCCATCCGGATGTTCCTGCGGCCCGCGGGGCTCGGCGGGCGGATCCTCGGACGCGGCACGGGCGTCGTCTTCTCGCTGCTCAAGCGGGTCACGGGCGTCGACCTGCTCCAGGACCTCTCCGTCTTCTTCCGCTCGCTGGGCGGGATGGTCGACGGCTTCTCCGAGCGCGCCGCGCGGGTCAAGGCGCTGCTCGACGACGCCGGGACGACCTTCCTGCTCGTCACCTCGCCCGAGCGCGAGCCGGTGGCCGAGGCGGAGTACTTCCACGCGAAGCTCGCCGAGGCCGGGATGCCCTTCGGCGGCCTGGTGGTCAACCGGTTGCGGGAGGCCGAGGGGGAGCCGGCGCCGGGCGAGCGCAGGCTCGGGGACCTGCTCGACGACGAGCTGGCCCGAAAGGTGCGGCGCTCCGCGAACGAGCTCGCCGCGCTGGCCGAGCGCGACGCCGCCAACGTCGCCGGGCTGCGCGCCGCGCTGGGCGACCCGCCGACGGTGATCGTCCCGCAGCTCCCCGACGACGTGCACGACGTCGAGGGCCTCGCCGCGGTGCGGCGGTACCTGTTCGCGGAGGGCTAGAGGGAGGGGAGGTCCGACGTCGTCCCGTGCTCGATCCGCTGCGCAGCCTGCGCCTCGGCGATGAGCCGATCGCCCAGGCCGCGCAGGTCGGGGTCCAGGTGGCCGCAGAGGACGTCGCGCAGGACGGCGCGGACCTGGGCGCCGAGCTCGAGCACCGGAGCCTCGACCTCGGGCTCGGAGCGGACCAGGCCGGCGACCGCCGCGCGCTCGAGCGCGATCGCCCGCGACAGGCGCTCGCCCAGCGCGTCGCGATCGGCCGGCGCGGCGCAGATCGCCGCGAGGCGGGGGACCATGCCCTCGTACCCGTGGGCCGCCGGGTCGGCGAGGATCGCCCGGGCCGCCAGCAGCCAGTCCGTGAGGGCGTCGAGCGCGCGGGGCCGCTCGCAGCCGAGCTCGAAGCGCCGCAGCGCCCACGCCAGCTCGCCGGCCCGCGGAGTGCGGCGGGTCACCAGCGAGCAGAACGCCCGCAGCGCGTCCTCCTCCTCGGGGGCGACCAGGCAGTCCTCGGCGGCGCGGCGGACGCCGCCCGTGAGCGACACCTGCAGCCACGGAGCGCCGTCGGTACGGGCCCAGGCGGTCGGGCCGATCGCGGGCTCGGCGTCGTCCCACAGCCGCAGGGCGGTCTGCAGGCGCCGCAGCCGGCGCCCGGCGGCCTCGAGGCCGGTGGGCTCCCCGGTCCCGGACTCGAGCGCGCGGATCGCAACGGTCGCGAACGGATCCGTGCGCAGGTCGCCGGGGGCCTCGACGAGCACGTCGGCACGGGCAAGCGACAGGCCGTCGCCGAGCGGCACCTCGTCGGAGTCGATGACGAGCCCCTCGACCGGCGCGAGCACGACGGTCAGCGAGCAGCCGTCGTAGGCCGCGGACTCGAGCTCGGCGTAGGCCGTGGCGAAGCGCCGCCCCTCGAGGGCGAAGTCGTCGGAGTCGGCCCACAGGGTGGCCAGGAGGAGCTCGAGCGCGGCGGCGGCCCGGGTCCGCCGGTCACCGGCGGGCGCGCGCTCGCCGCGGACCTCGAAGTACGCCTCGAGCCGCGGCAGCGCGGCGAGCTGCTGCGTCGCGATCGGGTAGGAGGGCAGGCGGGTCAGCGCGTCCGAGCGGCGGGCGAGGAACGCAGCGGTTTGCGGCCGGTAGCAGTACAGCGGAGCACCCGCCCGGCTCGGCGGGTTTGAGTGCAGCTCGAAGGGGATCTCGGCGCCGCCCGCGACCTCGGCCGCGAGCTCTTCAGCGGCTTCTTCCACGAAGGCGGCGAGGGTGTCGTGCAGCGCGCGGTTGTGCATGGGCACGGCGGTTCGCCGCCCCGCTCGACCCTCCTGCTCGCCGGGCGGGCGCTTGCAGCCGCTAGACGAGCGCGAGCGCGGGCGCGGACTCGGGCAGCTCGGCGCAGTCGCCGGTCGTCCCGAGCCACTCGGTGCCGTAGCTCCGCATCGACTCGATGATGGGGACCAGCGCACGACCCTTCACCGTCAGCGCGTATTCCACCCGCGGCGGCACCTCTGGAAAGGTCCGGCGCTCGAGGATGCCCTCCTCCTCGAGCGCCCGCAGGCGCAAGGAGAGGGTGCGGGGCGAGATCCCCTCGAGCGAGCGCTCGAGCTCGCAGAACCGGGCGCGACCGTCGGCCAGGTCACGGATGACCAGCAGGGTCCACTTGCCGCAGACGACGTCGGCGGTGCGGCAGACGGGGCAGTCAGAGTTCGGCACCTTTCGCATTGTAACGCAAGACTTCACGAACTGAAGTGGCTCCCAACGGGTCCGTTAGGCGAAGGAGACCGTCACTTCGCGCTCCTCCAGGCCGCGCAGCACGGTGAGCTCGAGCGCGCCGCCCGCCGCCGCCTCGAGGGCGTCGAAGAGGGCGTCCACGCCGTCGAGCGCGGCTCCGGCGGCGGCCACCAGCAGGTCGCCCCGCTCGAGGCCGGCGCGGCCGGCCGGCGAGTCCGCGTCGACGCCGCGGACGAGCAGGCCGTCGCGCTCGGGCAGCCCGACGCGGCGCTGAGCCGCCGGGTCGGCGGGGACCGCGAGGATCAGCCCGCCCTCCAGCCGGATGGCGTTGAGGCCGAGCAGGAAGCCCTCCGTGTCGACCAGCGGGCCGCCCGACGCGCCGCGGGGCATCGGTGCGGAGTGCTCGAGCGTGCCGCGGATGCGCCGCCCGCCCGGCCCGCGGAAGGATCGGTTGGTGGCGGTGACGAAGCCGACGCTCGTGCGCAGCCCGCGTCCACCGGGGTCGGCGAGCGCGAACACCGGGGTACCGACCGTCACCCCTCCGATCCGCTCGGGATCCCACGCGACGGGTGCGACGTCGCCCGTCTGGACCCGGACGACGGCGAGGTCGAGGTCGGCGTCGATCCCGGCCACCTTGCCGTGGGCGGAGTCCTCCGCGCCGCCGACGCGGACCGCCACCTCGTCGCCGCGCAGCACGTGGGCGCTGGCGAGCACCGTGTCCTGCGCGATCACCACGCCGGACCCCCGACCCCAACCGCGGCCCAGGCCGACGACCGCCGGCCCGACCCGGTCGGCCGCCGTGGCCACCGCCCTGCCGATCTCCTCGAGTGCTGACATCCGCTCCGTCCCTCCGTCTCTCCCCGACCGCTTCCGGTCAGGTGACTTGCAATCTGCAAGTCACTCTAACACGGACCGGCGTAATGTCTGCGAGACCTCCATGCGCCACCCCCGCCGCCGCCCGACCGCCGCTCCCGCCTCGCCCCTCGCCGACGCGCTCGCCCGGGTGGGAGACCGCTGGACCCTGCTCGTCGTCGCGGCCCTGCTCGACGAGCCCAGGCGCTTCAACGAACTGCTCGAGGCACTCCCCGGGATCGCGCCCAACGTCCTCTCCGGTCGCCTCAAGGGGCTCGCTGAGCAGGCGCTGGTGGTGGCCGCCGCCTACTCCGAACGCCCGCCGCGGTTCGTCTACGAGCTCTCGGAGTCCGGCCGCGAGCTGGCCGGCGCGCTGCGGCTGCTGGCCGACTGGGGAGCCCGTGGCGGCGGGGCCGAGGCCGCCGAGCCGCTGCGCCACACGGCGTGCGGCACCGCGCTCGAGGCCCGGTGGTGGTGCCCGGCGTGCGACCAGGCGGTCGACGACGCCGAGGGCGACGACGTGGTGTTCGTCTAGTTGTTGAGGAGGTTGCCGAGCCCGCCGCCGGACGAGCCGGTCGACGCCGGGGCGGCGACCCGCCCCTCCGACGGCTGCACCAGGACCCAGCCCTGGCCCGTGAAGGCCATCTGGAGCGACTCGCCCGAGCCGCGGCCGATCAGGTTCTTCATCTTGAAGTCGGTCTTGATCTGGGTCGTGACCCCGCTCGACCAGGTGATCGCCGCCTGGGCGTCGGCGAAGGTCGGCGCCTGCGCGACGTTGAGCAGGACGGGCGGGCCGTCGGAGAGCACCGCGACCCAGCCCGTCCCCTGCAGGGCCATGTTGTAGAGGCCGCCGGACATCGCCGCCGCCGCGCCGCCCTGGACGCGCTTGATGTCCCAGTCGATCCCCGCGTCGAAGGCCAGCAGGTTGGGCCCGTTGACCGTGATGAGGTCGTTCTCCAGGTAGACCAGGTGGATGTCCTGGGCGGTGTCGGCCAGGAAGACCTCACCCTTCCCGGTCACCTTCATGAGGGCGGTGCCCTCTCCGCTGACCGCCTTCTTGACCAGGCGACCGAGCCCGCCCGAGCCCGCGTGCTCGAAGGTCACGTCGCCCTGGTAGGCGACCATCGAGCCGAGCTTGGACTGGATCGTCACCTGGTCGAGGCGGACCTTGAGGAGCTTCGAGTTCTGCAGTGCGAACGCTTCGGTCGACTGCGTCTCGTTGAACTGCGCGAGGGTGGTCTGCATGGTCGATGAGCCTGCCGTACTCAGCGGCCTGCGGTCAAGCTCACAGACCTGGAGGCGGGGCGCTCGCGAACGGCGGCGGCGCCGAGGCCGGCGCGGCCACCGGCGGACCCGCCGACGGGGCGAAGTCGGCTGCGAACCCCGGCGCCTCCGCGGCGTAGTCCGGCTCCGGCGCGAACACCGGTTCCGGCTCGGTCTCGGTCGCGGTCATGAGACCGAGACCGAGCCGGAACCGGTGTTCGCGCCGGAGCCGGACTACGC
>Ga0136612_10000973_pt1 | contig 11655 bp, 10 predicted proteins | sample AntDryUQ224A2306_2_FD_106644 | JGI IMG/M metagenome (GOLD analysis project Ga0136612, IMG submission 106644) | Polar desert sand microbial communities from Dry Valleys, Antarctica - metaG UQ224A (23.06) | ecosystem: Environmental > Terrestrial > Soil > Desert | place: Antarctica: Dry Valley...
ACACTGACCATGCAGCTGTGGATGCTCGAGAACCTGACGCTCCAGGAGCAGCTCGAGGCCTTCTTCGATTCGCTGGGCCAACTCGGCGACCCGACGCTGGCCAACATGCCGCCGATCCTGCGTCGACAGCTCGAGTATCCGTACGGGGAAGGGTTCGCGTTCATCCAGGAGTTGCACTCGCGCGGCGGTTTCGATGCGGTCGACGCTGCGCTGAGCACGGCGATTCCCGCGTCGACCGAACACGTACTCCATCCCGAGAAGTACCTTGCCAACGAAGCGCCGGTGGAGGTGGGCGTCTCGGGAGATTCCACCCCGGCGCTTGGCGACGGTTGGTCCGATACGTACGAGCAGACGCTTGGCGAACTGCTGATGCAGGTCTGGGTCGCGGCGGACGAGGCTCCGACATCAACCCCGGGCCTGCCTGTCACGTGGCCGCACGCAGAGTCCGTTGCTGGATGGGGCGGCGATCGCCTCGCTATGTACGAGCATCCCGACGGTCGGTGGGCGATCCAATGGGTTACCGCATGGGACAGCGAAAGTGACAGGGTCGAGTTCAGCAACCGCGCCTCGGAGATTCTGCCGACTCTTGGTGGGTTCTCGACACTGGGCCCAATGCCGAGCACGTCCGCACCAGCGCTCGTTTTGATGATCGCCAGCGACGCGGCGACCCTGGCGGCGCTCCGGGACTACGTGGGCAGCCCAGCTACATAGATTCGGGAGCGGAGATGCCCAAGAGTCCAAGTGACCGGGCGAGCGTGATCCGCACCGCATCCACCAGCGCGAGGCGGCCGGCCGACGTCTGCGGGTCTTCACTGTCGACGACGCGCCGATCGCGGTAGTACGCGTGGAACTTCGTTGCCAGCTCGGTTGCAAAGGTGGTGATTGCCTGCGTCTCCCGTTCGGCCGCCGCGTCGAGCACGATATCGGGCAGTCGCAGGAGTTCCTTCGCCAGTCCCATCGCAACGTCGTCGTCGGCTAGCCGGCCGGCCAACGAACCCGCCACTGGAACGCCTTCGTTCGCGGCCTTGCGCAGGATCGAGGCAATTCGCGCGTGCGCGTACTGGACGTAGTAGACGGGGTTCTCGGCCGACTGCTTGCGCGCCAGCTCGATGTCGAAGTCGAGCCCCGTCGACGGCGCGCGTGCGGCGAACGACCAGCGCGCCGCGTCCACGCCGACTTCCTCGAGCAGCTCGTCGAGCGTGACGAACTCGCCCGATCGCTTGGACATGGACATTTCCTGGCCGTCGCGCACGAAGCGCACCCAGGCGATGAGCAGGACCATGATCGCGTCGCGCTCGTAGCCGAGGGCCTCCGCCGCGTTCTTCAGCCGCGCGATGGTGCCGTGGTGATCCGCCCCCCAGACGTAGATCAGCTCGTCAAAACCACGGCTGAACTTCTCGACCACGTATCCGATATCTGACGCGAAATAGGTCGGCTCGCCGTTGGAGCGAAGGACGACGCGATCCTTGTCGTCGCCGAATGCCGTCGACTTGAACCACAGCGCACCGTCCAGCTCGTGCATGTGGCCAGATGCCTTCAGTTGCTCGACGGCGCGGCTGACCCAGCCGTCGGTGTGCAGCAAGCTCTCACTCCTCCACACGTCGAAGTGGACGCCGAGTCGCTCGAGGCTGGCCTCAATACCAGCGCGGATGCGCTCTGACGCCCATTCGCCGTAGATCCAGCCGGTCCGTGCTGGCGTGGCGTCAGCCTGGTGCCTGACGTGGTCAGGCATCTCCGCGGCGAGCTCGCGCACGTATTCGCCGTGGTAGCCGTCCTCGGCCACCTGGTCGTTGGCGAGGATGGAGCGGATGGACAACCCGAGCTTCTCGACCTGCGCGCCTGAATCGTTGAAGTAGTACTCGCGCGTGACCTGGTGCCCGACAGCCTCCAGGACACGGCACAGCAGGTCACCGACGAACGCGCCGCGGGCATTCCCGACGGTCAGCGGGCCAGTCGGGTTCGCCGATACGAACTCGACGTTGATGCGCTTCGGATCGGCGACACGCACCTCGCCGTAGGTCTGCTCGTTTGCGCGGATCTCGTCGAGTGCTCGCTCGAGATATGCGGGGACCAACCAGACGTTGACGAACCCGGCGCCGGCTACCTCCGCGCGGATGAGCAGACCGTCGTCCGAGCCGGCGCCGAGGGCACCGATCAGGGCTTCGGCGATCTGCCGCGGCGGCCGCTTCATCGGGCCGGCGAGCTTCAGCGCGAGGTTGGTCGAAAAGTCGCCGTGCTCCGCTTGCTGAGGGCGTACGACCTCGATCGATGGGGCGAGTGCGCCTTCGGCCAGCGCGGGCAATGAAGCGCTGCCCTGCGCCGATTCGAGAGCGGCGCGAAATCGCTCCTGAACCTGTTCGCGGACCGTGGCCATGCGCGGGAGCCTAGCGGATGTCGACGGTCATCCCCGGCTGCGCGAACTCAGCCACCGCGAAAACCGCTCGGGCGGCGTGCAATGCCTCGGCCTCGTCGTTGCGATCGAGAACGTGCGTCAGGAACAACCGGGACGCGCCACCCGCCGATGCAGCCAGCGCCGCTTCTGCCGACGTCATGTGCGGTCCGCCTTCGTCCCGTCCGGCGCCGAGCGCGGCCTCGGACAGGAGCGTGTCCGCGGGCATGATCAGTGGCAGCAGGTCCTGCCACACGGCGCAGTCGCCCGAGTAAACAAATCCGGGGCCACTGCCTTCGGATGGGGATACGCGGAATGCGAACGAGTCGGGAATGTGCGTCACACGACGCGCCTCGACCTGCAGCTCGCCAATTGTGAATGAGCCTTCCTCAAGTTGACCGCCATCAAACTCGGCGAGGAAGTCCGGATCGGCCTGGAACTTCCCGAAGCGCGACCGTAGCTCCGCCGGGCCGTACAGGGCTGGGCCGCGACCACCCCGTTCGAACTTGACGAAGTGGCGCAGCGGGATCAGGTCCACACAATGGTCGGCGTGGAGATGGCTGATCACGACGGCGCTGACCGAGTCCGGCGCGCGGTACCGCGACAGCTCGGAGAAGGCTCCCTGGCCTAAGTCGAACACCAGTGACGTTTGACCGTGTTCGACCAGGTAGCACGACGAGACCCGTCCAGGCCGCGATGTGTATGCCGGTGCGCATCCAACAATGGTGAGCTTCACGCGACGGCCAGGGCGGGCCACGCCTCGCCGATGCGGTCCACGAGCTCCGCCAGAGAATCGACCACGAGGACGGCTTCGGACGGCTGCGCGTGGATCACGCCCCACGGGCCGCGCCGCAGCCAGATCGCTCGCATTCCCGCGGCGGCTGATGGCCGAACGTCGTTATCGGCTCGGTCACCTACGTACGCCACGCTTGCGGGTTCCGGGTTGCCCATCAGGCTCAGCGCCGCATCGAAGAACGCCGGATCAGGCTTGTGAAGTCCCATGTCCTCGCTCATCGCGACGACGTCAGCGTCGATGCCCAGGGCACGCAGCTCTGCCGCCCGGTGTGCGGGCTGGTTGGCAATGACTGCCAGCCGGTATCCAAGAGCCCTGAGTGAGGCGACTGCCGGCAGCGCATCGGGATAGAGATCTTCCGGTCTGAATGCCCCAATTTGCTCCATTACTCGCGGTAGGTGCTCGCGCCAGTCGGTTCGGCCGACGATGGAGAAAACGTCCTGGTGTTCTCCCCCGCGCGCGACGGCCGTCCCAAAAGCCGCCATGAATGTCAGCCGCGGGACACCGAGCTCGTCGGCCCAGGTGCTCCAGATGCGCGTCTCGTCGATGAGCGTCTCACCTACGTCCAGGCAGATCCAGCGCTCAAGGTTTTCCTTCGCCGGGGCGCCTCCGGCGCCAGCTGCGCGCGAAGCGGCCGGGTTCCGCCCGGCGGGGCGGTCCCCGTCCGTCGCTTGCGGCATCAAATCAGGCGCAGCTCGCGGCCCACCGTGCCGAAGGCGTCGAGGCACGCCTGGAGGTCGTCGCGCGAATGCTCGCTGCTGACGATCGTGCGAATGCGTGCCTTGTCGAGGGCGACGGTCGGGAATACGACCGCCTGGGCGAAGATGCCGAGCTCGAACAGGCGCTGACTCATCTGCCCCGCCACCGCCGACTCACCGACGATGACCGGCGTGATCGGTGTCTCCGAGACGCCGGTGTCGAAGCCGAGCTCAGAAAGGCCGGCCTTGAAGAAACGCGTGTTGTCCCACAACCGCTCGATCCGCTCCGGCTCGCTCTCGAGCACATCGATCGCGGCCAGGCAGGCGGCCGCAACCGCGGGCGGGTGCGAGGTCGAGAACAGGAACGGCCGCGAGCGCTGAATGAGGAAGTCGCGCAGATGCTGGCGGCCGGCCACGTACCCGCCGAGCACGCCGATCGCCTTGGAGAGCGTGCCGACCTGGATATCGACGCGTCCGTTCATGTCGAAGTGGTCGATGGTGCCGCGCCCGTTGCGGCCCAGGACTCCGGACGCGTGTGCGTCGTCCACCATGACCGCCGCTTCGTATCTTTCCGAGACCTCGCAGATGCCGGGCAGCGGCGCGATGTCGCCGTCCATCGAGAAGACACCGTCGGTGATGACGAGGATCGTCTGGTAGGTACCCTTCGCGCCGCCGTTGGCACGTGCCTCGCGCAGCACCTTCTCCAGGCCATCGACGTCGCGATGCGGGAAGACTGCACGGGAGGCCTTGGAGAGCCGGACGCCGTCGATGATCGAGGCGTGGTTGAGCTCGTCGCTTACGATCAGATCCTGCTCGGTGGTGATCGTCGGGATCACGCCGCTGTTGGCTGCGAAGCCGCTCTGGAACGTGAGCACGGCCTCGGTGTGCTTGAACACCGCCAGCCGCCGCTCGAGCTCCTGGTGCAGGTCCATGGTCCCCGCGATGGTCCGCACCGCGCCGCTCCCGGCGCCGAAGTCGCGGACGGCCGCGAGCGCCGCCTCGACAAGGCGGGGGTGCGTTGCGAGCCCGAGGTAATTGTTCGACGAGAGGCTGATCACCGGCCGGCCGTCCATCGTCGTGTGCGCTTCCTGTGCGCCCGACATCACGCGCAGCGGTCGGTACAGGTTCTTTGCGCGGAGGTCGTCGAGCTCGGACTCGAGGTACGCGAGCGGGTCCACCCGCGTCGTTGGATCTGTTGCCGTCTTCATGACAGACCCTCCTGGGGCAGCAGCACGATCTTGCCCGCGTGCCCGGACGCGACGAGATCGAAAGCCTTGGCGTAATCGCTCAGCGGCAGACGATGGGTGATGATCGGCGAGACGTCGAGGCCCTCTTCGATGAGCGCGGTCGTCCGATACCAGGTGTCGAAGAGCCGCCGTCCGGTGATGCCGTAGATGCGAATGCCCTTGAAGATGACTTCCTGCGAGAGATCGATCGTCGCCGGCACTGTGTGCGTGCCCAGGAGCGACACGCGCCCGCCATTGGTCACGGCCGCAAGTCCCTGGTGGAGAGCTGGCGCGGCACCGGACATCTCGAGCACGATGTCCACGCCGTTACCGTCGGTCTCGGCGCGCAGTCGAGCAGCTACGTCATCGCGCCCGTCGAGCACAAGGTCGGCGCCCATTTGCTCAGCCATCGCACGCCGTTCCGGGTTGAGGTCGGTGGCAAAGACGCTGCGCGCGCCCGACATCTTGAGGACGCCGATGGCCATCAGGCCGATCGGTCCGCAACCGAGCACCACCGCGGTCTGGCCGGCCACTTCCTCCACGAAACAGGCATGCACGGCGTTGCCGAGCGGCTCCTGGAGAGCGGCTATCTCGGCGGGGTAGCCCTCGTACACCCAGGCGTTCATTTCGGGGAGCACGATGTACTGGGCAAATGCGCCCGGCACGTGCACGCCGACGATCTTCATGTTTTGGCAAACGTGGGCACGGCTGGTGCGGCACTGGTAGCACGTCCAGTCGACGATGTGCGTTTCCGCGGCGACGGTCTCGCCGATCGCGATCCGCTCTGCGCCCGGGCCGCGCCCAACGACTACGCCAGCCATCTCATGCCCAAAGGTCATCGGCGGCGGACCGAAGTTTTCCTGGGCCCAAGGGTCCCAGCGCTCGATGTGGACGTCGGTCCCGCACACGCTCGCGGCGTCGACGCGGATCAGGAGCTCACCCGGCCCGGGCCGCGGCACGGGGATCTCGCGCAGCGCGGCGCCGGGCGCGGCTGATTCCTTTACCAGGGCTCGCATGGTTGTCCCGACCGGCGGAGCGTCGATAACGGCCGCCGGCTGCGCGGTCATCGAGTGAGCGTCAGGCCCCGCGCGAGAGCCGTCCGGGCTCGGTTAGCAGGAACCCCGCTCCGGCGTCGCTTCATGGTCCATCCATTGTTCCGCGAAGGTCATGGCCGTGTCGAGATCGAACTGGTCGGTCAGTAGCGCCCGGCCCCAGGCGAGCATGCCGAATTTGGTGGACATGTCGTCGAAACGAACGACCGCCACCTTCTTGGGACAGGCAGCGACACTCGAGGTGGGGGCCTGGTCGAAGAATGCCTGTAGCTGCGCCATCTCCGCTGTCGAGGGGCAATCGCCCGTCCCTGGTGTTCCACTCGGGCAGCGGTAGGCGACGACCACGAAGCCGTGCTCCAGGTTGTGCAGCCAGAGAGCCGGGGTCTTTTCCTCGTTCGGGCCGTAGACCCGGGCGGGGATGGGCGCCGTCGGCTGCTCGTAGTGGTTGCCCGAGGTGGGCGGGCAGTACGCGTAATTGACCGCCTGGTTGGCCGCGACGTGACCGCGGCCGAGGATCGTCGTGGTGAACCCGAGCCGTGGCGTGGGATCGGGCTCAGGCGTCGGAGCCGGCGTCGGTGAGCCCGACGCGGCAGGGGAGCCCGACGCGGCAGGGGAGCCCGATGCGGCAGGGGAGCCCGATGCGGCAGGGGAGCCCGATGCGGCAGGGAAGCCCGATGCGGCAGGCGAGCCCGACGCTGCCGGAGTGCTCGAGGCAGCGGGCGAATCCGACGGCGCGGCGGTTGAGCTTGGTCCGGGTGTGGCGATCGGTGTGGGACTCGGTGTCGGGCTCGGCGTTGGCGTGGGGGTCGCTGGAGGTCGGGGCGTGACCGACTCGACCGGACCGGGTGTCAGCATGGTCGAGCAGGAGTAAGCAGCGGTCGCGGCCCCCTGGAAGAAGACCCAGCCGATGAGCAGGACGCCCAAGGCCGCGGCACCTGTGATGATCCAAGAGCGATAGCGCTCGAGCGGGCTTTGCTGTCGGGCACGTCGTGACCGGGTGCGCCGTACGGTCCGGTCTGCCGGGGCGTCGGTGCGAAGTTCGCGCGGAGTCGTAGCCAACGGGTCACGGGCGGATGACTCACCGCGCACGGGACGACGCGATCTTTTGGCCACTGTTCAGGGATCTCCAATCAGGACGCCCGTAGGGCGGGGTGATGACGTCAGTGTTGTGCGAAGCGTACTAGGGCTCGCTGAACCACGCCCGCGCCCGGGGGCCGCGCAGTGCCAGGAAGAGGATTAGGACGAGAACGACGCCGGCCATGGCACCCAGCGTTCCCGCCCACGAATAGAGAGCCAGGGCGACGGGAACGCTCAGGCTGGCGAGTCCGAGAGCGAGGAGCCAGGCCGCCTGCTTCCTCTGCAGGATTAGCGTGAGCGTGAACACGAGGTACGCCAGCAGGAGCACCCAAAGCAGACCAAGCGGCGACACGGGAGCCTCGATCGCCTGGTCGATGACCAGCGGCAGGGTCAGCCCGACACCAGCGAGGAGCACGAACCCGAATCCGAGCACCAGGCGCACGCCGGTCGGCATCTCGCGGAGGATTTCGATCACGTGAACGATTCTCGCATCGCTCAGCGAACGCGCTTGACACCGAATGAATACCAGATTTAGGGTCCGCTAAACCGGTTTGCTAAACCGATCCACCGACAAGGAGACGGGTGGCCGAACTGCGGATTGGTAGAGCCCGGATCGACGATGTGGCCCGCGAGGCGGGCGTCAGCAAGTCGGCGGTTTCATTCGCCTACAACAGCCCTCAACGGCTGCGTCCTGAGACCGCGGACCGGATAAAGCGCGTGGCAAGTGCGCTTGGATACCGGCCCCACCCCGTCGCACGGATGCTCACGGCGGGCTCCACGGCGACGATTGGCATCGTGTCCCCCCAGGCACTGGCCTTCGCCTTCGCCAACCCTTTCTTCCCTCTCTTTGCGGAGGGCGTCGCCGAGGTCATCGAGGACCGTGGATTCGGCCTGCTGTTCATCTCCCCGCTGCACGGTTCGCTCGAGCGGGCGATGGCGCGCGCCACCGTCGATGGCCTGATCATCATCGGCCTCGACAGCCGCCACCCTGAGGTCGAGTCGATCCGCCGTGCCGGCCTGCCGACGGTACTCGTCGATGCGTCTCCATGGCCCGAGCACGGGGCGATTGAGATCGACGACATGTCGGGTGCTCTAGCCGCTGCCCGGCATCTGCTCGAGCTCGGGCATCGGGACCTGCTGATCGTGACAATGCACCCATCAGAGGCGCAGGGTGACCAGGGCAGCGTCATGGGCCGACGCATGCGCGGCTACCAGCTCGCTCTTTCGGAGTTCGGTGTACAGATCGGCCCCGAGCGCATCCGGACCGCCCCGGCGACCTTCGATGGCGGTGAGCAGGCGTTCCAGTGCGCTTGGGAGGACGGTCTGCGCCCGACCGGTGTCCTGTCGATGAGCGACGCCGCCGCCGCGGGAGTTCTGCAGGCGGCTCGCCACCTCGGGCTGGCGGTCCCGGATGATGTCAGCGTCGTCGGCTTCGATGATCTGCCTCTGGCCAGGTTCACGGATCCGCCGTTGACCACCGTTCACCAGCCTGTGCGCAGAAAGGGAGAGGAGGCGGCACGAATGCTGCTCGCTTCGCTCGACGGGAAGCATAACGAAACAGGTGAGCATCAAGTCCTGGAAACGCGCCTCGTGGTCCGTCGCTCGACGGCGCCCGTGGCGACACAACGTCAGGAGGTGATCGGCGACGCGTGAGCTGAGGCAGGTCGCGGCCGAGCCGCAATTTGATGCGGGCGCATAGCGCCCAAAGAGACACGACCGGCGGTCACAGAAGAACCGCCAGCGAAAGAGGAGGATCCACGAGACCCATGTCACTAATTCTCAAACTAGGCAGCGTCATAACGACGTTCGCCCTCGTGCTTGGGGCCTGTGCTGGCCCTGGCGCGACAACACGGCCGTCGGCCCCGGCAGGGCAGTCGACACCGGCGCCGGCCACGGCGGCCGTCACCCCGGGCGCAATCACACCCGCGCCGGCAACAGTGGGCCCGACAGAGAACGCCCCATCAGAACCGCCCGTCGCCACTGAGCCGGGCGCCAGTCCTTCGCCGACCCCGCCACCGGCCGCACAGGAAGGCACGCTCACGCTATGGGTCGATGAAACGCGCTTCCCGATCATGACCTCGGTCGGTGCGGACTTCACCACCGCTACGGGCGTTCCCGTGGCTGTCTACCAGGTTGGCTTCGGCGACATCCGCGACCGACTCCAGCTCTACGGGCCTACGGGCGAGGGCCCGGACATCATCATCGGCGCGCACGACTGGCTTGGGCAGCTCGCGACGAACGGCCTCGTCGAGCCGCTCGACCTTGGCGCCGCAGCCGATTCAGTTGACCCAACGGCTTTGGCCGCGTTCACGTATGACACGGGTACAGGCGGACAGTTGTACGGGCTTCCGTACGCCGCTGAGGCGATCGCTCTGTACTACAACCCGGACATGGTCGCGACTCCGCCCACGACCTGGGAGGAGCTCATCCAGGTGGCGACGGATCTTCAGGCAGACGAGGCGCTCGCTCTCGAGCAGGCCTACGTCCTGCAGGAGAAGGACCCGTACCATTCCTATCCGCTGCTGACCGCCAACGGCGGCTACATTTTCGGCAAGAACAACGACGGCACCTACAACCCGGAGGATGTGGGACTGGACAGCGCAGGCGGAGTCGCCTACGGCCAGATGCTCGACCAGATGGTCAAGGACGGCCTGCTGCGCGCCGGTGTCAACTACGACACCATGATCCAGCTGTTCACCACCAGCAAGTCAGCCATGTTCATCACGGGACCATGGGCACTGCCGGACATCCGCGACTCCGGCGTTTCATACGCCGTCGCGCCAATCCCCAACGGCGACGAGACTGCGCGCCCGTTCGTTGGCGTTCAGGGCTTCATGGTCAGCGCGGATGCGCCGAACAAGGCCCTGGCGGTCAGCTTCCTGACCGATTACCTCGCTACAGACGCCACGATGCAGGCGCTGTTCGACGCCGATCCCCGGCCGTCGACCTGGGTCCCTGTCGCCGAGGCGACCACGGACGAGGACGTGCAGGCCTTCATCACGAGCGCGAGCAACGGCGATCCACTCCCGGCCATCCCCGAGATGTCCGCGGTGTGGACCGACTGGACCGACGCACTCGACCTGATCTTCACCCAGGCTCAGGATCCCGACGCAGCGTTGACCGACGCCGCGGAAAGCATCCGGGCCACTATCGCCGCGGGACAGTAACCAACCCGTGACCGCCAGGACACAGGGGGCGCCTCGAAAGAGCGCCCCCTTGTCCGTCTCTGCGCTTCTTTTCCGGCTGGTGGGCCTGATGCTCATCGATGCCGTAGCACTTGCATTCGGCTACGGCCTGGTGGGTGGCGGCCTCGCACTCGGCGCGGTCGTCCTCGCCGTCATCACCGTCGTCATCAACATCGCATTCCTGACCGACCGGCTGCTGCCGATCAGATGGATTTCGCCCGGGCTTCTCCTGCTCACGATGATGGTTGTGTACCCGCTGCTCTACACGGTCTACATCGCGTTCACAAACTACGGCCAGGGCCACGTGCTCGCCAAAGAGCAGGTGATCGCTCGATTCGAAGAGCAGACCTTCTCGAACACGACGTTCACGTGGCGCGCGTACCGTTCTGACGGCGGCGAATTCCTGGTCTGGCTGACCGATCCCGACGGCGGCGAGTTCCTCGGCGAGATCCAGACCGGCACGATCACGCCGGTCGACCGGGCGGATACGCGCTTTGGGCCAATCGATCCCGAGGACAACCTTCCATTGTCGATCGACGGCTTCCAGAAGGTCAGCAGGTTGCAGACGTTCCAGTACCTCACCCGACTATCGGCCGCTCGACTGCAGGGCGAGATCGATGGTGCGCCGGCCGAAGTACGCATCCAGAACCTCAACTCGGCGGTGCTTGGACAACAGAAGTACACGTACGACCCTGGACGGGACGTGCTGGTCGACCACGAGATCGGAGTCGAGTACGCGTCGATCGACGGCTTCTTTACCGCGCCCGATGGGACACAGCTGAACCCTGGCTTCTCGGCATTCATCGGTCCCCAGAACTTCGTCCGTGTGCTCACCGACTCGCGCATCCAGGGGCCGTTCTTCGGAGTCTTCATCTGGACGTTCGCGTTCGCCGCCCTGACGGTCGTGTTCGCGTTCGCGGTCGGTCTCGGTCTGGCGCTCGTCCTCAATGACAAGCAGCTGCCGGCCAAGGGGCTGTGGCGGACACTGACGATCATCCCGTACACGATCCCCGGCTTCATCAGCGCTCTCGTTTGGGTCGGGCTGCTCAACCCGTTATATGGGCCGGTCAACGGCATCCTCGAGGACGTGATTGGCCAATCGCCGCGCTGGTTCCAGGACGGAAACCTGGCCAAGGTCGCGCTCCTGACGATCAACACCTGGCTCGGCTATCCGTACATGCTTCTCGTTTCGCTGGGTGCGCTGCAGAGCATCCCGTCCGAGATCTACGAGGCAG
>Ga0136612_10000974_pt1 | contig 11653 bp, 18 predicted proteins | sample AntDryUQ224A2306_2_FD_106644 | JGI IMG/M metagenome (GOLD analysis project Ga0136612, IMG submission 106644) | Polar desert sand microbial communities from Dry Valleys, Antarctica - metaG UQ224A (23.06) | ecosystem: Environmental > Terrestrial > Soil > Desert | place: Antarctica: Dry Valley...
ATGGCAAATTGAGCCGGTTGAACTGTTTCGAGTGTATGAGCCTGTCAGTTGCACGCAACCCGCAGCAACCAGTTTCCACGAGGATACACCCACAGGTGCAACTGAATCATTAGCGCGTGAGAATAAACTGTTGTGGAAAATGCTCGCAGATAAAGATGATGTGATCACAGATCTGCGCGCTCGGCTTGACGCAGAATCAGAGGAACGCCGCCGCTTGTCCGCGATACTTACAGACAGTCGCCATGTAGAGCCAGCAGCACAGCCGCGCTCTTGGTGGTCGCGACTGCTGGGTGGCGTATAATCGCGCCCAAGCCCATAGGAAGGCCGCCACGACGTTTTAGCGCAACCAGTGGCACTATCTAGCGCGTCGCCTTGTTTGCAAGCGTAGGCGCGCGTGATACAGTGAGCCCATAACAACGCCAATCACCACAATCAGCTCTTCAGCAGCAGTACCGCCAATCGTGCTGATGCACGAAACGTCTTTGTTCCCAACCAAAGGAGAAATTAAAATGGGTCGCTGGTCCAGAGTTGTTGCTTATTTCATACTCATCATCACCGTGTTCGTAATAGTCATGCCCGTTGGAACAGCCCAGGCACTGTCGCTGAGTCGGTGGTGCAAGGAAATGGGCGGGCAGCAGGTCGGGTCCACTTGCACGCTTGCGGCTGGTAAAATGGCAGAGGTCGTCAAAAGTCTGGATGTCCCTCCCGGTCTTACCTTGATCAACCAGGGGACTATCAACAATCATGGGACCATCGGAATCTCCGGGCTCGTTCGCAACGAGGGTACAATTAACAACTACGGAATCATTCGCAACTACGGCACCATTATCAATTGTGGGTTCATAAACGGTAACGAAATCACGGGCAATGCCCCTAAGGGGTGCTAATCGTTGTGCGTTACAAAGACTAGCAAAACCCTGCGCTGCCTGATAATGTGTCTCACTTATGGCGTGAAAATACCTACTGATAAATAAATCTTATCGGTAGCTATTTATGTTATCACTCGTTATCACCTGTTATCGCCTAATTTGCACAACTTTACACGGGTAGTGTAAAATAAGGTATGAAAACAATATCAAGCAAACCCCAAAAAGTTGCAGCGACGCTCCACCTCACCAAACTGGCGCAAGATGTCATGCTCGACAACGGCTATTGTGGCGTACGTGGCATGGGGCAATTCATTAGCGACCTAATTATGGACTACCACGCCGCGCAAAAACACGGGCCACCTCGCAGGGCAACCCGCGCAGAGATAGCCGCTGAATTGCGTAGGCTTGCTGATTTGCTGGAAGAGGTCAACCCTATCGTGCCCACTGCCAGCGAACCTGTGCGCCGCTCCGTCGTGATAGCCGCACCGTCTGGCCGGGTGGGTGCGACGGTGTTAAGCGAGGAACCAGGCAAGGAATAATTATCAGTATCACCTAAGGCGCAATGGGCGGTGGGTTCCCGCTGGGGTCGTACACTTCCATACAGGCAAGTCAGGCCAGTTACACACGCCAGCGCCCGGTCGGTGGGGCCATGCGTAGGCGATGCACTTGCAGGGCGGTGCGTTGGTGCGACGATTCCGGCGATAGCCTGTTGCCTTGCCCTTTTTTTTATACGTATGGCCTGAACACAGTTCAGCTCCCCAGATAGCCCACGCTTGGCAGGGTTGCCCATCCCGCCGGGTAGCCTTGCAGCGGCGTACCTCCTGCGCTCGTTCACTATAAGCCATTATTGCTCCCTCAAAATGATGGCACGCTGTGTGTAAAAACCTGCCATTGCCCCAACTTTGCCCCCTGTTCTTAGGCGCAAGTTGAGGGCAAACCGCTACTATTTATCAGGTTTCCGCAGCTTTTCCGCCGCGCATCCGGCACTCTGCCCCACACGCCTGCCTGGGGCGCGCACAGGCAGGCGCATGGTCGGCAAACCAACAACACCGAACTACCAGGTGAAAACAGCTTATCGCCTGTACAGCAAGTCCAAATGACGCTTGGCCGCCGTCATTGTCTCGGGCGATGGTGCAGCCTGACCGCTCAGGTAACGTTGCTCAATAATTTCCGTGCGCAGTCTAGGCCAGCTCTCGTTAAACTGAATTTGCCCGCCGCCCGCAGCCAGATATTTGCGTAACTCGTCCGCCCGAAACGCTGCCTCGTTAGCGGCTTCGGCGTCGCGTGCTGCTTGCCGCTCGGCTTGCTCCATGGCGTCAATAGTGCGTTGCGCCATCTCACGCATTTCTGCTTGTGATTGTCGGTCACGTTCAAATGATGCGTCTCGTTGCTTTTGAAGTTCTTCGTACGGGTTCAACTTCTTTGATGTTGCGTCCATTTATCTGTCTCCTAGGTCTGTATTGCTGCTGCTTCGATATTGCTTTGGTGTTGCTTCGATAATTTAACCGCCAGCGTTGGTGCGCATATTTCTAGAAATTGCCACGCCTCCACACTTAACGCAGGCTTAGCCGTCTGTGTTGCGTCCCGGCAAGCCTGTTTTAGTACGGCACCCAGCAATGCGTATTCGGGTTCAAGATCACTAAACCGGGTAGAGGGTGCCCGTTGAATCGTTGCCAATGTTAGCTCCTGTTCGCCCAACTTAGCCATAGGAATTAAAAACACCTCAGACGATAGCGGGTTTAGGAAGGTTGGAGACACGTCTCCAACCGCGCTGGGTACTGGATACCCAACGCCGGGCGAGTATGTCATACCGCCGTCCTCCTGTTCGCCTAACCTAGCCACAGGAATTAAAAACACTTCAGACGATAGCGGGTTCAGAAAGTTTAGAGTCATGACTCTAATCTTTTGCGGTACTGGATACCCTGGGTTCAGATAGGTTAATGGCATGACAGGAACCGTTTGCGGCACTGGATACCGCTGCGCCGGTTGAATCGTTGCCGTTGCTGCTTGCTCAGTTATTGCGTCCACTCGTCTTGCTCCCTTGTCTATTGGATTTTCCCTACCGTCGTGCATTCCTACGCGCAGTGTCGTCAATAGCCACCCAGAAACGTGGGGGTGTAACGTGCAGTTGCATGTTACGGTAGCTTCCATCCTCCAGGCCGATACACTTCGAGTCTAGAACCCATTTCCTCGTATGCTCCATGCGGAAAGCGCGCTACGGCATTTTTGTATGGTAACGTGCCGTCTGGTTGCTGGCGACGCACATTTTTACCCACCCGCACCGGTTTGTTCAGCGCCAGAAGATTCGGGTCAAGCGGCGTCTCAAGGAGCGGCGCAATGCGTTGGCATTCTCCCAGCCAAGCATCGTCCTCATGCGCTGCATCCGCGTATACCTGGAAGAGCCGGTGATGAATGCACTCGTGCAAAATGATATGCGCCGCATACAGGGTCGGGAGCGCGTGCGACCTGTTTATCGTGATTCGCCCCGTATGGCCACACAGTGCAATGGCCCGGCCATAGGCGTGTACCTCGACCGGAATAATGATTGGCTGCGCCAACTCCCCACTAAAGTAACGGTCATTCACGTAATCAAAAGCGTGGTAGAGCCAGTCGCCATGTCTAAAATGGTGTGCCACAACTAAGCGTGTCATAGCGTCTATGTCGAGCATAGGGTAAGGCGAGACGGCTTCCAGCTCTGCCAGCGTACGCCAACGTGGGGTTATCTCTTCCGTTGTTTCTGCAATTCCATTATCCATTATCTGCGTTGTCATCGTCCTTGCCTCTCATTTGTAACATACAACTATATGTTACACGGTATTCTGGCTAATCTGCACACCCCCGCACACCCTATCGGCATTCGGCTGTGCAGGTGTGCAGCGCGTTTTACTCGACTAAATTCCATGTTGCTGCACACCCCGCACGCCTGCACACCCCTTTTCCTATATATAGGTAAATCTATATATTGCGTGTGTGAATCACTTACGTCTGCACCCTCCACCCCTTCTCTCTACTTGTTTTTATAACTTATAGGGGTTTTGGGTGTGCAGGGTGTGCAGTAGGGTCATTTACTCGACTAAAATGCCTGCACACCCTATTCATTTTCAGGGTGTGCAGGGTGTGCAGGGTGTGCAATATCTTTTTTACAGATTCCTTGATACCCACGCCCCCGTTGTCCGCCAACAGTCTTTTGCGCGGCATTCATTTTCATGCGCCGCAGGGCAGTACCAATCCCGTTGTAAAGTGCTTGCTCGCTGTCCCTTGCGCCCATCGTGCGAAGATAGTCCGCGATGTCGCTTGTGAACATAAACCAATCCTTATGCGCTGGGTCTATGTCAAAGCATTGCACAATACGGTCTTCCGTTGGGTCTGCGCGTTCATAGCCCTTGTTCATGGCGTCGCGTACTTTTTGCTCTACCGGCGTCAGCTCCCAGCGTGTACCCGCCTTGTAGTCAGCCACAATCTGCGCCCATAATTGGTGAACATCCACAGACTCTTCATACTGCCAATCAATCTTATCAATCGTCACAACCAAAAAACGCCGGTCGCCGGTAGGGTCAGTGAGGAACCCAGCTTCGTTGTTGATTGTGCCTATGAAGTTCGCCAGGGAAGGCTTTGTAATGGGGTGCTTACCGTAGGGCTTGCGGAACGTGACGTCATTCTTGGTAACGAAGGCTTTGAGTGCCTCACGGTCAGCGCGGCGCGTGGTCGCACCCAGCTCGGCTATCTCCCATATCCACCGCGTTGCCAGGTAACGGTCGTGTTCCTTGTCGTCCGGGTGTATCGGTGCCTCGATGAACATCTCAGGCAGGCCGGAACCCAGGAACGCTGCCAACCGACTCTTCCCAAGTCCCTGATTGCCATCCAATACAATGACAGGGCTTTGCACTTGCTTTTGATAAGCCTTAGCCACCGTTGCGAGCATCCACCGATAAAGCCATACCTTGAACACCGAAACCTGGTCGCCATTCGGGTAGACAATCGGCGCGTGCTTGTCCTGCACATGTAGACAAAGGCGCTCAAGGTGGTTTTCCCCGCCCCATGTCAAAGAGTCGAGATACTTGCGCACCGGGTGGTATCGCTGCTCGTAGGCCGCTGCCATATAAGCGTCTTCCATGGCAGGCATTGCCTTATGACCCAAATCACGCATTTGTGTACGAATTTTCGCGGCTAGGCCATCATCCAATCGCTCCGCATTTACCTCAATTACATCGTCCAACTGATTCAGCGCAAAGGTGTACCCCAGCGCAGCCAAGTCCTGCATAGTTTCCGCGGACGTGGTGAACGACTTAGACTTGGCAGGAGCGTCAGGCAATGGCGGGGTAGACGTGGGTGTATCTTCGAGCAGTGCCAACAATTTCTCGACAGTGCCACCAGCGGCAAACCAATCAGACACATCGCCTTTTTCAGGCAAGCCGGGCAATCTGATAATGCGTACTTCCGCAGCAAAACTCGCTAGTGAATGCGCAACCTTATCCGCATGGTCTCTACCCGGCGCATCGTTATCAGGCAAGATACATACTTTGCATCCTGCCAGGGTTTCGCTATAGCTATCCCGCCACTTGCCCGCTCCCATGGGGTTGCACGTGGCGATAGCACCCAGTGTGCGCAAATTGTCAGCGTCTTTCTCGCCTTCCGTCACGTACACCCATTTTTCCATGTCCGCAACCAACAATTCGGGCAAGCGGTAGAGTACAGGCTCAATACCGTTCAGGTTCCATATCCAACCGCCTTTGCCGTCCGGTTGCCGCTGCCTGAATTTCTTTGGTTCGTGGCGAGTCGTCTGGTGAACTACAGTGCCATCTACCGCACGATAGTCATAGGTGGCGACAATTGGCCCCAACGTATCCTTGCTGCGCGGCTTGGTTGCGCCCTGCGGCTTCGTGCCGTTGCCGTTTGTGTGGGTCGTGCCATTAACTGAGAGGTCTGCAAAGTTCAGCCCCACCGCATTCAGCACGGCCTTGGTATCGCAGCCCGCAAAGCATTTGAGCAATATCTTGCCGCCCGCGCCCTCGGAAACGCTCAAGGACTCAGTGTTGTCCTCATGTGCAGGGCAGTGACATTTGTGGCTGCTACCGGTGTGCGTGCCTGCATAGCCAAGCGCGCTCAAAACACGGGCGAGAGGTGCGCTAGTCATGACGGCACCGCCAAGACAACGGGTAGATTGGAGATTAGGCAGAACGGTGTTGAACGCGTAGAATAGAGGTGCATCAGAGTTCCCTTCTGGTGTCATGCCGGGAGCTGTGACAAGCAGCGTTCCGGCGTTTTGTTTGATTGATACTCGTGTAATTATACCACACCTGGCGAGAATTATGTCGCATCATCGCGCTCCGGGCTCAATAAAGCCCATCCCCCACAGCTCGAAAACGTCCGCTTCCTCTGGCGTATCCAACGGTTCCCCGTTGCGCCAGACCCGTGCATCTTTAACACGGTAGCCGACGGGCATAAATCCACCTTGCCAGTTAAGAGTCACCATCTTTTTGGTAAAGTCTCTGCTCCCGGTGCGAATCAGCAAGTTCGCGCCCCACGTTGCTGGGTCGGGCTGCAAAAATAAATCCACCCGGTACGTTTGCCCTTTGCTCCCAACAAAGTCAAAGGCTTTTTGCTTAGGGCCGTTCTTAATCAGCGTCACAGGCCAGCCCGCCAATAGACCGTCAACGGCACTCGTGTCTAGTGGCTCGCCCAATAAGTTTGTGTGCATTATGGGTACCGCCACAATCTCAATATCGCCAATCAACTTCTCTTTGCGCCGCAAGCTGCCAGCAATTTCAATCCTATGACACGCGCCCTGCAGACGTTCCACCAAACCACACGCTATTTTGTACATCGGCTCGTACGGACGCTTAGGTTGGTCGCTCATCGCACCACCTCACCGACTGCCCGATAGATCTCCTGGCGCACAGCAGCTTCTAACGCGGGGCTGATGATCTCAACGAAGTGCAGCCACCGCCCATGGTCGTTTTTGAAGCTGGGAAAGTTTATGTAGGTGGAATTGTTGCGCCCGCGCCGCAGCGTAACTTTGCGCACGAGAACGCTGCCTACTTTCAACGTGAAGCTGGCAATGCAGTCGCCCGCGCCGGGTTGGATGTCTGTTACCGTGATGCTACGGTACGGCGTGGTGGGTGTGCCGACAGGCAACAGGCTATCTATATCTATACTCTGTGGGTTGAAATTTTCGTCTTTGTGGCTTATACTATTCATGATAGTCGGCCCTCCGTCAGCCGATTATTGCCTGCCCTGCCCGCCTGCCAGCGGGCTTTTTCTTTTGGGCTAGGCTAAAGTCACTTCTTGGATTTGCACTGTTTCAGTCTCTATTACCGCAGGACGCACAAATACCCGCGCATCCTTGATCAACGTACGAACCATGTCGCTAACATTGCCACCAGTCAGATCGGCAAGCTGCTGTGCTCGTGCCTGTTCTGCCGGGGTAAGTCGCACTCTTAATGTGTAGTCCTTGCGTTCCATTTTCCCCTCCGAACAAAATTGACTTGCTTCGTGTCCACAATGTAGCAAACATTGCGGCGTTACATAAGGGTGAGATTATTTTCAAAAATGACACAAAAATCTCCCCCTATTCATTATTGAGCCCGATCTAGCCATGTATGTACCTCTCTTACGCGCTCCCTAACATATGAATCATCATATCCGTCAGTCTCGGCGATGTCGTTAGATGTCACCCCTTCTATCTTGTTCCTAAAGTACCAATCGACGTACCGTTCTATATCGTTATAAGTACTTGCTTTGCCTTTTTGCAGCCGTCGATTTTTGTATTCCGCCTCCTGCTCTTTTAGGAACAACTTTGTTTCTTTGCGGAATCGCTCAAATCTATCAGATGCACTTTCGTCTTGAATGTCTTCAAATCGAAAGTGTTCCATTTTTGGTGCAGGCGCATCTACAATCAGATCGTATCTCCATGTTCGGCTTTCCATATCTGCGCGTCCCCACAGGAACTCGACCCAAGCATGTCTCAACCCCTCTATGAGCCATCGCCAAGGGAGATGCAACTCCTTGTTGAGATAATGCTCAGCGAGTATCAAAGTATGGAGAGGGTTGATGTTCCGCATCGCTTGATGGAGTTGTTGTCGAAGGCGATCTCTTTGGCGCTCGGCTACTTTGATTTGGATTGCTGGAGCATTGCTTTTTCTGAGATATTTCAGGTGCCCCGTCACTATTCTCAATTGTTCCACTGGCTTATGCAGCTCAGTTACGAACATCCACGCAAAAAACAGCTCGCGAGTGCGCTTGTGTCGAAACAAGCGTTGCAGCAAAAAGCCAGATGCCATGAGATGAACTTTGGCTTCTGCTTCTGTATTTGCCTGAATATTGTCGGCAAGAACAGGTAGTTCATCCAGCGGGTTATCTGACGATTCCATCGGCTCCCCATCTACCTGAAATGTCGTTTTGCCGTCCACTTGCGCGTAGCCTTCCACAGTCCCTTGCCCTATGCTCCTGCTTTAAATGCTACCGACAGCCATCGGTGCAGACTACAGTGCAATCCACGTTGGCAGCTAGCAGGGGCGACTACGATCCCAACGCTTTTGCATAGGCTAGTCTGAACTCTTCTTGGCTGATCGGGTACGCTTTCAGATAGGCCAATGCTGCCCGTTTGTTAGGACAATCCTCAAGGTTGACCAACCAAGCGCGGCGACTGCGGTCATAGACAAACAGCGCCATGCCCGTTGCTTGGCGTTGTCTAAGGATATAGCCCAGTGCCACGCCTTCACTTGGATATAGACCCCACAGCGATCTTCCAGCACGGCCCATTGGTGCAGGAATGAGCAACCTACCCGTCACGCCATCCACGTTGATATATCCCAACCCATCTTGCTCGTAGGCCAGCGTGACCAATCTGTGCAAGCTCTCAGTCAATAGCTCGATAGTCCCGGCATACAGCAATCGCCGGGAGAGCTCTACTGCCACGCCGCGCAGCCCAGAATGTCTAGGTGGAGCGGCCTGCACAATGGGTGTCTTGCGCTCCAATGTCCGGATAATGTTATAGCTCATTCTCGAACCTCTTCAATCTAGCCTTCTGATCACGTTTTAAGTATTGCCAACCCCACATCGTATGCAGCAGAGCAATCCCATCGGCACTGACAACGTTGTGGATGACCCATGCTGCAAGCCAGGTCAACAGGAAGCCGCTCCACAGCCACGCTAGGGCCGCTACACTGAATAAAGGCACGCTCCAACCTACTAGCCCCACAATCAAGCTACCAGCCCCTACAGCCAGCGCCAGTGGCACAGAGACAATCTGAAATGCCTTTGCCTTATCGCTATGTGTCGTTCTGATCTCAACAGTCGTCATGGCCGCCGTTGGCAACCCGGCCAGGTCAGCCGGTTCGATGTAGATGTGCTTTTGTGGCGATGGGTCACGATATGCCGGGACGTAGCGCGACGTGTGATCGTACTGATTGCGCTTGCTCATAGGGCAAACTCCCCAACCACCTCACGCAGCAGATGGCTTACAGCCCGGCCCGATGGCGTAGGTGTGCCTACAGTGGGACGTGTTGCCCGGCCTGTATGCAAATCGACAATGCAGCCCCTATCCTCGAGCCAAAGGATGAGTGACGCGGGCATGGGCAGCCGAAAGCCTTCGCTGGCTGCTAGTTCTAAAAGTTCTATGGTGCGTGGATCTTGATTGGGTAGGTTTCGGGTATACTTAGTCATATCGTTAGTCCTCCTGAGACTATCGGTCAAGCCGAGGGACGTTGCTGCGTCGCCTCGGCACTTCTATTCACTCAAAGACGGTGCTCTCGATACGCACGCTGTTTGCAGGCGCCACAACCGCGTTCGCGACAGCATAATCACGCGGCTATGTCACGCTGCAGCGTAAATCCGTCATATTCCGGTACCTCAACAAATCCGTGCCGCCCGTACCACGCAAAGAGCTGGTCATAGTCCAATCCTTCCCACTTGTCTGGCTCCACGGCGAGGGCAAGGCGCTGGCCTTGCTGATCGGCCGCGTCGAGAATCGCCATGAGCATCCGGCGTCCCAACCCTTGTCCCCACAACTCCGGGAGCACCTTGATATTGTTAATCCACCATCCACCAAACTCATCACTAGGCCAGACAATCGCCAATGTCTTTGGTGCCGGGTAATCGGGCAGCGCGAACACGCCAACCATGCCGCCACGCTTGCCCCCCTGTGGGACTAGGCCAGGGATTTCGATTAACATGTCGCGTGACATGGTGCTGCTCATTGCGCAGCCTCCCGTTGTTCGCGGATATACTTTGCGCGCAGCAGGGCCTGGGTGAAGTCATCTAGCGGCGCTGTGCCCGCCTCAATTGCCCTGTAACGTGCAGCCGCCGCCAACAGCAAATCGTTGACAAGCTCGCCCTTGCGCTTACGACTGCCAGACAGGTCGTCCAGTACATCGCGTGCCTCACGTGTAACTGCTAGTCGAGTTTCCACTACATCACTCCTTCTCTTCTCAGCCATTCAAATACTCTCCCCTATAGTATACACGTAGTGAGTCTATTTGTCAAATAGGTGCGTCTATATTGACAAGACTGTAGCATTATGCTATAATAGTATGTACACAGGTTAGCACGTTCGCTGGCCTGATGCAAACAAAAAGAGCCAGCAGCATGTATCAGATGCCACTGGCCCACATTCACAGAAGGGTAATCTTCAATGAACACAAGTATTGTATCACGCTCTCCAGTCATCACCAGCGTAGTCGCCTATCACTTCGGCCAACAGGACGCCCAAGTAGGTGCAAGCTGCTGCCCTGAGATGTACTTTATCCACCACGCAGACATGATCGCTTACTGTACTGGGTACGCTTGGGTCGCCGGTCACAACCCGACTACGCTTCAGTTCATGGGCGAGCAAGTACAATTGCATTAACGTTGCAGCATGTTGGGGGCCGCGCATCCAACACGCGGAGAGAGCAGCATCATGAAGCCGAACAAGGAACAACGCAGGCAGCAGCGCAAGGATAAGCGAGCAAGACCGCCACAAGGGGGGGAGACGCCCGCCGAGCAGAAAGCATGGGCAGAGAGTACGGAGTGGATAAGCGAGCATGGTGACGAAGTGGCGGCGGCGGCGTGGCTCATACGCAAGCAGGGGATGACCGGCTTTGTCCAAGTCGATTGGGCAAACGCCAACAAGCAGGGCGTCCCGCTGATAGGCGTCGCCTTCCATACCATCAGCGAAATGAGTGCCGCGCTAAGCAAGGTAGGGTACCCCGACAGTGTTCAGCACGCGCTACTACGCAACGCCTCGGTTGCCGATAAGAATCCGAACATGGCCAACGTCCTGATCTTGTACTCAGGCACGTTCTCACGCACCATCGTCATAGGTGATCCAGTCCTCACTTTGCAGCAGGTATTCGAGGCAGACGCCGAACGCTATCTAGCCAGGATAAACAGCGTTCACCAATAGCGCGGGGGAGTAACTGACCCTGATCACAACGGCCCACCGGCACCACGCTGGTGGGCCGTTTGCTTTTGTGCGCAATTGCGCACCGAATTGCCAGTTGCACCGTCGTTACTATTGGTAGCATATACAGTTGCTACCAGTTTCATGCAACCATGCAAAGGGGTGCAACTATGAGTTTAACGGCAAAAGAAGCTGCTGATCAGGTGGGAATGTCTCGGCAAGGCATCACAAAAGCTATCCACCAGGGGAAACTTTCAGCGCAAAAAGACCTGAACGGGCAATGGCAAATTGAGCCGGTTGAACTGTTTCGAGTGTATGAGCCTGTCAGTTGCACGCAACCCGCAGCAACCAGTTTCCACGAGGATACACCCACAGGTGCAACTGAATCATTAGCGCGTGAGAA
>Ga0136612_10000975_pt1 | contig 11650 bp, 10 predicted proteins | sample AntDryUQ224A2306_2_FD_106644 | JGI IMG/M metagenome (GOLD analysis project Ga0136612, IMG submission 106644) | Polar desert sand microbial communities from Dry Valleys, Antarctica - metaG UQ224A (23.06) | ecosystem: Environmental > Terrestrial > Soil > Desert | place: Antarctica: Dry Valley...
AATCATCGCCATCGTCGTGGTGGCGCTCATCATCATCGGACTGCTCGTGATGCTCCCGCGCATGCGCGGGAGCATCACGAGCAGTCCGATGATGATGAGCGCCACCACGACGATGGCGATGATTGCTCCGGTGGACATTGGGAGTCCTCCCTGCGTTGGGGTCGAGCCCTAGGGTTCCCCACGCATGGGACGCCCACACGTCGAGTCTGACTTCGACCTGCAGTCGCACTCCGTCCGATCCGACGGCGCGCTGGCGCCCGCGGAGGTGGTCGCGCATGCCGCGGCAGCGGGGCTGCGGCTGATGGCACTGACCGACCACGACACCGTCGACGGCGTCGGCGAAGCGCTCCGCGCCGCACGCGAGCACGGGCTGCGCTGCTCCCCTGCGCTGGAGCTCTCGAGCGTGTCGGGCGAGTTCGAGGACCTGCATGTTTGCGGCTACGAGCTGCGCCACGAGGACCCCGAGCTGCGCGCCACGCTCGCCGACTTCCGCGCGGACCGCGGACGGCGGATCTGGGCGATGGCCGACCGGTTGGAGGAGCTGGGACTCGCGCTCGACCGCGGCGAGCTGCTCGCTCGCGAGCGCGCCGGCGCGCCGCTGGGGCGCCCGCACCTGGCGGATGCCGTGCTCGCGCATGCGGCGAACGCGGCCCGGCTGCGCGCGGAGGGAATCGACGGCAAGGGCACGCTGTTCCCGCCCTATCTCGTGCCGGGCGCGGTCGCCTACGTCGCGCGCTCGCGCCCGACGGTGGAGGAGGCGATCGCGGTGATCCACGCGGCCGGCGGCGTCGCGGTCTGGGCGCATCCGTTCTGGGACATCGCCGAGCGCGAGGTCGTGCTCGCAGCGCTGGCCCACTTCACAGCCGCGGGCCTGGACGGGGTCGAGGTCTTCTACGCGGCCCACGACGAGGAGCAGACACGCGTGCTGCACGACGCGGCGCGCGAGCGCGGCCTGCTGTTGACCGGATCGGCGGATTTCCACGGCCCCGAGCACGAGCGCTTCAGCCGCTTCGGCGCGTTTTCGCGCTACGGGATGGAGCCGGAGCTCGGCCCGATCGGCGCCTGACCGGCGCTACGCGATGCGACGGCCGGTCTCCGCCACCGAGTAGCCGCCCAGCGCCTCCACCTGAGCCTTGAACTCCGAGTCCTCGAGCAGCTCGAGCAGCGGGGCGACCGCCGGCTCCCCGGGTGCCATCACGAGGTCGAACGGCTCCCGCGTCACCGGGACGAAGCTCAGGCCGAACGCGCGCGCGGCGGCCATCACGCCGAGGCCTGCGTCCGCCCGGCCGGCCGCCACCGCCGCCGCGACGGCGAGGTGGGTCGGCTGCTCGCGCTCATAGCCGTTCACGGCGCCCGGCTCTACCCCCCTCCGCGCGAGCTCGTGATCGAGCAGCACGCGCGTGCCCGCGCCGCGTTGGCGGTTGACGTAGCGCAGCCGCGGCAGGTCGTCGAGGCCGGCGACGCCCAGCGGATTGCCGGGGGCGACGATCAGGCCCTGCTCGCGGTGTACCAGCCGGATCACGTCGACGTCGCGCCCGGGCAGCACCCGCCGAATCCACGGCAACGTGTACTCGCCGCTCTCCGGGTCGAGCAGGTGACAGCCGGCGAGGTGGCAGAGGCCCTCGCGCAGGGCGACCAGCCCGCCGAGCGAGCCGACCGGGCCGGAGACGAGCGTCCGTTGCGGATCGCGCGCGCGCAGCAGCGAGGCGGCGAGGTCGAGCACCGGGTCGTGCGACCCGATCGCGACGATCGTGCGCTCGACGGCGTCGAGGTCGCGCAGCAGCCGCACCTCGACCTCCTCGCCCGCCTCGTGGCCCTCGAGCGCGGCCGGCACGACCAGCAACCCGTCCGCGCGCACGAGTGACGTGAGCACGCCCGCGCCGCGCGACAGCGGCGCTGCCACCAGCCCGTCGCCGACGCGCCCGAGCCGCACCCGGATCCAGTCGTCGGATCCGAGCGACGAGGCCAGCCTGCGCGCGAGCCGCGCACGCGCGCGCGGCCTCCCGACCGCCGCGGTGCCCTCCAGCGCCGCGAGCAGCGGAAGCGCGAACAGCTCGAACGTCAGCGCCGCCGAGACGGGGTAGCCGGGCGCGCCCAGCACCGGCGTTCCGTCGACGACGCCGAGCACGACGGGATGACCGGGCTTGACGGCGACGCCGTGCACGAGCAGCGTGCCGGCCTGCTCCACGACCGCCGCGGTGTGATCGTCGCGCCCGGCGCTCGAGCCCGCGATCACGATCACGAGGTCCGCGCTCGCCGCGCCCGCTTGCACCGCGGCCACGATCCGCGCGCGATCGTCGGGCAGGATCGGCGTCGTGAAGACCTCGCACCCTGCCTCGCGCGCCTGCGCGGCGAGCATCAGTGAGTTCGTGTCGACGAGCTCGCCGGGCGCCGGCTCGGCGCCACCGAGCGGGCGGACCTCGTCGCCGGTCGGGATCACATGCACGCGCGGCGGCCGGCGGACGCTCAGCGCGGTGTGGCCCGCGGCGGCGGCCGCGGCGAGATCGACCGGGCGCAGCCGGTGTCCCTCGGGCAGCAGAAGCTCGGTCGCGCTCACGTCCTCTCCAATCGTGCGCACGTGCTGCCACGGTGCGGCCGCCGCGCGCACCTCGGGCACGCCGTCGACCCAGTGCAACTGCTCGCGCATCACGACCGCGTCGAAGCCCTGGGGGAGCGCATCGCCGGTGTCGACGACGGTGAAGCTGGGAAGTCGCCGCGCCGCGGTCTCGGTCGCTCCGAGCGTGTCGGCCGCCCGCACCGCGATCCCGTCCATGGCGGCCGCGTCGTAGGCAGGCGAGGAGCGCAGCGCCCACACGGGCGCCGCCGTCACGCGGCCGAGCGCATCGGCGAGCGGGGCGTCGATCGCCTCGACGCGGCGGCCGTGGAGGGCGGCGAGCCACTTCGCGAGCGCCTCGGCGGCTGGGACATCGCGGATGAACACGGTGACAGTCTGCCGTGGTCGCTGCCGTTGCCGCCGTGACGTCTACCCGCCGTTGAGGAGCGGCCCGAATCCTGGTGGCGAGCCTGTCAACGCGGCAGCCGCTCCGAAACCCCTGGCGTCCGGCGTTCCAGGCGCCTCGCCGTCAACGCCGGTCGACCGCTCCCAAGCCAGTGGGTGTCCGGCGTTCACGGCGCCAATCGCCGTCAACGCCGGCCAGCCGCTCCGAAGGCGATGGCGCCCGGCATTGCCCGGCGGGTCGACCGCCTCTTCACTCGCGCCGTTGACGTTCGCCTGAACGTCAGTACAACAAGACCTCCACCTCGGCCCCGGCCCCCAATCCCGTGTCGGCCTCTGGCACGCAGAACCAGCCGTTCGCGCGCACCATCGGCCCGAGCAGCGCCGACGACCCGAACAACGGCGTCGCGACACCGACTTCGACGCAGGCCTGCACGACGTCCAGCCGCCCCGCCAGGCTTGGCACGTCGCGCGCCAGCCGCGCCCGCACAGACGCCGCCGGCGGCGGCGCCGTCACCCCGGCCACGCGACGCACCAGAGGCATCCCGACCAGCCGGAAGACGACCAGCGCCGAGCGCGGGTTGCCCGGCAGCCCGACGAGCGGCACGCCGCCGCAGTCCGCGAGCAACGTCGGCTTGCCCGGGCGGACGGCCAGCCCGTGGCAGACGACCTCCCCCAGCCGCGCCGCCACAGTCGCGGTCAGGTCGCGCGCGCCGACCGAGGATCCCGCCGAGACCACCACCATGTCGTCCTCGGCGATCGCCGCAGCGAGCGCGCGCTCGAGCGCTGCAGCGTCGTCGCGGACGATGCCGCGCAGCACCGGCTCGCCGCCCGCCTCCAGCACGAGCCCGGCGAGCGCCGGCGCGCAGGCGTCGCGCACCTGGCCTGGCGCGAGCGCGGGCGTGGCGCTCGCCACGACCTCGTCTCCGGTGGAGAGGATGCCCACGCGTGGCCGCGTGTGCCCTGCGATCGCAGTGCTGCCGGCCGCTGCCAGCAGCCCCAGATCGGCCGCGCGGAGCGGGCGCCCGGCGGGGACCAGCACGTCGCCGGGCAGCGCCTCCTCGCCCGGCTGTAGCACTCCGTCCCCCGGCGCGACCCGGCGGAGCAGCTCGACCGAGCCGCGCATCGGCTCACTCGTGTGCTCCACCATCACGACCGCGTCGGCGCCATGCGGAAGCAGTCCGCCGGTAGGGATCGTCATCGAGGCTCCAGGGCCGACAGCGCCCGCGGGCGCGCTCCCCATCGCAATCGCTCCCGTCACGTCGAGGAACACGGGCAGGCTCTCGGTGGCCGCGTAGGTGTCGGCAGCGCGCACCGCATACCCGTCGACGGTCGCGCGCGCGTGGGCGGGAAGCAGCTCGCCTGCCACCACGTCCTGCGCCGGTACCACCCCCAGCGCCGGAGACATGCGCGTCACGACGCTGCGTCGTGCCGGCGCAAGCGCCGCGAGGCCCTCGGCGACCGTCATGACCGTCAGGAACACGGCGTCGCTGCAGCGCGGTCGGCCGCGCCGCGGGCGGCCTCGCCGGTGCGGGCGGCGCTCACAGTGGCGGCGCCGGCGGCGCGAACGTGAGCGGCAGGTCGAGGCAGTCCGGGCCGAGGAAGTTCGTCGAGGCGCCGCCGGGCTGGATCGCGCCCGCCGCCGCGCCGTCGCGCACCCCGAGGGCCAGCTCGATCACCTCGCCGACCGTCGTCCCCGCGGGCACGCAGAAGACGCCCCGGCGCCTCGGCGTGCCCGGAGACGGAGAAGAACTTCAAACCGAAATCGCCGTTCACGCCCTGCGCCTTCCACCCCACGGCACCGCGCCGCAGGATGATCGGGACCGACGCGAACGTCTCGACGTTGTTGAGCAGCGTCGGCTTGCCGTGCAGCCCGTAGCGGCGCGCCAGCTCGAGCAGCAGGTTGTCGCCGGTCGTCGTCTCCTTCGGGTCCTCGTCGGTCGGCGGCTGGTCGGCCATCAGGAGCTCGGTCAGCACCGCGCGCCGCTTCTCCACCTTGGCGTTCGCCGTCTGCACCTCCATGCCGTCCTCGCACGGGCGCACGTATGCGGCGGCGAGCACGCGCCCGCCGACGTCGACAGCGCACAGCGGCAGACGCCCGCCGGGTCGTAGCGCTCGCCGTGGCAGAGCACCGGGATCTCGATGCCGACCGACTGCGCGGCGGTGTAGATCGTCGTCCCGGACGGACCGTCACCTCAGCGCCGTCGATCGTGCGGGTGACCGTCGGCGCGTCGGTCTTGGGCGGCACGCTCAGGGCCATTTCAGCGCCGCAGGATGCCGGTCTTGAACAAATTTGTCCAGTCCGCGCACGCGGTGATACTCGTCGACCATCGCGTCGAGCCGCCCGCGCGTGAGCGTCGCCTCGCGGCCGGACGGGAGCGTGAGCGCCACCTCGAGCAGCCGCGCGGGCAGGGTGTCCTCCGCGCGCGTCGCACCCTCGCGGCGGTTGAAAGCGTGCTTCGAGGCGACGATCCCGCGCGCGGCCGCATGCAGCTCGTCGCCGTCGATCTCCCAGCCGGTCACGGAATGCAGCAGCGCGCCCCACTCCTCCCAGGGGTCGGAGAAGACCCCACGCAGGAACTTGCACAGGATCAGTGAGTCCATCGCCGCGGCGCGGTCCTCGGACTCGATCGCGGCCGCGACGTGGGCGTCGCCGCCGTCGAGCCGGTCGAGCTCACCCGACAGGTCGGCCTCATAGGCGCCCGAGCGGTTGTGGTCGGCCCCGCGCGCGTTGACCGCCAGGCCGAGCGCCATCGAGTGCAACGTGCGCGGCTCGTAGCCGGGCAGCTCGAGACCCTTTACGTGCATCGCCAGGTGCTCGCTGCCGAGCTGCTCGGCCGCGCGGCGCGAGCCGTCGGCGAGGATGTCGCCGAGCCCCTCGCGGGCGCCGATCTCACGCAGCGCACGCATCAGCGCGGCGGCGTCGCCGAAGCGCAGCCAGTCCGCCACGCCGGCCTCCATCGCCCAGGCGATCGTGCCCCCGGCGGAGATCGTGTCGACCCCCAGCTCATCCGCGAGCGCGCTCGCATCGAGCACCGCGTCGGGATCGTCGATCCCGACCAGCGGGCCGAGCGCGAACGCGCTCTCGTACTCCACGCGCGCGGGGCGGCCGTCCTTGGTGGTCATGATCCGCTCGCAGCCGATCGAGCACGATGCGCACGAGTCGCGCACCGTGGCGCGGTCCTCGAGCACGAGCGTCGTGGTCTCGGTGCCGAAGTTGCGCCCCGGCAGCGCCGAGAGCGCGTTGAACGCGAGCAGGTTCGCAAGCGTGCCGATGCCGCGGTACTTCGCGGTCGCCGGGCCGAACGAGCGCGCGCGCAGGTCCTTGGCGGCGGCGAGCACGGCGGCCGGGTCGGCGACCGCGCACTTGTGGCTCGCCTTGACTGCGATCGCCTTGAGCTGCTTGGAGCCCATCACCGCGCCCAGCCCGCCGCGCCCGGCGTGGCGGCCGTCGTGCGAGACGGTCGCGAAGCGCACCAGCCGCTCGCCCGCGGGGCCGATCGCGGCAACGCGGTAAGCAGGCCCGAGCCGCTCGCGCAGCCGTGCCTCGGCCGCGGCCGCCGACAGGCCCCAGAGCTCCGCGGCATCGATCACGCGCGCGCCGTGCTCGTCCACGACCAGCGTGCTCGGCGCGTCGCAGGCGCCGCGCACGACGATCGCGTCGTTGCCGGTCAGCTTGCCCGCGATCGCGAAGTGGCTCGAGGCGAGCGCATCGTTGAGCCGGTTGGTCAACGGCGACTTCGCCACGACGGCGAACTTGGCGCTCGTCGTCAGCGGCGTGCCGACGAGCGGCGAGAACACGAACGCGAGCGGCGCCTCGGGTGCAAGCGGCTCCACGTCCTCCGGCGCGAGCAGATGCAGCAGGTAGGTGCCCAGGCCGGCCCCGCCGATGCATGCGCGCAGGACATCCTCCTCCAGTTCCAGCGCATGGCTGTCAGGCCCGTCGAGGTCGACCACGAGCGCCCTGCCGAAATAGCCGCCCGGAGGCATACCGACAGACTACGCCGTGGCCGGTGGCGGCTCGCGCGGGCGCAGCACCAGCCACGAGAGCCAGATCCCGACGGCGAAGAGCGGGATGCCCATCGCGATCCGCGCCACGCCGAGCGCGGTCAGCGCGCTGGCGAGGTAGAGCGGCAGCTGGACGGCCAGGCGCAGCGAGAAGAGCCCGACCCAGATCCAGCTCGCGCGGCTGTAGGAGCGCACGGCCTTGGGATCCTTGCGCCAGCTCATGTCTCCCCCGCGCAGCGCTGCGACGATGAAGCCCAGCAGCGGCCGGCGCACGATGATCGAGATCAGGTATGCGAGCGCGTAGCCGGCGTTCGCCAGCAGCCCCGGGAGGAAGAAGTCCTCGGCGTTGCCGGTGCGCGAGACGACGTAGGCCGAGAGCGCCAGCCCGCCCAGGCCCGCGAGCGCGAACTGGAGCGTCTGCCCGCGCACGATCCGCGCCAGCGCGAACAGCACCCCGAGCGCCACGGCTGCGATCACCGCGACGCGCGTGTCCTGCCCGGAGATCGTGTAGGTGAGCACGAAAGCGGCCGCGGGCAGCGCGGACTCCGCGATGCCGAGCGGCCCGCCGACGGCGTCGGCGAGCGAGGGCGGCGCCGCCGAGGTCATCGCCGCGGCGGCCGAGTCGCGCGTGTCGGTCACGCACCCAAGGCTAGTCGCGGCTCAGCCACCGGCATCGGCGGCCATCAGCGCGACCGCGTCGCCCTCGGCCAGCGGCTCGAGCGGGTCGCGCGCGATCTGATCGCCGTTGAGCGCCGCCAGCACGTGCTCGTCGAGCGCCACGCCGAACGCGGCAGCGGCGCCTCCGAGCGTCGCCGCGCGCACTGCAGCCGGCGGCCGCTTGAGCGGTCCGAAGCCGCGCATGCTGACCAGCGGCTCGGGCTCGGCGAGCGCGGCCTCGTAGTCCTCGCGCGCGTTCAGGTTGCGCACGCTCTCGGGTTGAGGCAACCCCTCCAGCCAGCGCGTCTCGCAGCGCTCGAACAGGAAGGCGGGCTTCATCTGGCCGGCCTCGACCAGCTCCGCGACCAGCGGCGCGAGCGCGACCCGGTAGGCGGCCGCGAGCGGCTGGCGGAAGCCGCCCAGATGCGGCACGGCGACGTCGACACCGTGGGCCCCAGCGCAGACCGCGGCGACGAAGCGCGGATGCAGCAGCGGCAGGTCGACGGACGCGACGAAGGCAATCTCCGCGTCGACGGCCTGCAGCCCGGCGAGGATGCCCTGCAGCGGGCCGCGTCCCTCGCGCGCGTCCTCGACCACGCGCACGTCGTCAGGGAGCGTGGGCAGCTCCTGCCCCGGCGCCCGCACGACGACGACCGGGCCGCCCACACCGCGTGCGACGATCCCGCAGACGCGCCGCAACAGCGTCGAGCCGTGCCAGTCCAGCCACGCCTTCGGCGTGCCCATGCGGCTCGAGCGGCCGCCCGCGAGCACGATTCCCGCCGGCATGCCCGGAGCGTACAAGGGGTGGCCGCCGCCCGGCCGGGGCTCAGGCGCCAGCGGTCGCGAGCTGCCGCTCGAGCCGGAACGCGAGCGCCTCGCACGCCAGGTCCTCCATCACGTTGAGGGCCAGTCGCGCGCGGAAGTCGTCGACCAGCTCGGCGGCGGCACGCAGAGCGCCGAGTGGGCGGCCCTGCGCGTCTGCGGCAAGTTCCTGCTCCCGATCGGCGTGATGGGCCAGCTCCGGCGCGCCGGCGACGACGCAGGCCAGGTCCCGATACCACAGGCCGGCGAGCTGCAGGCCGTGGTCCAGCGCGGCGGTGCGCGCGCGTCGCTCGGCGCGGCGCGCCTGCTCGCCGACCTCGGTCTCGCGCTTGCGGTGCTCCTTGCGCGGGAGGTACTGCAGCTCCTTCGCTAGCTGCCGCTCGTGCGCTGCGCGTGCTGCGGCGCCGCGCGCGGCTGCGAGCGCGAGCAGCGCGCTCCACGGGCGCTCAGCGCCGACGCGCCCGTGCAGGGGCGCGCGGGCGAACGCCTCGGCATGCGCACGCAGGGCGGGACCCTCGCCTTGCGCGAGCGAGAGCGCGCGCTCGCCGTCGCCGAGGCTCAGCCGTGCGGCAGCCTCCGCCTGAGCGGGGGCGGCCCCGCTCGCCTGCAGCCGCGCCGCGAGCTGCGCGGGCGCCGGCGGATCGAAGCGCACGGGCTGGCAGCGCGAGGCGATCGTCGCCAGAACCTGGGTGGGGCGGTCGGTGAGCAGCAGCAGCACGACATATCCGGGCGGCTCCTCGAGCGTCTTGAGCAGCGAGTTGGCGGCCTCGTCGTTGAGCGTGTCGGCGCGCTCGAGCACGAAGACGCGGAAGCCCGCCTCGAACGGCGTGTGCGCAGCGGCGGCCACGACGGCCTCGTCAACGTCGCGGCGGAGCATCTCGTGCGCGCCGCTCGGGGCGACCCAGGTGAGGTCGGGATGCACACCGTGCAGCGCGCGCGTTCGTGCATTCGCGGGGTCGGCGGCATCGCGCGCTAGCAGCTCCGCGGCGACCGCGCGCGCCGCCTCGCGCTTGCCGCTCCCCGCCGGCCCGTGCAGCAGGTAGGCGTGCGACGGGCGGCCGGACGCGGCCGCGCCGAGCACCGCTGCGGCGTGAGGATGGGGCTCGAGGGCCGCGAGTGTCACGGCGGGCAGCGTAACGGCGCCGCCGGGCGGCTCGCCCGCGCGAGCCTCTACCGTGCGCCGACGTGGACCGCGGCCGCCTGATCACCGTCGAGGGACTCGACGGCGCCGGCAAGACGACGCTCGCGCGGGCGCTCGTCGCCGCGCTGCATGAGCGCGGGCGGGAGGTGGAGCTGCTGCGCGAGCCCGGCGGGGTCGCGTTGTCCGAACGCATCCGGGCGCTCGTGAAGGACCCTGGACTGGAGGTCCATCCGCGCGCGGAGGCGCTGCTCTACGCCGCCGCTCGCGCGCAGCTCGTCGCCCAGCAGCTCGAGCCGCTGCTGGCGGCGGGCCGCTGGGTGCTGCTCGACCGCTTCGTCGACTCCTCGCTCGCCTATCAGGGCGCAGGGCGCGCGCTGGGTGTGGAGGAGATCCGCTCGCTCAATCGCTTCGCGACCGGCGGGCTCGCGCCCGACCGCACGCTGCTATTGCGGATCGACGCGCGCGCCGGGCTCGACCGGGCCGGCGCGCGCGGTGAGGCCGCCGACCGGCTCGAGCGCGAGGAGCTCGCGTTCTTCGTGGCGATCGGGATCGCCTACGACGACCTGGCGGCAGAAGAGCCCGGGCGCTTCGCGGTGATCGATGCCGCCCAGAGCCCGGCAGCGGTGCTGGCCGCCTGCCTCGCGGCGCTCGAGCCGCTACTCGCCGCTGAGTAGCAACCGGACCGGTCACCTTGCCTGGCCGTGTGCCGCAAGCGCGAGGCGTCATCACCGCCGTAGCCGTGGCCGCGCGTCGTCATTCCCCGTAGCCGTGCGGATGGGCCTGGTGCCAGGCCCACGCGTCAGCGATCATCTCGTCCAACCCGCGGCGCGGCGCCCAGCCGAGGATTTCGCGCGCGCGGGCGTTCGCAGCCACCAGCTCGGGCGGGTCGCCCGGGCGCCGGCCCTCCTCCGCCACGGCTATCTCGCAGCCGGTCACGCGCCTTGCCGCCTCGATCACCTCGCGCACGGTGAAGCCGTCGCCGGCGCCGAGGTTGAAGATCCGGTGCGTCCCGCGCTCGAGCGCGTCCAGCGCGAGCAGGTGCGCCTCGCCGAGGTCCTCGACGTGGATGTAGTCGCGCACGGCCGTCCCGTCGCGCGTCGGGTAGTCCGTGCCGAACACCGTGATGTGCTCGCGCGTGCCCGCCGCGGCCTGGAGCACGAGCGGGATCAGGTGCGTCTCGGGCTCGTGGTCCTCGCCCAGCTCGCCGCTGGCGCCGGCGACGTTGAAGTAGCGCAGCGACGCGGCGGCGAGCCCGTGCGCGGTGCACTCGTCGCGGATCATCAGGTCGACCGCCAGCTTGGAGGCGCCGTAGGAGTTCACCGGCGCGGTCGGCTCGTCCTCTGAGATCGGGATGTTCTCGGGCTCTCCATAGGTCGCGCAGGTGGAGGAGAACACGAGCCGGCCGACGCCGTGCGCACGCATCGCGTCGAGCAGGTTGAGCGTGCCGACGACGTTGTTGCGCCAGTAGCGCTCGGGGTGCTCGACGGACTCCGCCACGAGCGCCAGCGCGGCGAAGTGCAGCACGCCGTCGACGCCGTCGAACGCCCCGTCCAGCCCAGCTGGATCGAGCAGCGAGACGTTCGCGTGCCCGGAGCCGGGCGCCAGCGCGGCGGCGTGCCCGCGCGAGAGGTCGTCGAGCACCACGACCTCGTGGCCGGCTCCGAGCAGCTGTTTGGCGACCACCGAGCCGATGTAGCCGGCGCCGCCCGTCACGAGCATCCGCATTGGGCCGCGCATCGTAGAATGGTGTGGGTGCTCTTGCGCCTCTCAGCGGCTCTCGCGGTCGCGTCTGCTCTCCTGATCGCGCCCGCGTTCGCCCAGGACCCGACGCCCGTCCCGACCCTGACCCCGACGCCCATCCCGACGCCGTTTCCCACGCCCGTCCCTGAGCTCTCGGACAAGGAGCGCCGGGTCTACCGCGACTACCGCCGCGAGGGCGTGATCGACGCATGCGATCACAAGAAGCGGACGCTCAAGGAGGTGCTGGAGGAGCTCGATCCGCTGGCCGACGCCGAGACGCCCGACCTGCGCCTTGCGCTCGAGGCCGCGATCGAGCAGCACAAGGA
>Ga0136612_10000976_pt1 | contig 11638 bp, 5 predicted proteins | sample AntDryUQ224A2306_2_FD_106644 | JGI IMG/M metagenome (GOLD analysis project Ga0136612, IMG submission 106644) | Polar desert sand microbial communities from Dry Valleys, Antarctica - metaG UQ224A (23.06) | ecosystem: Environmental > Terrestrial > Soil > Desert | place: Antarctica: Dry Valley...
AGCACGATGGTCAACGATCGAGGACGATCCCGTCGACGACGCGCCGGTCGGCCGGACGCGCGCCGACGACCTCGACGGTCATGCCGGTTCGCCGGGCCTCGTCCAGCGCGGCGCGCAGCGACAGCCCGGCCGTGACGTCCAGGCGCCCGACGCCGTCCAGGTGCAGCACGAGGCTCTCGGCGTCGCGCTCGTCGGCCAGCGCGCGCAGCAGCCGATCCTCGAGGGCCTGGGCCGCCCCGAACCACAGCACGCCCTGCGGACGCGCGTGCAGCGTCGCGCCTTCGCGCCAGATCCGTGTGTCGATGTGCAGCTCACGCCACAGGTGGACGGCCAGTGAGAGGCCGATCCCGGCCAGGATCGCGCGCTCCAGGCGGGGGGCGAGCGCGAGCGTCAGGGCGAACGTCGTGGCGGCGACCAAGGCCTGGGGACGTGAGTGACGCCACAGGCCGATGGCGGGCATCGGGTCCAGCAGCGTCGCCGCGGCGACGATCACCACCGCGGAGAGGACGGCGACCGGGAGGTCGGCCAGCAGGCCGACGAACGGCAGCGCGATCAGCACGGCCACGCCGGTGATCGCGCCGCTCCACGGGGTCCGGGCCCCGGCCTGGCGATTGAGCGCGCTGCGCGAGAACGAGCCGCCGACCGGGAAGCCGCCGGTCAGCCCGGCCGCGATGTTGGCCGCCCCCTGGCTGACGAACTCGCGATCGGCATCCCACGGCCTGCGCTCCTGGGCGGCGAACGTGCGCGCGATCGATGCCGGCTCGGCGAACCCGACCAGCGCGATCACGAGCCCGGGCACGAGCAGCGTCGCGACATCGCCCCACGGCAGGTCCACCGACAGCGGGGGGATCCCGATCACGATGTCGCCCACCACGGCGCCGTCGTATCCGGCTCCGGCGCTGATGACCGTCGCCGCCACGACCCCGACCAGGACGCCGGGGAAGAGGGGATGCAGCCGCCGACCGCCCACCACGGCGACGGCCACGCCCAGGGTGAGCGCCAGTGCCGCCCAACGCCACGCGTCGGGGTGGGCGAGCGCCCAGCCGGCCTGCTCGAGCAGGCCACCGTCCGGGGGCCGGGCCCCGAGCGCTCCGGGCAGCTGGGAGCAGACGATCAACGTCGCCGCTCCGGGCACGAAGCCCATCAGCACCGGACGTGACATCAGGTAGGCGATCACACCGGCGCGCAACAGGCCGACGAGCACGCGCGCGACCCCGACGATCACGGCCAGCAGCAGGCCCAGCGCCACGTACTCGTCGCTGCCGGGGGCGGCGATCGAGCTCAGCGCCCCGAAGCTCAGCAGTGCCGTCAGCGCCACCGGCCCGGTCTGCAGGTAGGGCGAGGAGGCCAGCGGCGCGGCTACGAGCAGCGGGATCGCCGCCGCATAGAGGCCGCGCTCGGGCGGCATCCCGGCCAGCTTGGCGTAGGCCAGCGCCTGGGGGATGAGCACGAGCGCGACGGTGACCCCGGCGACGAGGTCGCCGAGCGTAGGGCGCGGGCGCTGCTTCAACGCGAGCGCTCGCCGGGGCTCAGCCGCGGCCCTTGAGCATCGCGTTCCAGTACAGCGCCGGCAGCCCGTAGCGCTTGAGCTGGTACATCGACCAGCGCTCCTTGGTCGTGTCGAACGGGAACGTCGGGGCCGGCTTGAGGTCGTAGTCGAACTCGGCCAGCACGAGCTTGCCGTAGCCGGTCGGCAGGGGGCACGAGGAGTAGCCGTCGTAGGTCTTGAACGTCGCCGGCGTGCCGCCGGCCATCAGGGTCGTCAGGTTGTGCACCAACACCGGCGCCTCCTTGCGCACCGCGGCGCCGGTCTTCGACGTCGGCAGGCTCGAGGCGTCGCCGAGCGCGAAGACGTTGGGGAAGTCGGGGTGCTGGAGCGTGCCCATGTCGACCTTGACCCAGCCGGCGTCGTCGGCCAGCGCGCTGGAGGCCACGACGTCCGGCGGGCCCTGGGGCGGGGCGACGTGGATCATGTCGTAGTCGATCGTGACCTCGTCCTCGCGCTCCATGTCCAGGAAGACGGCCTGGTGGGCGTCGGGGCGGATCTCGACGAGCTTGTGCTTGTAGCGTGTGTCGATGCCCTTGCGCTCGATGACCTTGTTCAGGGTCGCGGCGAACTCCTTGACCGCGAAGATGCCCGGCGTCGCCGACGCGTAGATGATCTTGCTCCCATCGCGGACGCCGCGCTGGCGGAAGTGGTCGTCGGCCAGGTACATGATCTTCTGCGGCGCGCCCGCGCACTTGATCGGCGGCGGGGGCATCGTGAACAGGGCCGTCCCGCCGCTGAACGCCTGCAGCGTGCGCCACGTGCCCTCACAGCCCTCGTAGAGATAGTTCGAGCAGATGCCGTCGTGTCCGATGACCTCAGGGCTCAGGCCGCGGACGTCTGACCAGTTGAGCTTGATTCCGCAGGCGACGATCAGGTGGTCGTAGCCCAGGCGCTCACCGCTGCCCAGCACGACCTCGTTGGCGGCCGGGTCGAACGCGGTGACCGCGTCGCGGATCCATGTCGCTTTGGACGGGACGATGTCGCGCTCGAAGCGCCGGCTCTTCTCCTTGGGCACGACGCCGGCGCCGACCAGGGTCCACAACGGCTGGTAGTCGTGGGTCTCCGACGGCTCGACGATCGCCACGTCGGGGTCTGAGAGCTTGCGGCAGAGCTGGGCGGCGACGGTGATGCCGCCGGTGCCGCCGCCGACGATGACGATCTGGTGGTGGCGGGTGGGGCGCGGCACCGGCGCCTTGCGGGTCGCCTGGTCGATGTCGGGCTCTGCGGATTGCGTGCTCACCGTCATCACTCCCTCGTTGACTCTGGTCGAAGCGACGATACTCCCGACGCTTCGGGCCCGGCGCTCTCAGGCCGGTAGGTCGGTGCGGTGCGGGGGGGAAGCTCCGGCGCGCTCGCACGTCAGGGCCGCCACCAGGCAGGCGAACGCGGTCGCCTCGCGCACGCGCTCGAGCGCGCTCAGATCGCCCCGGCCCAGACCGCGCTGCACCCACCACGCCAGGAACGCCCCTCCGAACGCGTCGCCGGCGCCGATCGTGTCGACCACCTCGACCTGCGGCGCCGCGACATCGATCTCCTCTTGCGCCGTCACGATCAGCGCTCCGGCGCTGCCGCGCGTCATCAGCGCGACCGCCGCTCCGCCGCTCAGCAGGGCGCGGGCGGCGTCGGTGGGGGCGCGCCCGGGATCCAGCCAGGCGAGATCCTCCTCGCTGACCTTGACCACGTCGGCGCGACGCAGCATGCGCGCCAACCGCGCACGGTAGCCGGGTGGGTCGTCGATGGCCAGCGGACGGCAGTTGGGGTCAAGCGCCACCACGACGTCGGATCCCAAGTGCTCGACGACGGTTTCGAGGGCGCCGGCCATCGGCTCCAGCACGAGCCCCAACGTCCCGATGTGGGCGGCGGTCAGGGCGGCCGGCAGCGCGGCGAGGGCGGTCTGTGCGTCCAGGCCGGGAGCCGACGTCCCGTCGGTGTAGAAGCGGTAGCTGGCCGCGCCGTACTCGTCGAGCTCGGCCAATGCCAGCGTCGTCGGGTCGTCGGTTGCCACGACGGCGTCCAGCGCGACGCCGTCCGCTTGGAGCTGGGCCCGCAGGCGCGCTCCGAAGCGGTCGTTCGAGATCCGACTCAGGAAGGTGACGGGTTGCCCGAGGCGCGCGATCGTGCGCGCCGCGTTGAATGGCCCACCGCCGGGATGCGCGTGCAGCTCCTCCGTCTGACCCAGTGTGAGGTCGACGAGCGCCTCACCCGCGACGATGATCATCTCGGGCCGGCCGGCGGGCATCGCGCCACCCTACGCCGCGCGGACGCTCGACGATCCCGCCGGCGGGATCTCCCCCGGTCCGCGGGCGATCAGCCGCGTCGGTAGCACGACCTGGCGCAGTGCCCCGTCGTGCCCGTCCAGGCGCGAGAAGAGCAGCTCGGCCGCAGCGCGGCCGATGGCGGCCGGATCCTGGGCGACGACGGTGAGCCCGGGCTCGAGCGCATCAGCGAGGATGAGGTCGTCGAAGCCGACGAGTGCGACGCGGTGCTGCGCGCCGGCGCCGCGCAGCGCACTGACCGCCCCGATCGTCACCAGGTTCTGGCCGGCGAACAGCGCCGTGGGTGGGTCGGGGAGCTCCAGCAGCTCCTCGGCCGCCGCTCGGCTCGCTGCGCTGGAGCCCAGCTCGAGGCGGACGACGGCCGGGTCGTAGGCGATCGCATGGGCGGCCAGCGCGGCCCGATAGCCCTCCAGGCGAGCCATCGCGGTGTGCAGCGCGCTGCGGTCGCCGAGATAGCCGATGCGCCGGTGGCCGATCGCGATCAGGTGGCCGACGCCCGCCGCGGTGCCGCCCGCGTTGTCGGTCAGGACGACATCGGCGTCGATCGCCGAGGGCGGACGGTCGACGAACACGATCGCCACACCGGCCTCGCGTTCGCGGCGCAGGTAGCCGTGGTCGGGACCGGCGGGGACGACGATCAGGCCATCGACGCGCCGCGAGAACAGCGCGTGGGCCATCTCCTGCTCGCGCTCCGGGTCCTGGTCGGAGCTGCCGGCGAACGTGAGGACGCCGCGGCCGCGGGCGACGTCCTCGAAGCCGCGGTGGACGGCCGACGAGAACGGGTTGGACACGTCGTCGAAGATCAGGCCGACGCTGGCCGAGTGACGGTCGGCGCGGCGCAGCGTGCTGGCCGCGTGATCGCGCCGATAGCCCAGCAGCCGGGATGCCTCATGGACGCGCGCCGCCAGGTCGGCGTCGACCGCGGTGCCGTTGACCGCGCGGGAGACCGTGCTCAGGCTGACTCCGGCGAGCGCGGCAACGTCCTTCATCGTCGGGCGTCGCGCAACCCGTGGGCCGACGGTGGACGGCGTGCCATCGGTGGAGCCAGATAACGTTTCCATGACGCGAGACTCTAATGGAGGGCGCGAACCATAAGGCAATAAACGGCTTGCATACAGAAGCTTATTCGGTTCACTTGACACGTTACACGCAAATCGGCGTAGTCTCTGAAAACGTTGTCTGGCGCATCTGGCGCCGGACCGGGTCCCTTGAGGAGGGAGAGCATGATGAGCAGTGGACTTCGCAGGCGGTCTGCCGGCGTGCTGGCCGCGGTCGTCACGTGGCCATGGGCGTCGCCGTGTGCGGCGGCGACGATGGTGACGGCGGCAGCACCTCGGACTCGGGCGCGTCCGGCGGTGGTGGCGACAAGGTCGTCATCGGCCTGATCACCAAGACGGACACCAACCCGCTCTTCGTCAAGATGAAGGAAGGGGCCGACGCCGAGGCCAAGGAGCTCGGCGCCGAGCTGCAGTCCTTCGCGGGCAAGAAGGACGGCGACAACGAGACCCAGGTCGCGGCCGTCGAGAGCCTGATCTCGGCCGGAGCCAAGGGCATCCTGATCACGCCGAGCGACTCCAAGGCGATCGTCCCGGCCCTGGACAAGGCGCGCCAGGCCGGCCTGCTGGTGATCGCGCTGGACACGCAGACCGAGCCGCCGGACGCCGTCGACGCGACGTTCGCCACCGACAACTTCCTGGCCGGCGAGCTGATCGGCAAATGGGCCGCGGCCAAGTTCGAGGGCAAGGACGCGAAGATCGCGATGCTCGACCTCAATGCCGACCAGGTCTCGGTCGACGTACAGCGCGACCAGGGCTTCCTGAAGGGCTTCGGGATCGATGTCGGCGACGAGAAGAAGATCGGCGACGAGAAGGATCCGCGGATCGTCGGCCACGACGTGACCGACGGCGCCGAGGAGGGTGGCCGCACGGCGATGGAGAATCTGCTCCAGAAGGACCCCGGCGTCAACCTCGTCTACACGATCAACGAGCCGGCCGCGGCCGGCTCGTTGATCGTGTAGACGAGGTTGACGCCGGGGTCCTTCTGGAGCAGATTCTCCATCGCCGTGCGGCCACCCTCCTCGGCGCCGTCGGTCACGTCGTGGCCGACGATCCGCGGATCCTTCTCGTCGCCGATCTTCTTCTCGTCGCCGACATCGATCCCGAAGCCCTTCAGGAAGCCCTGGTCGCGCTGTACGTCGACCGAGACCTGGTCGGCATTGAGGTCGAGCATCGCGATCTTCGCGTCCTTGCCCTCGAACTTGGCCGCGGCCCATTTGCCGATCAGCTCGCCGGCCAGGAAGTTGTCGGTGGCGAACGTCGCGTCGACGGCGTCCGGCGGCTCGGTCTGCGTGTCCAGCGCGATCACCAGCAGGCCGGCCTGGCGCGCCTTGTCCAGGGCCGGGACGATCGCCTTGGAGTCGCTCGGCGTGATCAGGATGCCCTTGGCTCCGGCCGAGATCAGGCTCTCGACGGCCGCGACCTGGGTCTCGTTGTCGCCGTCCTTCTTGCCCGCGAAGGACTGCAGCTCGGCGCCGAGCTCCTTGGCCTCGGCGTCGGCCCCTTCCTTCATCTTGACGAAGAGCGGGTTGGTGTCCGTCTTGGTGATCAGGCCGATGACGACCTTGTCGCCACCACCGCCGGACGCGCCCGAGTCCGAGGTGCTGCCGCCGTCACCATCGTCGCCGCCGCACACGGCGACGCCCATGGCCACGTGACGACCGCGGCCAGCACGCCGGCAGACCGCCTGCGAAGTCCACTGCTCATCATGCTCTCCCTCCTCAAGGGACCCGGTCCGGCGCCAGATGCGCCAGACAACGTTTTCAGAGACTACGCCGATTTGCGTGTAACGTGTCAAGTGAACCGAATAAGCTTCTGTATGCAAGCCGTTTATTGCCTTATGGTTCGCGCCCTCCATTAGAGTCTCGCGTCATGGAAACGTTATCTGGCTCCACCGATGGCACGCCGTCCACCGTCGGCCCACGGGTTGCGCGACGCCCGACGATGAAGGACGTTGCCGCGCTCGCCGGAGTCAGCCTGAGCACGGTCTCCCGCGCGGTCAACGGCACCGCGGTCGACGCCGACCTGGCGGCGCGCGTCCATGAGGCATCCCGGCTGCTGGGCTATCGGCGCGATCACGCGGCCAGCACGCTGCGCCGCGCCGACCGTCACTCGGCCAGCGTCGGCCTGATCTTCGACGACGTGTCCAACCCGTTCTCGTCGGCCGTCCACCGCGGCTTCGAGGACGTCGCCCGCGGCCGCGGCGTCCTCACGTTCGCCGGCAGCTCCGACCAGGACCCGGAGCGCGAGCAGGAGATGGCCCACGCGCTGTTCTCGCGGCGCGTCGATGGCCTGATCGTCGTCCCCGCCGGTCCCGACCACGGCTACCTGCGCCGCGAACGCGAGGCCGGTGTGGCGATCGTGTTCGTCGACCGTCCGCCCTCGGCGATCGACGCCGATGTCGTCCTGACCGACAACGCGGGCGGCACCGCGGCGGGCGTCGGCCACCTGATCGCGATCGGCCACCGGCGCATCGGCTATCTCGGCGACCGCAGCGCGCTGCACACCGCGATGGCTCGCCTGGAGGGCTATCGGGCCGCGCTGGCCGCCCATGCGATCGCCTACGACCCGGCCGTCGTCCGCCTCGAGCTGGGCTCCAGCGCAGCGAGCCGAGCGGCGGCCGAGGAGCTGCTGGAGCTCCCCGACCCACCCACGGCGCTGTTCGCCGGCCAGAACCTGGTGACGATCGGGGCGGTCAGTGCGCTGCGCGGCGCCGGCGCGCAGCACCGCGTCGCACTCGTCGGCTTCGACGACCTCATCCTCGCTGATGCGCTCGAGCCCGGGCTCACCGTCGTCGCCCAGGATCCGGCCGCCATCGGCCGCGCTGCGGCCGAGCTGCTCTTCTCGCGCCTGGACGGGCACGACGGGGCACTGCGCCAGGTCGTGCTACCGACGCGGCTGATCGCCCGCGGACCGGGGGAGATCCCGCCGGCGGGATCGTCGAGCGTCCGCGCGGCGTAGGGTGGCGCGATGCCCGCCGGCCGGCCCGAGATGATCATCGTCGCGGGTGAGGCGCTCGTCGACCTCACACTGGGTCAGACGGAGGAGCTGCACGCGCATCCCGGCGGTGGGCCATTCAACGCGGCGCGCACGATCGCGCGCCTCGGGCAACCCGTCACCTTCCTGAGTCGGATCTCGAACGACCGCTTCGGAGCGCGCCTGCGGGCCCAGCTCCAAGCGGACGGCGTCGCGCTGGACGCCGTCGTGGCAACCGACGACCCGACGACGCTGGCATTGGCCGAGCTCGACGAGTACGGCGCGGCCAGCTACCGCTTCTACACCGACGGGACGTCGGCTCCCGGCCTGGACGCACAGACCGCCCTCGCCGCGCTGCCGGCCGCCCTGACCGCCGCCCACATCGGGACGTTGGGGCTCGTGCTGGAGCCGATGGCCGGCGCCCTCGAAACCGTCGTCGAGCACTTGGGATCCGACGTCGTGGTGGCGCTTGACCCCAACTGCCGTCCGCTGGCCATCGACGACCCACCCGGCTACCGTGCGCGGTTGGCGCGCATGCTGCGTCGCGCCGACGTGGTCAAGGTCAGCGAGGAGGATCTCGCCTGGCTGGATCCCGGGCGCGCCCCCACCGACGCCGCCCGCGCCCTGCTGAGCGGCGGAGCGGCGGTCGCGCTGATGACGCGCGGCAGCGCCGGAGCGCTGATCGTGACGGCGCAAGAGGAGATCGATGTCGCGGCGCCGCAGGTCGAGGTGGTCGACACGATCGGCGCCGGCGACGCGTTCGGAGGGGCGTTCCTGGCGTGGTGGGTGCAGCGCGGTCTGGGCCGGGGCGATCTGAGCGCGCTCGAGCGCGTGCGCGAGGCGACCGCGTTCGCCTGCCTGGTGGCGGCCCTGACGTGCGAGCGCGCCGGAGCTTCCCCCCCGCACCGCACCGACCTACCGGCCTGAGAGCGCCGGGCCCGAAGCGTCGGGAGTATCGTCGCTTCGACCAGAGTCAACGAGGGAGTGATGACGGTGAGCACGCAATCCGCAGAGCCCGACATCGACCAGGCGACCCGCAAGGCGCCGGTGCCGCGCCCCACCCGCCACCACCAGATCGTCATCGTCGGCGGCGGCACCGGCGGCATCACCGTCGCCGCCCAGCTCTGCCGCAAGCTCTCAGACCCCGACGTGGCGATCGTCGAGCCGTCGGAGACCCACGACTACCAGCCGTTGTGGACCCTGGTCGGCGCCGGCGTCGTGCCCAAGGAGAAGAGCCGGCGCTTCGAGCGCGACATCGTCCCGTCCAAAGCGACATGGATCCGCGACGCGGTCACCGCGTTCGACCCGGCCGCCAACGAGGTCGTGCTGGGCAGCGGTGAGCGCCTGGGCTACGACCACCTGATCGTCGCCTGCGGAATCAAGCTCAACTGGTCAGACGTCCGCGGCCTGAGCCCTGAGGTCATCGGACACGACGGCATCTGCTCGAACTATCTCTACGAGGGCTGTGAGGGCACGTGGCGCACGCTGCAGGCGTTCAGCGGCGGGACGGCCCTGTTCACGATGCCCCCGCCGCCGATCAAGTGCGCGGGCGCGCCGCAGAAGATCATGTACCTGGCCGACGACCACTTCCGCCAGCGCGGCGTCCGCGATGGGAGCAAGATCATCTACGCGTCGGCGACGCCGGGCATCTTCGCGGTCAAGGAGTTCGCCGCGACCCTGAACAAGGTCATCGAGCGCAAGGGCATCGACACACGCTACAAGCACAAGCTCGTCGAGATCCGCCCCGACGCCCACCAGGCCGTCTTCCTGGACATGGAGCGCGAGGACGAGGTCACGATCGACTACGACATGATCCACGTCGCCCCGCCCCAGGGCCCGCCGGACGTCGTGGCCTCCAGCGCGCTGGCCGACGACGCCGGCTGGGTCAAGGTCGACATGGGCACGCTCCAGCACCCCGACTTCCCCAACGTCTTCGCGCTCGGCGACGCCTCGAGCCTGCCGACGTCGAAGACCGGCGCCGCGGTGCGCAAGGAGGCGCCGGTGTTGGTGCACAACCTGACGACCCTGATGGCCGGCGGCACGCCGGCGACGTTCAAGACCTACGACGGCTACTCCTCGTGCCCCCTGCCGACCGGCTACGGCAAGCTCGTGCTGGCCGAGTTCGACTACGACCTCAAGCCGGCCCCGACGTTCCCGTTCGACACGACCAAGGAGCGCTGGTCGATGTACCAGCTCAAGCGCTACGGGCTGCCGGCGCTGTACTGGAACGCGATGCTCAAGGGCCGCGGCTGAGCCCCGGCGAGCGCTCGCGTTGAAGCAGCGCCCGCGCCCTACGCTCGGCGACCTCGTCGCCGGGGTCACCGTCGCGCTCGTGCTCATCCCCCAGGCGCTGGCCTACGCCAAGCTGGCCGGGATGCCGCCCGAGCGCGGCCTCTATGCGGCGGCGATCCCGCTGCTCGTAGCCGCGCCGCTGGCCTCCTCGCCCTACCTGCAGACCGGGCCGGTGGCGCTGACGGCACTGCTGAGCTTCGGGGCGCTGAGCTCGATCGCCGCCCCCGGCAGCGACGAGTACGTGGCGCTGGGCCTGCTGCTGGCCGTGATCGTCGGGGTCGCGCGCGTGCTCGTCGGCCTGTTGCGCGCCGGTGTGATCGCCTACCTGATGTCACGTCCGGTGCTGATGGGCTTCGTGCCCGGAGCGGCGACGTTGATCGTCTGCTCCCAGCTGCCCGGAGCGCTCGGGGCCCGGCCCCCGGACGGTGGCCTGCTCGAGCAGGCCGGCTGGGCGCTCGCCCACCCCGACGCGTGGCGTTGGGCGGCACTGGCGCTCACCCTGGGCGTGGCCGTCGCCGTGGTGGGCGGTCGGCGGCTGCATCCCCTCTTCCCCGGCGTCCTGGTCGGGGTCGTGGCGGCGACGGTCATCAGCGCCGGAGCCGGATACGACGGCGCCGTGGTGGGCGACATCGTGATCGGGATCCCCCCGCTGTCGGTGGACCTGCCGTGGGGCGATGTCGCGACGCTGCTCGTGCCCGGGCTCGTGATCGCGCTGGTCGGGTTCGCCGAGCCGGCATCGATCGCGCGCACGTTCGCCGCCCAGGAGCGCAGGCCGTGGGATGCCGATCGCGAGTTCGTCAGCCAGGGGGCGGCCAACATCGCGGCCGGGCTGACCGGCGGCTTCCCGGTCGGCGGCTCGTTCTCGCGCAGCGCGCTCAATCGCCAGGCCGGGGCCCGGACCCCGTGGAGCGGCGCGATCACCGGCGTGGCCGTGCTGATCGCGCTGCCGTTCGTCGGCCTGCTGGCCGACCTCCCGGTCGCCGTCCTCTCCGCGGTGGTGATCGTCGCCGCGGCGACGCTGCTGGACCCGATGCCCGCCATCGGCCTGTGGCGTCACTCACGTCCCCAGGCCTTGGTCGCCGCCACGACGTTCGCCCTGACGCTCGCGCTCGCCCCCCGCCTGGAGCGCGCGATCCTGGCCGGGATCGGCCTCTCACTGGCCGTCCACCTGTGGCGTGAGCTGCACATCGACACACGGATCTGGCGCGAAGGCGCGACGCTGCACGCGCGTCCGCAGGGCGTGCTGTGGTTCGGGGCGGCCCAGGCCCTCGAGGATCGGCTGCTGCGCGCGCTGGCCGACGAGCGCGACGCCGAGAGCCTCGTGCTGCACCTGGACGGCGTCGGGCGCCTGGACGTCACGGCCGGGCTGTCGCTGCGCGCCGCGCTGGACGAGGCCCGGCGAACCGGCATGACCGTCGAGGTCGTCGGCGCGCGTCCGGCCGACCGGCGCGTCGTCGACGGGATCGTCCTCGATCGTTGACCATCGTGCT
>Ga0136612_10000977_pt1 | contig 11637 bp, 8 predicted proteins | sample AntDryUQ224A2306_2_FD_106644 | JGI IMG/M metagenome (GOLD analysis project Ga0136612, IMG submission 106644) | Polar desert sand microbial communities from Dry Valleys, Antarctica - metaG UQ224A (23.06) | ecosystem: Environmental > Terrestrial > Soil > Desert | place: Antarctica: Dry Valley...
CCCACAGCTTGATCGGCGGCACCATCAGGCCCTCTTGGAAGGCGCTCGTCGCGTTGGACGGCATCGACCCGGGGACCGACCCGCCGATGTCGTCGTGATGACCGAAGGCCTGGACGAAGGCCACGACGTACGGCGACCCGTCCGGATCGTCGGCGAACACCGGCACGGTGACACACAGGTCCGGTAGGTGCCCGATCCCGCCCTCGGACTCGTACACGTCGTTATGGAAGAACACATCACCGGGACGCATCGACTCGGGCGGGAAGTCCCGAGCGATCGGGTGCACCAGCGCCGAGTACGAACGGCCGGTCAGCTTGCGCAGATGCCGGTCGTGGATGCCGGCCCGGAAGTCGTGGGCATCGCGGATCATCGGCGACCGGGAGGTCCGGGCGATCGCGGTTTCGACCTCCATCTCCACGCTGGCCAGGTAGCCCTCGATGATCTCGACCAGTACCGGATCCACGTCGGCGACGGCGACATCTGTGAGCCGGTACCCGTACGGATGCTGACTCCATCCGCGACTCATGAGCCACTCCGGACGATTCGGAGATTGCCGTACCGATCGACCTCGGCCCGGAATCCCGGGTGCAGCGGGACTGTGGAACCGAACTCCTCGATCACCGCCGGCCCATCCACCCGGTCGCCGGCACCCAGCTGCGACCGGTCGTAGGTCGGCACGTCGGCCCACTCGTCGAAGTACGCCCGCCGGCTTCCCGTACGGGCACCCCCGGCTCCTGCTCCGTCGCCGATCGGGACGACCTCCGGACTGCGGATCGGGCCGATCCCGGTGACCCGGACGTTCACCCACTCCACCTGCTGGCGAGGGTTGTCGGCGAAGTCATAGCCATACAGCCGTCGGTGCTCGTCGTGAAATGCGCGGGCGACCCGCGCGATGGCACCTGGGTCCAGTTCTGCGCCGTCGACCTCCACCCGAACCTCGAAGGCCTGTCCGTAATAGCGAACGTCGGCGGTGCGTACGAAGCGTCGTTCCCCGACCGGGAAGCCCTCCCGCTCGAGCGCTGAGTCAGCGTCGCGGTGCAACTCGGCGAACACCGTTGCGAGCCGGTCGAGATCGATCCGGTCCTGTCGTACGACCTGGGTACGCACGTAGTCGTTGCGTACGTCGACCGTGAGCAACCCGAACGCCGAGACGTTACCGGGGTTGGGCGGCACCAGGACTCCGGCCAGGCCGAGGATGTCGACCAGCCGGCAGGCCAGCAGCGAGCCGGATCCGCCAAAGGTGACCAGGGTGAAGTCCCGGACATCGAGGCCGCGCTTGACCGACACCTGGCGCAGCGCATTGGCCTGGTTCCACGCCGAGATCTCCAGAATTCCGGTGGCGCACTCCTCGACCGAACGGCGGAGCTTCGCCGCCAGCGATTCGATCGTCTGCCGTGCCGCGTCGGCGTCCAGCGGGATCTCACCTCCCAGCAGGTGCGGCGGGATCCGGCCGAGCAGCACGTGCGCGTCGGTGATCGTCGGCTCGGCACCGCCGTTGCCGTAACAGACCGGTCCGGGATCGGCTCCCGCGGACTGCGGCCCGACCTTGAGCGAACCCTGCGGGCTGAGCCAGGCGATCGACCCACCCCCGGCACCGACAGTGACGACGTCGATCATCGGGATCTTGCTCGGATACGCGCCAACCGTGCCCTCGGTGGTCAGGGCAGGCTGCCCGTCGATCACCACGGTCACGTCGGTCGAGGTCCCTCCGCCGTCGCAGGTCAGCACCTGACCGACACCGGCGGCACTGGCGATCACACCGGCCCCGAGCGCGCCCGCAGCCGGGCCGGAAAGGACGGTGGTGATCGGTTGATGGACCACCTCGGCCGCCGAGAGGACCCCGCCGTTGGACTTCATCACGTAGAACGGCACGTCCCGGGTTCCCGCGACCGACGATGCGCTCGGTGTCGAGGCGCGCCCGGAACTGCTGGTTTGCTGACGAACCGCCAGGTTTTCGGGCGTCGCCTCGGAGGTGGCGAAGTCGGCCAGCCGGCGTGCGATGTTGGCCACGTACGAGGTGATGTTCGGCTTGACCGCTGCATCGACCAGCGTGGTGATCGCCCGCTCGTACTCGCGGTACTCACGCAGCACCTCGCTGGAGATGCTGACCACGGCGTCGGGGTGTTCCTGCCTGAGCACCTCCCGCATCGCGAGTTCATGCACCGGGTCGGCGTAGGAGTGCAGGAAGCAGACCCCGATCGTGGTGATGCCGGCGTCTCGGAAGAACCGGGCAGCCCGTACGGCATCGTCGCGGTCGAAGGGCCGAATCTCGCTGCCGTCCACGGCCAGCCGCCCCCGCACGGTCTTGACCCGGTCGGCCGGAACGATCCGCGGCGGTTTGACCCAGAAGTAGGAGTTGCCGTACCCGTCGGGTACGGACTGGCGGGCGATCTCCAGGAGATGCCGGTAACCCTCAGTGGTGATGAACCCCAGGTTCTCGACCTTGCCCTCGAGCAGCTTGTTGGTGGCCACGGTCGTCCCATGGCTGACCGCGGTGAGGGCTTCTCCCCCGACGCCGAGAAGGCCCAGCACCTTGTCGATGCCAGCGAGGAAGCCCAGCGCAGGATCGGCGGGTGTGGACGGCGTCTTGGTGCTGATCAACTCTCCGCTGTCCTCGTCGACGGCCACGACATCGGTGAACGTGCCCCCGGTGTCGATGCCGACCCGAATCCGCCGGGTCATCTCTCATCGCCGACGCACATAAGCCCATCCTCCCTTTCGCCCGCCGCGAGCTGCCAGGTGCACCTTTCCCCGGCTCGGAAGGGTGCACTTGGGGCCTCGCGGCAACGGACTGTGTTCCGCATCCGCCACTGCGAGTCAACGTGGTCATGGGGCGCGGGACACTTCGCTTCAGCGAGCCCGGCGGGCCAGCCAACCGCCGACTGCGGCGCCGACCAGCGCGATCAGCGCTCCCCCGGCGCCGGCCACGAGCAGCGGGCGAGCATCCGGCGGAATCAGCTCCCCGCGACGCCGGGCAGGCAGATAACGGGCGTATCCGGGCGCGAGGTCCGTACCCGCAGGTGCTGCAGCGGGCTGTGTGGTCGCAGTACCCACGGGTTCCAGCGGCGCCTGCGCCTCGGTGAGTTCGGCATCGACGGCGGAGAAGAACTGTCCGGCCATTCGCTTGGCCACCGCCGAGATCATCCGCTGCCCGACACCGGCGACCGGTCCACCGACCGTGGCGTCGGCTGCGTACGTCAGTTGGGTCCGGTCGCCGTCGGCCACCAGGTCGACCCGGCAGGTCGCATCTACCGTCCCGGCTCCTCCCGCGCCGCGGGCGTTCATGACGTAGCCGTCCGGACGGACGAGGTCGGTCAACCTCACCTGCCCGTCGTAGCGGCCACGGATAGCGCCGACTCCGGCCGACACGGTCATCTTGTAGCTGTCCTGCCCGGTCAGGTCCAGTGACTCACATCCCGGGATGCACCGGGCCAGGACGCCGGGGTCGGTCAGTGCCGCGAACACCGTTTCCCGGTCGCCATGCAGGGTGGCCGTCCCCTGAAGCTTCATGTGCTCTCCCCCTTGCTCCTGCGGCCATGGTTCCTCGTGCGCTCGGCCGTTCCATCTCGCGCTGCCCGCACGAGGTCGTAGATCCGGCTGGGGCCGAGAGGCATCTCCTGGATCCGGATTCCGAGGGCGTCCTCGAGGGCAGCCGCGATCGCCGCCGACCCGGGGATCACTCCAGCTTCGCCGGCGCCCTTGATACCCAACGGGTTCAGCGGGGACGGGGTCTCCTGGTGCCCGATGTCGATTCCCCGCGGAACCTCGGAGACGTAGGGCATCAGGAAGTCCATGAAGGATGCGTTCTGCAGCTGGCCCATCTCGTCGTAGGCCATCACCTCGTACAGCGCGCCACCGACACCCTGGGCAACACCGCCGTGGATCTGGCCCTCGACGATGCGCGGGTTGATCAGCCGGCCGCAGTCGTGCACGACCGCGTACTTCTCGATCGTGACTGCGCAAGTGCCCGGGTCCACCTCGACGATGACGGAGTGCGCGCCACTGGCGAAAGTCGAGCGCACCGGTGAGTAGTAATCGCGGCCCTCCAGTCCCGGTTCGTCGTCATCGGCCACCGGCGGATGCTCGTCCGAGGCGAAGCGGGCGAACTGGGTTGCCGCCTTCGATGCCTCGTCAAAGGCGTACCGCAAGGGGTTCGACAGCACCGCGACCATGGACAGCGGCACCACCGCCCCCGGGTCACCCCGTACGCCGACGACTCCGTCGACGATGTCGAGGTCAGCCGCATCGACCTCGAGAACCTCGGCCGCGATGCGCAGTGCCTTGGCGCGCACGACCCGGGCGGCCAGCGCCACAGCATTACCGCTCATCACCGCAGCGCGGGACGCGAAGGTGCCCACGGCGTACCCGAAGCGCCGGGTGTCGCCGGTGTGGACCTCGATGTCGTCCATTCCGACACCCAGTTCCTGGGCGACGATCTGGGCGAACACGGTCTGGTGCCCCTGTCCCTGACTGGTCAGCCCGGTTGAGACCAGGACCTTGCCCGAGGGCAGGACCTGCACATGCCCACCCTCGTACGGTCCGACTCCGGTTCCCTCCACGTAGAGAGCCATCCCGATCCCCAGCCAGCGACCGTCGATGGCGGCTTCAGCCCGGCGCGCCTCGAAGTCCTTCCAGCCAACCAGCTCTCGCAGCTTGTCCAGCATCGCCGGGTAGTCGCCCGAGTCGTAGATGAGCGGTCGGCCGTCCTGGAACATCAGATGGTTGTCCCACGGGAACTCATCGGCGCGGATCAGGTTGATCTCGCGCACCTTCGCCCGATCGAGCCCGAGTTCGTCGGCGATCCGGTCCATGGTGCGTTCCATCGCGAAGCAGCCCTGGGGGCGCCCGGCGCCGCGGTAGGGCGTGACGATGACCGTGTTCGTGTAGACCGAATCGACTTGGCAGCGATAGTTCTCCAGCCGGTAGGGGCCGAGCAGTTGGGTGCTGGTGATGATCGGCACGACGATCCCGTACGGCGTGTAAGCGCCGTGGTCATGCAGGATGTGCACGTCCAGGGCCAACAGGTGCCCGTCGTCGTCGTAGGCCGCGGTGATCCGCTGCAGTTGTCCGCGCTCGTGCGCTGATGAGATGAAGTGCTCGCGCCGGTCCTCCGCCCACTTGACCTCGCGTCGCAGCCGGATCGCGGCCCACGGGATCAGCAATTCCTCGGGCCATGGATGCACGATCTTGACCCCGAAGCCGCCGCCGACGTCCGGGGCGATCACCTCGACCCGGTCCACTGACAGGTCCAGCTTCGTGGCGATCGCGGCTCGTACGGAGGTCGAGGTCTGGGTTGAGCTGTAGACCCGCAGGGACTCATCGATCGGGTCCCATCGTGCGTGAACCCCCTTGCCCTCCAACGGCATACTGGCGCTGCGCTCGATCGTCTGTGAGAACGAGACGGTGTGCGGTGCATCCCGGAGCGCCGCTAGGACGTCCCCGAACTCCTGGACCAAGCGCGCGGCCACGTTGTCCGGGATGTCCTCGTGCACGGCGGAATCGGCGCGCTCGGCGGCCACGACCCCAACCACGGGAGTCCGGAACTCGTAGTCCACGACGATCCGCTCGGCGGCGTCCTCAGCCACGTAGCGGTCCTCGGCGACAACCATGACGATCGGCTCACCGACGTGGCTGACCGACCCATTGGCCAGTGGGTACCCCGTCCGTGGTGCCGTGAGGCTGGGATGTGGGATCAGAACCGGAAGCGGCTCGGCCATCGGTCCGTCGAGGTCCTCATAGGTGTAGATGGCATGCACACCGTCGATGTCCACCGCTGCGGAGACATCGATATCGACGATCCGGGCGTTCGCGTGCGGGCTGCGGACGAAGGCGACGCCGAGTGCCTGGTGGCCGATGTCGTCGAGGTAGCGGCCCTTCCCCACGATGAGGCGGGCGTCCTCGCGGCGCACGACCGGCTCACCGAACAGCTTGGTGGTCATGCGTGTTCCGACGCAGAGTGCGACTTCAGCGCGACACCGGCACGCTGCGATCGGATCTCCTGGGCACGGCCGACCGCCTTGACGATGTTCTGGTAGCCGGTGCAGCGACACAGGTTGCCGCCCACTATTTCTCGTGCCTCGTCGTCGCTGATCGCGGTGCCCGGTTCGTAATCGTCCAGCGCGGCGGCGATGGTGGTGAGAAAACCAGGCGTGCAGAAACCGCACTGCAGACCATGACAGTCCCGGAACGCTTCCTGGACCGGGTGCGGCCGGCCGTCGGCCTCGGCCAATCCCTCGACCGTTGTGACCTCGTGTCCCTCTGCTTGGACTGCGAACATCAGGCAACTCCGGACCGGCACACCATCGAGTAGGACGGTGCAGGCACCGCAGACCCCGTGTTCGCACCCGACGTGTGTTCCGGTGAGTTCCAGGTCATGGCGGATGGCATCCGAGAGCAGCCGTCGAGCCGGCACGGTCACCGGCATGGTCGTCCCGTTGACGGACAAACTGACGGTGAACTGCTGCTCCGAGGTCATGCGGCGACCTCTGCGCGGGCAACGGCGTCCGCGGCGGCTTGGGGAAGTGCGCGCTCGGTCAGCACGGCGACCAGGCGGCGGCGGTAATCCGCGCTGGCGTGCAGGTCGCCCTCAGGCTCGACCAACGTGGTGGCGAACTCTCCGGCCCCGGCCCAGTCCGCAGACGTACTCTGCTGTCCTGCCACGGCGCTGGTGAGATCGTGGACCTCTGGTATCGGACCGACGGAGAGGTACGCGGCGCGCACCTCGCTGACTGCGTTCTCATCGTCGAGGGTGACGGCCACGGCGACGCCACACATCGCGTAGTCCCCTCGTCGTCGGGCCAGTTCGAGAAAGGCGCTACCGGTCCTGGCTGCCGGGGCACCAAAGGTCACCGACACTGCCAGCTCTCCGGCGCCCAGGCAGCTCTCCAGCGGGCCTAGGAAGAACTCCCTGGCCGGTACGTCCCTGATCGCGGCCCCCTGAGCCGCAATCTGCACGCTTCCGCCGGTGATGGCCAGGATCGCGGTCATCTCACCCGATGGATCCGCGTGCGCCACCGACCCACAGGTGGTCCCTCGGTTGCGGATCGCCGGATGCGCCACATTGCTGGTTGCCCGCCGTAGGAGTGGAAGAGCCGAGAACGCCGATTCGTCGGCGAGCAGTTCGGCGTGCCGAACCAGGGCACCTACGATGACCGAACCGTCGCCCGCGACCGAGATGTGCGACAACCCGGGAATGCGATTGATGTCGACCAGAGTGTGCGGAGCGGTCAGCCGCATGGACAGCAGCGGGATCAGGCTCTGCCCACCAGCGAGCACCTTGCCGTCGTACCCGAGATCGGCCAGGACGACCAACGCCTCTTCCACGCTGGCCGGGGCCGCGTAACCGAATGCCGGAGGCTTCACTACCCCTCCTCCAAGTCGACGTCATCACTCGCACTCGAGTGGGGTCACCTTTCCATCAAGCGGATCCATGTCCCCCTGTGGGTCTGGCCGGAGCCGCTCCCCCATTCTCGAGCTGGGCGAACTGAAGAACCGACCACGGGCTGAGCAGCCAGGGATGGTCGCGGGCGAGCACGACCGCCTCTGATCGCGCCAGCCACACCCACTCGGCCACCTCGTCGCGGTCCACGAAGGGAGTCGGCCGAACTCCGGCCACCTGGGCGAGGAAGACCGGGCAGACCTCGTTCTCCACGACCCCACCGGCGTCCTGTGCCCGGTAGGCAAAGTCGGCGAGGGCAAGCGACACCGACCGCGCGACCAGCCCGAGTTCACTCGCCAAACGACGGCCGACCGCCACGTCGAGGTCCTCCCCCGGTGCCGGATGGCCGCAGCATGCGTTGGACCAGACTCCCGGCCAGGTGCGCTTGGTGACCGCCCGCCGGGTCAGCAGGGTGTTTCCCGCCTCGTCGACCACGTGCACGGAGAAGGCGAGGTGCAGCGGTGTGTCGGCGTGATGGACCTCGGACTTGCGCTGGGAGCCGATCGGCTGACGTTGGGCGTCGAGCAGGACCACCCACTCATCGGCAACCGCGGTGCCTTCGACGTCGGCCGAACTCATGACCGCCATTCTCGCCGATGGCCTCATGCACTTCCGCAGCGGAGCCGGGCTTTCCTTACCGGCCCGGACAAACACCCGCCGGTCGGGACGCCCTACTCCTGGCACCCGCGAAGCTGCTTGAGTCAGCGCCTCCTACGCGTCGCCTTGGTCGGCCGCTGTCGCGCATTGCCCGACGAGGTCGACTGCGGAGCGTTGGCTCCTGTCCGTGCCGCCGTCGTCTTCTTTCCGGCGGTTGTCCGGTCTGACTCGTCGTTGTCTCTGGTTCGCCCCACGGTCGTGTCGGGGGTCCCCTCGCTCTGCCTGCCTTCGCGATTGAGGGCTTCCTGCAGTTCTTCTGGAGCCAGCACCCGCGCCAGGTGCCAACCGAGGACGGCGACGATGGTGCCCAGCGCGATCCCACTGAGGCTGAACGTGTCGGTGAAGACAAGCGTCACGTTGCCGATCGCGATGATGATGCCCGCGGCAAGCGGGACGAGGTTGATCGGGTTTGCGAAGTCGACCCGGTTCTCCTTCCAGATCTTTGCGCCGAGCAGGCCGATCATCCCGTACAGAACGACGGTGATGCCGCCGAGCACCGCGCCCGGGGTGGCCGCGATCAGCGCACCGAACTTGGGGATCAGGCCGAACAGGATCGCCACCAGAGCGGCGATGTAGTAGGCCGCAGTGGAGTAGACCCGGGTGGCGGCCATGACTCCGATGTTCTCGGCGTAGGTCGTGGTCGGCGATCCGCCAACCGAGGAGGCGACCACGGTGCCGACACCGTCAGCGAAGATCGCCCGGCCCAGTACGGGGTCGAGATCACGCTTGGTCATCTCGGCGACGGCCTTGACGTGACCGGCGTTCTCGGCGACCAGGGCGATGACCGCAGGCAGCACGAGCAAGCTGAAATTGACCGAGAAGCTCGGGGCCGTCAACTCGGGGAAGCCGAACCAGGCCGCGTCACCCACCGCGGAGAAGTTGGTGCGCAGGTGCGACTCCACCTCACCTGTTGCGGGCATGAGCGAGGTGATCTCTCCGACTGTCTGGTCGAGTATCCAGGACAAGGCGAAGCCGAAGACCAGCCCGAGCAGGATCGAGATCCGAGCGAGGAAACCTCGCAGTGACAGGGCGGCAACGATCACGAAGGTCATCGTGGCCAGCGCGACCCACTGGTCCTGGGGCCAGTAGATGTCAGCGACAACCGGCGCCAGGTTGAACCCGATCAACATGACCACGGCGCCGGTCACCGCCGGCGGCAGGATCTTGTTGATCACCCGGGCACCGGCGTAGTGGATGATCACGCCGACGATCGCCAGGACCACCCCGGCGATCAGGATCGACCCGACGACATCGCCGCTGTCGCCGCCGCCGGCCCGGATCGCAAAGACGCCGCCGACGAAGGACGCGCTGGTACCCAGGTAGCTGGGCACCTTCCCCTGCACGATGAGCAGGAAGATGATCGTCGCGATCCCGCTCATCATGATCGCGAGGTTCGGGTCCAGGCCCATGATGATCGGGAAGACGAAGGTGGCACCGAACATGGCCACCACGTGCTGGGCGCCGATCCCCGTTGTCCGTCCCCAGGTCAACCGTTCGTCAGGGGCCACCGCTTCCCCGATGGGAGGAGTCTTCCCGTCGCCGTAGAGCTTCCAACTGAACGCCATCCAAAGCCTCCCGTACGAGGGGTCACCCGCTGAGTCGATTCTCGATGATGCCGATCATCGGCGTGCAGTGTGACGCCCCGGCCACCGCTTGTGAAGGGCACCGGCGACGGGGCCGATCATTACCCCGCTCCTGGCTGGATCAGGCCAGGCCGTGTACCTCGACCAGGTGCAGCGCCAAGTGAACGTTCAGTCGCAGGGACGGGTCGGTCATGAACGGGCCCAGCAGCCGTTCGAGCTTTCCGATCCGGTAGCGCAAGGTGTTGTAGTGGAAATGCAGGATCCTGGCAGCCTCGGCCACGTTGAGGTTGGCATCCAGCAGCACCTTCAGCGTCTCGACCAGGTCCGCGTGCTCGGCCGATCCGCCGGGGATCAGTGGCCCGAGTACCTCGGCGAGGTAGGCACGCAGTTCCCCCGAGTCCGGGATGAGGGACAACAGTCGCAGGACGCCGAGTGAGTCGAACGAGGTCACAGCTACGGGTTTCTGTGTCTGGCAACCGACCTGGGCGGCCCGTCGCGCCTGGGAGTACGCCCCTGGCAACGCCGACAGCGAGGCCACCCCCCGGCTGATTCCAGTGCTCACCGGCTGCATGGAACCGTGCCGGTCGGCCAGAATCCGCGCTCCCACCGCAGAGATGAGATCGACAGCCGCCGGCACCGGCGATTCCGCTGCGGGACCGCTATCCCCGTCCGCGCCCGGCGCGACCGGCGCGACCGGCGCGACCGGCGCGACCGGCAGCAGACTGACCACCTGATCGGAGACGACGACGACCGCGGCTCCGGCGACTCGCGTCTCCAGAGCCGCACGCCACCGGGCCGCGAAGCGCTCCAGATCGTCGTGCCTGCTGCGCGGCGACTGGTCGGGCACCGCTTGCAGGATGGTCACGGTCAGCACCAGGGATGACTGGACGTTCCAACCGAACCAGCGGGCTTGGTCCAACACCCGCTCCAGGTCGTCGAGCCGACCCTCGACGAGGTCGCGGACGAGGTCACTCTGATATCTGGCCTCGACAGCGGTCACCGCGAGCTTCTGGGTGATGGTGAGAGCCGCAAGGCCCGCCGCGCGCTCGAGGATCGTGACCGTGTCTGCCGCATGTCCGGCGTCCCGGCGCACGGCGATCAGCCAGCCGTGGTCGAATTCTCCGGCAACGATGGGTACGACGACCGCAGTGCCACCGCCGTCCACGTCGAGCACCTGGTGGGCCTGCGGATCGGCCTTACTCAGCCCGGCCAGGCCGCTCACTTGATTGACGTCAGGGCCGGCCTTGGCCAGGACGGTGCCCTCGCGCCCGACGGCGATGACCGCGGCGGGCGACAGGAGCATGGCCGCCTTCGCCGTGACTTCGTCCAGCCCGCCGCCGGCCAGCACGGTGGCGACGATGGCGCGGTGCACCTCATCGGAGTGCGCCAACGCCGCGGCCTGCTTGTTGAGGATCTCGGTGAGGACTTGGTTCAGGATGTCGTCGAAGCCGACATCGTCGGGCAGCAGGATCACCGGGAAGCCACGCCGGTCGGCTTCTGCGAGCATCCCCTCCGGGAGTTCATCGACGTATCGGGCCAATTTGATCGCGAAGGCGGCCAAGCCTCGGTCGTCCAGGTCAGCGACCAATTGGATCAGGCTCGATGGTCTGTGCCGCAGTGGATAGCCAGTGGTGAGGATCAACTCGTCAGGTTTGACCCACGGCAGAATGTCAGGCACTTCCATGACGTTGAGCCGACGAACGATCCGCCCTGCTCCCGATGCCCCTGCGACCAGCCGTGCGGTGGTGAGACTGGACAGCGTCAGGACCTCGGCGACCGAGATCCCGGAGACCGCACCCCACCCTACGAGGCCGTCTGAGAACGTATCGTGACCACCCGCGGCGTCTTTCACGAAATACTCTGGCATTAGTCACCCGTACATCAGCTGGATCTTGGCAGCTTTAACCATACGCTGATGATGTTGTCCAGACTAGTTTCGCATTCAATGAGTACCATCGA
>Ga0136612_10000978_pt1 | contig 11623 bp, 10 predicted proteins | sample AntDryUQ224A2306_2_FD_106644 | JGI IMG/M metagenome (GOLD analysis project Ga0136612, IMG submission 106644) | Polar desert sand microbial communities from Dry Valleys, Antarctica - metaG UQ224A (23.06) | ecosystem: Environmental > Terrestrial > Soil > Desert | place: Antarctica: Dry Valley...
CCCTTCTTGTTGGACGGGGTCATCTGGGTGCGATTCAGGTACTTCCAGCCCTTGATGTCAGTGCTCAGCGGCTTGGCCGGCACGCCACCGTATATCGAGTACGTCTTCACCGCTCCGGGCATCAGCACGCCACCCATCGCCAGAATGCTGGCATCGGGCAGCGTGGAGCCCATCGCCAGCGTGGTCATAGCGGCCACCATGCAGTTCTTACCGATCCGCGTGGGTGCGCAGGTCATGGTGGCGAACTCCGGGTCGTAGGAGTGGGAGTAGATGAACACACCGCGCCCGGCCAGGCCCGACCAGTCATCGCTGAGCACGCCGCCCGCTCGGTCGATGACGTGCCGCTTGCTGATGAAGACGACGTTGCCGACCTTCAGGCGCCGACCAGATCCGGCTCGGCCGCGGTCTTGAAGTGGCAGGGTTTGCCCGGAAGTCGGGGCGCGGCCGCCCTCGGTCTCTTCCCCGAACTCGGCCAGGCGCAGGCCCCGCAGTACGTTGCCGAAACCGATCGTCGTACGGGCACCGACCCGAAGCTTGCGGACCCGTAGCAGCGATCGGCGCAATGGTCGCCGTCGGGTGGATCTGGTGGCCGAGTCTGTTGAGCAGCCCGTTCTTGCGCCGCGAGGCAGGCAGGAATCCCACCGCCAGAACCAGAAGCGCCCTGAGCTTTCTCACCGACTGATACTCATCGATCGACTGGCCCGACGGGGATGTGCGTGTCGCGCCCGGCGTGCAGCATAGCTCAGCGGGATGTAGCCGGATCGAGTCCAGTCTGCGCCGGCCGGTATAGCGTCGGCGCGTTCTTCGACAGGAAGGTCGACCTCGTGCGCGTCTTGCAGTTGCACAACCACCACCAGACCAAGGGTGGGGTGATGGAAGTGCTGGCGCATGAGGCACAGCTGCTGACCGAAGGCGGTCACGCGGTCGATCTGTACACGCTGCCGCCGGTGGAGGAGATGGGCCTGTCGCCGGTGCGCGCCGGTCTCAAGGCGGTGTGGAACATCGAAGCCAGCCGCGAGGTCACCCAGCGGATCAACGCCTTTGGTCCAGACGTGGTGCATGTGCACACACCGTTCCCCCTGATGTCACCTGCGGCGTTCCGAGCCGCCGCCAAGGCCGGGGTCCCGGCGGTGACCACCCTGCACCAGCTACCGCTGGTCCTGCATCGCCGCCACCTGCTTCCGGGACAACGCCGTCTGCGAGGACTGTGTGGGAAAGCGGTTGAAGTTCCCGGGAATGCGGCACCGCTGCTATCACGACAGCCTCGGTGCCAGTGCCGCGATGACCGCCGGGCTGGTGCTGCACCGTCAACTCGGCACCCTGGACAAGATCGACCGGTTCATCACCCTGACCGGCTTCGCCAAGCGGCTGCTGATCCGCGACGGTGTGCCCGCCGAGCAGATCGTCGTGAAGCCCAACTCCGTACCCGACCCCGGGGCTCCCGGCCGGCCCGACGGCGGGCAACCCTACGTCGCCTTCGTCGGCCGGCTGATCGACGTCAAGGGCATCGAGACCCTGCTAGACGCCTGGCCGAGCGTGCGTCCCGGGCTGGTCCTCAAGATCGCCGGTGACGGCGAACTGCGCTCTGTCGTGGAGGAGCGGGCGGCGGTCGACGACTCGATCGAGTTTCTCGGCTGGTGCAGCGAGGATGAGATCACCACGCTCATGGGTGGCGCGCAGTGCGTCGTGGTTCCGTCGGAATGGTACGAGGGTCTGCCTCTGGTGATCCTGCGGAGCCTGTCGGTAGGAACGCCGATCGTCGTGTCGAACCTGGAGAACATCTGCGACGAGGTGGTAGCCGACGACGTCGGCATCACCTTCCAGGGGGCTCCGCCGAGTCGCTCGCCGGCGGGGGATCGGGACCGCCTCCTGGCCATCTACACCGACGTGGTGGGCGCTGGCGGCGGCGCCTCGCCTACCCTGAACAGTAATTCCCTTCAGAATCGCGAACGGGGCGAAGCGTGAAACTCGTGACATTGCTGGCACTGGCCTGCATCCCGTTGCAGTGGTTCCAGATGATCGACAGCCCCATCGGGGAGTTGCGTGCACATCAGCTGGCCCTGTTCGCGCTGACCGGGGTGATAATCGCTGTCTATGGCTTCGCCAGAATCGGCGCCGCCACCCGTCGGCTGCAGTTCTTCATTCTGGCCAACGTGTACATGCTGGTTCTCACCACCGCGATGGACGTCTACCACGGAATCCCGCCCATCCAGCCGGCGCAGTCGCTGCTGTACCTCATCTCCTTCGTCGCGATCAGCGGTTACTTCTACATGGTCGCCAAGCAGCGCCTCAACGTCATCATCGATGCCCTGCGGTGGAGCGCGGTGGTCACCTTGGCGGTGCTGCTCATGGCCTTCGGGGTCTCCCTGCTCAAGAACGGGATCAACCCGCTATCGGTGGTCCAACAGACGATCGTCACCGGGGACCCCAGCATCCTCACCCAACAACTGTTCGGTCAGGCCTTCATCGGATTCGGTTTCGATCTGGAAACCACCCAGGTTCAACTCCGGCACGAGGTATTCGGCGCGCTGCTCTTGTCGATGTACATCGCAAGCTGGGCCAAGTCGCGACGACCGCTCACCGAGCGAACCCAGCTGTTCTACTATCGCCTGGCCATGGTTGCTGGCGCGCTGCTGGTGCTGCTGTCGCTGAGCCGGGCGGTCACCCTCGCAGCGTTGCTCTGGCCGCTCATCCTGCTGGTCCGGGCGATGATGTCTGGCCGCGTCACCGGCACCCAACTGAGCATCCTGTTCGCCTCCGTGATCGGCCTGGCCGGCCTGGCAACGAGCGGCTTCCTGAGCGTCATCTATGACCGCTTCGCCGAGGACACCCGCGGCTACGAATCCCGAAGCGAGAACATCCTCCTCGCAATCGACCGTATCGGCGACAACTTCTGGACGGGCGGAATCACCACCGAAGGCACCAGCTCACACAACTTCCTCCTGGACAATTTCCAGCGCGGCGGCCTCATCGTGTTCATCCCGACACTGGTCGTCTTCCTCTACGTCTTCGGGTTGTGGCTATCGCTGTTGCTGCGAATCCGTACGTTGCCGGCGGAGATGATTCCGGTCGCTGCCGCGCTGACCCTTCCCTTGTTCCGGATGATGACGCAGGGAGGCGGCCAGATCTCGGTCAACGGGTGGATCGCCATGGCCTTCGTCACCGGAGTCGTGCACGCGACTCTCAGGCGAGGCAAGGCGATCGAGCCAGACATGCCCGCCGAGGAAGACACCGCCGAGGGCACCGACGCCCCAGAGAAGGTTCCCCCGCCGATCGCGGGCCGTGCGCGTGCGTCGAACTCAGGAGGCTTTACGGCCAAGGCAGCAGGCCGTACGGCCGGCCCGGCAAGCAACCCCAGGCCACGTCCGGGTCTGCCGACGGGCGCGACTCCCCGCTAGCAGCGCAACGGAGGGACTCAGCCCGCCGCCCAGCCCGGCCATTGGTTGCTCCAGCTCAGGCCGTTGACGCCATCCTGCTCGACGAGCCAGGCGTGCACCCAGTCCTGCACCGCAGTTCCGAACGCAGCCAGTTCAGCCTGCTGGGCGCTGGAACAGGTAGCCAGCGCCTGCGCCACCGTCGGCAGTGCAGCGGACTTGATGATCCGTGACCGGACCTGCCGGATCCGTTTGGCGCCGACGACTGCCCGCACCCGCGGATAGATCCGGCTCTGCCGTAGGGTCTTGACTGCACTCCGAACGCCCTTGCCGCGGAACTCGACGACGGTGTTCCGGTGCGCCGTGACGGTCTCCGGAGCCAACGGGGGGCCTCGAGGCCCAACCGCGCGCAGATGACCGTCGCCACGTCACGGCTGGATGCGGTGAGCGCCGGGAAGGGCACGATCAGGAGCCGATCCGGCGGATACCGCTCCTGGAGGCGCGCGATCCAATGCCGGTAGTCGCTCACTTCGGTGTAGTACGGGCTGGCCGCCAGCGCGGCGCCAAAGGTCGGCGCCACCTCGATCTTCAGGGTGAGACGGCGTAGCTGGTAGTGCGATACGGCCATCGCGATCGGCTCACGTACGACGTACACGACGTGCCCGTCCGGTGCGGCTCGGGCCAACAGGTCCAGTGCCTCGGGAAACTGGGGGTAGGTGTAGGACGTGCTGGCGTCCATGCGCAGCAAGCCATCCGCGCGGGGGGCGTACAGGTCGTCGTACCACTGGACTCCGCGGTCGTAGTGCCGGCTGAAGTAGTTCGGCTCCTTGGTCAGTCCCGGGTCGATGGCCGGATGCTCCCGGAGCGCGGCAGCCAGGGTGGACGTCCCACTACGGGCCGCCGGCGATGATCAAGTCCGGGCCGACGGTGGTCATACGGCGACGCTAGCGGTGGCGGATCGTCGGTTCATCGGCCGGTAGGGTCGCCCCTGGGCCTGTCGGAGCAACCCGTACCGGATTTCGCGGTGCACAACGCCAGCACCCGAACGTTTCGCTATCCGGCTCTGCATCGGCTCCGCCACCGTCCCCCGGCCCTGTGGCCGCCCCGATCCGGCGGCTGCGCAGCTGGCGCCTGGGAAAGCTCAAGAAACGGTTGTGGTGGCGCGAACAGCCCAAGCCCAAGGTCTCGGCGGAGACCAGGGCTGAGCTCACCGCGCACTTCGCTGACGATGTCGCGCTGCTGGGTCGGTTGATCGATGCCGACCTGTCGGCCTAGACGGGTCCAGCTCAGGTCGATCGACAGTCCTGACGCGTGTACAGAGCGTGAACCGAAAGGACTCGGCGACCGTAATAGAAGTAGGCAAGTTAACTGACAGCAGTCGGGTTGCTCGAATAGGGACCGCTGCCTAAGGTGTGTGCGGTCGCACGCATTGCATCACGGCCGTTACGTTGTACGGCCGTTACGGAGGGTTTAGTGACCACGTTGTCACCGGGAGTCCAAGAAGTCCTGGACGCCCATGGTCTTGACCCTGCACCGATCGATCCAGGACTGCGCTCCTCGCAGATGACTGGTCACGTGCTCACGATCTTCGTGATGGATGTCGTGATCACCATCGGCGCCCTGTTCCTGGCCAAGCGGGTGCGCTTCGAGAGCACCGCAGTCATCGGAGGCGGGTCACCCTCCCTTCCGTTGTCGGGCACCAGGTACTCCATCGTCGTGCTGTGCCTGGCCGCTGCCTGGCTGCTGACGCTGGCGATTCGTGGCGGCTACCGGCGCGGGATCTTCGGGGTCGGCCTGGAGGAGTACAAGCGCGTCATCGGCAGCACCGCCTTGCTCGCCGGCGCTGTGGCGATCGTCTGTTATCTCGGCCGGATCGAGGTGGCCCGCGGCTTCCTCGCCGTCGCGTTCCCGGTGGGTGCGCTCGGGCTGGTCATCGGCCGCTCGATCGCCCGCAAGTGGCTGCACCGGGCGCGCGAGCGTGGTCATCTCGTTCGCCGCGTTCTCGTCGTCGGCGACCATGCCCACGTCGGTCAACTGGTCTCGGTGCTGCGTCGTGAGTCCTACCTGGGATATGCCGTCGTGGGTGCGTGCCTGCCGACCTATGAAGAGGACTTCCTGCCGGCAGAGGACATTCCGGTCTTCGGTGGACTCAACGAGGTCGCCGAAGTGGCTCAGGCGGTCAGCGCTGACACGGTCGCCGTCACCGCGGTGTCCGGGTCCGGAACGGCGTTTCTGCGCCGACTCGCCTGGTCGCTGGAGGGCGTCGGGGTCGAGCTGCTGGTCGTGCCGAGCCTGACCGACATCGCCGGGCCGCGTATCCAGATGCGCCCGGTGGCCGGACTTCCCCTTCTGCACGTGCGGGAGCCGGAGTTCACCGGCATGCGGCGGCTGTCCAAGGCGGCCTTCGACCGGGTGGCGGCGACCACGTTGCTCGTCCTGTTCAGCCTTCTGTTCCTGGTCGTCGCCGCAGCCATCAAGTTGGGAGACGGCGGTCCGGTCTTCTTCCGGCAGACCCGCGTCGGCACCCACGGCGAGGAGTTCAGGTGCTGGAAGTTCCGCTCGATGGTGATCGGCGCGGACAAGCGCATCGACAGTCTGCGCGCGCAGAGCGACCGCGACGGCGTCCTGTTCAAGATCCGTTACGATCCGCGGGTCACTCGGGTCGGCCGCATCCTGCGACGCAGTTCCCTGGACGAGCTTCCGCAACTCATCAACGTCATACGGGGACAGATGAGTCTGGTCGGGCCCCGTCCGCCGCTGCCGAGCGAGGTACGCCAGTACGGGGACGACGTACGTCGGCGCCTGCTGGTTCGCCCTGGCATCACCGGTCTTTGGCAGATCAGCGGGCGTTCGGACCTGTCATGGGAGGACACCGTGCGCCTGGACCTGTATTACGTCGAGAACTGGTCCTTCTTCGGTGACCTGTTGATCCTGGCCAAGACGGCTCGTGCTGTCGTATCCAGAGCGGGTGCCTACTAACCGCGAATTCGCGGGAACTCCTCCTGGAGTGGGCCCGAGGTAGCGTCGGGAGCTAGTCGCTAGTTGCTCACGGCTAGGCTCGAGAGGAGGCAGAACAACGTGCACATATTGTTCGTGTGCACCGGCAATATCTGCCGCTCCCCCACCGCCGAACGGTTGGTGACCGCCTATGCGGCGGCCAACCTGCCCGACCCGAGCAAACTCACCGCCAGCAGTGTCGGCATCCATGCGGTGGTCGGGAATTCGATGGAGCTGACTGCAGAAATGGTGCTCGCCGGCCTGGGCGGAGACGGCCGCAACTTCCGCGCCAGGCAGATCACCGAAGAGCAGGTGGCCGCCGCCGACGTGATTTTCACCATGACCCGCCATCACCGCAACAAGGTCCTCAACGGCTCCCCGCGCACCCTGCCGAGGACATTCACGCTGCGCGAGGCACACGCTCTGCTCTCTGCCGTCCGGGTCGATGCGCTGTCCGACCCGGCTGATCTCACCCAGCGCGGACGTGAGCTAGTCGCCGAGATGGGTCGGTTGCGCGCCACTCGGATCCCCAGCACCAAACGATCCGACGACATCGGCGACCCGATCGGCCGCGACATCGATACCTTTCTGCGCATCGGCGATGACATCGCCGAGTCGCTGCTGGCCTGGCTGGCGGTCTGCTGTGGAATCGACAGGATCGCGCATTCGTCGGTGTAACTTCGCTCTGCTCTTCCGGCCGGACGGCCGTACCAGCGTGTTCTGCGTTTTTCGTTCTCAATGGCGCCCGAGGGCGCGGTACGTCCAACCCGCCTCCCGCCACTTATCCGGATTCAAAGCATTTCGCCCGTCCAGAATGCGTTTCGCCCGAGTGATCCCGTCGAGCGATGCGGGCTCGAGGGCGCGGAATTCGTCCCACTCGGTGAGATGCAGAATGAGATCACTATCGCGAGCAGCGTCGATGGCCGAGCCGCAGTAGTCCAGTTCCGGGTACTTCTTGCGGGCGTTGTTCAGGGCCTGCGGGTCGTACACGCCGACATCGGCCCCCCGGGACTGCAGCGCGCTGGCCACGTCCAGCGCCGGGGAGTCTCTGATGTCGTCGGAGTCAGGCTTGAATGCTGCTCCCCAGACGCCGATCCGCTTGCCGTCGACATTTCCGCCGAGTACCTCGACGGCGAGGTCGATCATTCGCGCTCGCCGGCGCAGGTTGATCGCGTCGACTTCGCGGAGGAAGGACACCGCCTGGACCACGCCCAATTCCTCGGCCCGGGCCATGAAAGCGCGGATGTCCTTGGGTAGGCAACCTCCGCCGAAGCCGAGACCGGCCTTGAGGAAACGAGGCCCGATCCGGTCGTCGTGGCCCAGCGCTTCGGCCAGCGTCGCCACGTCTGCGCCGGTCACCTCGCAGATCTCGGCCATTGCGTTGATGAAGGAGATCTTCGTGGCTAGGAAGGAGTTGGCGGCGACCTTCACCAACTCAGCAGTGGGCAGGTCGGTGACGATGACCGGGCACCCGCCATCGATGACGGTGGCGTAGACGGCTCGCAGTTGTCGTTCGGCGTTCTCGGTGGCCAGCCCGAAAACCAGCCGGTCCGGCCGAAGGGTGTCCTTGACCGCATAACCCTCCCGGAGGAACTCCGGATTCCAGGCGAGGTCGACTCCCCCGCCTGCACGTGCCTGCTCTCGCAGTTCCTGCGCGAGGCGGGTTGCCGTGCCGGCCGGGACGGTGGACTTACCGACCACCAGTGCCGGTTCGGTGAGCTCTGCTGCCAGCGATCTTGTGGCTGCGTCCACGAAGCGCAGGTCCGCGGCATCGCTGCCGGCCTGCTGCGGGGTTCCGACGCAGAGAAAGTGGATGTCGGCGTTGGCCGCCACGTCCGGGTAGGAGGTCGTGAACCTCAGCCGCCCACTGGCAAGACCGCGGCTCAACAGGTCCTGCAGACCGGGCTCAAAGAAGGGAACGTGCCCGGCCGACAGCTGGGCCACCTTGTCGGCATCGGTGTCCAATCCGACGACCTGATGGCCCAGCTCGGCCATGCCGGCGGCGTGGGTGGTTCCCAGGTAACCGGTGCCGATCACACTCACGCGTACGTTCGTCAACTGCTCGCTGCTTTCCGCTCTCTGTTGGTGTGCCTGTCATCGCTTGCCACGTCAGCGCGGCAGGTGCTGGCCGGCCACAGTGACGTTCGCGGCCCACAGACTGTCACGCCCCCGAGTCCGAATGCGGCGCCCGGGTCGCCGGCGAGCGGGCGGACATTTGGGGGCCCGCAACGCCGGAGGACTGATCGAGCCAGTGTCCTAGGCTGGGTGGCGATCCGTCCGTCTTCATGGGTGGATCGCCGCCGGCGTGGCGCAATTGGCAGCGCACCCGACTTGTAATCGGGCGGTTCCCGGTTCAAATCCGGGCGTGGGCTTTCGGCTATCTTCGCCGGTCGCGCGGCCGTCAACCGGAACACGTACGGCTTCCACCCGATCCGGCGACCGGCGGGCCGAAGGAGGTCCGGCCCGGTTTGAAGACTCCGACCGCTTGCTGTGGCTCGCTACCGTCAGCATCCGCGACAGGGCTCGCATCGTGCCAGGCCCCGCGAATGCCGACGACCGCCAAGTTCGCAGCGGCCTGAACGCGTTCGGGTTTGCCTTCGATGCCCATCGGGTACGCCTACCGACGTGCTCCGGTCGCCCCGATGGCCGGCTAGGACGAGAGGCGGGAGTCATGACCCAACCGCGCGAGACCAGCCCCACTAACGGTGAGTGGCATGTGTACGTACGGCAGACGCCCAGCGTTCAGTTGCAACCGCAACTGGAAACCTGCGTCCGGAATGGCGGGCGGTGCGTATGGACGGAGATGTCAAGAAGTTCGCCGCAGCGGCGCCATCCAGGTGTCTGCTTCGGTACGCCAGGATGCCGGAACGCGGCGGCCGTGGGAGCGATCGCGCACGTCCTGAATGCCCGGCCATAGACCACTGACTAGGGCCAGGCTGAGTGCGTATGCCGGCCGATCATGACAACGCAGTGCGATGTCCCGGTGTATCCGCATCGCCTGGATCCGGTCACCCTGCCGTAGGGCCAAGGCTCCGAAGTACCACAGGAACCTCTCCCGCTGCAGCATGACGCCGCGGGCTCGGCGTACCGCCCGGTACTTCCGTTCGATGTAGTCCAGCTCCCGCTCGGAGCGGCGCACGTTGTGTGCCATGCCGGAGGCAGCCACGCGATAGCCCACCAACGGCCGATCGACCACGCCCAACGGGGCAGCCAGACCCAGCCGGATCCACAGGTCATAGTCGGCCAGATTGGACAGCGCTACGTCGAATCCACCCACCTTCCGAACCAGATCGGTACGGGCCAGGACTCCCGAAGCCCCTCCGGGAATTACGTTGCGGGCAAGCAGGGTGTCGGTGATGGTCGAGGCCACCGGCGCCTTCTCGCGACCGCGCAGTTCCAACTGTTCGTTGACCCGGACCGCTCCAACGCACACCCAGCCCGCCCCGGGTGTCTCCTCAGCCGCCGCTAGTTGAGCGCCCAGTTTCGCTGGCGACCAGATGTCGTCGTCGTCGACAAAGGCCACCCACTGACCGGTCGCTGCCGATACGCCGGCGTTACGGGCCGCCGAGACACCCCTGGCCTGCTCGTGACGCAGCACCGTCAGCCGGTCGTAGGGCAGTCGCTGCAGCATCTGCGGTGTGTCGTCGGTTGACCCTTCGTCCACGACGACCACGTCAAAGTCGGCTGCTTGCTGGGCGAGCACCGTTCCCAGCGTCCGCTGCAGCAGCCGGCAACGGTTGCGGGTGGGGATAACGACAGTGACGTGATCAGCGGGCACTACCCGCTGCCTGCCCGCTCGGCAGCTGGCGTGGGATGCCGTGGCCGGTCGGCCAGCACGTCAGCGAGTTGGCGACCGACGGCCGCGCAGGCAAAGGCGGCTTCGACCCTGGTCCGGGCACGTGCACCCAGCTCACGGCAACGGGCCCGGTCATCCAGCAGTGCACCCAGCTGGTCCGCCAGCCCGGACGCGTCGCCGACCGGTACGACGATGCCTCCGTCCTGCGCTCCACGCGGAATCAGCTCGCGCACCCCCGGAGCGTCCGCGGCCACGAGCGGCAGTCCGCACGCCATCGCCTCGACCGGCGCGACCGCGAAACCTTCGTGTCGGGACGGGAACACGTACACGTCAGCCGCATCGAGATGGGGCCGCAGACGGGACCGATCATTCACGTACGAGTCCAGCCAGTGGATGCCCCGCACGACCGGATCGGTCAGCAGTTCGCGTAGCTGCTCGGAGTCAGCGCCGGATCCGACGAGCAACAAATGCAGATCGTCGTCGGGGCGCTCGGTGCATATCTTCGCCCATGCCCGGACCAGGATGTCCAAACCCTTGCGCCACAGCTCAACTCGTCCGTGCCAGACCGCCACTTTGGCGTCGGGGGGCAATCCCAGCAAGGCCCGTGCAGCACCGCGATCCCCGATCGGCCACCGGGTCAGGTCGAGGGGATTGAAGATCGCTGTGACTCGCTCCGAGGGGACCCGATACCGCTGCTGAATGCGCCTGCTCTCGGCCTGCGAGGCGACGATCAGGCCGGCTGCGGCGTTGATCGTGCGGCGCCGCACGACCCGCTCGAGCATCGTCCGTTGACGCTCACCGCCCTGGAATGTCGCGTACACCGGCACCTCGAGGAACCGGCCCACCGCGGTGCACACATCGAAGCGGGCCTCCTCATACTCCTGGCACAGGATGGCGGTACACCGCTCTTTCCGCAGGACCCTCGACAGCGGCCGGATCGGGGTGGACAGGTACGGCGCCACATGGCGCAGACCGGCGGCGGCGAGCGCGCGGGCACCGACCAACCCGGTCGTTGCCGTCGTCCGGTTCCAGGCGTACGGGTCGGACAGACGCCGACGCACCTCCCGGTAGGCTCTTGTCGGGGGGAGCAGCCAGATCGGCACGCCACTGGGTCGGTGGATCCGGCGGACCGGCTCGTGCACCGTGGCCGTCATGCAGACCAGCACACTGTCGAGTCCCGCCGTGGCCAGTGCGTCGAGGTAGCCGAACAGCCAACCACCGGTCATCTCTTCGACGAAGTCGTCGACTGACAGGCCGATCGGTTTCAGGAAGTCCTCGATCAGGTCACCCCAGGGCAGAACCGCCACCCGACCCGAGGCCGGAAACCGGTCAGCTGACCCGGTCACCGGCCGCCCCCAGGATCTGCTCCGCGACCGAGGGCTGTGGGTCCACGGTCCGCGCAGGACCCGACCTCGCCGACGGTGTCCTCCAGACCGCCGCGGTCTCCGTTCCGGGC
>Ga0136612_10000979_pt1 | contig 11621 bp, 10 predicted proteins | sample AntDryUQ224A2306_2_FD_106644 | JGI IMG/M metagenome (GOLD analysis project Ga0136612, IMG submission 106644) | Polar desert sand microbial communities from Dry Valleys, Antarctica - metaG UQ224A (23.06) | ecosystem: Environmental > Terrestrial > Soil > Desert | place: Antarctica: Dry Valley...
CCTTTACCTGCTCTGCGCGCGCCTCCTTCATCGAGCTGGCTGCGCGGTCCATCTCGCGCGCCGCCTCGCGCGCGCGGTCCGCACCGTCCGCGCCTGGCGACGACTCCTGTCCCGCCTTCGCCTCACCCGCGCGCGCGTCGCCCGCCTTGGGCGGTTCCTTCCCGCCCTCACCCGACTTCTTCTGGGCCGTCCGCATCTCGTTCAGGGCGCGCCGCACGTCCGTCTCCGATTTGGCGGCGTGGTCCGTCGCCTGTTCCGTACGCGCTGCGCCCTGCTCGGCACGGTCCTTCGTCAGCCGCTCAGTGAGGTTCTCCATCTGCTGCCGGAGCCGCGCCGTCTGTTCGGCCAGCTTCGCCGCCTCCCTCGCATCCGCCGAGGTGGCGTCGCCACGACGACGGTCGACGGAGTCGGCCAGCGCCCGCTCGCGCGCGGCCAACTCCCTGGCCTGATCGCCGAGTGTCTGCATGGCACCTTCGTGCGCCGCCCGCTTCAGCATCTCCGCACTGCGTTCGAGTTGCTCACGCATCCGCTGCTGCATCTGCGCGAGATCGCGCATCGCGTCGCGCGACTGGTCGCCGTTCATCTGCTGGGCCGCGCTCTCCAGCTTCTGCATCTGCGCCTGCATCTGCGGCGTGAGCGCCTCGCGCAGCAGCGCCTGGGCCTCGCCGAGCTGTCGCGCGAGCGCGGTGTCCAGCGCGCCGGCCGCCTTCAACTGCTGCTCGAGGTGCTGCGTCGCCTCGCGAAGCTTCTGCACGCGGTCGGTCATCGCGCGCTGCTCGTGCGCGAGGGCGCGGGCCTTCTCCGCGCCCTCGAAGCTCATGCTGCTCCGGGGCGGAGACGCCGGCAATGCGCTCGCGCTGGAGGCGTCCTGCGCACTCTTCGTCGCGCCCTGTCTCGTTTGCGCGCGCGCCGCCTCGGCGGTTCGTTGCGCGAGCGAGCGCTGTGCCGTTGCGACCGCACGCGCCTCCTGCACCGCCGAATCGCCCAGCGCGCGCGCACTGGCGCGCAGCTCTTCGGCTGTCGCGCGTCGCACCACGAGCTCGCGGCTCACACCGCGCTGCCTCCACGGCGACGCATCGGTGGCTTCGGCGCGAACGCGCACGGACTCGCCCGGCTGGAGTGCCAGGTCGGCGACGTCGAGGCTGGCCGTTCCCGACCAGGCGGGACCCGCATCTCCCACGACAGGCTGGTCGGTGCTCGCGTCGGTCGCACGCGTGATGCGCACGGCGATGCCCGCGATGCCGTGGTCATCGGACGCGGTGATGCCCAGCTCGAGTCGCGAACCCGCGACGAACACCGTATCGCCCCGTGGCTCGGCGATGTCCACGCGCGGCGCGGAGTCGGCAACGACGACGAGATCGAGCGGCGGCGGCAAGTCCGGAATGTCGCCCCGTTCCGCCGATGCCGTCCATCGCAACTGCATCGAGCGCAGTGCGAGGAGGCGTCCAGCGAAGCGCTGTCCCGTGACGGCGAGTGCGTAGCTCGCGTGACCTTGCTCGGTCAGGGTCACCGCACGCAGCGGCACGGACGCGCGACCCGCAACGTCGAGCGCCGTGCCGCGCGGCACGCGCAACGGCTCGCCAGGCGACAGTATCTCCGCCGGCCGCCCGAGATAGGCGGGGAAGGTCACGCGAACCGATACCGCGCCGACGAATGGCCGATCCGCGGCGTGCACGATCACGCTGTCGCTCGTCGACCGGCCGTCTGTCGCGACCAGACGCAGATCGCTCCGCAGCGCGTCCAGCGCCCATTGCGCATACCCGGCGGAGTCCACGCGCAGGGTATCACGTCGCCACGGCTCTCCCGTCTGTCTCGCGTCGAGCACGATCCGTGTACGGCCGGGCGCGTGTATCCTCACTCGCAGCGGTGCTCCGCGCAGCATCTCGGTCGGGGCGCCGTCGATGCGGAGACGTGGAAGGAGTTCTCCACGCCAGGCGTCGACCGGACGAAGCACGGCGCGCAGGCCATCGCCGAACAGCGGCGACGCGCTCGCGAGCACCAGCACGCCCGCTGCCGCGACTCCAGCCCCGACGATGGTGCGATGCGAGCTCGCACGCCGCATGGCAGGTGCGAGTGCAGAACGCTCGGGCAGGCCGGCGCGCGCAGACTGCGCGGCGCGAGCCGCCAGCGCTCCCGCGCCCTCCATCTCGATCGCCCCGACGAGCAGGCCGCGGCGCAGCCCCTGCTCCGCTTCGATCGCGCGCGCGACCTGGGCGCGTGTACCGCCCCGCCCGAGCCGACGGCGCGTCCGCCACGCCAGGGCGAGCATCATCGTGCCCACCGCCATCCACACGGCGAACGGGACGGCGCGTGGCAGCGTGAGCCAGCGGGCGTGGCCGAGCAGCACGGCGCCCGCACCGACGATACACGACGCCGCGCCCGCGCCGAGCAGTGCGCCGGTGAGCAGCTCCTGGCGTCGCACGTGACGACGCTCGCGATCGACCAGCGCTCCGATCGTCATGAAATCGGCCGACTCGTCACGGCGTACACGAAGAGGTTGATCCCCATGCGCAGCGCGGACTCGTGCAACGCCGCGGAGTCCTTGTAGGTCTCGACATCTTCCCATCCGTTGCCGAGGTCGCTGGAGAAGGAGTAGTACACGGCGAGCCGGTCACCGACGAACACGCCGTAGCCTCGCGCCGGCTTGCCGTCGTGCTCATGGATCTTCGGTAGCCCCTGCGGCATGTCGTAGACCGCATGGTAGACCGGATGCGAGAGCGGCACGTCCACCAGCGGCCGGTCGGGAAAGACTCGCGCCATCTCGCGCCGGAAGCTCTCGTCCAGGCCATAGTTGTCGTCGGCGTGCAGGAACCCGCCCCGCAGCAGGTACTCGCGCAGGCGCACGACCTCGTCGTCGGTGAGCTTGATGTTGCCGTGTCCCGTGAGATGCAGAAACGGAAAGTCCCACAGGCGCTCGTCCATGATCGTGACGCGAACCTCGGCGCGGTCGGGCTTGAACGACGTGCGCTCGCGGATCGCCGCCAGCAGGTTCGGCAGGCTGGACGGATTCGCGTACCAGTCGCCGCCCCCGTCGTACTGCAGGCGGGCGATGGTGAGCGCTGGCGCGCGCCGGCCGGCGGTGAGCGGAAGCGCCGCAATCCCGCAGAACAGCAGCATGCCGGCGCGGCGCACCGTGGGACGCGGTAGGGTGATCATTCGTGCGCCAACCGATACGCGAGGTTGCGCGTCGCTCCCAGCTCGCTCGTGAGCGCAGCCGCCACGTCACGTGCGCTGTGGCCCTCGGCACGGAGCACGGCGGCGCGGTCGCGCAACTCGTCCTCCGACGCGCCCATGAGGACGTCGGCGCCGGCGATCACGATCACGATCTCTCCACGTGGCGGGGCATCGCTGTAGTACGCCGCGAGGTCGGCGACCGTTCCGCGCCGGGTTTCCTCGAACTGCTTCGTCAGCTCCCGGGCAACCGCGGCGCCGCGCCCGCCGCCGCCCGCGTCGGCAATGGCCCGGAGCGTCTCCGCCACCCTTGGCGGCGCCTCGTACAGCACGACGGCGTGGCGCGAGGTGATGAGTTCGGCAATGACCTCACGCCTCGGGCCGCCCTTCCGTGGCAGGAATCCGTAGAAGGTGAACCGGTCGACGTCGAGACCCGAGGCGACGAGGCCCGCGAGCAATGCCGATGCGCCAGGCACGGGTGAGACCATCACCCCCGCGTCGACCGCCGCGCGGACGAGACGGCTTCCCGGATCCGACAATAATGGCGTGCCCGCGTCGGAAATGAGAGCGAGGCTGTCTCCGCCCAGCAACCGCGCCACCAATGCCGGCGTCGACTTGGCCTCGTTGTGCTCGTGATAGGCAATGAGGGGCGTGGCGACGTCGTAGCGCTTGAGCAGGTGCACGCTGTGCCGCGTGTCCTCCGCGAGCACCGCCGCGACGGTACGGAGGGTCTCGACCGCCCGGAACGAAAAATCCCCCATGTGACCGATGGGGGTGCTCACGACGTACAGCGTGCCGTGCCCCACCGCAGTCACGTCAGCTTCCAGTGAATCTGGTCGTACAGGCCAGCACTCTGGAACAGGTGCCGTCGTTCGTGCATCAGCTCACGGAGCATGGCCGCCGGTTCATCCACCGTTTGCTCCCCGCCGCTCCACAGCAGCTCGTTGATCAGCGCCGCCGTTCCGCTGGTGAGCGCGGTCGCGTCCGCGACGACCGCACGCGGCACCCGTCCACTGAACGAGATGCCCTCGAGCGCCGGGTGCGTGGCGAGCAGCTTCTCGCGTGCCTGCTCGGCAATCGACGGGGCCTGCTCGCGACCGTCGGCGACGAGGCGAAGGACGAGTGATGTGGCGAGATCACGATACGCCTGGACCAGCCCCGTGGGTGCCTGCACCGGAATGAGCCCGGGTACCGGCCACCGGCGCACCGTCATGTGCAGCACACGACGCTTCTCGTCGAACAACCGGCTCACCCGCTCCACGATCGACCCGCCCTGCATCCCCGCCAGGTAGGTGTGCTGCACCACCCCGTTCTGGAAGATCAGGTAGTTGACGGCCCCGTCGTGGGAAATCTCGACGATGCCGTCGAACGTTGACGCCATGAGGTACGGGAACAACGACGACGGCTCGCTGGGTCGAAGTTCGGTGGGCCACCCCTCGGGCGTCTGCGTCTGCGACGCATACATGCAGGCGAGTTGTTCGTCATCGGCCTCGTGGAAGCAGATCTCGCCGTATTCCGGCTCATGCGGAACCTTCTCCACCGCTGCGCCGATCGCGATGGGTTGGAACGCCTGGCCGTCGTGGAGGCAGGCGTTCACCAGCTCGCCCCGCTGCAGGTACAACACGAGGAACTCCTCGGGCAGCCAGATCGCGACATAGCCCGACACCCGCGCGCCGCGATCCCGCTTCGCGTCGGTGAGCAGGTTCGTCAGATGTACGTAGGCCAGACGCGTGCGCGGGAGCAGGACTCGCGTGCACGGATATCTCAGGCCGGTGACGGTGGCGGGCATTCAGTAACGGAAAGGGTCGGGACGACGGCGCGTCGTCCCGACCGAAAAATGCCGGCCGTGCAGGGGGCATGCAACGGCGCGCTGCCTCGCCGAGTGCTGCCCCACGCGCACCTGCGCCTACGCGACGTGCTGCTTGAACTTCGCCTCGATGGCCTGACGCGGCACCGCGCCCACGATCTGATCCACCACTTTCCCGTCCTTGAAGAACAGCAGCATGGGGATGGACCGCACGTTGAACTTGGTTGCCGTCTTGATGTTCGCGTCCACGTCCAGCTTCGTCACCTTTACCTTGCCGTCGTAGTCGGCTGCGAGCTGGTCGAGAATGGGAGCGATCATCCGGCAGGGCCCGCACCAGGATGCCCAGAAATCCACCACCGTCAGCTTCTCGTGCTTCTCCACTTCAGATTCGAAATCCGCGTCCGTGACCGTCATTGCATTGGACATATCCTGCCCTCCCCGGCCGCGCCGCAGCGCCGCCTCAAGAATTAGTATTCAGCGCCGGCGCCTCACCTCACCCGCGCACCCGCCATGACCCACGTTCCCCGCCGCGCCCCGCGCATCGCCCACATCGGCATCGCCGTACGCGCCCTTGACGACATCCTGCCCTTCTACCGTGACGTACTCGGCATGCCCGAGGTGCCGCTTGCCGATTCCGACGGCGCCCGGATCGTCGGCCTCGCTGCCGGCGAATCCCTGGTGGAGCTGCTGGAAGCCGAGGCTCCCGACAGTCCGATCGGCAAGTTCGTCACCAATCGGGGACCCGGTATTCATCACATCTGTTTCGCCGTCGATGACCTCGACGACGCCCTCGCCCGCTGCCGGTCCGCCGGCGTGCGCCTGATCGACGATACCCCGCGACTCGGGGCGGAAGGCAAACGTATCGCGTTCCTGCATCCCAGCGCCACGGCGGGCGTCCTCATCGAACTGAGCGAGTCGTGAGGCGCGCCCGGTGCGTGGCTACTTTTTCCGATCCGTGCACAGGTCGCGCACGGGCTCGATGTCAGCCGACCGCACGTACCACCGCTCGCGGCCCTGAACGAGAAAGAAATTCGTCGTTCGCGTAAGAGTTCCCTTGGTGAGCTCCACACTCATCACGCGCTCCCCGTTCGTGCCCGGCGAATCGCCCAGGACCCGGAACTTGTCGTGCCGGAAATAGCACATCAGCAGGAGCTCCCGCTGTTCCATCTCCGCCCGCGACATCTTCTTGTTGTCGCGCACCGCGCCGTCGCGGTCGCCCCACGCGCCGGACATCGCCTGGAGATCCTGTGCTCGCACGGACGACAGGAATTCAGCCAGCGCCGGACGCGGACCCAGCGTTCCACTCGTCTCCGGCACGGTCACGGAGCGCGTCGTGCACGCACTGGACAAGAGCAGGCCCATCAGCAGCAGCTGTTTTCTCACTCGTGATCTCCTCGAGATTGGATGCGTACGTAAGTCGTCCCGCCCTCAGCCGGCAACTACCGCCATGATCTCGCCCCGGCAGCGCCTCTATATCAACATCGACCACATCGCCACCGTTCGACAGGCGCGGCGCGGGGCCGAGCCCGTTCCCGCCGACGCCGTCGCCATCTGCGAGCGTGCCGGCGCCGACGGCATCACCGCGCATCTGCGCGAGGACCGGCGCCACATCCAGGACGCCGATGTGGACGTCATCGCCCGCACTGTCACCACCGTGCTCAACCTCGAGATGGCGTGCATTCCCGAGATGCTCACGCTCGCTGAGAGAATTCGCCCCTACGCCGTCACGCTCGTCCCGGAAAAGCGGCAGGAGGTCACGACGGAGGGTGGTCTCGCGCTCGAGAGCAACACCGCCGAGCTGACGCGTGCCATCGCGCGCCTGCGCGCCGCCGGCGTCCGGACCAGCCTGTTCATCGATCCGGATCCGGACAGTATTACCCGCGCAAGCGATATCGGTGCCCACGCAGTGGAGCTGCACACCGGCCCGTACGCACACGCGCCGGGCGAGGGGGCCGCGCTCGCCGCGCTTCGCGATGGCGCCCGTCATGCCGCATCCCTCGGCCTCGCGGTGCACGCAGGCCACGGTCTGACGACGGCGAACGTAGGCCCGGTCGCCGCGATCCCCGAGATCGAGGAGCTGAATATCGGACATCATGTGATCGCCCGGGCGATCTTCGTCGGGCTGGAGACCGCGGTGCGGGAGCTGCGCCGCGCGATGGACGCCGCGCGACACCGCCCCTAACTTCGTCCGAGCATGCGCCTCGCCCATTCGCCCACCAGTCCGGCACCGGCATGACGGCTCCGACCCCCGTCGGCTTTCTCGACTTCTTCATCCTCGAAGCCGGCGACTACGTCGAGCAACTGGACGCGCAGATTCTCGCCGGCGCCTCGGACTCCATCGACGGCGAGGCCATCCAGCGTTCGGCGCGAGCGCTGCGCGGAAGCGCGACGATGGCGAAGCTCCCCGCCTTCGCCGCGATGGCGGCGGGCATGGAGCGCGTGGGCCGCGCGCTGCGTGAGCGCACCCTGCCCTGGGATGCGGAAATTCGCGGCGTGCTCGTCGCCAGCGTGGACGATTGCAAGCTGCTGCTTCGAAATGTTCGGACGTGGAGCGAGGCCGACGAATCGCGCGCGCGCGCACGCGTCGACGAGCTGATCCGTCATGCCCCGGCACGGCTCGCCACACCGATTGCCAGCCCCGCCGCGACCGGCCACGACAGCTATCTCGCCACCGAATCGGCGAACATCGGCGCGGGACTGGAACTGCTCGCCACGCGCCCGGCCGACCGCGATGCGGCCAGCAACGTGCTCGGCCGAGTGCGGGCGTTGCGCGGCATCGCGAGCGTGAAGGACCACGCGAATCTCGCCGATGTACTGGAGGCCGCCGAGCAGGCCGCCCACCCGCTGGAGCTCGGCGAGCGAGCGCTGAGCGCGGAGCGGATTGCCGTGCTGAACGCCGCCGCGACGCTCATCCGCAGCGTGTCCACCGCATTGCGCGCCGGCACGGTCGTCGATCCCGGTGGTGCCGACGTCGTCCGGTTCGCTGCCGCCCTGGACGCGATGCAGCAGCGTGAGACCGGCGTCGAGCGCGTGGTGCCGATCGCGGACCTGTTCTACGAGGACGGTGGCCTCACTCTCGTGGATGTCGCCGCGAATCCTCCGACTTCGCCCGCGGAGCGGTTCCGTCTCGAGGTCGTGAGTCAGGGCGAGCATCTGCGCCGGCTCGTGCAGGACGCACGAGGCGTACGCGACGAGCTCGCCCGCGAGCGCGTGCGCCGAGGTCTGCGCCAGGCCCTCACGTCGCTACGGCAGTCAGCCGAGAGCTTCGGTGAGCTCGAGGTCGCGGAGTTCGTCGCCTCGCACAGCGATTCCGCGGTCCGTCTCGATGCGCGAGCGCTCGATTCGCTCGAGGAGGTTGCGCTCGTGCTGGCCCAGCCGGGGAGCGGCACGGGATCGCTGGCCGATCGTCTCGCCAGCCTGCGCGCGAAGGGTAGCGGCGGGTCCGCGCCGTCAGCGGTGCGCGTGCAGTCGAGCAGTGGCTCGGACGGCGCGCCTGCGCCCGCCGCCGCGAGCCCGTCACCCGCGAGCCCGTCACCCGCCAGCCCGCCACCCGCGGGGCTGCCGCCCGCGCTCACCCCCAGCGGCATGATGACGCCGATCGCCGGCAGGCCGATCATTTCGGCGCCGGCCGACTATCCACGGCCCGCGGTCGCACGGCCGACGCCGGCAGGCCTGGCATCGGTCGCCGCCCCCCGCAGTCCCACGCCTGCCGCCGGCGGCGCGGCGTTGGGCGAGTTGCTGGAGCGGGGAATCCGCACGCTGGGTACCCTCTCGAAAACACCGCTCAGCAGCCCCGTGCTGCTCGAGGAACAGGCGCCGGTGCCGATCGACGTGCTGCTCTACCGCGGGCGCGCGGCGATCGAGCGGGCCCGCGAAATTCGCGACGCCATTCAGCGCGGCGGTGGCATCGCCGACGAGGCGTCGCTGGGCGAGTTGTATGACCTCCTCGATCTTGCGCTCACGGAGTGATCGCGCCCTCGATGCGCACCCCGCGATGACGGGCGGCGCGCGATGAAGGTGGGATGGCGCGGGGCCCTCGGCATCCTGCTGAGCGCACTGTTCATGTACTTCGCCTTCCGCGGCATCGCGCTGCGCGAGGTCGTGGAGCAGGTGCGTCGCGCGAACATCGGGCTGCTCCTGCTCTCGGCGGTGACCGCCACGTGCATCTTCCCCCTGCGGGCGCTGCGCTGGCGTCCGATCCTCGATCCCATCGCGCCCGATCTGCCATTCTCGCGACTGTGGAGCGCGACGGCAATCGGCATGATGATCAACAATGTGGTGCCCGCGCGCGCGGGAGAATTCGCGCGCGCCTTTGCGCTGTCGCGCTCCACACCGCAGGTGCCGTTTCCCGCCGCCTTCGCGTCGCTTGCAGTGGACCGACTGTTCGATGCGGTCGTCGTGCTCCTGCTCATGTTCGGCGCGATGCTCGATCCCGCCTTTCCGCGCGGCGCCACCTTCATGGACCGGCCGGTCGCGAGCTACGCCACCTTCTTCCTGCTGGCAACGCTCGTCGCGGTGGGGCTGCTGTACGTGATGGTGCTGTTTCCAGCGAGAGTGCTCGGGCTCTACGAGTTCGTCGCGCGTCGGCTGGCACCGCGATTCGAGGCACGCGGTCGCGATGCGCTCGTGTCCATCTCCAACGGACTCGGCGTCCTTACGTCGCCGCGGCGCTTCGTTGCGGTGTTCGCATGGACCGTGGTGCACTGGCTCGTGAATGCGCTCGCCTTCTGGATCGCATTCAAGGCGGTGGGCGTGCCCGCTCCCTTCAGCGCCGCGCTGTTCCTGCAGGGGCTGATCGCCATCGGGGTGGCCATCCCGCAGGCACCCGGCTTCTTCGGCGTCTTCGAGACCTTCGGCAAGTACGGGCTCGGCATCTACGGCGTGCCGGCCGACGCCGCCGTGACGTGGGCCATCGGATTCCACTTCCTGTCGTACGTACCGATCACCGTCATCGGCGCGTGGTATTTCGTGCGCGCCGGCCTGTCCATGCGCGATCTTGGCGGCGCCGAGCGTGTCGCGACGTCGGAATCGGAACCGTCCGACTCGGCACCGAGCGCGGTGCGGACGCCATGACGGACGCCGTCACCCGGTCGCTTCGCGACGCACGAACTCTAGAGGTACAGGCACAGGCGAAGGTCAACCTCAGGCTGCGAATCCTTGCCCGCGAAGCGAGCGGATTCCACCAGCTCGAAACCCTGCTCCTGCGCCTCGATCTCTCGGACACCGTGCGCGTGCGCCGAACCGACTCGACTCGCTCGCTGGACGTATCGGGCGTGGCGGATTCGACGGCGATCGGCCCTACCGACCGCAACCTCGCATGGCGCGCGGCGTTGGCCTATTGCGACGCGGCGGGGAGCACCGATGGCTTCGCCATCGAGCTGGAGAAGCGCATCCCCATCGGCGGTGGGCTCGGCGGCGGCAGTGCGGACGCCGGGGCCGTGCTGCGCGCGATGGACGCGATGGCCGAAAAGCCGTTGGGCGTCGCGGCGCTGCTGCGCATCGCGTTCACGCTCGGGGCGGACGTGCCCTTTCTCTCCTGCGAGCATGCATACGCACTGGCATGGGGACGCGGCGAGCGGCTGCTGGCGCTCAAGCCTCCACCGAAGCGCCAGGTCGTCCTGGTGGTCCCCCCGTTCGGCGTGAACACCACCGAGGCGTACAGCTGGCTCGCGGCGCCACGCGCGTCCGCGATTCCGGTTGGAGACGCGGTGGGCGCACTTACTCCCGCGTCGCTCGCGACGTGGAAGGGCATCCTCGCCCTCGCGGCGAACGACTTCGAGGCGGTGGTCGCCACCCGGCATCCGGCGATCACCGACCTGATCGAACAGCTGCGTCACATTGGCGCCTTCATCGCGATGATGTCCGGCTCGGGCTCCGCCGTGTTTGGAATCATGCCGACCTCTGCCCCCGTGACGGAGCAGAGCGAGGGCGTTGGAGCCGGGCCCGCACTGCTCACGCACACCGCGACGCGAGTTGAGCCTCCAGTCCCGCTCGACTAGCTTGCGGGGCCAGGATCGGCCAGCTGCCCCTTCGTCCAATGGCAGGACAGTGGCCTTTGGAGCCACGAATCTTGGTTCGAATCCAAGAGGGGCAATCGACACCGCGCGCCGTGGCTCGACGACGTCTCAGATCCACTTCATTCTACAAGGCACTGCATGGACGGGATGGCCGTACCGGCGCACGGGTTCAAGCTGTTGGCGGGCACGGGCAACCGGCCGCTCGCCGAGGAGATCGCCCGCCAGCTGGGGATCGAGCTCTGCAAGCTGACCCTGACGCGATTCGCCGACGGCGAGATCTTCGTGCGGATCGATGAGAATGTGCGCGGCAACGACGTCTTCATCGTCCAGCCGACGAATGCACCGGCAGAGAACATCATGGAGCTGCTGCTCCTGATCGACGCGTCGCGGCGCGCGAGCTCGGCGCGCATCACGGTGGTGATGCCGTACTACGGGTACTCGCGTCAGGACCGGAAGGACCAGCCTCGCGTGGCGATCGGCGCAAAGCTGATGGCGAACATGATCATGAGCGCGGGCGCCGACCGCGTGCTCGGCATCGACTTTCACCAACACCAGCTGCAGGGATTCTTCGACATTCCGGTGGATCATCTGTACGCGATGCCGGTGCTCAGCGGGTACTTCAAGCG
>Ga0136612_10000980_pt1 | contig 11618 bp, 11 predicted proteins | sample AntDryUQ224A2306_2_FD_106644 | JGI IMG/M metagenome (GOLD analysis project Ga0136612, IMG submission 106644) | Polar desert sand microbial communities from Dry Valleys, Antarctica - metaG UQ224A (23.06) | ecosystem: Environmental > Terrestrial > Soil > Desert | place: Antarctica: Dry Valley...
GGCTTGCCTCCGTTCAGTGGGCGGTGGCAGAGCCACCGCACTCCGAAGGCGTGTCTCAGCCAAAGAGGGGGCATTCTGAGAAACCACTCCATGGAACTCTTCCGACCGCCTCCCAGCCGCGTTCCGCGCCACCCCGTGGTCTCTGTGGTCTCCGTGATCTCTGTGGTAAAACCTTTACCGATTCACATCCACGACCACCCGCCCGCGCACCCGCCCCGCGAGAATTTCCTCGGCCACGGAGGCGATGCGCGTCAGCGGCTCGATGCGGCTGAGGGCGGCCAGTTTCTCGAAGTCGATCTCGCGGGCCAGCGATTCCCATGCGGCGACGCGCTGAGCGATGGGCGTTTTCAGCGAGCTCACTCCGAGGAGTGAGACGTTGCGGAGAATGAGCGGCCAGACCGCGATCGACAACTCATGCCCCCCGGCCATGCCGCAGCAGGCGATCGCACCGCCGTACGCGATCTGTGCGTAGAGCGACGCGAGAGTTTGCCCCCCAACCGTATCGACTCCGCCCCCCCAGCGCTCGGATTCCATCGGGGCACCCTTTTTCAACAGCTCATCCCGATGCATGACCGATCGTGCGCCCAGACCTCGAAGGTAGTCAGTCTCTTCGAGACGTCCGGTCGATGCCACGACTGGATACCCGCGGCGCGCCAGCAGCATCACCGCGATCGATCCGACGCCGCCCGCGGCCCCGGTCACGACGACCTCCCGGTCCGCCGGTGTGACGCCTGCCTGTTCGAGCGCCAGGACGCAGAGCATCGCGGTGAATCCGGCGGTGCCGATCTGCATGGTCTGTTCGGGTGACATCGAGGACGGCATCGGCACGGCAGTCTCGGCGCGGATCCGCTGCATCCCCGCGTAGCCGCCCCACTCACTCTCGCCCAGGCCTTGTGCGAGAGCGATGATCCGATCGCCGGGATGGAAATCGGGGCTCGCCGACTCCACGATCGTCCCGGCCAGATCGATGCCGAGAACCATCGGAAATTTGCGGACGATGCGGCCACGCCCGGTGATGGCCAGGGCGTCCTTGTAATTGAGCGATGAATACTGCACATCGACGAGAAGCTCGCCGGGCGGGAGATCGCCCACGCCGAGTTGTTCGAGCGATACGGAGTAAGTCTTGTCCTGCTGCCGGGCCACGAGTGCTGGAAACGTTCGCATCGGGTGGTAGTGTAAGACGCATGAGCACAGCGCGGATGCCCGCCATTTTTTTCGGCCATGGCAACCCGATGAACGCGCTCCACCAGAACGGCTGGACGACTGCGTGGGCCAGACTGGGCCAGGAGATCCCGCGACCGAAAGCGATTCTATGCGTGTCGGCGCACTGGTATCTGCCCGGCACCATGGTCGGCGCCGCCGAGAAGCCGCGCACCATCCACGATTTTGGCGGTTTCCCTCGTGAGCTGTACGCGGTAACGTATCCCGCCCCGGGCCACCCGGCCCTGGCGGGACGGGTGCGCGAGGTGCTCGCCCCTCTCGACGTGGGCCTCGACGAAAGCTGGGGACTCGATCACGGAACCTGGTCCGTACTCCGGCATGTCTATCCCGATGCTGGCGTTCCCGTGGTGCAACTCAGCATCGATGAGACGCAACCGGCGGCGTTCCACTACGGGATAGGGCGCCGGCTATCCGTGCTCCGCGACGAAGGGATTCTCCTGATGGGAAGCGGCAACCTCGTGCACAACCTGCACACATTCGCATGGGGTGACCATCCGGTCGAACCGTTCGAATGGGCGGTCAAATTCGAGGCAATGGCCCGCCAGCGGATGCTGGCCGGCGATGACCGGCCGCTCATCGATTACGAGCACCTGGGCCGGGATGCTGCGCTCTCCGCGCCGACGCCGGACCACTTCCTGCCGCTCCTCTACGTTCTCGGATCGCGGCGTCCTGACGACACGGTTTCGTTCCCGGCCGAGGGGGTCGACGGCGGGTCGGTCTCGATGCTGAGCATCATGCTGGCCTAGCCTCGGACAGGCACAGGCGCTGCAAACCGCTGTCTGGCATGAAGCGTCAGAAGGAATCGCGGTACTGGTTGATCTCAGCCGATCTGACCTGCACCGGGTGCGAGCATTCGTACGCGCACGGATCGGGCAAGCGATGTGTGGCCTGTGACCGGGATCTGTGCATGGTCTGCGTGACCGTGATTGCGGCCGAGGCGTTCTGTTCCGATTGCGGGAGGAGGGTGTCATGGCGGCACGCGCGATCTGGAAAGGGGTAATCCGGGTCGGTAAGACCGAGTTGCCGGTAAAGCTTTACTCAGCCGTGCAGGACCGCTCCATCCACTTCCGCCTGCTGCACCGGAAGGACAAAGAGCCGGTCAAGCAGCAGATGGTCAACCCGGAGAGCGGCGATCCGGTCGAGTACAAAAAGACGAAGAAAGCGTTTCCGCTGGGACGGGGGCGCCTGCTGATGCTCGATGAAGAAGATCTGCAGAAGCTGGAACCCGAAGAGTCGCGCGACATCGCGATCACCCGCTTCGTCGACCCGGAGCAGATCGACCATCGCTGGTACGAACGCGCTTACTACCTCGGTCCAGACGGCGACACCGCTAACTATTTCGCCGCAGCCGCTGCGCTCGCACAGAAAAAGAAGCATGGCGTAGCGCGCTGGGTGATGCGCAAGAAGGAGTATGTCGGCGCGCTGGTCGAAGAGAAGGGCTACCTGATGCTCATCGTCCTCCGCTATGCGAACGAGCTGATCGATGCGGACGTGCTCAGGGCTCCGGAGGGCCGCCCCCTGCAGAAGCGGGAGATTCAGATGGCTGAGCAGCTCATCGCGGCTCTCGAAGATCGCTTCGATCCTTCGTCCTATCAAGACGCGTACCGCGAGCGGGTCATGGAGCTCATCAACGCGAAGGCGAAAGGGAAGAAGCCGAAGGTCGCGAAGTTCACACGACGGAAGCCGGCCGGCGATGAGCTCACGGGCGCTCTGGAAGCGAGTCTGGCCAGCTTGAAGAAGGGAGCCTGGATTGCCAGAAGAAACTGAAGATTTTGCGCCAGGGTTGCGGTCCTTCTGGTCGGGAACGATCACGTTCGGGCTGGTCAGCGTGCCGGTGGCGCTCTACCCGGCCACGCGCTCCCGTGGTGTTTCTCTCCGGATGGTCGACGATGGCGGTACACCGCTGCGCCGCCGCTACACCTCTTCGAAAGAGGAGCCGCTGGAGAACGATGATCTTGTGCGCGGATATGAGCTAGACGACGGGAAAGTTGTGGTCATCGAAGACGAGGAGCTCGAAGCGCTCGAGCCACGGAAATCCCGCGATATCGATCTGCAGACGTTTGTGCCGGTAGGTGAGATCGATCCTGTCTACTTCGAGCGCCCTTATTTTCTCGTCCCGGGCGCAGGAACCAACAAGGCCTACCGCCTTCTGGCCGAGGTTATGGAGAAGAAGGGCCGCGCAGGAATCGCTACATTCGTGATGCGCGACAAGGAGTATGTGATCGCCATCCTGGCGGAGAAGGGGATTCTTCGCGCAGAGACGCTGCGATTCGAGGATGAGATCCGCAAGCCGTCGGACGTTGGCCTGCCCAAAGTCACGAAACCGGCAGCGGCCGCGGTGAAAAAGTTCGAGCGCGACATCACTGCCCACACCGGCAAGGTGAACCTCCGCGAATTTCTAGACCCTTACGCGGAACGCCTCGAGAAGATGATCGAGCAGAAGAAGCGGAAGGGGAGCGGCGTCGTCAAGGCGCCTGTCGAGGATGCCGCGGACGAAGGGGGAGCGGAGGTCATCGATCTCCTCGAGGTGCTGAGCCGGTCGCTGGGCGGGGTGCGGAAGCCGGCCAAACGAGCGGCGGTTGCGAAGAAGAAGACGGCCGCGAAGAAACGGGCGTAGCTGTGGGGGAGGGACAGGCAAGACTGCCTGTCCCCCACGAAGGCGTCCGCGCTACCGCAAGTGGAGGATAGGCAGTCCTGCCTGTCCGGACAGGCGTCGAGCCTGGCCCGCCCCTCGAACTAATTACGCCGAGGCACTTCCTCCGGCAGCTTCACCGTCAGCCCGACGGGCGGCTGCTGGCTCAGGTCGTATCCGTTGATGTTGGCGAGCGTCTGCGCGTCGACGGCGTTGCCGGTGGCGCGGCGGGCCAGCTCGGCCCACGTGTCGCCTCGTTTGGTAACCCCGACCCTCATCCTCGGCGGCTCCACGGATCGCGTTCGCTGCGAATTGACCTCGGTTCGCTGGAGAAGATCAGCCATCGGGCTCTGAGACTGGCTGACACCCGGAGCAACGAAGAGAAACACCGTGACGTGGTCACCGTGGGGGAACTGCGTGGTCTCGACGCCGACCTGACCGCTCTGGGTCTGGCCTGACCAGACGTCGATCGGGAAGGTGTTCCCGCTTCGCGTCGGTCCCGGACGCGAACCGACGTACTGCAGTCCCATCTGCTGGAAACTGCGGCGCACCGCGTCCTGCACGTTGTATCCCTGGAGCTGCTTATTGGAGACTTCCTGCGCCTGGAACATCATCTGCTGACGGGAGTTTTTCGGGGTCATCGTGAACAGCATTCCTTCGCCTGCGCTGGGTGACCAGCCGGCGGGCGCGTCGATGACCAGTCCGTGCCCGCGGTCATAGATGGTGTTGTTGCGGATGACGATGTTCTCCGTGCTGTTTCCCGTGATCACGCCGTCGAGCTGACGGATGTAACGATCGCGGTCCGGTTCCGGCAACCCGGTGAAGCCTTTGCCGGCCAGCTCGGTGATCTTTCCCCGCACGTCTTTGACCCGCTTGGTCGGATCAGGGTGTGACAGGAAGTAACGGTCCAGCGGCGAGTTTTCGCCGCGATCGAGCCTCTGGAGAACCATCAGCATCCGCTCGGCACCGATAGGGTTGTACCTGGCCTCGGCCATGTACTCCGTTCCGATCAGGTCGGCCTGCGTTTCCTGCGCTCTCGAGTACCGCTGGAAGAGCAGTCCCACCGCCAGCTCGGCCAGCTGTCCGAACTGTTGCGTTGCCTGCGGGCCGGCGATGACCGAGCCGAGGAGCATTCCGAACTGTGCGACTTGTGCGCGTGAGATCCGCTGGGCGGCATGCCGTGCCGTGACGTGAGCGATCTCGTGTCCGATCACGCCCGCCAGCTCGTCCTGCGAGTTGATCCGCTCCATCATCCCGCGCGTCACGTAGATGTAGCCGCCCGGCAGCGCCATGGCGTTGATCATCGGAGTGTCGAGCAGCGTGAAGTGCCACGGTAGATTCGGACGGTCCGACTGCGCGGCGAGCCGCTTGCCGATGTCGTCCACCATCCGGTTCAGCTCCGGCTTTTCGTCGTAAACGCCGAACTGACGGATGACTTCTTTGTGAGCCTCCTGGCCCATCTGGACTTCCTGGCCTTCGGAGACGATGTTGAACTCACGCTTCCCCGTGGCCGGGTTGACGCTGCATCCGGCAGCGACGAAGAGAAGCAGGATCGGAGCGGCAAGGCGTGCTGTGCGCATGCCCGCGGATCGGTGCAAAGACTGAGCCTTGGAGGGGTTCCACCCCAACCGCTTCGTGGCGCGGCCACCGCTCATATAAAACAGTCACAAGAAATCTCACGTTTTTGCCGCACAAATTCTTGACCTGTAAGGGAATCTACCGAATACTGAACGGTACTTGGGCTCTTGGGTGAGGGTGATGCGGGAGAAAAAAAGAGAAGACCGGCGCAAGGGAGCGCCGATCCCCCAACGATGCCGACGCTGACGATTCTCGAGGCAGTCGGACTTCATATCCTCGGCCCCCTTGTGGTCGCGACCCTGCTTCTCCAGATCAATCGCGGCTTCAACAAGACTCATATCAGGCACTGGGTGCGCAGTTTCGCCGCGCTCACCGTCTATCACCTGGCCACCGCAGCGATCGCATTGCGCGGCGATCTCGCGGCCGGTGACGGACGCATCACCCAGATCTTCACGTCGGCTCTGGGAGGCTCCGCTGCGTTTCTACAGATCGGCTGGATGATCTGGGGCTCGTTCGAGCTGGCTCGCAGGAAGCCGGTGAAGATCCGCGATGCCCATCGCCTGGTGGTGGTGCTGCTCGGTGCGGGCGTGCTCTCCGGCACGATGCCGTTCCTCCTGGGGGGCGATGCCGCGATGCACCGCTTCTTCTACCTCGGGCTCCACTCCCTCGCTGCCTCGGCAACGTTCGTCCTCTGCGGAGCGATGATCTGGCGCTATCGCGGCAATGGCTTCCTGATTCCGTCCCTCTGCGTGGCCGCGTACGGCGGCGGTCAGTTCTACGCGTTCGTCCTGGTCATGCGCAGTCTGGTCGGCCGCACCGCCACCCCGGTGCATGCGCTGGCAGTGGTAGACCTGATCAGTTGCGGCGTGATCGCGCTGGGAATGATCATGGCCATCCTCGAGGATCAGCGGGAAGCGACAGCCACCGCGAACTCGCAGGTGGAGCACCTCGCGTACTACGACACCCTGACCGGGCTGCCGAACCGGTCGCTGTTCTCGGATCGTCTCGCGGTAGCCCTCACGCACGCGGCACGGCATCACTACAAGCTGGCCACCCTCTTCCTCGATGTCGATCGCTTCAAGCAGATCAACGATTCGCTCTGTCACACCACGGGCGACCGTCTCCTTCGAACGGTGGCCAGCCGCATCCGTGCCGCCGTGCGCGAGGAAGACACCGTAGCGCGGTTCGGCGGGGATGAGTTCACGGTGCTCATTCACATCATCGGCAAGATCGAGGACGCCGGCAAAATCGCCCAGAAAATCCTCGATTCGCTCAAGGCTCCGATCACCATCGATGAACGAGAATTCGTCGTCACGAGCTCCGTCGGCATTTCGATCTATCCGATCGACGGCACGGATGGTGAGACGCTCATCCGCAACGCCGATACGGCCATGTATCGATCCAAGGACCTCGGCGGCAACACGTATCAGTTCTACGCGGCCAACATGAATCACAAAGCGCTGGAGGCTCTCGAAGTCGAGAACGGACTGCGTCGCGCTCTGGAGCAGGACGAGTTCGTCCTCTATTACCAGCCGCTCGTCGATGTCGAAGCGGGAACGGTCTTCGGGCTCGAGGCACTGATTCGCTGGAACCATCCTCAGCTCGGGCTGCTCCGTCCGGACCGCTTCATCTCGGCAGCCGAGGAATCGGGGCTGATCATTCCGATCGGCCGGTGGGTGTTGAAAGAAGCCTGCAGACAGGCCAGCGAATGGCATCGCCACGGTCACAAAGTCGTCGTTGCGGTGAATCTGTCAGGAAGACAGTTCCAGGATCCTGATCTGATCCGGCTCGTCAAAGAGGCGTTGCACACGGCCGATCTTCCTGCCGAATACCTCGAGCTCGAGATCACTGAAGGGTACGCGATGCAGGACGTGCAGAAGGCGATCCTGACTCTGCGTCAGTTGAAATCGCTCGGCGTGAGGATCTCCATCGATGATTTCGGCACCGGGTATTCGTGCCTGAGCTACCTCAAGCAGTTCCCGATCGACACGCTGAAGCTCGATGGCTCCTTCGTGCGCGACCTCGGGGCGCCGGAAGACGCGCAGATCGCGCTCGGCGTGATCGCGCTCGCTCACAGCCTGAAACTGAAGGTCATCGCGGAAGGGGTGGAGACGATCGGTCAGATGGCCTTCCTGCGCGACCATGCCTGCGACAGGTTGCAGGGCTATCTTTTCAGCCGCCCGATGCCCGCTGCGAATTTCGAGCGGTTCATGACCCAGAAAGATGTCCTGAACTATGCCGGCGTCTCCCACTGACCCCTTCGCGCGACGGCCAGATCAGCTTTTCAGGAACGCGATCAGATCCTTCGCCAGCTGATCCTTTTCCTCCGTTGCGAACAACCCGTGAGGCGCCCCCTTGTACTCGATCAACTTCGCGCCGCGGATGCCCTTTGCCGCCGCCCGGGCGGACGCATCGATCGGTACGGTCTTATCGCTCGTTCCGTTGATGACCAGCGTCGGCACTTTGAACGCCGGCAGGTCGGGACGGAAATCGGTGGTCGCGAACGCCTTGGCGCAGTCCAGCGTGGCTTTGAAGCTGGCCTCGAGCGCAGTCTTGCGCGCCCATTCGAGCGTTTCATCGCTGGCCTTGCCGCCGAAGAAGTCTTTGAAGAAACCGCCGAAAAAATGAGCACGGTCTTTCTTCATCGCCTCGGTCATCTTCGCGAATACCGCCTGATCCGTTCCATCCGGATTGTCGGCGGTCTTCAGCATGTAGGGAACCACCGAGGCCACTAACGCAGCCTGCTTTACGTTCTTGCCTCCGTGACGGGACATGTAGCGAGCCACCTCGCCACCGCCCATGGAGAAGCCGGCCAGCGTGGCATCGGTCGCGCCGGTCTCCTGCATCACGGCAGCGAGATCATCGGAGAGCGTGTCGTAGTCATAGCCGTCAAACGGCTGAGCGGAACGGCCGAACCCCCGCCGGTCGTAGGAAATGGCCCGGAACCCGGCGGCCGCAATGGCCATTGCCGCTTCATCCCAGCTGTCAGCTGACAGCGGCCAGCCATGGAGCAGGATGACCGGACGACCCTTGCCCCAGTCTTTTACATACAGCTTGTGGCCTTCGCGCGTCTTGATGTAGGTCATGCGACTGGGGACGGCAATCACCATGCCGCTCATCTCGGACAAACCGTGCGATTGGGATTACGGCTGTCGCTCACAAGTCCGCTCGGCCGAATTACTTGACGCGGCGACTCAAGCGGGCTTATCAATTGATGGAATGGAGAAGGGATCGATGCTGAACTCGGTGGTTTTCCCATCTAAGCTCCTGTTGTCCCTTTCCTCCGCAGCTTCACGCGAAACTCCCTCAACCGCTGTCATCCACCTGCCAGTTCGTGGTCGATCCTGATTTCCGACCGCAGCATTTTCGCCACCGGGCACCTCGAGGCGACGTCGAGAAGCTTCTTTTTCTGCTCGTCTGTAAGTTCGCCGTGCACGGCAATCTTGAGCTTGAAGCGGTGAATGTAACCATCTTGTGAGTTGCAGTCGGCGCAGTCCTTCGCGTGCTCGCGGTCGTGGGTGAGGGTGACGTCAACCCCGTCCAGGGGGATGTTCTCCCGCTTCGCGTAGAAGTGGAGCGTCATGGCGGTGCAGGCGCCCAGGCCGGCGGCCACGACATCGTATGGAGTCGGCCCCGAATCGGTGCCGCCCGCGCTTGCAGGCTCGTCGAGCACGAACCGGTGCGATCCGGCTTCGACTTCGGTGCGGAAGGTGCCGCGACTGCGGACGACTACGGGAGCGGTCATGACGTTTCTCCTCGCGGGGTGGCGATCTCCGCAACACGCGCCCCGGGCAGCTTCAGGAGCTCCCGAGGGTCGAGCTTCAGCTTGCTGGTCCTGTTTCCTCCGCCGACGATGATGGATGCTCTTTCCATCACCAGGCGATCGATGAGCAGAGGCATATCCGGCGGAAGCCCGATCAGCGCCACGCCGCCGATCTCCATCCCGCTCAGCTCCGCGGTCTCCTCGGCACCTGCAAACGAAAGGCGCTTGAATGCGACCTCCGCCGCCACGCGCCGGTTGACGTCCAGCCTCGTGTCGGACCGCACCAGGCAGGCCGCAAACTCACGCGGCGTTTTCTTGATCACCACCAGAATCGTGTTGCAGGTGTCAGCGGCAGCGAAACCATAGTGCGCACAGAATTCAGCCGTATCGGCAAGGTCGGCCCGGCACTCCAGTATCTCGGCGGCCAGACTGTGGCGGCGGACCGCATCGGCAACGAGCGGGTGGAGGGTGGTCAGATCCTGGGTCATGGAAGGCGGGGATTGTAGCTGGTAGCTCGTGCATCTCGGCCCACACCAGCATCTCGTGCCGCTTCGCTTCGGTGGAGGTCTGGCAGTCTTGCCTGTCCTTCGTCTTTCGGAAAAATTGGACAGGCAGGACTGCCTGTCCTCCACCAAAACAGATCCCTATCAATGTCCCGCGTACCAGTCGTACCCCTGCTGGGCCCAGAAGTCGGCGGGGCGGACGTTGGTGTAGCGGATCGTGCCGATGCGCTTGATGTTCTTGATCCCGTACTTGACCGGGATGGCCAGGCGCAGCGGCGCGCCGTGGTGCCAGTTCAGCGGCTGTCCGTTCATCTCCCATGCGAGCAGCGTCTGCGGATGGACGGCGCTGGCCAGATCGAGACCGACGAAATAGGCGCGCCCGGGCGTCTCCATCGACACATAGTCGATGCGATCCGCCGGCGGAAACTTCTCCATGAGGTCCACGAGCCGCGTCCCCTTCCACTTCACGATCGTCGACCACCCCTCGATGCATCGCAGCTCGGTGATCATTTCGTAGGCAGGCAGCGAGCGGACGTCGTCGATGGTCAGGGAGACCGGAGCGACGCCGCCCTCGATATTGAGCCGCCATTCCTCAGGGCGGACATCGGCGACGAGGCCTATGTGACCGTTTGCGCGAGGACGGGTGATATCGGACGGCCGGAAGTTCGGGCTGAGGCGCTTCGGATCAAAGTACGCTTCGGCCAGCGACTCGTTGAGCTGCAACACGCGGCGCAGAGGCCATTCCAGTCCGCCGACGCGCTGACCCGAACGCACCCAGCGATAGCCGCCGTACGCAGCCGCTGCAGCGACCGCGCCGGTAATGAATCCGCGCCGGGTCAGGCGCCGCAACTCTCGTTGCACGTCGTCTTCTTCGGTCACTTGTGCACCTCGTAGCCGATCACCATGGCCCGGAAGTTGTTCCAGCCAGCCTTCACCACCTGGGCCACATGCACGAAGAAAAACAGCACGTAACCAACGGTGAGCCAGAAGTGAATCAGGCGCGCTGTCTGATACCCGCCGAACAGCGATACCAGCCAGGCGAACTGCACCGGCTTGTAGATGGCCAGACCGGTCAGCAGTGACCCAACACCCATCAGGACCACGCTCGTGTACGCGATCTGCTGCGCGCCGTTGAACTTTCGAGGCGGAAGAGGCTCCTTCCGGATTCGCAGATCGTGCAGGACTACCTGCCACGCTTCCCGGAGTGAGTGACGGTTGGGAACGAGCTCACGCCATTCGCCCGAGATCCACGTGTACAAAACATAAAGCACGCCATTGACCGCGAAGAACCACATGAAAAAGAAATGAAGCGCCATCCCCTCGGCCAGGCGGTTGTTCACGCCGAGCTTCTTCCATGTGGTCTGCTCGATCGCGAAAAAACCGTACTTCGGCCAGGCCCAGTAGATGAGGATGCCGCTCCAGATCATCAGGAAGAGCAGCGGGAAGTTGATCCAGTGAAACCACCGGATCGCCAGCGGATGCTTCTTTACGAGACGCATGTCACGGTTCCACTTCCCGGGCAACCGGGTAGAGAAGCCAGCGGTCATCAGAATACGGTGTGCGCGAGTAGAACCACCTCAGCCGGGCCGTCGAGCTGTTGCGGAAGGCCACATCCGATTCGAGCTTCTTCTTGAACTCCGCTGCCAGCGCGGGATCTTTGGCCAGCATCTCTTCGGCCAGCGGCTCCGTCACGTAGGCCTCGCTGTACTCGGTGCGCTGCAGGATGGTGTGAAAAAACCCCCACTGCAGAAACGATTCAGGGGAGGCCGGCTCGAGCATCAGCATCGCCAGCGTGCCGAGCGGCTGGTCCGTTGGAATGCGATACGAGCCGCCCGGGAATCGTTCTCGCCGTTTTTCGCTCTTCACCTGCACGGTGTCGATCGGCACATGGCCTTCGAACGCATCGACCTTCAACTTCGGA
>Ga0136612_10000981_pt1 | contig 11615 bp, 11 predicted proteins | sample AntDryUQ224A2306_2_FD_106644 | JGI IMG/M metagenome (GOLD analysis project Ga0136612, IMG submission 106644) | Polar desert sand microbial communities from Dry Valleys, Antarctica - metaG UQ224A (23.06) | ecosystem: Environmental > Terrestrial > Soil > Desert | place: Antarctica: Dry Valley...
GAGCGTCAGAACCGCGAAGCCAACTGCCGGCAAGGCCGCCCGGGTTGGCCGCAGGCTCACCTCGCCTCCGACGAACTGGAGCACGATCCAGATCGCCGCCACCCCACCCAGCCAAGCCAGGCCGGGGAACGAGTAGACGTAGACGGTTCCAGCTGCCAGGACGCCCAGTGGGATCGCATGCCGTGGCGACTTCACCGTTGGCAGCAGCAGCGCAAACGCGAGCAGGAAGAGCGCGATGATCGGCTCCTTGAATGCCTCCTGGGCCAGGTATGCGGCGGCCATGTATGGCAACGCGACGAGGGTCGAAGCAGCGACCCGCGGCGCGCGTTCGAGCCCCCCGAGTGCCGAATAAGCAATCAGAGCCGTCAAAGCCGGGATCGCCAGCATGAGCCCGGCGAAGACGTCAATCGAACTCGCATGGAGCAGCGTCGACAGCCCTGCCACCAAGGCATGTGGCCCAAGCGGATACCCCTGATCGATGAAGACGGGCTCCGGCCGAAACCGCTCATCGATCCAATCAGCGATCAACAAATGGGAAGCCATGTCGTCGTTGACGAGTCCGACCCCCAGGATCCCCACGAACCCCGCCGCAATAAACGGCAGTGCCGCAAACAGGGCCGCCAAAAAAGCGGCTCCCAACGCTAGGGCGGTGGTTTGGAGGGGGCCCGACGGAGCGTGGCGGCGCCTGAGCGCGAGGATGGTTGCACTAACGATCAGGAGCGTTCCGATCGCGATCGCGATCGCCGTGCCGCGGGCTTGCAAGGAAGCGCTGATCCCGGTCGCAACCAGGATCAACGCAAGGCCTACGGGCCCGCTGAGCCAGGACCATTCGGCTCGACCGGTGAGCCGAAACACGGCCTGGCCGACAGCCAGCGAAGCGCCGACTGTCAGCGCCGCCGAGGCGATCGCCGCGGCCACGAGCTGGGGCTAGAGCGCGGCGGCGCCGGCTGGGACGCGGACGAGGTCGCGCTGGTGCAGCACCTCGGCGACCTGGACTGCGTTGGTCGCGGCGCCCTTGCGCAGGTTGTCGCCGACGATCCAGAGATTGAGACAGCGTCCGTTGGACGGGTCGCGGCGAATGCGCCCGACGAGCACGTCGTCACGCCCAACGGCGTCGGTCGCGAGTGGGTACACGCCCTCGCCCGGTGCGTCGACGACAACCACTCCGGGGGCGGCCGAGAGGGTCGCCCGGCACTCCTCCGGTGAGAGCGGATCGCGGGTCTGGATGTTGACCGACTCCGAATGGCCGGTGAAGACGGGAATGCGCACGCAGGTCGCCGAAATCCCGAGCTCACCCTCAGAGACGCCGAGGATCTTGCGCGTCTCGGCCATCATCTTGCGCTCCTCGGTGGTGTAATCGTCACCGTCTTTGAATTTCTCCACCTGAGGAAGGGCGTTGAAGGCGACCGGGTGCGGATAGACCTCTGCCACCGGCTGCTCACCTTCGAGCACAGCGCGGGTCTGAGCTCGCAGCTCTTCCACCGCGTTCTGGCCGGTTCCCGAAACCGACTGATAGGTCGAGACGATGATGCGCTCGATGCCGACGGCGCGCTGAATCGGCGCCAAGGCGACGATCATCTGCATCGTCGAGCAGTTGGGATTGGCGATCAGGCCGCTGTGACCCTCGGTCGCGTCGGGGTTGACCTCGCTGATCACCAGTGGCACGTCGTCGTGCATGCGCCAGAAGCTCGTGTTGTCGACGACGACCGCTCCGGCGTCGACGAAACGCGGCGCCCACTCAGCGCTGATCGCACCGCCGGCAGAGCAGAGAACCAAGTCCAACCCGAGGATCGAATCATCCGCAAGCGGGCGACACTCGATCTCGCCGCCGGCAAACGAAATCCGTCGCCCGGCTGAGCGCTCGGAAGCAAACGGCACCACTTCGCGCACCGGAAAGCGGCGCTCGGCGAGCACTTCGAGAATCGTCGTGCCGACCGCGCCAGTCGCGCCGACGACTCCCACTCGGTAGCTCATGCGGCCTCCTGATCGGGGCGCACGCGCGGGCGATGATCACCCGACGGATCCTCCTCGCGGATCGCGTCAGCGCCGAGCTCGAAGGCAGCGTGGATCGCCTGCACGGCGTCGGGGACACGGTCGGCCGCGACGACACAGGAGATCTTGATCGGCGAGGTGGAGATCATCTCGATATTGATCTGCTGATCGCCGAGCGTCTTGAACACCTTGGCGGCGACGCCGGGGTGGCTGCGCATGCCGGCGCCGACGATCGAGACCTTGCCGACCTTGGCATCGGTCTCGATTCCGCCCGCGACCCCAAGTGGCTCGAGCACGTCGGTGGCCGAGGTCAGGTCGTCGTTGGCGACGGTGAATGAGAGGTCAGCCTTCTGATCGGTCGAAACGGGCTCGTTCTGGATGATCATGTCGACGTTGACGTTCGCCTCGGCCAGAGCGGTGAATACGCGCCCGGCGACACCGGGCTCATCGCTGAGCCCGGTCAGGGTCACGCGCGCCTCATAGGCGTGCGTCACGGCTGTCACGCTCGGTTGCTCCAAAGTCTCTTCCTCGCCGACGACGAGCGTACCGGGGGTTTGCTCGAACGAACTGCGGCAATGGATCTTGACACCGTGATTTCGCCCGTACTCGACCGCGCGCAGCTGCAGCACGCCGGCGCCCGAGGAAGACATCTCGAGCATCTCGTCGAACGAGACGATCGCCAGCTTGCGTGCGTCGGGGACGATTCGCGGGTCGGCGCTGAAGACCCCGGCGACGTCGGTGTAGATCTCGCAGACGTCGGCTTTGAGCGCGGCGGCAATCGCGACCGCCGTCGTGTCCGATCCGCCGCGCCCCAGCGTGGTCACATCTTTGGAGTCGGTCGAAACCCCCTGAAAGCCGGCGACAAGCACCACGCGGTCATCGTTGAGCGCCTCGCGGATGCGGTCGGCGCGGACGTCGAGGATGCGCGCGTTGGTGTGTGACGAGTCGGTCACGATCCCCGCCTGCGAACCGGTGAGCGAGATCGCGCTGTGGCCCATGTCGTGGATCGCCATCGCACAGAGCGCACACGAGATCCGCTCCCCGGTGGACAGCAGCATGTCCATCTCGCGCGCCAGCGGGCGATCGGAGATCTCGTAGGCCGCTGCAACGAGCTCGTCGGTGGTCTTGCCGCGCGCCGAGAGCACGGCAACGACCTGCTTGCCGCCTCGGCGCGCGTCGACGATCCGCCCCGCAGCTCGCTTTATGTCCTCGGGCCCGGCGACGGACGTGCCGCCGAACTTCATCACCACTGTCTCTGGCATCTAGTCCTGAGAATACGATCGCACCGCTGATGGACGACCCGAGGTGGCCTTTACGAGGGACGTTGATGGCCCGCCGGGCCGGCGCGGCGGCGCTCCTGATTGCGGTCGGCGTGGTCATCTGGCTGCTGGTCTTTCGCTCCGACAGCGGGAAAGGCGGCGGCGATTCTGTTGCTGGCGCCGAGTCTGATGTGTCGACCGAGGTCTCCGAGCTCGTCTCCGGGATGAGCACGGAACAACTGGCCGACCAGGTGCTGCTGTTGGGCTTCGCGGGCACAGACTCAAGCGCCCCGTTTGTCGCTGAGCTCGGCGAGCGCCAGATCGGCGGCATCATCATCGCGAAAGAGAACTGGGTCGATGCGGGCACCGGGACTCAGCTCGTCGAGGATCTGCGCGCCGCCGGGAGCGAAGGCGGGAGGATCGCGCCACTGATGGTCGCAGCACAGGAAGGTGGCGAGTACCGCTCCTTCGCCGACTTGCCGCCCGAACAGACCGAGCTGACGATCGGAGACAACGGCTCGGTCGCCGCGGCCGAGCAGTGGGCGAGCGAGACCTCAGCCGCGCTCGCCGACTCCGGCTTCGACCTCAACCTGTTCCCGGTCGCAGACGTCGCTACGCTCGACTCGCCTGTCGCCGACCGCGCCTTCTCCGACGACTCGGCAGCCGCCGCAGCGTTGACCGCGGCAGCGCTTGGCGGCTGTCGCGCCGAGGATCTCGCCTGCGCTCCACTTCACTTCCCCGGCCTCGGCGCCGCCTCCGAGGACACAAGCGTGGGTCCGGCGACGGTCAGCCTCGACGCGGCCTCGCTCTCGGCTCGCGATCTCGAGCCCTTCCGCGCTGCCTTCGCCGCAGGCGCTCCGGCCGTTGTGCTTTCGCTCGCCTTCTACGGCGCCTACGACACGATCACGCCGGGGGCGCTTGCCGAGCCGGTAGCGACGGGCCTTCTGCGCGGCGAACTCGGCTTCGAAGGCGTTGCGATCACCGACGACCTCGGCTCGGGTGCGGTCAGAGCCACGGGGACGACCGCCAAGGCGGCGGTGCAGGCGCTTGTTGCCGGCGCCGACCTGATTCAGATCGGCTCCGCTTCAGATCAAGCCGGCGTGCGCGAGGCGATCCTGGCGGCGGTCGAGTCTGGCGAGCTCAGCGAGGAGCGCCTCGCCCAGGCGGCCGGACGTGTGCTCGAGCTCAAGCAAGATCTATCGTTATGATATATCTATCCGATATATGGACCTCAACCCCACCTCCTACGTCATCCTCGGGATGCTCGGCAAGCGACCGATGTCGGGCTATGAGATCAAGCAGTTCGTCGACCACTCGACGCGGTTTTTCTGGGCCGCCTCGTACGGTCAGATCTACCCCGAGCTGCGCAGGCTCGCCGACACAAAGCTGATTTCAGGCGCCGCCGAGCCACAAGGCGGGCGCAAGCGCACCGTTTTCAGCCTCACCGCCGTCGGACGCAAGGCGTTGCGCGAATGGCTCGCACAACCGCCGCATATTCAGGAAATGCGCGACGAGAGCCTGCTCAAGGTCTTCTTCTCCGATTTCGGCGGCACCGAGGCGACGCTGACCGCGCTCGAGCACAAGCGCATCCACCATGACGACGTGGCCGAGCGGCTGCGCGAGATTCAGCGCGAAAAGGCGGTCGGTAAAGAGGGCTCGATCTCCTCCTCCCTTCGCTTCGGCATCGCCCTCAACGACTTCATCGCCGACTGGTGTGAACGTGAAACCGCGCGCCTGAAGCGATCCAAGTCCACCACGAGGAAGGCCGCCTGATGTTTGATCGTCTCGCCGCATTCATCCAGCGCCGCCGTCGCTGGATTGTGATTTGTGCCGTCGTTTTCTCCGTCGCCGCCGGTGCGATCGGCGGCGGGGTCGCCGATCTTCTCGATGGCTACGGCGCCGACGACCCCGATGCCGAGAGCGTGATCGCCAACGAGCGGCTCGAGGACGCCGGCTACCGCGGCACCGGCGCAATTGTCTTGATTTCCGACGTCGACGTGCGCACACCCGCGGGACTCGACGTAGTCACCGAGCTGAACGAGCGGATCGAAGGCCAACGCCAAGTAGAGGCAACCCGTTGGTTTGGTGACGAGCGCGCGCCGCAGTTTCTCTCCGAAGATGGCGACGCCACCTACATCGCCGTCAGCTTCTCTCCCGCCGACGAGGGCGAGCGTGAGGATGCAGCGGAGTATCTGCTCGAGTCGCTGTCCGACGAGCCTTCGGTCGAAGTCGGTGGGCCGGCGCTAGCGGGACTACAGGTCGGTGAGCAGGTCGAAAGCGACCTCGCCCGCGCCGAGCTACTCGCCTTCCCGCTCCTCTTCTTGCTCTCGCTGTTGTTTTTTCGCAGTCTCGTAGCCGCCATGCTGCCGCTGCTGATCGGCGGCCTGGCGATCATCTGCACCTTCCTCGTCTTACGTACGGCAGTTGAGTTCACGTCGGTCTCGATCTTTGCCCTCAACCTCGTCACCGGGCTCGGGCTCGGGCTCGCAATCGACTACAGCCTCTTTATCGTCTCGCGCTATCGCGAGGAAATCGCCCGCTCCGGCGCCGGCCTAGAGGCACTCAAACGCACGCTTGCGACCGCGGGTCGCACCGTCCTGTTCAGCTCGATCACCGTCGCCGGCGCGCTCGCCTCGCTGATCGTCTTTCCACAACGCTTCCTCTATTCGATGGGCATCGGCGGCGCCGCGGTCGCGTTGATCGCCGCCGTGATCGCGCTGGTCGTCTTGCCGGCAATCCTGGCGATGCTCGGAGAGCGCGTCAACTCGCTCGCGCCTGCGTTTTTGCAACGGCGCGCCGTGGCCGACGCCAGGCCTGCCGATGCGGGCTTTTGGTATCGACTTTCGCAGCTCGTAATGCGCTTTCCCGTGCGGATCGCGCTCGCCAGCTCAGTCTTATTGATCGTCCTCGGCATCCCCTTCTTCAACATCGAGTTCACCTCGGTCGATGCGCAGGTGTTGCCCGAGTCGGCAAGCGCCCGTCAGGTCGACGACGCCCTGCGTGCCGACTTCCCACCGTTTCGAGACAGCCCGATCAACGTCGTCTACGTCGGCGACGAGGCCGGGGCGCAGGACATTGCCGACCGCATCGGCGGCCTGTCGGGCGTCGCCGAGACGCTTCCGCCGGCCGGCTTCGACGACGACGTCTACGCGATCAACGTGATCTCCGAGGGCGACGCTCTGAGCTCGACAAGCCAAGACCTCGTCGAGCGAATTCGCAGTGACGTCGACGGGGTCGAAGTGACGGGCGCGAGCGCCGAGTTCATCGACCTTCAAGACAGCCTCGCCGCACATCTGCCGATCGTGCTCGCGATCGTCATCGGCGTCACCTTCGTCGTCCTCTTCTTGATGACCGGCTCGGTCGTGTTGCCGATCAAGCAGGTGCTGATGAACGCGATCGGGCTGATCGCGACGTTCGGGATCTTGGTCTTGATCTTTCAAGACGGGCGCTTCGAGGGCTTGCTCGACTACGACAGCCAGGGCGGGCTCGAATCGACCCAGCCGCTGTTGTTGTTCGCCGTCGCCTTCGGCCTTTCGACCGACTACGGCGTCTTCTTGCTGGCGCGAATCAAGGAGGCACACGACTCGGGTGCGGGCGAGCGCGAATCGGTCGCGATCGGGATCGAGCGCACCGGTCGCATCATCACCGCGGCGGCGCTGCTGTTTGCGATTGCGATCGGTGCTTTCGTCACCTCGGAGATCATCTTCATCAAGCAGGTTGGACTTGGCACGGCGATCGCGGTCCTGATCGACGCGACGATCATCAGAGCTCTCCTGGTGCCGTCGCTGATGCGCCTGCTCGGGCGCTGGAACTGGTGGGCGCCGGCGCCATTTCGCCGTTTACATGCGCGCTTCGTGCTCAGCGAGACCTAGAGCGACGGTCGCGCCGTCGGTTAGGACCGTGCGGGCGCGGGTATGTTGCGGCCGTCCAACCATTCAAGGAGCAAGTGAGTAGATGACAATTGGTAGCTCGATATTCGTGATCGCAGTAGGCGCGATCCTTCGCTACGCGATCAACGACGAGATCGAGAGCATCAACCTGGAGACGATCGGGCTGATCCTGATGATCGCCGGGGCCGTCGGCCTCGTTCTCGGTCTCTTCCTCTACTCCCAGGATCGTCGCCGCGGCGACGTGGTCGTGCAGCGCCGCGACGACCTGCCACCGCGCTAGACGCAGACGCCGCAGACGTTCAGGCGACCGATCGCCGGCCGGAGAATGCACGGCCCAGCGTGACCTCGTCTGCATGCTCGAGGTCGGCGCCCACCGGCAGGCCGCTGGCCAGGCGCGTGATCGAGACCTGGCCACGTAACAGCTCGGCGACGTGATGGGCGGTCGCCTCACCCGTCGTCGTCGGGTTGGTTGCGAGCACCACCTCGCTCACCTCCTCGACGCCGGCGCGATCGACGAGCTCGTCGATCTTGAGGTCGCCAGGATCGATGCCGTCGATCGGCGAGAGCGCGCCCCCGAGCACGTGATACAGGCCCCGGTACTCGTGCGTACGCTCGATCGGAATCACGTCGGCGGGCTGCTCGACGACGCAGATCATCGAGGCATCGCGGCGCGAGTCGAGACAGACCTGGCAACGGGGACCTTCAGAGAGGTTGAAGCAGATCTCACAGAGGCCGACGCGCTCGCGCACCTCGCGGATTGCATCTGAGAGTGCGGTCGCGTCGCCGTCCTCCGAGCGCAGGATGTGGAAGGCAAGGCGTTGCGCGGTGCGTTGCCCGATGCCCGGGAGCTTGCCCAGCTCCGAGACGAGTCGGTTGATTGGCTCCGGGTACATCGAGGTGAAACTAGCGGTCGGCCCGGCGCGCTCGCCCGGCTCGGCGCGAGGAGCCTGGGCTACATCCCAGGCAGGCCGAGCCCGCCGAGACCGCCGGCGCCGCCACCCATGCCGGCCACGCCGCCCATCTTGCTCGCCGCCAGCTCTTGCGCTGAGCGCAGCGCCTCGTTGGTAGCCGCCATGACCATGTCCTGAAGCAGCTCGGGGTCTTCGGGATCGATCGCTTCGGGATCGATCGTGATCTCGAGCAGGCGCAGGTCGCCGCTCATCTTCACTTTGACCATGCCGCCGCCGGCGCTGGCGTCGACGACCTCGTCCTTGAGCTTTGCCTGGGCCTCTTCTATCTCGGCCTGCATCTGCTGGACCTGCTTCATCATCGCGCCCATATCGAATCCGCCTGGGCCCTGCGGGAGCCTCGCCATCTGCTTCAAGCCTCCTTGGCTTCGCGTTCTTCGTGCTCGGGATCGGTCACGAATTCCTCCGCATCGAACTCGCTGCGGACCATCTCAATCAACTCTTCTTCGCTCATCGGCGGCTCTTCGGGCTGCTCGGACTCGTCGCTTTCGAGCAAGACGTACACCGGGCGCAGCCGCTCGCCGACGATCGTGCGAACCGCGTCGGCGAATGCGTCGCGCGCGTCCGCCGCCTCGGCCTTGCGCTTGTTGAAAGCTGCAGAGGCCGGGAACCCGACTTCCAGCACCGCCTCCTCGGCATGTACCGCCACCGGCCTCGCGGCCTCCAGCACGTGTGAAAGCAGCTGCTCGCCCGACGAGCGGACCTGATCGATCACCGCCGGCCAGAGGCTGACGAGCTTCTCGAGGTCGACGACGTCGGCGATCGCTGCCTGCGCCGCTGCTGCGGGCTCGGGCTGTTTCTCGTTGGCTGCGGGCTCGGGCTCGATCGCGGCCGTCGCCGAGGGCTCGGGTGCAGCGGCGGCGGCCGGAGGTGGTTCGTCGGCCGGGGTTGCGTCGGTTTCGGGAGGGGGTGTGGCTGCTGCGGGCGAAGCTGCGGGCGCTGCGGCGATCGGGGTGCCACCCGCCATCGCCCGCTCGAGACGCTCCAGTCGCTCGGCAATCGCCTCCCGCGAAGGATCGATCTGCGGCCTCGCCGAACGCAGAAGGGCGAGCTCGACCGTCATCCGCGGCTCGTCGCCCTCCCGGATTGCGGTCAGCGCGGCGGAAAGCACGTCGATGGCTCGCCCGAGCGTGAGATCAGAAAGCGACTCGGCCTGTGTGCGCAAACGCTCCGGGTCGGCTGCCGTGATCGAAAACGCGTCAGGAAGCTCGCCAGCCGTGCGGATGACGATCAGCTGGCGCAGGTGGGCGAGCAGGTCGCGGGCGAACTGGCTCACGTCGCGTCCAGAGCGCGAGAGCTTCTCGCTGGTCTCGAGCGCCGCCTTTCCCTCGCCTGCGGCGATCGCGTCGGCGGCGGCGAGGATGAGGTCGGCGTCGGCGACGCCAAGGACGGCGAGAACGTCGTCGGTCTTCACCGACTTGCCGCCATAGGAGACGAGCTGGTCTAGCGTGCCAAGAGCGTCGCGAAAGCTGCCCGAAGCCGAACGGGCAATCGCACCGACCGCGCCGTCTTCGATCTCGATCTCCTCGATCGCGGCGACGCGGCGGATGACCTCCGCTATCTGCGCCAGTGAGGGGCGCTGGAAGTCGAAGCGCTGGCAGCGGTCGACGATCGTCGCCATCACCTTGTGGGGCTCGGTCGTGGCGAGGATAAAAACGGTGTTCGGGGGCGGCTCCTCCAGCGTCTTTAAGAACGCGTTCCAGGCCTCGCGCGTGAGCATGTGGGCCTCGTCGAGGATGTAGACCTTCCAGTGGCTCCCTGTGGGCGCGTAGCTGACGCGTTCGCGCAGGTCGCGGATATCGTCGACGGAGCGATTCGAGGCGGCGTCCATCTCGATTACATCGAGTGAGGTTCCGGCGGCGATCGTCACGCACGACTCGCACTTGCCACAGGGCGTCAGCGTCGGTCCGTCGACGCAGTTGAGCGAGCGAGCGAGGATCTTCGCCAGCGAGGTCTTACCGGTTCCACGCGAGCCGACAAACAAATATGCGTGGTGGACACGATCGCGCTCGACGGCGTTTCGCAGGGTGCGCACCACGTGCTCCTGGCCGACGACCTGATCGAAGGCTTGGGGGCGGTGGCGGCGGTAGAGGGACGTCTCGCCGGTCACGCGGCCGAGTCTAGCCGTCGCCTTGACGGCTTCTTCAAAGCCGTTCCCGCACTCTGCGAAACTCCCGGTGTGAGCGCTCACAAATGCGACTGCCGACCGCGCCGGGAGCTTCTGTGCTTGGCTCCCGGCCACGGTTCGGCTGAAGAAAATGACCGTGCGCGCTCGACCTCGAGAATGGTCTCCGGGCGTGCCCGCCGTGGCTGGCTCGAGTCAGGCTGATCCGCGGCACTTGCCCGGCACCGCTTAAGGCTGCTTCCTTCCGGATCTGACCTGATTCGCGGACGCGCATCGCGCGGGACCTGACCGTCAACACCGCCCTCGGCGTACTGGCCCCGTTGGCCATGACCCTCAGACGAGCTTCGGCCCCGCTAGAGCGGATTGCGGGTACAGGGCACCGCTAATTCCCCACCTAGCACGGTCGGGGCGAATCCTATCGCGACTAAAGCGATTTCGGAAGCCGTCCGAAGGAACTGTCGATGGGACTTCACCTCGACAAGGTGCAACGCAACGGCGTCCACGTAGAGCTCAACTGGCTGAGAGTGCGTGAGCGGACGTCCTTCTGGTGCAGGCCGGTGTCGCGGTGAACGGTTCGCGTTTTGCCCGAGGGGTTGTCGCGGCCGCGTGTGTCTTGATCGCGGCGTTGACGTTGAGCGCCGGCGCCACGGCGAAGATGCAAAGCACGAGGATCGCGCCGGGGCTGTGTGAAACGACCGGAGGCGGCAAGTTCGTCGACATCCCCGGCTTTCCCGGCGAGACGATCGACCGACGGCTGCTCGCCGACATCCGCTGGCTGCAAAAGCGCTACCCGCTCTTCATTACCGACGGCTACTCGGGGGGGGCCGAGCATGCGGCCAACGGCGAGCATCCGCTCGGCCTCGCGCTCGACATCGTCCCCGACTTCGAGGCCGGTGGCACCTGGCGCGAGATCACGGCGCTGGCGCTGTGGGCCGAGCCCGAGCGAAACGAGCCCGTGCAGCCGTTTCGCTGGGTCGGCTACGACGGCGACTCAGGCCACGGCCGCGGCCATCACCTGCATATCTCTTGGAGTCACTCGGTCGTTCGCAACGGTGGCAAGACGGCGCGCACTGTCTACACGATGCGCTGCCCGAAGGCCGCGGGCGGCGGGGCACTTACGACGCCGGATCCGCCTGACCCGCCCACCGCCGGTGGCACGCAAACCGGGGACGTGCCCGAAGGGGGCGGACGTGGCGGTTCGACCAGCGGTGGCATCGCCGCCAAGCGGCTGGCGCCGCCAGTCGTCGAGACATCCGGCGCCGATCGCGACTGAGAAGTAGTTACGGCACCCTAAGTCGGCCTGCTACCGAGCGCACCGGCAAGCGCACGTGACGAGGCCGCGCGGCGCCTTCGCCGAGCCCCCACCCCGCCCTATCATCCC
>Ga0136612_10000982_pt1 | contig 11614 bp, 14 predicted proteins | sample AntDryUQ224A2306_2_FD_106644 | JGI IMG/M metagenome (GOLD analysis project Ga0136612, IMG submission 106644) | Polar desert sand microbial communities from Dry Valleys, Antarctica - metaG UQ224A (23.06) | ecosystem: Environmental > Terrestrial > Soil > Desert | place: Antarctica: Dry Valley...
GACATGTAGGAACTCCTCTCATGAGGTCACCGCCGACGTTATACCCCCTAGGGGTATAAGTCAAGCAATCATGTGGCAGGCACCCGTTCCTGCGGCCAGGCTGGGGACATGGTCAGCGAACCCGTGTCGATCCGTGACGAGTCGATCAGGCTCGGCCAGTTCCTCAAGCTCGCCGACGCAGTCGACCAGGGTAGCGACGTCAAGATTCTGTTGGCTGCGGGCAGCGTGAGCGTCAACGGCGAGGTAGAGACCCGCCGTGGGCGCCAGCTGCGTGCGGGAGACGTGGTAGGCGTCCAGACCACGACGTACCGCGTCTCCGTCGACCAGGACGAACAGGCAGACAGCGGACGGTGAAGGGATACCTGTCGACGGAGAGTCGAGCCCCGCATCGGAGGGGAGCAGCCGGTCAGCCGCTGAGGGCGAAGAAGTCCAGCGGTTCATAGCGAGGGCCTCGTTCGCCCCGGGTGCGCAGATGTGACTCCACGACCGCGAGCTCGGTCGCAGTCCAGGTCGGGCCCTGATAGCCACTGAGCTCATCCACGACAGTGGTGAGGTCGGCGCGTTCCCGTGATCGAGCCAGGGTCAGATGCGGTTCCTGGCCGTATGCCGACAGGCGGCGCCAGGCGTCGACCTCGCCCGTGAGACCCACCCACAACACCCGGGCGTTGGCCGCCGTCGGGAAGGCGCCGGCGTTGGCCAGCCCCAGCTGGAGCGGTGTCGCCCGTCTCGCCCGCCGCTCCCATCGCTGCAGCTGCCGGTCACGCTCGTGTGGCCCGCAGTCGCCGAGGAACTCGAGCGTCACGTGCCACCTCGACGACGGCACCCACCGCAGCTCACGGCGGGCGGTCCGGAGGCCGTCGACCCACTCATCGAGGTGCTGCTCCACCTCAGGCGGCAGCAGTAGCGCGGTGAAGAGCCGGGACGAGGTCGGCTGCCGCTGTGAGCGGCTCAGCGGACCTCGACGAGGTCCACGACGAAGATGAGCGTCTCACCGGGGGCGATCGCGTTGCCGGCTCCCCGCTCGCCGTACCCCAAGCGAGGGGGGACGACGAGCTTGCGACGTCCGCCCACCTTCATGCCCTGGATGCCCTGGTCCCAGCCTGAGATGACCTGGCCGACCCCAAGCCGGAACGACAGCGGCTGCCCTCGGTTGTAGGAGGCGTCGAACTCCTCACCTGTCGAGTGCGCTACTCCGACGTAGTGGGCGACGACCGTGGCACCGGCGGACGCCTCGACACCGTCGCCTTCGACCAGGTCGTCGATCTCCAGGTCGTCGGGCGGAGGGGAGGTCGGGTAGTCGATCTCTGGTTTCTCAAGACTCATGTCCAACAGCCTAGTGTGTCCCGAATGTCCGAGTGCAGGGGCGCCGTCCGCGGGTCAACGCACTGGGCAGCAGGGCAGCGTCATTGAGTGTGGACGTAGGACTCGAGCTGGTCGCGCTCGAACTCGAGCTCCCCGATCCGAGACTTCACCACGTCCCCGATGGACACGATTCCCTTGAGCTGCCCGTCCACCACGACGGGGACGTGCCGGATGCGGTGCTCGGTCATGATGCGCATGAGGTCGTCGACGGAGTCGGATGGAGCAGCGGTCTTGACGGTCGTTGTCATGATGTCCGCGACGAGGCTCTCGAGGATCGTCGTACCTGACACCAGGCCGCGTACGACATCACGCTCGGACACGATGCCCGAAACCGGGTTGGCATCGTCGCCGACGATGACGGCGCCGATGTTGTGCTCAGCGAGGAGGTCGACCAGGTCGCGTACGGTCGCGTCGGGCGACAGCGTCACCAGGTCGCTGGACTTCGACCGCAGCACATCGCTGATGCGCATCGTTAGCCTCCTTGGTAGGTCGTGATGCGGGAGCCTCGACGATAGTGCCAAGCAGGCAGCCGGGAAAGATCTGGTCGCGCACGACTGCGAGGATGGCGACCGTGACGCTGACCCCGACCGTCCCGGCGACTCCTCGACGCACGCCGCGGGCTCCGGCGACGTACGTGTGGGTCGTGCTGGTCACCATCACGAGCGTGCTGGTCGTCGACGCCTCGGCCTCCCTCGCTGTCCAGCGGCTGCTGGGCATCCTGACCTGGGCAGTGCTGTTGCTCCTGCTGGCACGGGAGTCGAGCGTCGTCCGGGTCCAGACCCTGATCGTCGTGGTATTCGCGACTGCGGTCGAGTACACGTTCTCGCCACTGCTGCAGGTCTACGTCTACCGTTTCGACAACGTCCCGATGTACGTCCCGCCCGGTCACGGCCTGGTCTATCTGGCGGCCTGGTCCGTCGGGAGGCTCGCGTTCGTGAAGGCAAACGAGCGTGTCTGCACCGCGCTGGTGATACTCGCGGGAGGCGCCTGGGCGGCGTACGGCATCACCCTCGCCGATCGCCCAGACACGCTGGGCGCGTTCTGGTACCTCTGCCTCGTGGGGTTCTTGTGGTGGGGTCCGTCGCGGGGGCTCTACATCGGGGCGTTCGTGGTCGTGAGCTATCTCGAGGTCGTGGGTACGGCGCTCGGCACGTGGCAGTGGCAGCCGGTTGACCCGACGGGACTCGTCAGCATCGGCAACCCGCCTTCCGGGGCTGCCGGTGGCTACGGCTGGTTCGATCTCGCGGCACTGCTCGCGGCGCCCACCGTGCTGGCCTGGATCTCCCGCGTCAGGCGTCCGGCCCCTCGGGATCATCCGGCAGCTCCGGCGGCTGGCCCCGCTGCCGGTAGGCGGTGAAGTCGTGCAGGCTGCCGTGTGCTGAGGTGTCTCGCCGGTCCGTCCCAGGCGGCAGCTCGCCGATGAGGGCGAGTGCCTGGTCATGCAGCTTGCCGTTCGTGGTCAACGCGTTGCCGCCTGTCGGTCCGGGGACTCCCGTCAGGTCGGTGAGCCTCCCACCCGCCTCCGTGACGATGACGGCCAGCGCCGCCAGGTCGTGGAGCGCAAGCTCGGGCTCGGCAGCGATGTCGGCAGCTCCCTCAGCCACCAGCATGTGAGACCAGAAGTCGCCGAAGGCGCGACTGCGCCAGCATCGGCGAGTCAGCGACATGAAGTCCTCGAGGCGGCCGCGTGCCTCCCAGCCCGCGAGCGAGGAGTAGGACAACGACGCGTCCTCGATCTTGGAGACGTCGGAGACGCGGCAGGCGTGCGCGGCAGAGAGCGACTTCCCGGTCCAGGCACCCGAGCCCCTCGTCGCCCACCAGCGACGGCCCAGGGCGGGTGCGGACACGACACCGACGACGACCTCGTCCTCGACCATGAGCCCGATGAGAGTGGCCCAGACCGGGACGCCCCGGACGAAGTTCTTGGTCCCGTCGATCGGGTCGACCACCCAGCGCCGCGGCCCCCATCCGGTGGAGCCCTGCTCCTCACCATGCACCGCGTCGCGAGGTCGAGCCCGGCCGAGCGACCGCCGGATCATGTCCTCCACTGTCGTGTCCGCATCACTGACGGGTGTGAGGTCGGGCTTGTGGACCACGTGCAGGTCGAGGGCCTTGAACCGGTCCATCGTCAAGGAGTCGGCGTCATCTGCCAAGATGTGCGCAAGCCGGAGGTCGTCGGTGTGGTCGGTCGAGGACATAGCGGTCAGCGTACGGCGCCGACGCCCGAGACGTTTCCCGACGCGCATCGAGAAGCCACGCACAGCACCTGAAGCGTCGGCTCACCTGACCGCCCTGCACTACCCACAGCCCACCAGCGTTTGCGATGTTCACAAGCCGGATGGACTGTCAACATGGCAGGTCTGCGTTGCAGACAGGGGGTTTACCATGTTTACATCGCAAACCCCCAGAGGACACCGATGTTCGACGAGATCGACGGTCTGCCCCTTCACCCCCTCGTCGTCCACGCCGCCGTGGTGCTGGTCCCACTGGCAACGCTGCTGGGTGTGCTGTTCGCGGTGCCGCGCATGCGTGCCTGGGCGCGGATGCCGCTCCTGCTGGTCACACTCGCGGCGGCCGCGTCGACGTATGTCGCCAAGCTGAGCGGGGAGAACTTCAAAGAGGTGCTCCAACTGGGTGGGCCGGCCGGCGCGCTGATCGAGGAGCACGAGGCCCGGGCCAACCTACTGCTGATCCTCGTTCTCGGCTTCGCCGTGGTCGCAGCCGCCGCGTTCGTCGTGACTCGGACGAGCACTGCCAACTCACCGGCCGTGCTCGCTGTCGCTGCCGTGCTCGTCATGGGCGCGGTGGCCGTCGGCGTGCAGGTGTACCGCGTGGGGGATATCGGGTCGCGCGCCGTCTGGAACCCCACCGGTGACACTGACTTCTCCCGGTAGACGTCACCTGCCCGCCGACGACGTCGTACGGATGAAGGCGGCAGCGTCGCATCTCCCGGACGCCACTTGGGGAGAATGGCCCCGGGGGTCAGTAGGGATGCCTGGCGTAGAGATAGAAGCGGCGCTGGGTGAAGGTGAGGTTGCGGGCGGAGTTGTGCAGGTCCAACAACTGGCGCGCGTACCTGTCGACGCTGAAGTCGTCGGGGACCTCCCAGGGCACGTACGCGAAGTACCGCACCAGCGTGGCGACGTCTGCGAAACGCGCCTGGCCTCGCCACTCCTGGGAAGCCGTCACCTCGAAGCCAGCGGTGAGCGCGTCAGCGCGGAGGTGCTTTAGGGTGACATCCGGGTAGCTCGACCGGCCACCGAAGATCGCTTGAGTCTCCTCGAAGTCACGGCCGTCCACCTGTTGGGTCAGGAAGCGACCTCCAGGCTGCAGCACCCGGAAGACCTCGCTGGCGACATAGGCCTCGTGCCGGTCCAGGACGACGTCGAACAGGTCGTCCTGGAACGGCAAGGAGGGGTCTGACTCGGCGTTGTACGGCACGACCGGTATGCCGCGGGAGGCGAGATTCCGGGTCGCCACGGCGATGTTCGGTACCCACCCCTCGGTGGCAACAGTGTCGCGAGGTAGCGCCCCGACCAGTGTCAGTAGCACCTCGCCGCCGCCGGTTCCCAAGTCCAGCGCTCTGTTCGCGCCGACGAGCGCCTCACGCGCGAGGTCGAGGTACGACCAAGGCGGCTGCTGCTCGATATAGCCATGCAACTCCGAGAGGTCCCAGCCAGTCACGGGGGTCTGATGGACCTGCCTCCATCCGGATAACAGTGTTTCGTCGACTGCGGACACGCCAGCGACTCAAGCACAATCGACGTCCCCCTCGCGAACTCTGCTTCGCATCCGACTCGGACCTGACGCAGGGGCACGATCGGGAACCGCGCGCACCGACGGTCTTGTCGAAGGACGGCGCGTTGGCCGTCACCCGCTGGGCGTAGCGGGTGGTCAGCGCTCGGACGACTCGCGGCTGTCGAGCAGCCGTCGGAACGACTCGACCCGCTCCGGCTCGATCCGGCTGTCCGCGATCGCCTCGTCGAGGGCGCACTCCGGCTCCGAGGTCGCGTGGGTGCAGCCGCGCGGACATTCGACGGTCAGGGCATCCAGGTCCTCGAACGCACCGATGAGATGTCGCGGGTCGACGTGGGCGAGTCCGAACGACCGGATACCCGGTGTGTCGACCACCCAGCCGCCGGACGGAAGCTCCAGCACGTACGCCGACGTCGACGTATGACGACCGCGGCCCGTCACCTCGTTCACGTGTCCCGTGGCCCGTCCCGCCCCGGGAATGAGCGCGTTGACCAGCGTCGACTTCCCGACCCCTGAGTGGCCGACGAAGACGCTGACGCGGTCCCGCAGCCACTCCCGCAACGGGTCGAGGTCTCCTCCGCGAGGTGCGACGACGAACGGCACGCCCAGGGGACGGTAGGTGGACAGCAGCGTCTCGGGGTCTGCCAGGTCGACCTTCGTGAGGCAGAGCAGCGGGTCGAGCCCCTCGTCGTACGCCGCCACCAGCGCCCGGTCGATCAGCCGCGGCCGAGGCTCAGGGTTGGCGACGGCGGTGACGATGACGAGCTGGTCGGCGTTCGCGACGATGATGCGCTCGACGGGGTCGTCGTCGTCGGCGGTCCGGCGCAGGGCTGACACCCGGGGGACGACCTCGACGATGCGGGCCAGGCTGCCCCCCGCTCCGCTGACGTCTCCGACGACGCGCACCCGGTCGCCCACGACGACTGCCTTGCGTCCGAGCGCCCTCGCCGTCATCGCCAGCACCGTCCGGACGCCGTCGCCGTCGGCCAACCGCAGGGTGTAACGCCCACGGTCGATGGTCGTCACGAGCCCCTCCGCGGCGTCGTCATGGGCAGGCCGGTCCTTCGTGCGTGGTCTGGTCCGACGGCGCGGCCGCTGGTAGCGCTGATCATCCTCGATGTCGTAGCTCGGGCTCACGACAGCATCGCCTGCCACGCGCCGACGAAGTCGGGATGTGTCTTGGTGGTTGCCGCGACGTCATCGAGCCGCAACCCCTCGACCCGCAGACCGAGGACGGCAGCCGCGTGCGCCATCCGATGGTCATCGTACGTGTGGAACGTCCCCACCCGCAGCGGTCGGGGGGTGATCACGAGACCGTCCGCGGTCTCCTCGACGCCACCGCCGAGGGCGTCGAGCTCGGTAGCGAGCCCTGCCAACCGGTCGGTCTCATGGCCGCGCAGGTGGGCGATGCCGCGCAGGTACGAAGGAGAGTCCGCCAAGGCCGCGACGGAGGCGATCACCGGGGTGAGCTCGCCGACATCGTGCAGGTCGATGTCGACGCCCGTGATGCCTCCGGCGCCGGCCACGATGAGACCGTGGTCGTCCAACGACACCTCAGCCCCGAACAGCACGAAGATGGACCGCAACGCGTCGCCTGCCTGGGTGGTGGAGCGCGGCCAGCCGGGCACCGTGACGGCGCCGCCGGTGACGAGTCCAGCCGCTAGGAACGCCGCCGCGTTGCTCAGGTCGGGCTCGATCGCGGTGTCGAGCGCGGCGACGGGCCCGGGGTCGACTCGCCAGCGGTTCGGCTCAGCGTCGTCGACCCCGACGCCCCGCTCGCGCAGCAGCGCCACAGTCATGTCGATGTGGGGCTGCGAGGGGACCGGCTTGCCGTCGTGGCGTACGTCGACCCCCTTGTCGTAGCGGGCGCCGGCGAGCAGCAGAGCGGAGACGAACTGCGACGACGACGACGCGTCGACGGTCACGACGCCTCCGTCGACCGCGCCGCGACCCCGCAGCGTGAACGGCAGCGAGGATGTGGCGGTGTCGAGGTCGACTCCGAGCGAGCGCAGCGCGTCGAGGATCGCCCCCATCGGTCGCTCGCGCGCCCGCGGGTCACCGTCGAAGGAGACCGGCCCCGTGGCAAGGGCCGCGACCGGGGGCACGAAGCGCATCACCGTCCCGGCCAGGCCGCAGTCCACGCGGGCTGGACCCGTCAGCGGGGCGGGCGTGACGGTCACCGCGTCGTCGCCGTGGACGACGCCGATACCGAGATCCGACAGGGCGGCCATCATCAGTCGGGTGTCGCGGGCGAACAACGGCCTGGTGATGGTCGACGGCTCGTCGGCGAGGGCGGCCAACAGCAGCGCCCGATTGGTGAGCGACTTCGACCCCGGCACGCGCACGGTCGCACGGACCGGCGTCGCGGCGTACGGCGCCACCCACCCAGGACTCGAACGCGACGTCACGGCTCAGCAGCCTACCGGCGGCGCCTGGCAAGGCTGCCGCGTCGATGATGCTCGACCGTGCCGCCTCAGCCGGGAGTGAGCTGGCTGGCGCGGCGGCGGGTCTCGCCGGCCTGGCGTCGCGCTCGCCAGGCGAGGCTCGGCTTGCCAGCGGTGTCGACGCTGGCCAGGAGCAGCCCACCCATCATCGAGACGTTCTTGAAGAAGTGGATCTGCTGGTTCGCCTTCTGCTGCGGGTCGTTCTCCTCCCAGAACCGGTGTCCACCGAACGTGGTCGGGGCAAGCGTTGCAGCCAGGGCGAGCGCCGAGAGCCGTGGAGCCCGGCCCGTCGCCAGGCAGAAGCCACCGACGACGTGCACGACGCCGTTGAGCTGGACCATCTGCTTGGAGTCGAGCTGGAACGGCAGCCGCTCGGTGGCCTTGTCGACGGTCGGAGCGAGCTTCTCCGTCACAGGTTTGGCTTGTCGGGAGAGGTAGTCGGAGTTCTTCAGCGAGTTCACCCCACCGGTGATGAACATCGAGGAGAGCATCGGGCGGGCGATCAGTCTCACAAGTCCCATGCCCCATTCTTACCTCATGGCGCGAGCCGGTGCAGGTCTCGGGGGAAGAGGGTGGCCTGCCGGATGTTCTCTGCCTCGACCAGACGTCCCACCCAGCGCTCCAACCCGATGGCGAAACCACCGTGCGGCGGGATGCCGTACCTGAACGCGTCGATGTATGCCGAGTAGGGCTCGAGGGCGAGCCCGCGTTGCTGCAGGGCCGCCACGTAGTCGTCGTACCGGTGCAGCCGCTGGGCGCCACTGACCAGCTCGACTCCCCGGAAGATCAGGTCGAACGACCGTGACCAGCGAGGCTCTGCCGGGTCGGGATGGGTGTAGAACGCGCGGTGCGCGGTCGGGTATCCCTCGACGACGACGAAGTCGCTGTCATGGCGCTCCTTGGCCCATGCCCCCAGTGCTCGTTCGTGCGCGGGTGACAGGTCGGGCTCGTCCGCGGGAGCACCCGCGATCTCGAGTGCCTCGCGGAAGTGCACGACGGGAAAGGCGGCGGGCACCACCGGGACGTCGACGCCGAGCAGCTCGACAGCAGCCGAGGCGCGGGCGTGGATGTCGGCGACCATGCCCGCCACGACGCCGCGAAGCACTCGGATCACCTCGAGGTGGTCGGCGATGAAGCCGAGCTCCACGTCGAGGGAGACGTACTCCGCGAGATGGCGCACGGTGTCGTGCGGCTCGGCTCGGAAGACGGGGCCGACCTCGTAGACCCGCTCGAACACCCCGACCAGGACCTGCTTGTAGAACTGCGGCGACTGCGCCAGGTATGCAGGTCGTCCGAAGTAGTCGACGGTGAAGACGCTGGCGCCGGACTCGGTGGCGGACTCGACGAGCTTGGGACTGTGCACCTCGGTGAAGCCGTCACCGTCGAGAGTTCCGCGGAAACCGTGAAGGGACGCGGCCGCCAGCCGCCAACAGGCCTGCCGCCGCGGATGACGCAAGGTGGTCTGGGCGTTGTCCAGCACCGTCGGCAGACCTGCGCTGATGGTCGGCCGCCAGAGCTCGATCGCCGGAGTGGCCGACGGCTCACCAAGGGAGGTGATCGAGGGTTCGACCACCTCCACGCCACCGGGGGCCTGCGAGTTGAGGCTGGTGACGCCGACGACGTCCACGGGAGTCTCCTCAGGCAGGTCCTCGACCTGCGCGATCGTCGTCTCGTCCTTAATGACGACCTGCGCGGTGCCGGTGCGGTCTCGTACGACGAGGAAGGTGAGTCCCGACAGCCGCCGTCGGCGGTGCACCCAGCCGTTGAGTCTGATCGGCTCTCCCGGCCTGTCGGCATACGCCTGCACATCGGACGCGAGCGTCCGCGCCGGCAGGGACGGCTTGGCGGCCGGGGATGTCGTGGATGCGGTAGGTGATGTCATGTCTCGTCTCCGGGAGTGCGGAGCCCTGGAGGTGTGGGCGACGGGCAAGCTCGCGGTGCCACCACACCTTCGCCGGCGACGTGCCGACCTCGAGACGTCCAGCTCGGAGGTGTCTTCGTCACAGGTCCGCAGTCCGCCTTCTCAGCTGCCGGCGGCTCTCTGTGCCTGCGGTGTCCTGCGACTACTTGTCCTCGTCGTCGCTGTTGCCGCCCATCGTAGCGTCCCGGGCGTCACCGATCGCCGGCTGTGACAGGCTGGTCCCATGTGTGGGCGCTACGCCTCGAGCCGCAGGCCGGAGGATCTCGTCGAGGAGTTCGAGGTCGACCGGGTGGACGTGGGTGCGCCGCTCGAGCCCGACTACAACGTGGCCCCGACCAAGGACGTGTATGCCGTCTTCGCCCGCGTCTCCAAGCGCGAGCCGGGCGACGGGCCGGTCCGCCGACTCGCAGCCGTGCGCTGGGGCCTGGTGCCCTCGTGGGCAAGGGACACGGGTATCGGTTCGCGCCTGATCAACGCCCGCGTCGAGACCCTGGCCGAGAAGCCGGCGTTCAAGGCGGCCTTCGCCAGACGCCGGTGCCTGCTTCCGGCGGACGGGTACTACGAGTGGTACCCGACTCAGCAGAGGACGGCCAAGGGCAGGCCGATCAAGCAGCCCTTCTTCATCCGCCCCCGTGACGGGGGTGTGTTGGCGATGGCGGGCCTCTACGAGATCTGGCGCAACCCCGACGTTGCAGACGCGGATGGAGACGGCGCGTTCCTGTGGACGGCCACGGTGATCACCACCGCAGCCGAGGACGACCTGGGGCGCATCCACGACCGGATGCCGATGCTCGTCGAGCCTGGGCGCTACGCGAGCTGGCTCGACCCGATGGTCAACGACACCGACGACCTGTCCACGCTCCTCGTGCCCGCTGCACCCGGTCGGCTGGAGGCGTACCCGGTGTCGAGAGAGGTCAACTCCGTGACGAACAACGGGTCTGAGCTCACTGCGCCGGTGGATGTCGATGCACAGGTGGGGGCCGAGGGGTTGTTCGAGGCGTGACGACCTCGGTCCGCACGATCTCGACGCCGTACGGCGACGCCCGACTGCACACAGACCGCTCGCGTCATCCCGTGGCGAGCCTGGTGCTGGGTCACGGTGCCGGTCGCGGAGTGGAATCGGCGGACCTGGTGGCGCTCGCCCGCGTGCTGCCCGGCCTGGGCATCTCGGTCTACCGCATCGAACAGCCGTGGCACGTGGCGGGCAAGAAGGTCGCGTCGCGGCCGGAGGTGCTCGACGTCGGCACGATCGCCTGTGTCAACGGCATCCGAGCCCGGACACCGATGGTCCTCGGCGGACGAAGCGCCGGGGCCCGAGTGGCCTGTCGCCTCGCCAAGCAGCTCGGCGCCGTCGGTTGTCTGGCGCTGTCCTTCCCGCTGCAACCGCCACGTCGGTCGGGGAGACCCGCCACGAGCAGGTTGCCCGAGCTGGTGGGGGCTGGCGTCCCGGTGTTCGTCGTCCAGGGCGAGCGAGACGCCTTCGGAGGGCCTGACGCGTTCCCCGAGAGCGTCGAGCTGACGGTGGTACCCGGGGCCGACCACAGCCTCAGGGTCCCCCGGCGCGCGGCCCTGACGCAGGACGAGACCCATGCTCTTGTCGTCGAAGCGGTCGTCGAGTGGGTGACGGCACGGGTCGGGTAGTGGCCCAACCACCCTGGCCCGCCTCGCCTTTCCCTGGCGCCGTTAGCAGCGCAGTCAGGGCCGCTGACGGACGGGGCGTGCGGGAATGATCGCCCGTCAACCGGTGTTCGACTCGGCGTACCACTAGCGGAGAAGTTCTGCGACGAGGAGGTCACGTGGTCGCCGCCACACCATGCCAGCTGGCAGCGGACGACAGCGTCGATGGCCTCGCTGAGATCGAACGTCGCGAGTGGCCGCTACCCTTGCCAGTGATGACAGACCAGCCTGAGACCCGGCCTGAGACAGAGACCGTCGAGGAGCGCACCGCCCGCTTCGAGCGCGACGCGCTCGTCTACCTCGATCAGCTGTACTCCGCGGCGATGCGGATGACCCGTAACCCACAAGACGCCGAGGATCTCGTCCAAGAGACCTACGCCAAGGCTTTCGCGGCCTTCCACCAGTTCAAGGAAGGCACCAACCTCAAAGCCTGGCTCTACCGCATCCTGACGAA
>Ga0136612_10000983_pt1 | contig 11611 bp, 10 predicted proteins | sample AntDryUQ224A2306_2_FD_106644 | JGI IMG/M metagenome (GOLD analysis project Ga0136612, IMG submission 106644) | Polar desert sand microbial communities from Dry Valleys, Antarctica - metaG UQ224A (23.06) | ecosystem: Environmental > Terrestrial > Soil > Desert | place: Antarctica: Dry Valley...
ATTGCAGCGGGAAGTGGATGTGCTCGCAGACAGCCCGAGTCTCGGCCATCGCCTCGATCACGTCGGGCGTGAAGTCATGCGGATGCGGACTCGTGAATCGCACTCGCGCGATGCCGTCAACGGCTCCGACCCGGCGCAACAGCTCGGCGAACAATGGCTTTCGACTCGATCCGGGAACGGTCACATCGCGACCGTAGGTGTTCACGTTCTGACCGAGCAGGGTGACCTCGACGACGCCATGCGCGGCGAGCCCTTGCACCTCGGCCAAGATGTCTCCGACCGAGCGCGAGCGTTGCGGTCCACGCACGAGCGGCACGATGCAGAAGGTGCACGCGTTGTCGCACCCCGGAGCGATCGAGACCCATGCCCGGAACGCGTCGTGGCGCGCGGCCGGGAGGGCGCTCGGGAAGGTCTCGGTGTATTCCTGCACGTCCATCTGCGGGCCCTCGGTCTCCGAACGTCTGAGCAGGTCGAGCAGGTGCGGAAGCGCGTGGGTGCCGACGACCACGTCGACCCAGGGTGCACGGCGCTGGATCTCTGCCTGATCCTTCTGCGCGAGGCATCCGGCCACGACGACCTTCAGGCTGGGGTTCGCCATCTTCGCCGGCTTCAGGTGCCCGAGGTTGCCGTACAGCTTGTTGTCGGCGTTCTCGCGGATCGCGCACGTGTTGAGCACGACCACTCGAGCCTCACTGACCTCGTCGGCAGGTGTCATGCCGTCGGCCATGAGCATGCCGGCGATGCGCTCTGAGTCGTGCTCGTTCATCTGACACCCGAAGGTGCGGATCAGGTACGTGCGTTCCACGACGCACAGGCTACCCGAGCTTGCGCCCGTTACTTCGCGTATTCGACCGCCCGCGTCTCGCGCACGACCGTGATGCGGATCTGTCCCGGGTACTGGAGCTCTTCCTCGACCTGCTTGGCGATGTCGCGCGCGATCACCTGCGCCTGCATGTCGTCGACATCGACCGGCTCGACCATGACGCGCACCTCACGGCCAGCCTGCATGGCGAACGTCTTCACGACCCCCGGGTGCGCGGTACAGATCTCCTCGAGTCGCTCGAGGCGCTTCACGTAGGTTTCGAGCGACTCGCGGCGGGCGCCGGGACGTCCACCGCTGATGCCGTCGGCGATCTGGGCGAGCACGGCGTCGATCGTGTGCTGCTCCACCTCGCCGTGGTGCGACTCGATGCAGTGCACGACCTCGGGCGCCTCTCCCATGCGCCGGGCGATCTCGGCCCCGATGATCGCGTGCGAACCCTCGACCTCGTGAGTGACGGCCTTGCCGACATCGTGAAGGAACGCCCCACGCTTCACGATGGTCGGATCGAGCCCGATCTCGGACGCGAGAGCGCTGGCGATGTGTGCCGACTCGACCAGGTGACGCAGCACGTTCTGGCCGTACGAGGTTCGGTATTGCAGGCGTCCGAGCAGCTTCACCATCTCGGGATGGATGTCGGTGATGCCGACCTCCGCGACCGCGTCCTCACCGGCCCGCCGCACGCGCTCTTCGAGCTCGCGTTGGGACCGTTCGTGGATCTCCTCGATGCGGGCGGGATGGATCCGGCCGTCCTCGACGAGCTTCGCGAGCGTCATGCGGGCCGCCTCGCGCCGCACCGGGTCGAAGCACGACAGCACGACCGCCTCGGGGGTGTCGTCGATGATCAGGTTCACCCCCGTTACCGACTCGAAGGCGCGGATGTTGCGGCCTTCACGACCGATGATGCGGCCCTTCATGTCTTCGGCCGGAAGCGCGAACACGCTCACGGTCGATTCCGCGGTCTGCTCCGATGCCACCCGCTGGATCGCGATGGTCACGATCTTGCGAGCACGTTCCTCGCCTTCCTCGCGCGCCTGCTGTTCGAGCTCGCGGACCTGGCTCATGGCAGCGCGCTTGGCGTCATCGAGGATCTGGGCCATCAGGTGGTCACGCGCCTCGCTCGAGGTCATGCTCGCGATCTTCTCGAGCTGCGCTCGGTGCAGGTCGGTGGCCTTCTCGAGCCGAGTCCGGACGTAGGTGAGCTTCTCCTCGCGCTCCTGAAGCTCAGCCGAGCGACCGTCGGCGCGCTCGATCTTCGCCTTGAGATCTGCCTCGGCGCCCTTCATGCGGCTCTCCTGGCGGCCGATCTCGTCGCGCCGGCTCCGGAGGTCGCCGTCGGCCTCGCGGCGCAGCAGGGCGATCTCCTCCTTGGCCTCGCCCACCGCGCGCGTCGAGGCGGCCGCGGCCTCGAGTTCTGCATCGAGCAGCAGCTTCTGGGCGCGCGCCTCGATGCTCTGCGCGTTGCCGGCAGCGATCGACTTGCGGTACAGGAATCCGGCGCCGAATCCGAGCAACAGCCCGGCGATACCCGCCAACATAGGGACCATGTCTCTCCTCCACAAACCTCGTCAGACGACGTTTGCGAGAAGGACCCTCCGGGCCTGCGTTCGTTCGGTGGGCCGCCGAGTGGGGTGTGTATCAGCTCGAACCGAGGCGTTCTCGGCCGGATCGAATCATGGATCGGTGTTCGGGGTCAGGGACACGGATCGGCTCACAAGATGGATGCGTTGAACGTGGATTCGGAAAAGTTCCTCTCGTGGTGACGATGCTACGGCCGGTTCGAGCGCCAGACAAGGTGCGAACGGCCTAGTTCTGCTCGTCGACCTCGAGGGCACTGCGAGCTGCCGCGCGCGCGATCTCGGGCGAATAGCCTCGGCGCACGAGCAAAGATGTGAGGCGCCCGAACGCCTTCGTGGGTTCGACCCCTGATAGACGTGCAACTCGGGACCGCGCCAGCGCGACGGCGCGATCCTGCTCGTCGTCGAGAGCGTCGCCGGCCACCTCGGCCGCGAGACCGGGAGCGATGCCCTTGGCGAGCAGGGCGCTCGTCACTGCTCGGCGACCCGCGCGCCGCGATCCGTACTGATGCTCAGCCACCTGGCGCGCGAAGGCCACGTCGTCGATGAGGCCGACCCTCTCGAGGCCGACGAGGACGTCGGCGACCTCGTCGGCCTCGAACCCGGCGGCCGACAGACGCCGCTCGAGCTCCCGGCGGGCGCGCGGACGCACCGCCAGGAGCCCGAGCGCCCGCTCGTGGCAGCTCTTCGGATTCTTCGGTCGACGGGGCACTTGCTCGATGCCCGTGGTGATCGACAAGCCCATGCCTACCTGTCGGCGCCGGCTTTGACCTTGGTCTTGCCGCCCCCTGCCTCGGTGGCCGGCTCGTTCGCCGGCGGCTCGTCGAGCACCACGTCGGGCACGATCTCGATCGGGGTCTCATCGCCCTCTTTGCCGAACGTCGTGATGCCTACGGCCTCGCGGATCTTCCGCTCGATCTCGTCGCGGATGTCGATGTGCTCAGCGAGGAACGCCCGAGCGTTCTCACGGCCCTGCCCGAGCTGCTCACCCTCGTACGTGAACCAGGCGCCCGCCTTCTTGATGATCTCGAGATCGACACCCACGTCGATGAGCGAGCCTTCCTTCGAGATGCCCTTGCCGTACATGATGTCGAACTCGCACTGGCGGAAGGGCGGGGCGACCTTGTTCTTCACGACCTTCACCCGCGTGCGAGAGCCGACGACCTCGGTGCCGTCCTTGAGGTTCTCGATCTTGCGGACGTCGAGGCGGACCGAGGAGTAGAACTTGAGCGCGCGGCCCCCGGGCGTCGTCTCGGGCGAGCCGAACATCACGCCGATCTTCTCGCGGAGCTGGTTGATGAAGATCGCCGTGGTGTCGAACTTCGAGAGCGTGCCCGAAAGCTTGCGCATAGCCTGGCTCATGAGCCGGGCCTGCAGCCCCACGTGGGTGTCGCCCATCTCCCCCTCGATCTCGGCGCGAGGGACCAGGGCCGCGACCGAGTCGATGACCACGAGGTCGAGCGCCCCCGAGCGCACGAGCATGTCGGCGATCTCGAGCGCCTGCTCGCCGGAGTCGGGCTGGGAGACGAGCAGCTCGTCGATGTTCACTCCGAGCTCGCGCGCGTAGGTGGGGTCGAGCGCGTGCTCGGCGTCGATGAACGCGGCGATGCCGCCGTTGGCCTGCGCCTCGGCGATGATGTGCAGGCACACGGTGGTCTTGCCCGAGCCCTCGGGGCCGAAGACTTCCATGACGCGGCCTCGGGGCACGCCGCCGATGCCGAGCGCCAGGTCGAGCGCCAGCGACCCCGTCGGGATCACCGACACGCCCATGCCCGCCGGGTGCTCGCCGAGCTTCATCACCGCGCCCTTGCCGAACTGCTTCTCGATCTGCTGGAGCGTGACGTCGAGCATCTTGTCGCGGTCCACCGTGTCCTCCTTCTTCTCTCGAGCCTCGAGGCCCTTGGGCCCGCCGGCGAGGAGGCGCCGTGAGGGCTCATCTGTTGGAACACGCACACTAGCGAGACGGTCTGACATAACTACACCCCTGTCGCGAATGATCCACCATGTCGTGGGAGCGCCTTGCTTCTCTCGGGCCTCGAGGCCCTTGGGCCCGCCGGCGAGGAGGCGCCGTGGAGGCTCATCTGTTGGAACCACGCACACTAGCGAGACGGTCTGACATAACTACACTCCTGTCATTCTAACGATCCACCATATCGTGGGAGCGCCTTGGTCGCAGCATGGACGCTAGTCGAACAGATGTTCGGGTGCAAGCAGCAGAACCCGCACTTCCGCTACGGCGACGAGGTCCCTGCGCCGCCTTGCAGCAGAAAGACCTCGAGGGGCTCGTAGAAAGGAGACGGGCGTTCGATGTGGGTCCGCATCAGGACGAACGAACCCACGGTGAACCGCTCACTCTCGAGCTGGCTCCGCGCGTACCCTTCGGGCGCCTCGATCGGCTGATCGCTGCGTGCGATGGTGAGGTGTCCCGCGAACGGCCGGGTCTCGAGCGGGAGCTCGGGCGCCAGCACACGCTGAACGGCGGTGGCGAGCCCCTCGAGGCGTCCCTCGGCGCCGTCGAGACCCGCCCAGAGCACGCGAGCGCGGCGCGCCGATGGGAAGGCACCGAGCCCGTGAACGCGCGTGTCGAACGGGGCGGTGGTGACCGCGACCTCCCCGAGCCGTTCACGCACCCACGGCACGAGCCGCGGATACACCGGGCCGAGGAACTGCAGCGTCACGTGCCAGTTCGCCTGTGGGATCCATCGTGCCTTGGGGAACGCCGCCCGCCACGGTTCGACCGCGGCCTCGACGGGCTTGGCCACCTGGCCGGGGATCGCCACCGCGACGAACAGGCGCTGCGGGCGTTCCTCTGACCTCGACGTCCGGTGCCTCGCCATGGCTCAACGGTCCCGGGACATCGACCTCAGATGATGCGGTCGTTGTCGGGAAGCCGCCCGCCCTCCAGATAGCGGCGCACCATGTCGAGCGCGGACTGTTCCGCCCATCGGCGAACCCGCGCCCGGTCTCCCGATGCGACGTAGCCTCGTGCGTGCGACACGTCGTCGGCCTCGAGGCCGATCCAGACGGTGCCTGGCTCGGCGCCGTCGTGGGGATCGGGACCTGCCGCGCCCGTGAGCGAGACCGCCACGTCGGCCTGGTAGAGCCGCCTCGCTCCGGCCGCCATCTCAATCGCGCACTCACGGCTCACGACGCCCGGGCCATCGATGGTCTCGCGGGACACCCCGAGCACCCGTTCCTTGGACTCGGTCGTGTACACGACCGCGGAACCGATGAACACCCTCGACGATCCAACCGGGGCGGACATGCGGGATCCCACGCTTCCACCGGTGAGCGACTCGGCGCAGGCCAGCCGGCGGCCCGACGCCAGGAGCAGTCGTGCGACCGCCTGCTCGAGTGATTCGTCGTCGAGTGAGAAGACCACATCGCCCAGACGGAGCTGCACCTCGGTGACGATCGGCGCGATCATCGACTCTGCCTCGTCGACGGTGCCGGCCTTCGCGGTCACACGCACCTTGACCTCGCCGGCCGAGGCCAGGTAGGCGAGGCTGGGGTTCGACGACGCCTCGAAGAGATCGGCGAGGATCTCCGCGACCCGCGATTCCCCGACGCCGACGCACCGGATGGTGCGCGAACGAACGACCGCGGCGCCGATGCACACGGCCAGCTCCGGCAACACCGTGCTCCGCATCATGGCGACCATCTCGCTCGGCACCCCCGGCATCGCGTAGAGGCGCACGCCGCCCGGCAGATCGGCCGCGAGGCCGGGCGCCGACCCACGGTCGTTGTCGATAGTGCGCGCCCCTTGGGGCACGTCGGCCTGCCGAAGGTTGTTCTCGGGCATCGCGCCGTCGGCGAACCCGGCGAACCGCGCCCGGAGCCAGCGCTCCAGGGCAGGATCGCGCTCGAGCGGCACGCGCAGAGCGAGCGCGATCGAGTCGCGGGTGATGTCGTCCTCAGTCGGACCGAGGCCACCGGTGATCAACACCACATCGGCTCGCGAGGCAGCGATCTCGATGACCGCGACGATGCGATCGAGGTTGTCCCCCACCACCTGATGGAAGAGCACGTCGGCCCCGATCTCTGCGAGGCGTTCTCCGATCCACTGCGCGTTGGTGTTCGCGATCTGACCGAGCAGCAGCTCGGTGCCGACCCCGACGACCTCGACCCGCACCGATCGGCTCATGGAGCCGGCAACCTGGGCGAAGCGCTCGGGATCACGCCGGAGGGGAACGTCTCGGTCCACGTTTCGCCTCGCCTGCCGGGCGCTCCGAGGTCGACCCCAGCGACCGAGATCTGCACGGCGCCGCCGTCGTCGACCGAGAGCACCAGCTCTTCCTCGGCTTCGAACAAAAGCGTCTCTCCTTCTTCCATGGCGTGGGTCTGGGGGGCGCCGTCGATCGTGACCGTCACGCCGGCCGGGCGCCGGGCCACGAGCACGGCAGCGACGACCGAGCCGGCGTTCGCCGTCGGCGCGATGGTCGGGATCACCGCCGGGGCCGGCGCGCCGCTTTCGCGTGACACCGGTCCGAACAGCAGCAGAAGGAGCACGAGCGTCGCGGCGCCGACCCACAGGAAACGCTGGTTGTCGCGGATGCGGGTGGCGGCGATGGCTCGCTCGATCCGGCCGAGCCCCTGCGGAGGGGGGGGCGCCGTCGGAGTCTCGGCATGGCGCGAGTACGCGGTGAGCACCTTGTCGGGACTCACCCCCAGATACTGGGCGTACGTGCGGAGCGCGCCACGCACGAAGGCATCGCTCGGAAGCGCCTCGAAAGCCTCGCTCTCGAGCGCGGCAAGCTGGCCGACCCGGAGCCTCGTGTCACGCGAAGCCTCATCGAGCGAGAGGCCGCGGATGCGCCGCGCTTTCTCGAGCGCCGGGCCGACCCCGATGGGTGGTTGCAGCGATGTGCCGGCCATGGGACCCAGCGATGATAGCGCCGGTACACTCGCAGCCCATGGCCGACAGCGCACTCCTGGTGATCGTGGAGATCCCGAAGGGGTCCCGGAACAAGTACGAGATGGATCACGAGACGGGCGTATCATGCTCGACCGGATGTTGTTCACCTCGATGCAGTATCCGGCCGACTATGGGTTCATCGACGGCACGCTCGGCGGTGACGGGGACCCGCTCGATGCCCTGGTGTTCGTGGGTGAGCCGACCTTCCCCGGCTGCCGCATCATCGTGCGCCCCATCGGGCTGTTCCGTATGACCGACGAGAAGGGTGCGGACGAGAAGATCCTCTGTGTGCCGCTCCGTGACCCGATCTGGTCGCATGTTGGCGACCTGGCGGGGTTGCCGATGACGTTGCTGAACGAGATCGAGCACTTCTTCCAGGTGTACAAGGACCTCGAAGGGCACAAGGTCTCGACCGAGGGCTTCGAGGACCGGGCGTCGGCCGAACGCGTCATCGCTGCCTCGAAGGCGCGAGCGCTCGAGGCATGACGCGGCGGGTCCTGCTGCGGCCCCCGATCGAGAGCGATCGCGCGGAGCTCATCGAGCGGCTGGTGGCATCGGCCGGCCTGCACGACCCCTGGCTCGAGCCGGCGGAGCCGGATCCGTGGTTCGAGCGCTTGCTGGCCCGGTCGCGAGCGGGAGCCGACCGCTCCTTCCTCGTCTGCGACGCCGATGATGGATCGGTCGCCGGTGTGATGAACCTCTCGCAGATCGTGATGGGACCGTTCAGGAGCGCCTTCCTCGGCTACTACGCGTTCGAGCCCTTCGCTGGTTGCGGCTACATGCGAGCGGCGATGCCGCGCCTGTTGCGATGCGCGTTCGACGACCTCGGCCTGCACCGAGTGCAGGCCAACGTGCAACCTGCCAACGAAGCCTCGATCGCGCTCGTGCGCGGAGCGGGGTTCCGCCGCGAGGGTTTCTCCCCGAGATATCTGTTCATCAGAGGCGCCTGGCGGGACCACGAGCAGTGGGTCAGGCTCAGCGACGATCCGCCTGCCGTACGAGACCCGGCCTAGGTCTGCGGCCGGCCGACCACCGACCTTCGGCGGCCCCCGGAACGGAAATCACCGACTTTCGCCGGGCGCGGAGCCCCCGATCGGGGGACTACTGTGCGCTCACGAAGGGGAGGACAACCGATGCCGGAGCCGATGATGGAGCCAACGATGGAGCCAGTGAAAGAACCCGTGAGCGAGTCCGTGAGCGAACCTGTGGCCGAGCCCGCCAGGGAGCCTGAGATGAACGACGAGCAGATCTTGACGCCGTCGGCGCTGTCGTCGATCCGCGAGACCGTGACCGCGCCCGGCATGCTGTCAGAGGGACCGGTGAAGTTCCTGCTGGTCTCGGGACGGCTCGACAACGGCCGCTGGGGCCTGGTCGGCGCCTACTGGGTGTCGATCGACGGCGCCCGAGGAGGCTTCATCGTTTCGCCTCCCGCGATCAACAGCGGCAGCGAGCTTGTGCGCAGCTACCGAAGCGGCGTCGAACGTGGCTGGAACGACGAGCGCATCTACGCCTACTGGCAAGCCCAGGTGGGCATCGCGGGGCCGTTCATGATCGACCCCCAGCAGCATGCCGACACGCTCTTCCAAGTGGCGCGGCGCGTCGGCGCCCTGTAGCCGCGGTCAGGCGGTGCGGCGTTCTTCCCACTCTTCCCACGTGATGAGCACGTCGCGGGCCTTGGAGCCCTGGCTGGGACCGACCACGCCTTGCTCCTCGAGCAGGTCCATGAGGCGGCCGGCGCGCGCGAACCCGACCTTGAGCTTGCGCTGCAACATGCTCGTGGAACCGAGCTGAGAGCGGATGATCAGCTCCGCTGCCTGGGCCGTGAGATCTTCGTCGGAATCACCGGCGGCCCCGGGGCCGGCCGAGAGCTCGGCAGCGGTCGGCGGGATGCCGAGTCCCTCGATGTGCTGCTCGTAGACCACCTCGCGCTGGGCACGGATGAACTCCGAGATGCCGTTGATCTCGGCCTCGGTGACCCAAGCACCCTGGAGCCTCACCGGTTTCGAGGCGTTGGCGGGCGCGAAGAGCATGTCGCCGTGGCCCACCAGCTTCTCAGCCCCGTTCTGGTCGAGCACCACGCGCGAATCGGCCTGGCTCGAGGTCATGAGGGCGATCCTCGACGGGATGTTGGCCTTGATAAGTCCTGTCACGACGTCGACGCTCGGACGCTGGGTCGCCACCACCAGATGGATGCCCACGGCGCGCGCCATCTGGGCGATGCGGCAGATCGCGTCTTCCACGGCGCGTGGCGCGATCATCATCAGGTCGGCGAGCTCGTCGATCACGACCACGATGAAGCTCATGTGCTGGAATTCGTGCTCGCGCCCGACCGGAAGCCGCAAGGTTCCTTCACGCAGGCCTTCCTCGTAGCCGTCGATGTCGCGGACGCCGACCGTGGCCAGCATCTCGTAGCGCATCTCCATCTCGCGCACGATCCACTCGAGCGCCTCGGTCGCGCGTTTGGGATGCACGATCACCGGGCTCAGCAGGTGCGGCACCTCGGCGAAGTGACTGAGCTCGACACGCTTGGGGTCGACGAGCACGAGGCGCACGTCGTCGGGGCTCGTGCGCATCAGGATCGACGTGATGAAGCTGTTCACCAGACTCGACTTGCCGGCTCCGGTCGCGCCGGCGATGAGCACGTGAGGCATCGTGGCGAGGTTCACCATCTGCGCTTCGCCGTGGATGTTCTTGCCGAGGGCGACCGTGAGCGGATGCGTGGCCTGCTTCGCGGCCTTCGATCGCAGGATGTCGCCGAGCATGACGAAGTCGCGATGGCGGTTCGGCACCTCGATGCCGATCGCCGACTTTCCGGGGATCGGCGCGATGATGCGCACGTCGGGCGTCGCGAGCGCGTACGCGATGTCGCTCGAGAGGTTCAGCACCTTGTTGACCTTGGTGCCCGACGCGACCGCTACCTCGTACATCGTCACGGTCGGGCCGCGATGGGCGGCGGTCACCTTCGCGTCGACGCCGAACGTCGAGAGCGTGTGCCCGAGCGCGTCCATGATGTCCTTCTCGTGCGTGCCATCGTTCGTCGACGGCGGCGCCGTTCGCAGCAGGTCGAGCGAGGGAAGCTGGTAAGGCCCGTCGGCGGTCGAGATCGTGCGGCCGCGAGGCTTCGTGGATGCCGAGGCGGACTCGTCGGATGCGTCGGTCGTTCCCGGCGGGAGATCGAGGGCGGGAGCCTCGGACTCCGGCACCACGACGACGGGCTCGGTCAGTCCGAGGCGTTCTGAAAGCTTCGACTTCGCTCCCATGTCGGCCCTCGCGACGGCGCGCTCTTCCTTCAGACGCTGCTTCTCGAGCTGGGCTTCAGCTTTGGCTTGCTTGCCGGTGCGCGCGGCCTCGCGTCGCTCGGCGATCGAAGCTCCGGCCGCCGAGAGCTTGCGACCGAGCTCGGCGAACGACGTACCGGTCATGATCAACGTGCCGATCACCGCCAGGCCGAGGTCGACCATCGCCGCGCCGGTCGCAGAGACGACCTCCGACAGCGGGTATGCGCCGAGCGTGCCGACGAACCCTCCCGCGTCGGCGAACCCGCCGATGACCCCGGAGGCGCCGGGGATCGCCGCATCGCGCATGGGCGCGAACACGCTCGGATTGCCGCGCGCGAGGGAGAGCAAGCCGAGCGCCCCCAGCGCCATGATCACGAAGCCGATGAACATGCGCATGCGCTCCTCGGGGGAACGGTCGCGCACCAGAGCGATGCCCCACCCGAGGCCGATCAGCGGGAACAGCACCGCCGCCACACCGAGGGTGCCGTACAGGAGCCCGGAGAACGCGTCGCCCACCGGCCCGGCCGCGTCGAACCACACAGAGAGCACCGCGAGCCCGGCAAGGACGATGAGCCCGATGCCCAGCGCGTCTCTCGCGAACGGCGAGAGGATCTGGACGGTGGGCGCCCGCTGTGGCTTCCGCTTGGCGGCTGACCGCCTCGCGGGCGAACGCTTCGCTGCTGGCCGCTTCTTGCTCGCCGGACGGCTCGATGCACGCGACGACGAACGCCGCGACGGGGAAGTCTTCGTCGCCATAAGGCTTTCTAGTTTGACGGGTTCTCAGGCCGCTTCAAGCAACCGCTCACACCTCCATGACGACGGGGAGGATCACGGGTTTGCGCTGTGTCACCTCGTTGAAGTAGCGACCGAGCGTGCGGCGGATGTCCTGCTGCAACGCCGACGGGTCGGTGACATGGGCGTTCGCGCTCGAGCCGATCGCCGCCACCACCCGCTCCCGGGCCTCGTCCAGGATGTCTTGCGAGGCTTCCTCGTAGACGAACCCTCGGTTCACGATGTCGGG
>Ga0136612_10000984_pt1 | contig 11607 bp, 15 predicted proteins | sample AntDryUQ224A2306_2_FD_106644 | JGI IMG/M metagenome (GOLD analysis project Ga0136612, IMG submission 106644) | Polar desert sand microbial communities from Dry Valleys, Antarctica - metaG UQ224A (23.06) | ecosystem: Environmental > Terrestrial > Soil > Desert | place: Antarctica: Dry Valley...
CTTTTGCCGACTGACCTGAGTTGGAGGACGGCCTAGGGGAAAGGTGGGTGCTGGCGAGGGTTCGCAGACTCCGGGCCCGGCAGCACGCCTTGCGCGGTGGTTCCGCAGCGGGGACAGACCGCATCACTCGGTTCCGTGAATCTCACCAGTCCGCAATTCGGGCACGCTTCCCCGGTCACCGCACCGTTGAGGCCCTCGCCGCCGTAGCCATACGCGCGGCGGCCCGTAGCGCTCGCCGCCGCGTCGCGAACGGCCGACTTGGCCTGCTCGCTCCACGGGTTGTTGACGAAGTGGCCTCGGGCCGCCTCCGCGATGCCCAACGGCTCCGGCGGCTGGTTGCCGATTGCAAGCGCGACCGCCCGCGCGGTCAATGTGCCGCCGTCATCGAGCTCAACCCGCCAGCCCTCGGCGGTTGGGGTCGCGGCCACCGCTTTGCTCGACACCAGCTCGACATGCCCATTGGCCACCGCTTGATCGAGAATGTCGCGCAGATATCGGCCGAAGAATCTCCGCTCGGCGAACCCTCTCGGGTCGCCAAACGCGCGCGCGAAATGGTCCGGCTCGTCGGGCCACGCGCTCATTGCCTCCGCCCGCACATTGAGGACGTGCGCCGGCTCATCGGTTGAAAATGCGGTGCCGAACCCCGCGCGCGCGCCGCCTTCGATCAGGACCGACGCAATTGCCCGCCGCGCGAGTTGCGCCGCGAGCATCGTCCCCGAGAATCCACCACCGACAATCGCGACCGGCGCCGTCGGCTGGTCAGGCCGCATACCCGCGCTTTCGGTCAGATTTCATAGTCCGGCCAGGCGTTGGGGTTCGCGGCTGCCGATTTCCGACGGGCGATGTCCTCATAGATATCCGTGACCGTGCGGCCGGCGGTTTGCGTGAACCACGCCGGCACGACCGCATGGATCATGCAGGCGGCGCCGGCGCCGATCAGCCGTGCTCCAATCGCCGCCGCGCCACTGCCGTGCGAAGCCCACGTCATTCCCAATGATCGTGGGTGATCGGAGAACAGTCGCCCAACCAGGGTTGAACTCGTACCGATGTCCGCTCCTTGCGGTCCTGCAGCCATTGCTCCCTCCACGCCCCTGTTGCGCCGGTTTGGTGGCCCCGGCAGGACTCGAACCTGCGACCTGCGGTTTAGGAAACCGTTGCTCTATCCTGCTGAGCTACGGAGCCATTACTCCGAGGCGAATACGCACGACCCTGCGCTTTATCAATTCACTTGGTTGGGCGGCACGACCGGCAGCGGCAAAGGCGCGATCGGAATGCCGTCCTCGACCAGCGACCGCGCCTGCTCCGCGGTGGCTTCGCCGTGAACCGGGCTGGTGTCGATCTCGCCCACGTGCATCGCCCGCGCCGTGTCCGCGAATTCATCGCCGACCCATCGCGAATTGCGGAGCAACTCAGCCTGCAGCGACGCCAACTTTTCGATCCCATCGTAACCGCTGCTTCTTGGCAGCAACGGAGCCATCGGCGCTTTGGTTATCCGGCTCGATTGGCAGAACGGACATTGCACCAGCCCTTGATCCAGCTGCCGCTCAAAGTCGGCGTTGGACCGAAACCAGGCCTCGAACCGATCGCCGCTCGCAAGGCACTGAAGGTCGAACACGATCATTGCACCATCGCCTCGGCGATCGGCCGCCGGTGCGTCAGCGCCGGGATGCGCCGGCGCGCCTCATCGACCAGCGAAAGCTCGATGTCGGCGAACCCCACTCCGGTGTCTTGGCCCATATCCAGCAGCACCTCTCCCCACGGGCTGACGACCAGCGAATGACCATAGGTCTCGCGGCCGTCCGCGTGGCGGCCCGACTGCGCCGCCGCGACGACGAACGCGCCGGCCTCGATCGCGCGGGCGCGGAGCAGCACCTCCCAATGCGCGCGGCCGGTCGGGACGGTGAATGCGGCCGGGACCGCGATCGTCTGAGCGCCGGCTTCAGCCAGCCTCGAAAACAAGGCGGGAAATCGAAGGTCATAGCAAATCGTCAGACCCAACCTTCCAACCGGCGTACCCTCGACCACCACCGCGCCCTCTCCGGCGCGATAGACCGCCGATTCCCGCCAGCTTTCGCCGGTCGGCAGGTCGACGTCGAACAAATGGATCTTGTCGTAACGCGCCCGGATTACGCCCGCCGCATCGATCAGGAAGCCGCGGTTGGCGAGCTTGCCGTCCGCGGTGCGCACCGCCAGCGAGCCGAGGTGCAGCCACAGTCCGGCGAGGCTCGCCGCATCCTGACAGGCCGCAAGCACGCCATCCTCATCCTCGGCGCGGAGGTTTGTCGCGGCACGCTCCGAATCCCGGTCGAGCAGGCCCGACATTTCCGGCGTGAACAGCATTTCGGCGCCGCCCGCCGACGCCTCTTCGATCGCCGCGACGAGCGCTTGCGCATTGGCCGCGGGTTCGATCCCCGTACACGACTGGAAGAGAGCGATCCGGCCCATAATCAAGCAGCCAGCAACGCGTCGAGCTTGCCTTCACTTTCCAGCGCCATCAATTCGTCGCAGCCGCCGATATGCCGCCCGTCGACGAAGATTTGCGGGACGGTCGTCCGCCCGCCCGACCGCTCGATCATTTCCGCTCTCTCTGGTCCACCGAAGACCACCTCATGCTCCTGATACTCGATCCCTTTGGAATCGAGCAGCCGCTTGGCTCGAAAGCAGAAACCGCAGAACGTCTTTACGTAGATTTCGACTCTGGGCACGGCAGCCGTTCCTCACTTGTTGAGACCCAATCAACGCACAAACTGCGAAGGCCGCACCACGCGCGCCCAGCTGATCAACTCGACCCGCGCCGCCCCGGCCCGCCGCAACTCCCGGGCGCACGCATTCGCGGTGCTTCCCGTCGTCAGCACATCGTCCACCAATACCACCGTGCGCCCGACAACCGCCGACCGTTCGCCAACCTTAAAGGCGCCGGCGACGACGCGCCGCCGCTGCTGCAGGCTCAGGCCCTTGAGCGGGGGAGTCCGCTTGATGCGCTTCAGCGCAAACGCGTCGCTCCGTAGTCCGGTGAGCCGCGACAATTCGCGGGCGACAATCGCCGATTGGTTGAAGCCGCGCTGCCACAAGCGGCCGCGATGCAGCGGCACCGGCACCAGCAGCGCGTTGTCCGGCTGGGCCCCGATCAATGGCGCCATGTAGCGCGCCATGGTCTTCGCGATCGCGACCTTGCGCCCGTATTTCAAGCGCAACGCAAGGCTGCGAGTCAGCTCGTCGTAAACCACCGCGGCGCGAGTCCGAGCGATCCGCGGCGGCTTGGCCAGGCACACAGCGCAGCGATCGGCGTCGGTCGCCTGAAGCGGCGTCCCGCACGTCACGCATCCGGCCGACGCCAGGAACTCGATCCGTTTCCAGCAATCGGCGCAAAAGCTGTGCACGTCGGTGACGATCGTACCGCAGGCGGCGCAGCGCGGCGGTAGCGCGAAGTCCAGGATCCAGTAGGCAAGCTTGCCGATCGTGAGTTTGAGGGTCCGCGTCATAATGCCGCTTGTCGGCCCGCGGCGTGCGCCGCACAAGCGCCTGCGTGCCTGCAAGCGTGCCCAATCAAATATTCGACATGGAGCTGCGCGCGCTTCGCCGCGACCGCGCCTGCCGCAACGGGCCGGAGCTGTTCCTTCATGAGCGCGCTTTCGACGACTGCCTCGAGCGGCTGGATCTCATGCGGCGCCCATTCGGCTCGGCGCTGCTGATCGGCAGCCCCGACCCTGCCTGGCGCGGTCGGCTCGACCGGTTCGCCGAGTGCGTCGAGGTTGCCGATCCGGGGCCATTGTTCGCAAGCGCCGCGGGCGGCGCTTGCATCGTCGAGGACCATTGGGATCCACCCTCCGGAGCGTTCGACTTGTGCATCGCGATCGGTACTCTGGACACGGTCAACGATCTGCCCCGGGCGCTTCAATCGCTGCGCCGCACGCTCAAGGAGGATTCGCTTCTGATTGGGGCGATGGCGGGCGGCGATGGGCTTCCGCAGCTACGCCGCGCCATGCACGTCGCGGATCAGGTTTCCGGAGGATCGTTGCCGCATGTCCATCCGCGCATCGAGGCCGCGGCCCTCGCGCCGCTGTTGACCGCCTGCGGTTTCGTCATGCCGGTTATCGATGTCGACCGGGTGCAAGTCTCGTACGCGTCCCTTGACAAGTTGATCACGGACCTGCGGCGGATGGGTGCGACCAACATCCTCAATCAGCGCCCGCGTTCGCCGCTGCTACGGAAAGCGAAAGCAGCCGCGGAGGCTGCTTTCCGTTCGTCCGGCGACGGGTCGCGAACCGTCGAAACCTTCGAAATCCTGCACTTTGCCGCTTGGACGCCGCCCGCGTTGAGGCCCGCTCGTCCTCACGGCTGAGACGGCGTTAACGATGTGCGGAATGTAGGTTGTTAACTCACTGTTCGGTAAATGGCCCCGTGGACGTGGACCAGAGGAGGGTGGCTTGGACGCTATCCGAAAAATTTTGCGTAGGCTGTTCGCCGACAGGCTTTTCGCCGATCAGGGCGGCGCGACCGCGATCGAATATGGCCTCATTGCGGCTTTGATCGCGGTGGCGGCAATCGGCGGCATGTCAGCCTTGGGGGGCGGCTCCGGCGGCATGTGGACCAACCTCAGCTCCGAAGTTCAGAACGCGACGTAGCGACAGCACGGGTGCGACCTAGCGTCGCCGCGCTCCGTACACGACCAGCTTGACCTTCTGGCCGGGCACCAGTCCGCGGCCTGCGGCCAGGCCGTTGATCGCAAGGAACCGCTCAACCTGAAAATCACGATAGGCCATGCGGCTGGCGAGCGTCTGAACGCTGTCGCCCGGGCGGACCGTCGCGACATCGATCACCCGCGGCCGAATCGCCGCCGCCTCCGCCGGCGAAATACGACGCAAGGAATCCACCATCTGCGCAAATGGGCTGATCCCGGTGCCGCCCCGCGTCAGCATGATGAAATGGTAGATCGTGTTCGGATCCCACTGATAGGCGACGACGCTCACGTCGACGACACCCGATGAGGTGTTCGCGCGGGCGGTGGTGAACGCCGCTGGAAAACCGTTGATCGTGGTCCTTTGCGGCGGCGGGACCATCAGTTGCTGGCGCCCGCCGGTCAGCTGCTGGATCACCTGGTGGATATAGTTCTCGATGCTGCCGCCGTAGCGGCCACCGCTGAACTGGGCCTGGCCCGCCGAACCCTTGATCGTGACCTCGCGGGTGCCGTTCTGCATCAAATAACTCGGCGGCACCGCAAACTGAATTCGAAGGTCGGGGTGGGTGAAGGATCGGCCTTCGATCACGCCCTGCGCGGGATCGTCGTCGACAGTGATCCCCTCAAGCTGGGCGAGGAACGGATCGCGGTTGCGGATGCCCGCGCCGAGACGTCCGGTCGCGCGCGCACCGGCAAGCGCCTGTTGCATGCGGTTCTCGCTCAGCGGGTGGGTACTGGCCCACTCCGGAGTCTGGCGGTTGGAGCGGCCCTGCACCCGCGCTTGCAGCGCGCTTGCGCGCGTCAGCGCGGCAAGGATGCCGGGGCCGCCGGCCGGATCGTAGCCGGCCGCGACCATGTAGCGGGTGCCAAGCCTGTCCGCGTCATATTCCTGGTTTCGCGAGAAACTGAGCGTCGCCAATTGCGCCCGTTGCTGGCTCATCTGCGAAATGACATTGCCAATCCCGCCGCCGAGCACGCTGCCCAACAGCACTCCGAATATGCCACCGATCGAATTGCGGCGCGACGCCGATTGCCGGGCGTGCGCATGGTTGGCGGCGATATGCCCGGTTTCGTGCGCTAGCGCGAAGGCGAGCTGCGACTCGTCGTCCATCAACGTCATCAGCTGGCGCGTGATGTAGACATGGCCGCCCGGCACGGCGAAGGCGTTTTCGACCGCCGAATTCAAGGTCGTGAAGCGGAACGCGGAACCGGCATTTGCGACCCCGGAATATGCGGCGACGCGGCGGCCGACCGACTCGACATAGGCTCCGCGGGCGCCCGTCTCGGCGCCGCCAAACTCGGCGATCAGCTCGGCGTGCTGCCGTTGCGCCTCCGCGACCTCGCGCGGGTCGAGGTAGCGGGCCGACTGCGCCGGCAGTGCTACCGGCGACAGCGCGACCGCGCTGGCGGCAATCAAAAGGACGGTCTTGCGCATACTCATCTCCGGGCCATTGGTCGCCACTAGGAAGGAACCATTGAACGGGAGATGACTGCGGGTGGTTCCGAAACGACCTCTCAGCCGATGGCGAGGAACTTGGCGCGTCGCTGGGCTAGCAGCTCGTCGCCGCCAAGCGCGGAGCACCCGTCGAGCTCTTCCATGATCGCGCCCTTGATGGCGCCGATCGCGGCATCGGGATCGCGGTGGGCGCCGCCCAACGGCTCGGCGACGATCCGATCGACGACGCCCAAAGCCTGGAGGTCGGACGCGGTGATCTTCATCGCTTCGGCGGCTTCCGGGGCCTTGTCAGCCGTGCGCCACAGGATCGATGCGCAGCCTTCCGGAGAAATCACCGAATAGACCGCATGCTCGAACATCAGCACCCGATTGGCCGCCGCGATGGCGACCGCGCCGCCCGACCCGCCCTCGCCGACGATCGCCGCGATGATCGGCACCTTGACCTGGAGGCATTGCTCGGTGGACCGCGCGATCGCCTCGGCCTGTCCGCGCTCTTCGGCCTCGACCCCGGGAAAAGCGCCCGGCGTGTCGACCAGCGTGACGATGGGAATGCCGAAGCGGTCGGCCAGTTGCATCAGCCGGATCGCCTTGCGGTAGCCTTCGGGCTTGGCCATCCCGAAATTGTGCTTGAGCCGCGAAGCGGTGTCGTCGCCCTTTTCGTGGCCGATGATCATCACCCGCCGGCCTTCGATGCGGGCGAGACCGCCGATGATCGCCGGATCGTCGCCGAACGCGCGATCTCCGGCCAGCGGCAGGAAATCCTCGGTGATTCCCTCGACATAATTGTTGAAGTGCGGACGTTCCGGGTGCCGTGCCACCTGCGACTTTTGCCACGGGCTCAGCCGCGCATAGGTTTCGCGCAGCAGCTTCGCCGACTTCGCCTCGAGCCGCGCGATCTCGGCGTCGATATCGATCGATCCGGCGCTGGCGGTCTCGCGCAACTCCGCGACCCGGGTCTCGAGTTCGGCGATCGGCTTCTCAAAATCGAGGAAAGTCAGCATTCGCGGCGGCGGGTAGGACGCGCCACTTCTCCCGTCAACGAAACGCGCCTCTTAACTCGTCAACGATCGCGGTCGCCAAGCGGATGGCGCGCATTGACCAGCTCGACCAGCCGGGCGCTGTCGACATGGGTGTAGATTTGGGTCGTCGCGATATCGGCATGGCCGAGCAAGGATTGCAGCACGCGCAAGTCGGCGCCGCCCGACAGCAGGTGGGTGGCGAACGCGTGCCGCAGCACGTGCGGGCTGATGCGGTCGGGCGCAATGCCGGCCTGCGCGGCGATCTCGCGAACGATCTGGAACAGCCGGACCCGGCTCAGGTGGCGCTTCCCGCTCGGGAACAGCCACGGACCATCGCGCGGCACGAATTCAAGCCAGCGCTCGACCGCGATCTCGGCCCGTGAGGAAATCGGCACCAGCCGCTCCTTGCTGCCCTTCCCCCGCAAAATCACGAACGGCTGCCCCTTGCGCAACGCGCCACGGCCGAGCGTTACGAGCTCGCTCGCGCGCAGCCCCGAACCGTAGAGCAGCTCAAGGATCGCGACGTTGCGGAGCGCCGCGGGCTCGCCGCTGCTGGCGCGATCTTCGGCCGCTTCGAACATCGCGGTCACCTCGCGCTCGTCGAGAATGCGCGGCAACGGCCGCTCGAGCCTCGGCCTCGGCAATGCGGCGGACGGGTCGTCGGCGCGCAAGCCCTCGTCCATCAGGAACCCGAAGAACCGCCGCAGTGCCGCCGAACGGCGGGCGACAGTCGCCGGCGACAGCTTCGCCCATTGTGCGCCGAGCCGCGACAGACCCTCGGAGCCAATCGTTCCAAGCGGCTCTTCGACATCCTCCGCCGCCCTGGCAAGGTCGCTTCGGTAAGCAGAAAGCGTGTGCGGAGAGGCGCCGGCCTCCGCCGCCATCATCTCGAGAAATCGGTCAACCAAAGCCCGATCGTCGTCGGTCACGTGCGGGCGAGCGCCTCGGCGGCGATCATCCTCGCGGTGAATCCCTGGCCGGTGCGGTTGAGCCCAGCCACGGCATGGTAGAGGTGCGACGGCGGAAGCTGATCAAATCCCGCGGCCTGGAAACCGGCGCCCGCCAGCACCAGCACGCTGCCCGGCTGGCCAAGCGCCGCCGAACCGTCGATCAGCTTGGTCCAGCGGGTGCGGTGGCCGATTGCCAGGCCGTGGCGGCGGTTCAGCCGGTCCGCGCTGGCGGCATTGAGGCGCCCAAGCCCGGCGAGACCTGCGACCAGCAGTGCGCTACGCTTCTTGCCCCGGCTCTGGTCGCGGCTGATGAATGCGTTGATCCGGCCGAAGCTGAGATCCAGCCCGGCCGTCCGCGGTGCGGCCAGCGCGAGCATCGCCCAGCTTTGGTCGGCGAAGCGGTCGTCCATCCGCCGGACCGCGAGGATCCAGCGCGCCGCCTCCCGATCGTAGCCCGCGGCAAGCATCGACGCGATCAGCGCCGGCACATCTTCCTGAAGGTCGGGGTCGGGCGCGATGCGTGAAGCGGCGCGCGCGGCCAATGCCCGCGAAGCCTCGCGCTGCAATGGACTGTCATCACCCATTTTCCACAAGCGGCGAAGCGCCGCCATGCGCGCGTCGCGGTCCCTCCCGACAAACGCCAGCCGGAGCTGCCAGGCATCGGTTTCTGAAAGCTGGTCGGGGTCGGTCGCGTCGTAAATCATCGAATAAAGGTCGACCAGCGACTGGGATGACAACACTCCGAGACCGGCCGCGATCCGCGCGGATTCGAGCCGCTGCTGAGCCGGCAGCAGGGGTGCCCTGGAGGCCCACGCCCGCACCTGCGGCGACGCCGATCGAAGCAACCGGTCGGGCAAGATAATGCCGGTGGCCGTGGCCAATCCGAAGCGCCAGCTGGTGAGGCGATCGACCGGTTCCCACTCGACCGTCACCGCGCGGCCGGTGTCGGCGCCCGCGCCGACGACCTTCTGAGCAAGCGCAAGGTCGATCCCGCCAATGCGCCCGCGCCGGCGCGCGGCGTCGATTTGTGCGGCGGCGCTCTCCGGCTCGCCCGACAAAGACGCGCAAATCGCGTCGACCAGCGGCGCCACCCCCCGCTCGACCTTGCGAATGCCGTCCTGGAGCGGACACAGCCCGGAAGGATCGGCGTTGGCGAGCGCGCTTTGCACCGCGACCTGGAACATCTTCGGCGTGAACTGGTCGACGTCGACACCGGACACCAGCATGCGGGCGGCGTCGGCCTCGCCGATGCGCAGGAGCAACCACGCGCGCTCCGCAGCCCAGTCGACCGGGTTGACGTTGCGCGGCGCCCTGGCCTTGGCGAGCAGCGCGTTGCGCAGCGCGATGTGCGCCCACCGCGACGCGATCGGCGCCTCCGTGCGCCGCAGGAGGCTCGACAGAAACGCTCCGCTGGATGTTCCCCAGGGATTGGCGCCCAGGCCGAGCGCGACCGGGTCGAGCCGTCCGACGACCCATGGGTCGCGACGCGCATGCTCGGGGAGCTCGACCGGCGGGGGCGGCGCCGGCAGCTCGGCTTCGCTGATCGCGACAATTCCCGTTTCGCTCGCGCCAGGCACTCGGGAAGGACCGGCTGAAGTCGGCCCAGGAGTGGGCGATAATGCCGGCGACGGGCTAGGTGCAGGCGTCGGGCTAGGCGCCGGCGTGACAGGCTGCGCGCGATCCTGCGCCAGCGCCGGCAGTGCCAGCGCGGCGGCTGCGGAAATCATCAATGCTCTGCTAGTTCGCATTTCCGCCCTGGCCAACATCGGTCTCGATCGTGCTTGTCGGCACTTCCCGCGTCTGCATCGAGAGCAAAATCAGGCCGCCGACGATCAGCATCACGGCAATGATCAGGGCAATGAATCGGGGCATCGACTTTCCGCCTGGTGACTATTGAGGTGGGGGCTTTTGCCGACCTTGCCCACCGCTGTATAGCCCCACCCGTGCATGAACTGGCCCAGCATCTAGACCGTCCAATCGTCCTCGTCGGGCTCATGGGGGTCGGCAAATCGACCGTCGGGCGCCGGCTTGCAAAGCGGCTCGGCCTCCCGTTCGTCGACAGCGATGCGGCGATCGAGGATGCGTCGGGACTTTCCGCGGCCGAGGTGTTCGAACGCTACGGCGAGGAGGATTATCGCGACGGTGAGCGGCGGCTCGTCGCGCGCCTGGTCGACGGGCAGGTGCGGGTGATCGCGACCGGCGGCGGGGTGTTCGTCGATCCCCGGACCCGCGAATTGTTGAACACCCGCGCGATCACGGTGTGGCTCGATGCGCCGATCGCCATCCTCGCCGACCGCACCTCCCGGCGCGATACCAGGCCGATGCTCCGCAACGGCGATCCGAAAGGAACGCTCGAGCGCCTCGCGGAGGAGGAGCGACCATTGTATTCGGCGGCGCACATCCACGTGAAAAGCGGCAACGGCGCGCATCGCGACGTGGTCGACTCGATCCTCAAAGCGCTGGAAAAGCACCTCGGCCAAGGCTGAGGCCTAGGCCGGGTTCTTGGTCTGCTCGTCCGGAAGCGAAGAATCGGCGCCGAACATCCGGTCCCGAGCGGCGCGCAGGTCCCCGGTCGCGCTCTGGACCCTGAGGCGCTCGGTGTCCCTCCCTCGATAGGCGGCTTCGACCCGGTCGACCTCGCGGCGGACAATTCCCAGCGCGAGCAGCGCTTCCCTGCCCATCACCACGGCGCTTTCGAACATCTCCCGCTGGATCAGCGCAACTTCGAGGCCGTCGAACTCGATCACCTGCCGCCGGTCGTAGGCCCGGACCAGCACTCGCGCCTGCGGAAACGTCTGGAGGATCGCTTCCAAACCCGCGCGATCGAGGTTTTGCCCATCCTGGCACAACAGGATCGCTTCCGCCGTCTCGGCCCCGGCGGTGCGCAGCAGATCGATGCGGGTGCCGTCGCCGTAATAGACCTTGGTGCCGAATTCCTGGCTCAATTCGATCTGCGACGGCTTGATGTCGATTAGCGTCACCGGAATGCGCTTGGCCTGCAGCATCTGGGCGACGGTCTGGCCGAACCGCCCGTAGCCGACGACGATCGCATTGGTCTCAGGCGAAAATTCGGGTCCCTCATGAGTGACGCCGGAATCCGGGATCCGTTTCAGGACCCATTCGGTGAAGCGCATCAGGAACGGCGTCGAGATCATCGACACGGTAACCACGGCGGCGAACAGTGATGCCAGCTCCGGCTCGATCAGCTGGGCAGCGGCCGCCTGGCCGAACAGGACGAAGCTGAACTCGCCCGCCTGGCTCAGCAGCAGCCCGAGCCAGATTGCCCGGCCCCACTGCATTCCGAACCATCGTGCCAGCCCCGCGATCAGCAGCGCCTTGACGACGACGATCGCTACCGCCGCCCCGGCGACCAGCAAAGGCCGCTCGGCGATCGCGTTGAGATCGAGCAGCATTCCGACCGACAGGAAGAACATGCCGAGGAGGATCGAGCGGAACGGCTCGACGTCGCTCTCCAGTTCGTGCCGATACGGCGATTCGGCGAGC
>Ga0136612_10000985_pt1 | contig 11604 bp, 11 predicted proteins | sample AntDryUQ224A2306_2_FD_106644 | JGI IMG/M metagenome (GOLD analysis project Ga0136612, IMG submission 106644) | Polar desert sand microbial communities from Dry Valleys, Antarctica - metaG UQ224A (23.06) | ecosystem: Environmental > Terrestrial > Soil > Desert | place: Antarctica: Dry Valley...
CTCTACGAGCCTCTCCATCCGGCGCTGTTGAGGCTCATCAAGTTCGTCATCGATTCAGGGAAGAAAGCCGGCATTCCGGTTTCGATGTGCGGAGAAATGGCGTCAGATCCGTTATCGGCGATCGTCCTGCTGGGCCTGGGGCTCGAGATTTTCTCGATGAACCCCTCTTCGATCCCAGTCATCAAGAATGTGATCCGGTCGCTGCGCTACAAAGAATGTAAGAGGATCGCGAACATCGCCCTCACGAAGCCGACGGCTCAGGAGATCGAGGAGTTCGTGATCGAGAGCGTGGCAATGAGGTTGCCTGGTGGACTCATCACAAGCGGGGCGTGAGTGGGGGAGAGAATGATGAGACGATCGATGCTGTTGGCCCATTCGACCATGTCCTGGACCACCGCCATCGTAATACTCTTCCTGATCGCGGCCGCTGATGGAACCGCGGCGGCCACCGAAGAGTCGTCGAAGTCCGCTGGTCAGATCGACAGCTCCCGGGCGTCAGGAGCATTGGTAGCCGCCGCGAAGAAAGGCAAAGCCAGAAAAAAGCCAGCGAAACCGGTCGTACGGATCACAGACGCCGACGTCCGGAAAGCTTCGGGCAGTCTCACACTACCGGCGGGACCTGCGTCGACAAAGCCGAAACCGGATACGGTAGTCCTCTCGAAGGTGGAGCTCCTCGATGAGAAAAGACGAAATGCCGGCCGAGCGCGAGAGGTCGTGGAAAAGGCCAGTCTCGAAGTGGATGCGCTTCAACGTGAGCTGGCGCGGCTCGAGGACGATTATTACGCCGAGAACGATGCCACCTATCGCGATGATGTTCTGAGGAAGCGCTTCGAGCAAACCAGGAGGCATCTCGATCGTGCCCGGCAGAATCTCCACGCGGCCCGCGAGGATCTCATGAAGTTCGATCCACCGCCGGTCCCTCCAGTCGCAGAGAGCGCGGTCGAGCCAAATGGATAACACTTTCTACATCGAGACGTGGGGCTGTCAGATGAACGACCTCGACAGCCAGCGAATCTCGGGACAGCTCAAGCTCCGTGGCTACCGACGGGTCGAACAACCTTCCGATGCCTCGCTCCTGCTTCTGAATACCTGCAGTATTCGCGAGAAATCGGAGCACAAGGTCTTTACGCGGCTGGGGCAATTGAGGACCGAGAAGGGTCGCGGGGCGCGCATCGGCGTCTGCGGTTGTGTGGCGCAGCAGCAGGGGGAGGCAATCCTCAAGCGCGCTCCCTACGTCGATTTCGTAATCGGGCCTGGAAGCATCGGCTACCTCGACGAGGCCCTCGAGGGTCGCTCGCGCGTGGTCGTCGGATTTCCTGACGATCGTCACTACGATTTCCTCTCCCTCGACCGACCATCCGCTACCCGGGCCCAGATTACCGTCATGGAAGGGTGCAACAAGAACTGCACATTCTGCATCGTGCCCACCACCAGGGGGCGGGAAGTGTCGAGGACGTTCGAATCGATTCTCGCCGAAACGAGACATGCGGTGGAGACAGGGCACGTAGAGATTGAGCTCCTCGGTCAAACGGTCAATGCCTATCGCAGCCTGGTCGACGGCCGGAACTTCGCGGATCTCCTCGAGGCAGTCGCTCGAACAGAAGGGGTGAAGAGAGTCCGGTTCATGACGTCCCACCCTTCGGAGGTGAGCTCGCGACTCATCGACGTGATGCGCGATCAGCTGACGGTCTCACGTTTCCTCCATCTGCCCGTTCAGTCCGGCTCGAGCTCGGTGTTACGGCGAATGAAGCGTCTTTACACGCGTGAGAGATACATCGAGATCATCGAAACGATCCGTCGCGAGATCCCCGGCATGCAGTTTTCAACCGACGTCATCGTTGGCTTTCCCGGCGAAACCGACGACGACTTCGAGCAGACTCTTTCGTTGATGAGTCTGGTTCGGTTCGGGTCACTGTTTGCGTTCAAGTACTCTCCGCGACCCGGAACGCCCGCTCTCAAACTCGGAGCGCCGGTCCCTGACGTGGTTGCGAGCAATCGTCTGGCCCGGCTCTTTGCCCTTCAGGAAACGATTCAGCAGGAAACGTTGATGAGCTATACCGGGAAGACTGTGGAGGTCATGCACGAAGGATTCAGCAGGAATGATCCTTCCGTCCTCACCGGACGCACGGACGATAACTGGACGGTGAACTATTCCGGTGATCCCTCCACACCACCCGGCACGATTCTGCCGGTCCGTATCGATGAAGCCAGACACTACACATTGAGAGGGGAGGCCACGAATTGAGCGTGTTGGTTCCAATGTCGATCAAGGGGTTGATGCTGGATCCCATTTCCAACGCGCCCATCGTCGTGCTCAAGGACGGAGAAGAGAAAATTTTTCTGCCGATATGGGTAGGTATCTTCGAAGCCAATGCCATCGCCCTTCAGCTCGAGCATATCGAGACTCCCCGGCCGATGACGCACGACCTGCTCAGGAACATCATCCAGCACGTAGACGCGAAGGTGAACCGGGTCGTCATCAGCGATCTGAGAGAGAGCACGTTCTACGCTTCGATCCAGGTTCTTCAGCAGGGTCGACTCATTGAAATTGACGCGCGTCCGAGCGACGCCCTGGCAATCGCTCTGCGAACCGACGCACCGATTTTCGTGGAACAGGCGGTCCTCGATCAGGCACAAACGATCTCGCCCGAGGAAACGAAGGAAGATCGGCTCAAGAAGTGGCTCGAAGAGACCGACCTCGACGACCTGGGCAAATACAAGATGTAGTGGAACGCCGCCTTCCAGGCGGCCGTATCGCTGGCTTCCAGCCGGCCGCGTACCTCGTTCCGAAGGCAGGCGGCAAGATGCCGGCGGTTCGGCCGGCTGGAAGCCGGCGCTCCTCCGAGCCGAATCGAATTGACCGCGCAGGTAGCACTCCCTACAATCGAACCCTCAAATGATCATCACGGTCGCGAATCAGAAGGGCGGTGTCGGCAAGACCACAACCGCCATCAACCTGGCTGCAGCTGTTGCAAACAAGGGACTTAGGACGCTTCTCATCGACCTCGATCCGCAGGGGAACTCGACAATGAGCTATGTCGATCCCAGGTCGGTCACGAGCTCGATGTTCGACGTAATGGTCTCCGAGGCCATGCCGTTCGAGGACGTTGTCATTGCTACTCCTGTCGAGCATCTCTTCCTCGCTCCATCCAGGATCGCCCTGGCAAAACTCGAATCCAAGTTGATTGGGGAGATCGACGGCCCGTTTCGTTTGAAGGACAAGATTCAGAAAGCGTCGCTCGAGTACGACTACATTTTCATCGACACTCCGCCCACACTGGGGATGATCACGGTCAACGCGCTGGTAGCGTCCACTCACGTGCTGGTGCCGATTCAGTCGTCATACTTTGCACTAGAGGGAACGGACGATCTCCTGGAAACGATCGACAAGATCAAGGCTCGTCCGAATCCAAATCTTCAGCTCCTCGGGGTCGTCATCACAATGCATGACAAGAGGACCACTCTGGCGAAAGACATTCTCGAGCAGATTAAAGAGGTCTTCGGGGAACGGCTGTTTCAGACCACGATCACGAAATCGATCCGACTGGAAGAGAGTCCCGCTTACAAGGAATCGATTTTCAGCTTTGCGCCGAAGTCGAGTGGTGCCATGGAGTATTACTCGCTCTCGGAAGAGATCCTGGCGAGAGTTTGAGAGGGACTATGAGAAAGGGATTACCGGAAAGGGCACGAATGCGACACGACGCCCACTTCGTCGACGAACTTGCCACGCGGTCCTCAGCAGCCATCGGATCGATGGTTCCCATTCAGCTGATCGAGCCGAACCCCGAGCAGCCTCGCACAAATCTGGGGAACCTCGAGGACCTGACGGCCTCCGTACGTGAGAAAGGCATCCTGGAGCCGATCCTGATCCGTCCCAAAGGGAACGGCAGGTACCAGATCATTTCCGGTGAGCGCCGGTTCAGGGCCGCCTCGGCGGCAGGACTCCTGGAGGTCCCGGCAATCGAGCTCGATGTAGACGATAACGAGACCCTCGAGATTGCGCTGATCGAGAATATTCAGAGGAAGGATCTGACGCCTTTCGAGGAGGCGGAGGGGTTTCAGGCTCTCCAGCAGCGGTTTGGTTACACGCACGAGAAAATCTCGCAGGTTCTGGGAAAATCTCGAACGACGATTACCGAGACGCTCCAACTGAACGAGATTCCGGATCGGATCAAGATTCTCTGTCGAGAGGCCGGGCTTTCAAGCAAGTCGTCGCTGGTCCAGATTTCCAGGGCACCGAATGAGGCAGCCATGGAAGAGGCAGTCCGGCGGCTCGCTTCGGGAGACATGACCAGGACGGAGTTGCGGAAGCAGACCTCCGCGAAACCGGAAACCGGGCGAGTGGGCCGGCCGAAAAACTTCACATACGAGTTGAAGGATCGAAACCTGCCGTTCCGCTTCAATATGACGTTCAAGAGGGCCACAGTCGACCGGCCGGAGATCATCCGGGCGTTGCGCGATGTCATCGAGAGACTGGAGAAGGAAGAGTAGATTCTTGAAGCCAGGAACGAAAAACCGGGCTCGGGCTCGTGAAAGGCTCAATCTCAAGGGGCGTGCCCGGTCCCGGGCCCGAACCCGCGCCTGGCTTTCAGATCTCCTGGTGGGATGGTACGGTCTGACGCCAGCTAAAATTTGACATAATATATCTTATAGGACTCTGCGGAAAATACCTTTCGGGCCGAGTTTTCCCCGGCCTGGCCTCCCGATCAGCTTTGCGGGACGGCTATCCAAAACTTCTTCCCCTCCTCATAATCACCCTCCGATGAAGATCCTGACCCGCTACGTCCTCAAAGAGATGCTGGGACCGACAGCCCTGGGCTTCGGCTTCTACACGTTCCTCATCCTGATGAAGAACCTCTTTGACTTCGCCGAGCTCATCATCAAGCGGTCGCTGCCGATCTCAACGGTCCTCAGTCTCCTCGGCTGGTCACTCCCTCACATCATCGTCCTGACAATTCCGATGTCGCTCCTCTTCGGGATTCTCATCGCCATTGGACGCCTCTCGTCAGACAGCGAGATTATCGCGATGCGCTCGTCAGGCATTGCCACCTCTTCGATCTACAAGCCCGTGTTCTACCTTTCATTCACCATGTTCCTGCTGACGTTCTACCTCATGAATTCGGTTCTCCCGGGGGGAAACTCCGCGCTCCAGGCCATCAAATCAGAGCTGGCCACCTCCGGGTTCGAGCAGAAAGTGCGTCCACGCGTTTTCTTCGATGAGTACGAGAACCTCGTCCTTTACGTGAACGATGTAGACACTGCCACAGGCGAATGGAACGGAGTGTTTCTCTCGGACGCTGCGGACCAGAGCAATCAGAGGATTGTGGTCGCCAACAGCGGCCGACTCTCGACGATTGGCCCGACCAAGCAGATATGGCTCGATCTCAAAGGAACTCAGACTCACCTTTTCGAGCCTCGCAAGCCCGAGCGTTACGACCTCAACAACAACGCCTCGCAGCGCCTGCTCATAGCAGACGTCAACAGCACCCTTCGAAACCAGCTGTCGACTCAACGATCATGGCGGGAGTACGACGTCCGCGAGCTTTATCATGCTGTGACCCGCAAGACGTTTACGGAGCCCATCGAGCAGAGAGCGGTCCTCGTGGAGCTTCATAAGAAGTTCGCCATTCCATTCGCCTGCCTCGCCTTCGGCATCGTTGGGCTACCTCTTGGCATCACCAACCGCCGCGGGGGCAAAAGCTCAGGTTTTTCTTTAAGTATTGCGATCATCCTCGTCTACTACGTTTTGCTCAACAACGGAGAGGACCTGGCTCTGGCGGGAAAACTTCACCCCGCTGTAGGAGTGTGGGCTCCCAACATTCTCGTCACAGCCTTTGGAATCTACATGATCGCCCGGGCGAACAGCGATCGTGGCGCAGGAGGCGACAGACAAAAAAGCTTGTGGCGCAGGCTCGGTTCCTGGCTCCCGAAGCGTAGGCGGGCCGGCGGCGCTCCCATGGCCATAGAGCAACCCGCCTCTCTCGCCTCGCGGCTCGACATCCCCTTTCCGAACATCCTGGACCGGTATGTCATGAGAGAGTTCGTGAAGATACTTGCTCTGGTGATGCTCTCCACCACGGTCCTATTCGTCATTGTCGATTACACCGAAATTGCAGAGGACGCCAGCAGGAACCGAATTCCGCTCAGCGTAATCGGTGCCTACTATCGCTATTACATTTTCCAGCTCTTCAGCTGGGGTCTGCCGATCTCGATTCTGGTGGGCACTCTGGTAACGTTCGGCGTCCTTGCCAAGAACAACGAGATCACGGCACTCAAGGCGAATGGCGTTTCGCTTTACCGGACGGCAATTCCGGTTCTGACCATCGCCCTTGCTGCGAGCTTTCTATCGTATGTCCTCCTCGATTTTATCCTTCCCTACTCGAACCAGAAGCACAGCGAGTTGCGCAATCAGATCAAGGGAAAAGAGCGTCGCAGTGCGTTCAGCGAGCAGCAGAAGCAGTGGCTGTTCGGTGAAGGGCGACACCTTTTCAACTTTCTTTCCTACAACAGAGCGGCTCGCCAGCTTTCCCAGGTGCAAGTGTTCGAATTCGCGCCCGACGACTTCCGCCTGACGCGCAGGATCTGGGCAGACAAGGCGACCTATGACGGGACCGGGTGGGTATTCGAAAAGGGGTGGATGCGATCGTTCGACCGTGACGGCTCAGTCTCCTTCACGCCAATCACTCGCCCGATCCGCCTTCATTACAAGGAAACTCCGGCGGATTTCGCGGTCGACGTGAAAGCTGCGGATCAAATGACGTACGGCGAGCTGCGGCGGCATATCGGTAACCTCAAGAGGTCCGGGTACGCTTCTGACGAGCTTTCGGTAAAGCTGTATCAGAAGACCTCGTGGCCATTCATCTGCTTTGTGATGGCTCTCATCGCCCTTCCCTTTGCCTTCAAGATCGGGAAGCGCGGGGCGCTCTACGGAGTGGGCCTCTCGCTTTTCCTGGCTTTTATTTACTGGACCCTGTTCGGGATCTTCACGAAGTTCGGCGAAGTCGGGAATCTCCCGGCCATGCTTTCAGCGTGGAGCGCCAACATCCTTTTCGGACTCGCTGCGATCTACATGTTCCTGAGAGTGGAAACGTAGGGCATTCGGTCGGCGGTTTCCTGGCCCTTTCAGATCGCGTTGACGATGTCCTGGTTGAGTCCTTTCCACTTCCGCAGATACTCACGACGGTCGTTGTTGTACTTTTCAACCAGCGCCTTGTACTCAGCGGCGCGACCCTGCCGTTCGTACATCTTCCTCGGCTGAAGGTAGTCGGCGTCATCCATACCCGGCACTTCCATCGCCACGGAATAGCCGAAGTCGGGATCCTTCTCCCACTTGATCGACCCTTCGGCGATTGCCTTAACCACCGCGCTCGAGTGCTGAATCTTCACCTTCTTCGAACGCTCATCCTTTTCCTCTCCACCGATCCGACCGGTGTTGAGCAGGTAGACTTCCATCGGACTCCCGTCCAGAAGCTCGTAGAAGCGGTTCCCCTGGTTCGCGTGCAGCATCGGAAAGAACGGATTGGTTCCCGGCACCCGAAGCGACTTGCCGGCCTCGGAGGCCCCTCCCGCGCTGGTGCCCTTCGTTTCTCCGAGCATGAAGAACGCCGCCGCCTGTGCGCCTTCGAGCCTGGCCACGGCGGGGATGATGTTCTCGTTCCGGTTGAGGATCAAAAGGAAGTCCGCCTTGGTGATGTCGCGGGCGTCCGCTCCTCCCTGGATGTCCGCCATTCTGATCACGGATCGACCGTTGGGTGTGTACGAGGTATCGAAGAAGTCGACTTTCCCGTCCGCATCCAGAGATACGTTCTCGAGGTAGGCGTGCTCCGAGGTCGTCGCGTTGTAGATCGTAGGCTCGTCCTTTGGATTCAACCCAAAGGTCTTGGCGAAGCAACCGTTCTCTGTCGCGTAAACCTTGCCTCCCGGCATGAGGGCGCAGAAGTCATCCTGCACTGGCGAGGAATTGTTCTGCTTGGTGAAGGTGGTGGTCGTCTTTCCGGTGCCGGACAGACCAACGATGAGACCAACCCGATTTTTCCCGTTCACCGGGATGACCTTGCAGCCGGCATGAAGGGCCAGGCCGCCCTTCTCGTAAACGAGCCGGTTCCACATACGCAGCCCGCCCTTTTTCGACTCTCCGAAGTAATCAGAGTTGAAGACCCGGGTGATGTTGTTCTCCAGATCGACGGCGATGAGACGATTTTCGGGAAAACCGGGCATTTCGAGGTTCGGCGTATAGATGACCGTGAGAACAGGCTCGAATGACTCGAGCTCACTGGCCGATGGAGCATAGAAGAGGATCTGTTGCATGGCGGCAATGTTGGCGTTGGCCTTCTCGATGATGAGTCGGGTGGCGACCCGGAACTCGGCATCGTTCCCGATGAATCCATCGATGACGAGCATCTCCTGCTCCCCGATGAAGTTGTTCTGAATCTTCGAGATCCGCTCGAACTCTGCCCTGGTGATGGTCTGATCCGAGTGACTGCCGGGATCATCCGTGGCGATGAAGGTTGATAACTTGCTCCGCGAAACGACGCGCGTGGCAACGTTCAGATTGCCGAACTCAGTTTCACGCGCATTGGGCATCTCGCGCGCCATGTTGCGAAGCTCGTCAGGGGAAGGATTCCAGATGGTCTTTCTAGGCTGCACAGGAAGCGCTTTGCGTTCCGTCATCAGGTCTGTCATTGAATAACCTCGGGTTTTTTCGAATTTGAGCTGCGTTGCAGCTGCGAAAGGGTTGGATTTTATACGAGAATTGACAGTTCCCGGACGCTCCTTTTGCGTGGGCGGATGGAAGACTTCAACAGCCGCTACAATGGCGCGATGTCACGCCTCGAATCAGAAGACGAGTTCCGCAGCCATCCCTCGATTGTCGAAGCACGCAGAGTGCTCGAAGCGGAAGCGGCAGCCATCCTGGGACTCATCCCTCATCTCGATGAAACGTTCATTGCAGTCACTGAAGCTTTCTACAACAGCAGCGGGCGGGTCGTCACCGTGGGCATCGGCAAATCGGGAATCATCGCACGCAAGATCAGCGCAACTCTGGCTTCGACCGGGACCCCGGCATTCTTTCTCCATCCGGCAGACGCGATTCACGGCGATCTGGGCATGCTCGTGAAGGGAGACATCGCTCTGGCAATTTCGAATTCCGGAGAAACCGAGGAAGTGTTGCGATTGCTCCCCACCATCAAAAGGATCGGGGCTTCCATCGTGTCGATTACGGGGCGACCAGACTCGACTCTTGCCCGGAACTCGGACTTCCATCTCTCAGCGGAAATCTCGGCTGAAGCCTGCCCTCTGGGACTCGCGCCTACGGCTTCGACGACCGCTACTCTGGCCCTTGGCGACGCGCTGGCCATGGCCGTGGCCGTCAGGCGTGGCTTCAAAGAGGAGCATTTTGCTTCCTTTCATCCAGGCGGAAAGCTGGGCAAGCGATTTCTCACAGTCGCTGACCTGATGCACAAAGGCGATCAGATTCCGCTTGTGCCGATGACTGCTCCCATGCGCGAAGTGATCTACGAGATGTCGCGCAAGGGATTCGGAGTGACACTGGTCATCGATGAAACTACCCGCCTGCTGAAGGGAATCATTTCGGATGGCGACCTGCGAAGGATGCTGGAAAAAGAGGACGCCATTCTTACTCACACCGCGGCGGAATGCATGAAGCGATCACCTTTGACGATCGCTTCCGACGAGCTTGCCTCGGCGGCCCTTCAATTGATGGAAGAGAAAAAGGTCACCTCGCTGATCGTGGGGCAGAACGAGGGGGCGGTGGAGGGGATCATTCATTTGCACGACCTGTGGGGATTGCAGCTTTTTTGAAGCATGTCGTGGCGTTGATTCAAGTCGCAGGCAGTGATAGGAAAGAGGGGTTGGCGAGGGGGCCTGCAGCGCAGGTCATGATTCGGACCCCACGCGATCACGAAATATCGAAGAGGCCAAGAGTGAACATATGAATGAAGAAAGAGTTCCCGTCGTCCTTCACCGCAGAGTCGGGAAGACCGAGCGGGTGTCGATCTCCCCGATCGTCGATAACGATAAACAGATGGTTACGATCACTCGCGAGGACGAGTCGACTGAGGAGATTCCTTTCTCGGCCCTCAAGGCGGTGTTTTTTCTCCGCGATCCAAACGCCACAGATCCACCTCATCAGGCCGCCGAAGGAAGCACGCTGGCGGTGGAATTCCGGGATGGCGAAGTGATCCGCGGGCGTTCGAAAGAATACAACCCTGCCAGAAACGGTTTTTTTCTTTACCCGCTCGACAGGAGCAAGAGCGAGAAGATTTTTATCGTGAACTCTGCAATCGTCTCCATCGAGATCGAAAAATTCTGAAACGATCCACCCAACTCCCGAGATCCATGACCATCCGACGGCTCCTCTCGTTTTCGCTTGTGCTTCTTCTCGCCCGGCCATCAGCCGGCGCCGCACCTGTCACGCTTGATCGGACGCTTCGGGCCATGTCCGGAATCGAAGCCAGCTTCGTCCACCGGTTCCGCCCCCGAGGGGTGAAGGCCGAGCAGGTGGAGAAGGGAAAAGTTACGTTCGGCGAATTGCCGAGGATGCGCTGGGAGTACTCTCTCCCCGAACAGAAGACGTTCCTTTTCGATGGCACTCGGTCGTACTTTTACATCCCCTCCGATCGCCAGGTGTCGATCAATGCAATCACCGACGAGCAGAGGAGCTCGTACCCCTTTCTGTTTGTCGGCGACCCCGCGGCCCGGGCGCGGAACTTCAAACAACGCGACACTGTCCGGTCCGGAGCTCTTACGACGCGGCTGGAGCCTCGAGACAAGAACGCCCAGCTGAGGGAAATTGTGCTGAAGATCGACTCCGGCTCTCTACTGAGAAGTGTGGAGTACACGGATCGAATGGGTAATCGGACGATCTTTGAATTTTCAGGGCACCAGAAAAAACCTCTGGTCCCTGAGACATTCCGCTTCACGACTCCCGCTGGAGTCGACGTGGTGGGAGACCGTACCGCGCTCTGAGCTTGTCTCGATTCATCACACACAAGCGTGATTTGATGCTGGAGGAAGGGTAACAATGCCGCAGGAGCTTTCGTTTGACGTCGTTTCCAAGACAGATATGCAGGAAGTGAAGAACGCCATCGAGCAGGCGAAAAAGGAGCTCGCAACTCGTTTCGATTTCAAAGGAAGTAAGAGTGAGATCGAGCTCAAGAGTGACGAGATCGTGCTGATCAGCGATGACGAAACGAAGCTCAAAAGTCTGAAGGACATCGTCGAAAGCAAGCTCGTGAAGCGTCAGGTGTCGCTCAAAGCGATCGACTATCAGAAGATCGAAGGAGCTCAGCTCGGGTCGGTCCGGCAGACCGCCAAGATCACGCAGGGAATCGAGAGCGATAAGGCGAAGGCGATCGTCAAGAGGATCAAAGATGCGAAGCTCAAGGTCCAGGCCTCGATCCAGGGCGACCAGCTTCGCGTGGTGGGGAAGAGCAAGGACGATCTGCAAAAAGCCATTGCTCTGATCAAAGACCACGACTTCGGGGTGCCCCTCCAGTTCACGAACTACCGCGGATGAGACATTTTTGTAATCGACGCTGCCGAGGGACAAAATCGTTTATTCTTCCACTGTGAGCTCCTCAGGAA
>Ga0136612_10000986_pt1 | contig 11595 bp, 8 predicted proteins | sample AntDryUQ224A2306_2_FD_106644 | JGI IMG/M metagenome (GOLD analysis project Ga0136612, IMG submission 106644) | Polar desert sand microbial communities from Dry Valleys, Antarctica - metaG UQ224A (23.06) | ecosystem: Environmental > Terrestrial > Soil > Desert | place: Antarctica: Dry Valley...
ATCCAATGCCTTCACCGACTGCTTGCCTAAAGGGAGGATGCGGGGTCGGCGGCCTTTGCCTAGCACGTGGACGGTCGAGTCGGTCAGGTCGATGTCGATCAGCCGAATGCCAGCGAGTTCTGACCTTCGCATGCCCGTGTCGATGAGTAGACGCATGATGGCGGTGTCTCGCCGGTCTTCAAACGATCCGCCATCGCAGCTTGCGAGCAACCGCCCCAGCGCCTCGTCCGAGAGGATCGCCGGAGGCTGCTCGGGCACGAAGGGAGGACGCATTCGGACCATCGAAGATGCGTCAATCTCCCCTTCTTCGACGGCCCAACGCCAGAACTGCTGCATCGCCCTGAACTCCACGGAGACGGAGGCAGGTCGAAGTCGCTTTGACCTCTCGACAAGGAACGCCTCAAGGTGCGCTCGCCCGATGAGCGGTGCTTCCTGGGGAAGCTCAGCCTCCTGCGTAAAGGCGGTTAGCGCCGCGAGCGCCGCGAGATACGTCTTCACGGTTCTTGGGCTTCTGTTCGCAGCCATGAGGTGCCGCTGGAACGAAGGAGCGAGGGAGGACAGGGTTGGCAGCACGACTGATTACCTCCAGGGCATGCGCCAGTTAGACGCTCTAACCCAGGCCAGTCGTGGGAGTGTGGCCAGGCCCTTCGAGAGTTATCAGCTCTATCGACGAGGCCGTCTGCGAATTGGCGTCCCCGGCAGGATTCGAACCTGCGACCCGCTGCTTAGAAGGCAGCCGCTCTGGTCCACTGAGCTACGGGGACGCCCTGGAATCTTACCGTTGCGTGCTCACGGCGTAGGGGTGGCTACTGGGAGTGGCTCGATGTCGACGCTTTCGACCAACTGCCGAACATTCGCAAGCATCTCCGCGGTCGTTTCCTGGAACGAGAACACGTCGATGACCAGGAGCACGCCATCTACGTCCAACACCCAGAGCTGGTCGTGTTCACCGACGAGCGCCTGTCGCGAACCCTTTGAGGACGGCCAGCGGTTGTAAGTGCCGCAGCTAGCGCCGGCTTGATTCCGGATCAGGTCGACGTACTGGCCGCTGTAACCGTCGATCGTGACCGAGACCGGTTCCGAGGACGAACCCAGCGGCTGCGCACGCATGGCCGATACAAAGTCCTCCACCGTGCCGTCAAGATCGGTAAAGCCCGCGGTCGAGTCGCACGGATCCGTGTACACCCTGTCCGGGACGTCAAAGACGAAGCCGTGGCCGAGCGGCGGGTCAGGCGACAGACGATACGCGGCGAAGGCATCCGATCCGACGCCGTCCGTCCATGTCCACCAGTCCGCATCTTGGATCGTCAGGCTGACCTGGAGCGGAAACGGGGCGCCGGCAATATAGGTCCCCGGGGGGAGTTTCGCGCGACTGTCGGGAAATGCCCGCGGTGAGGCGAGCGCCGCTGGTGTAGAGGCGGCTGGCGGCGCCGTTGGCGCTGCCGTCTGAGTTGCCACAGGCAAAGCTGTTGCTGTCGGCAATTGGGTCGAGCCGGGGCCGGTTCGCCCCGGCTGACCGAAGTACAGCGCCAAGCCCAGGCCTCGAACTTTTGCGGGTCGCGCAGCTGGGGAAGGTCGCGCCAGACGTTCAGCAGCGCCTGCCGCGTGGCGTCCTCGGCGAGTTCGATGTCGCGCAGGATCCGGTGCGCGACCGCATGAAGCCGATTGCCAAGAGCGACTGCCAGGCTCGCGAAAGCCTCTTCGTCACCCTTCTGCGCGAGTAGCACCAGATCGGTATCCATGCGCCTTCCGTCGTGGCGATGGACCCTGTGTCCGCCGCTCAAAAGGTATGGGACGCGTCACGCGCCGGACGACTCAATATTTGTTCTGCAATACTCGGCCGGCCGATGAAGCAGATGTATCACCCGGACGACCTGGCGGCCATGGATCCGCTGGTGCTGATGCGCAACCTCGACCACGTGCGCATGACCAGCCGACGGCTCAGCTACATCCTCCAGCAGCAGGTCCACCTGTATACGCCCGAGGCGAACAAGCTGCGCACGGAGATCGACCAGTACGTGGAGGCCGAGCGCCAGATCGAGTGGGAGATGGCGCGCCGAGGGCTACGCACCTAGTCGGATGTCGCCGACCCCGCGTCAGGACTGGGCGGCGGGAACGATGGACAGGCTTAGCGGGGCGGGGTTGAGCGACGGCTCAGGGCTAGTGCGCTCTTCGGCGATGACCTGCTCGAGCAACGTGATCATCTTGGCCATGTCGGACAGGCAGAAGGTCACTCCGCGCACCGCGAGGTCGGCGAAGCCAAGCCCGCGGTAGGCGCCACGCGACGCAACGGCGCACATCTCGTCGTAGAGCGAGGGCCAACCGACACGCCGGCGGCGGTAGCAGAAGCGCACGAACTCGAGCGCTTCGTCCGCGAACGGGACGTCAACAGCTGGCTGATGGGCAGCCTGAATCGACAAAATAACCCTCTCTCGCACGCAGCGACGCCTTGCGGCCGACGCGCGTTACAACCGTCAGATGGCCCGCCGGACGGCCAAACCGCACGGTGTGCCCTGATCCTCCCAGTGATCGCCGGTGCGATTGAAGTGCCACCGGCGATGATCGGGGATTGTAGGCGGGCGGGCTGCCGGTCGGCTAGCAGGCCGTCCACCACTTTGTCCACCTTCTTTTCCACAAGGCAGGCGCTGAGGCGGGATCAAGAGGGTTGGTACCGCATACCGGATTCGAACCGGTGATCTCCGCCTTGAGAGGGCGGTGTCCTGGGCCTCTAGACGAATGCGGCAGGTCTGCGCGGGCGACCGAGCGCCCAACAACCCGCGCAGTTTATCAAGAGGAAGGTTCGGAGCCCACCCGCCGGCTAGAGGCGGTGCGCCTCCAGGAATGCGCGGATTGCCTCCGCGACCTGCTCGTATGACTCCTCGCCGGTAACCAGCCCGTAGTGCGAGGCGGCGCCATAGGGCTGATATTCGGCCCCCAGCCATTCGGCCAGGCGCTCGCTGTCGGACTCAGGAAAGAGGCGATCGAGACCGGCGCCGATTACCAGGCGCGGCACGGGTGGAAGGTCCGCCAGTGAGATCGAAACGCCTTCGAGCATCTGCCGCCGGGCAGCGCCGGACTCCATGCCCATCATGTGCTGCACGCGCATGACGTCGGCGATGGTCAGATCGGGATTCTGCCGCTGGAGAGGTTCGAGCGGGCCGTCCCAGCCGATCAGCTCGCGGCGGTATTGGCGCGGCAACAGCCGGACCATGTGTGAGGGCGGCGGCTCAAGCAGCTCGGCCGGCAACGCCGGGCTAAGCAGGATCAGCGCCGAAACCGGGCGTGCCTGGGCCAACCGAAGCGCGAGCAGCCCACCCAGGCCATGCCCGATCACGATCGGCGGCCGCGACATGGTCCCTGCCCCTGCGATGACGTCGTCGAGGTAAGTCGAGAAGTCGAGCTCGGCGAAGTCAGCCGTCTCGGACCAGTAGTGCCCGCGCAGATTCAGTGCATGCCCTTCCCATCCGCGCGGCGCGAAGAAGCCCAGGAAGCGGTGCCAGAGCCACGATCCGCCGAGCTCGCCGTGGAGCAGGTAGATCGGCTTGCGCCGCGAGCGCCGTTCGGGCAGCCAGGACTCGATATACAGGCCGCGATCGGCGACGATGCGCTCGTCCTTGCGGATCGGCCGGCCGATCGGGCGCTCGGCGAAAGTCAGCCCATCGCCCTCATCCACCACGACATCGCGAAGATGCTTGCCGTCGCCGCCGTCACGGCCGTCACGGCCGTCACGGCCGAGGATCTTGGCCATTACGGACTCCCCGGAGTCGCGGCATCGGTCAGTGGGTTGAAAACGATGCCAGTCGCGGCCTTGGGATGGAAGAAGGTCGACTTGGCGGGCATGTGTTCGCCCGCCTCCGCCACCGCCAGGACCTCCTCGATCGGCGTCGACCGAAGCAGGAATGCCGCATCGGTGCGACCAGCTTCCACCTCCGCGACTGCGTCGATCGCACTCGAGAGGTAGGACAGGCGCCCGTCTGCGGCCAGCGCTTCTGAGGTGCTCCCGGTCATCTGCGAGAGCGTACTCGACAGCACGCTGACGTCCAGCCAGCGCAGCGTCTCCGATGCCGACGGCGGCAGCACCCTCTCCACGCGCGCGCGATCCACGGTCAGCAGGGCACCACCAGCGCGCGTCCAAAGCCCGAACTCTTGAGGTGAATCGGCAGCCGTGAAGCCGACGCCGATACCGCCAAGGTCGGCCACCAATTGGCGCGCGTCCGCGACTGGGGTGATGGCAAACCAATCGGCGGCGGCCGCCAGCAGCTCCGCGCCACCGACGCCAGCCAGCAATCGGTGCCACGGCAGTAGTGCCAGCCCGCCCGTGTGGGCTTCGAACATGAGGGCTAGAACATGCGTCGCTGTGGGCGGCCCGACCGTGTCGCGGTACCGAAGCGCCGTTTCGTAACGATGGTGGCCGTCCGCGATAGTCACCGGCGCGCCACCAGCGATACGCAGGAGCTCGCGCGCCGCATCCGATTGGGACGGGTCTGCCAGCCACAGCCGATTGATGAGCCCGCCTGGCCCGATCGCCTGGACCTGTGGCTCGGCGGCCGTGATTGATTGCATCAGCTGGTCGGCCGTGGCTCCATTTTGGTGATCGTCAAACAGGAACAGCACTGGGCTCAGGTTCGCGGCGACCGCCGACAGCAGCCGAAAGCGGTCCTCCCTTGGCCCGCTCATCGTGCTTTCATGCGCTCGCACGCCACTCCCTGGCCCGTAGCTTTCGAGGGTCAGGCGGCAGAAGAATCCACGCGCGGCCAGCTCGGATCCATCCGCGCCGCTGTAGCGCTGCTCGTATACGTAAATCAACGGGTCGTCGTCGCGGCGCAGCGTCCCATCGGCCAGCCAGGCGGCAAAGGTGGTCGCTGCCGCCTCGTACGGGGAGAGCGCGGCCATGGAATCACCGACGGGCAGCTCGACGTGAACCGCGTTCCGTGGGTCTCGCGCGGCGAGCCGCTCACGTTCGGCAGGACTGATCACGTCGTAGGGTGGGCACAGCACAGCCGACAGGTCGGGCACGGCAGACGTGCTGTAGCGCAGGGCACGGAAAGGTTGGAGCTGGGGCACCGCGAGCGATGGTAGCCGCCCGCAGCGGATTCACCCGACTTTCGTTACCCATGCAACTTTCGTCATGCGGCATGCGTCTATCGCGTCTGTACGGTGAACGCACGCCCCAGCGACGAGCCCCTCAACCCTACTCTGAGGCCAGATTGGAACGCCACTCGCAACCGTCACGCTCGGCAACCGCCGGCCATGCCCGGTCTCGGCTCGCTCGCGTCCTTCTCACCGTAGCCGCGCTCGCCGGTACGCTGGCGCTCGCCGCGCCCGCGCTGGCTGAGAGCCCCTCCCCCTCGTCTTCGGCGTCGCCCCAGCCCTCGATCCAGCCAAATTCAGATCTGCGCATCGAGGCGCGCCCCCTGCTCGGCGGCCATGTGCGTCCGGGCGCATGGACGGCGGTCGAGGTCCTCGTCACCAACAACGGACCCGCCGTAACTGGTGAGCTGCGAATCCGCGGCCCCAATTCCGGCCAGTCGCGCTACGGAGTCCAGGCCGACCTGCCGCCCGGCGCGGTTCAACGCTTCACGCTTTATGCCCAGACCGCGCTCTTCGGCAGCCGGGTCAACATCGATCTGGTCAGCGGCGACGCGACCCTTGCGACGCAGCAGGTGCGGATCACCTCGCACGACGCCTCCAGCCCGCTCGTCGCGGTCATCGCGGAACGGCCGGCCGGGATCCTGCCCGCTGTGACCGAGGCGATGCTCAATCCAAATGCCTCCACGGCAGCTTTCATCACACTCCAGATCTTCGACCTGCCACCACGTGTCGAGGCCTGGGCGGCCATCGATCGGCTGGTCTGGCAGGACGCGGATGCGGCCCAGCTGACAAACGAGCAGCTCGACGCGCTGCGACTGTGGGTCGGCGCGGGCGGACGGCTGACGATCCTTGGCGGCACCACCGGGGGCGGCTCCATCCGCGGCTTCGGTGCCGAGCTTCTTCCGTTTGACCCCGCGAAGACAGTCGATGTCGCGCCCGCGGACCTGACCGCGATGCTGGGCACCCCGCCCGCGAGTGCGACAGCCGTCCCATCGCTTGCCGGCACCCTCGATCACGGAACGGTGCTCGCGCGGAGCGGCGACGACGTCATCGCGGCCGAAGCCGCTTACGGCCGTGGCGTGGTCACCCTCGTCGGCTTCGACCCGGCCACCCAGTGGATCGCCGAGGGCAGCGCCAGTGACGCCCTGTGGCACCGCCTCTTGCCGCAGGCCACGGGTCCAGCACTCAACCCACTCGCGATCGCCGACGACTCGCAGATCGTCTTCGCACTGCAGAACCTGCCATCGATCGACCTGCCGTCGATCGAGAACCTCTTCATCCTCCTGCTCGCCTACATCGCGCTCATCGGCCCGATCAACTACCTGATCCTGCGCCGGCTCGACAAGCGTGAGTGGGCGTGGGTGACCATCCCGGCGCTCGTCGTGGTGTTCGCCGTGGGCACCTTCGGCCTCGGCGCAACGCTGAAGGGCAGCGACGTGATCGTCAACCAGATCACCGTCGTCCGCGCGGCCCAGGGCACCGGTCGCGGCATCGGCCAGGCCTACATCGGCATCTACTCGCCCAGCAGGCGGACCTTCGACGTCCGTATCCCCGGCGGCGCACTACTGTCCAATCCGACCAGCCTGGCCCAGTTCGGCCAGACGGAGACGCCGCTCGACGTCCTCTTCGGCGAATCGAGCTCACGCCTGCGCAACTTCGAAGTCGGCTTCGGGGTGCTGCGCGGGTTTCGCGCGGAGGCACCCGCCGATGCGCCGGAAGTCGACGCCAACCTGCGCCTGATAAACGGCAAGCTCCAGGGAACCGTCACCAACCATTCCGACATGGCTCTCGAGAACGTCGCCGTCGTGTTCAGCGGCGGCGCGGCCGTACTGCCGACGCTCGACGCCGGCCAGAGCAAGGAGATCGATCTCGACGTCAGCTCCAACCCGTTCTTCGGTTTCGGGCTTTCGGAAACGATCTTCGGCTCGACGTTCCCACGCGACTCGGCCCAGGCGCGGTCCGTCGCGACCCGCCGCACGGTCATAGACCAACTCTTCCCGTGGGGCAGCCAGGCTTCGGCCAACTCACCGCTGCTGCTCGCATGGACCAAGGGCCCAGTGTTGGACGTGGATCTGCCAGGTGACGTGCCTAACCGCGTCGGAGAGGGTCTGTTCATGATCCCGCTGGCCATGACCCTCGATGCTCAGCAGGTCTTCAGCAACCAGATGATCCGGCGCACAGTGGTCGAGACTACGGCCAACGACGGCTGGGGCGACGTCAACGGCATGTACATGAGCCGCGGGACGATGACGGTCGAGACGCGACCTGCACTCTTCGACGGAGTGTTCGATGTCAGCAAGCTCGAGATTGCCCTGACCCAGCGCGAGATGCGCGCGCTGGACGGCACAGGCACGTTGATCCAGCCCTTGCCGGCCGATCAGCAGCCTGACCAGGACGACCCTTTGGGCGAGGACGGACCGGCACCATCGCCCGCGCCCGGCGCGAGCCCGGCGGCAGACTGCGCAAACCCACCCTGCGATGACGTGCTTCCCCCGGGCGGCGGTGCCGAGCCCGGCAAGCCGCCCATCGCCCCTGGCCCAGACGGCCGTTTTGACACGCTGCCCGACTTCCAGCTCTTCGACCGCACCACCCAGCTGTGGGTCGAGTTCGCGCATCCGGATATGACGCGCAGCTACCTCATCGCCGACCCGCAGCGCTACGTTGACGAGAGCGGCGGCGTCCTCTTCCGCTTCGTCAATCGCGACGATCCGGGGGAGTTTGGTGAGGGCCAGAAGGACTTCCAGTTGCTCATCCGAATCGAAGGCACCATCAGTTGACCCTCGCGTTGCGAACCGAGCGGTTGACCAAGCGCTACGGGCGCAGCCTGGCCGTGGCCGGCGTGGAGCTGGAGGTCGAACAGGGCGAGATCTTCGGCCTCGTCGGACCGAATGGCGCGGGCAAGACGACCACGCTCAAGATGCTCGCCACGCTGCTGGTGCCATCGGCGGGCGACGCCGAGGTGGGCGGTCACTCGATCCGCAAGGACCCCGACGCCGTCCGGAATGTGATCGGCTACATGCCCGACACGTTCGGCGTATACGACGACATGCGCGTTTGGGAATACCTCGACTTCTTTGGCCGCTGCTACGGGCTGCCGGCGTCACGGCGCCGGCAGATGATCGGTGACCTGCTCGAGCTGGTCGACCTGGCCGACAAGCGCGAGGCCTATGTCCAGGAGCTCAGCCGGGGCATGCAGCAGCGGCTGTGCCTTGCTCACGCGCTGGTCCACGACCCGCAGGTATTGCTTCTCGACGAGCCTGCCTCGGGACTCGATCCGCGCGCCCGAGTCGAGCTGAGGGAGCTGCTGCGCGAGCTTCGATCGCTGGGCAAGACGATCATCATCAGCAGCCACATCCTGCCCGAGCTGGAAGAGCTGTGTACCTCGGTCGCGATCATCGATCGCGGGCGGGTGCTCGCCAGCGGACGTGTCGAGGACATCGCCGAGCGCTTCCGCGTGGGCGGCGTGTATCGCGCAGACGTGGTGGGCGACGAAGCTGCGGTCGCCATGGCCGAGCAGCATTTTGCGACAAACCCTGACATCGCTTCTGTCGTCCGCCGGCCAAGCGGTGAGTTGGAGTTGGCCCTGCGCGGTGACGCCGATGCGGCGGCAGCCGTCCTGACGGCCGCCGTGCGCGCTGGCGTCCGACTGAGCAGCTTTGCGCCGGCCGCGAGCGACCTTGAGGAGCTCTTCCTGCAGATCACCGATGCCAACACTTCCATGAGCGCTGCAGCCGCAGCGCACAATGCCGGAGCAGGAACAACGGAGGCGCGCGCATGACGGCCGTGGCAGTACAGGTTCGACGCGGGGGCGGTTTCCTGCGCAGCCGACTGAGCCGATTCTGGTCGGGCATAAGCGCGGTCAGCATCAAGGAGTTGCGCGGCCGGATGCGCGGCCGGCGGGCATTCGGCGTGCTGACCATCTACCTCCTGCTGCTCGGCCTTTTCTCGTTTGCCATCTACGTCTACCTGAAGCAGCAGGCGGCCCAGGTCGGGCCCGTCAACGTCTTCCCGGGCATCCCGCGCGACTTCCCGGGCATGCCCATCCCCGGAACCGGGCAGACGCTCGCCAATGGGACAGCGTTGTCCGCCGGGATCGGCCACGGCATCTTCGGTGGGCTGCTGTTCCTTGAAACGCTGCTGGTGCTCGTGCTCGCGCCTGCCTTCACCACGGGCGCCATCTCGCTCGAGCGCGAAAAGCAGACGCTCGACCTGCTTGTGACGACCCCGCTGAGCACGCTCGGCATGGTCATCGGCAAGCTTTTCTCAGCGTTGAGCTACGTATTCCTATTGATCATCGCGTCCATCCCCCTGGCCAGCCTCGTCTTTGTTTTCGGCGGCGTGGGACCGGATGACCTGGTGCGCGCGTACGCCTTCCTGTTCGCGCTCGCGTTCGGCATGGGCGCCATCGGGCTGTTCATCTCCGCGCTCGTGCGCCGGACCCAGACCGCTACGGTCGTCACTTTCGTCGTCGTGTTGTTGCTGTCGATTGGCACTGCAGCGGGCCACCAGTTCTGGCAGGTCGCGACGAAGTCGACAGCTTCGAACAGCGTCATCGTGGCCGCTAAAGGCAAGGCGCCCGAAGCTGTGCTGTGGTTCAACCCGTTCGTCGCCGACCTCGACATGATCTGCGCCACCGCGCCCGACTCGTATCACCTGTCGTGCGACTACATCTCCGGCGTCACGGGCCGGCCCTACTTCGGCTTGCCCACGACGCCGACGGTGCCGGGCGTCCCTCAGCCGGGCCTTCCTGTCCCATTCGATGGCGGCGGCGTCGATGACGCGGGAGGCGTCAAGGAAGCGCCGCCTGGCGACGCGCTCGAATGCCCTCCCAACGCTCGCTGCGTCGCTCCGGATTTCGCGGCGGACGGTGTCGTGGTCGGCCCACCGATCGCCGGCGACGGCGCACAGCAGGACGTGGTGTCGTTCGGGTTCCCGCGCGACACGTTCTGGCCAAAGAGCTCGATTGCGTTCCTGCTGCTGGGCGTGGCGCTGACGCTCGTTTCCGCGCAGCTTGTCTCCCCGACGCGCCGGCTGCGCCTTCCCAGGCCCCATCTTCCGCGCCGCGGGAACCGAATGGCCGTTGTCGCGTCTGATAACCCACCGGCGGAGATGCCGGATGGTGCGGCCGAGGCCGTACCGACAGAGACCGTGACCGTCACCGCCGTGACCACCGAAGCTGAAACAACGGAGTCAGAGAAATGAGTCTCGATCCCCAGCTGCTGGAACTGCGCCGATCCCTTGGCCGTTTCCGCCGCCGCGTGTGGCTTCGGCGCATCGTTCGCGATGGGAGCCTGATCATCGCGGCAGTGGCCGTGATCGAGCTCGTGCTGGCCATCGCCGCGCGGCTGATGCCCTTCGAGTGGCACGCAGTTGTGGCCGGCCTGGTCATCGTCGGCGGCGCGGTTGCGCTGATCATCGACGCGATCCGCGTTCGACCGACTCTCCCTGAAGCCGCTCTCGCGGTCGACTCGGAGGACGGCCTCAGCGATCGAGTCTCGACTGCCCTCTCGCTCGCGTCGTCCGCTCCCGAGCTCACTTCGGCCGAGGCCGCAGGCGAGGTCGCATCGGATCGCCCTGACGGGTCCGTCTACGCACATCTCGTGCGCCTTCAGCGGCGCGACGCGTTGACGGCGCTTGTCGGCGCCGATCCACGCGGACTGCGTATCCCCCTTCCGCGCCGGCAGAGCGCGGCGACGGCCTTCTGCGCACTCATGCTGATCCCCGCGCTCCTTCTCCCCAACGCACAGAACGACGTACTCACCCAGCGCGAGAACATGCGCGCCGCGGCCGAGCAGCAGGCGCAACGCCTCGACGAAACGGCCACGCGCCTCCAGGAAGGGCGCACGGCGCCGGATCCGCGCGTCGACCTGGCCGAGGAGCTGCGCAAGCTGGCACAACAGCTGCGCGACAACCCCGAAGATCTCGATACCAACCTCGCGCGCCTCGGCTCGCTTGAGGACGCCATCCGCAGCCGGCTGGATCCGGCCAACGAGCAGCGCGCCGCCGCGATCAGCTCGCTCTCACGCTCGCTGAGCAAGGCCGCGACCGGCAGCGACAGCAACGCGGCAGGTGACCCCGAAAAGACCAAGCAGGATCTTGGCGATCTCAAGAATCGCCTTGGAGAGATGACCCAGGAGGAGCGCGATGCGCTCGCTGGTGAGCTCTCGGAGATGGACAACACTGCCCGCCAGGCGGGCGCAAATGCCCAGTCGGCGCTCGCCGACGCGGTCCGTGCCATCAGATCGGGTGACACGCAGGCCGCAGGAGGAGCGCTCGACCGGCTAGGCGAGGCGCTCGAGCGCGGCCAGGAACAGGTTGATACGAACCGTGATCTCGCCCGCGCGGCGGGTGATCTCCAGCAGGCGCGGCGCGACCTTGCGCAGGCCGGCCAGCAAGGCCAGGGCCAGCAGGGCCAGGGCCAGGGCCAGCAGGGCCAAGGCCAGCAGGGTCAGGGTCAGGGTCAGGGTCAGGGTCAGGGTCAGGGCCAAGGCCAGGGCCAAGGCC
>Ga0136612_10000987_pt1 | contig 11595 bp, 8 predicted proteins | sample AntDryUQ224A2306_2_FD_106644 | JGI IMG/M metagenome (GOLD analysis project Ga0136612, IMG submission 106644) | Polar desert sand microbial communities from Dry Valleys, Antarctica - metaG UQ224A (23.06) | ecosystem: Environmental > Terrestrial > Soil > Desert | place: Antarctica: Dry Valley...
ATGTCGGTGCTCGGCCACAGCATCGACCTGCTCGTCGGCGGGGCCGACCTCCACTTCCCTCACCACGCCTATCAGTCGACCATGGTCGAGGCTGTGACCGGACAGGGACGATTCGCCCGCGCGGAGCTCGCGATCGGCACGGTGCAGCTGAACGGCGCAAAGATGGCCAAGTCCACGGGCAACCTGGTGCTGGTTGACGACGTCCTCGAACAGGTCTCGCCCCAAGCGCTGCGCTTGTACTTGCTGGATCGGCCGTGGTCCGGGGTCTGGGACTACGACGAGACCGAACTGCGGCGCGCTGCCGACCGGCTGGAACGGCTGCGCTCAGCTGCCGGCCGGAGGTCGTCAGAGACGGCCGCTGAGCCCGTGCTGCGAGTGCTGCTGGACGATCTGGACGTACCGAGCGCTCTCGACCTCGCCGAAGAATCCGGCGGCCACGTCGCCGATGCCGTGCTGCGCCTGCTCTCGCTCGACGTCCCCTCGTCCTGAGGTCACCGCCCCTCGTCTTGATGTCGCCCTCGCCGGCGTGACTTCGGCGGGACTTGCATGGTGCGGCGCATGTGCGCCTCGCCGTCGCCTGTCACGAGCCCCGCGATGCTGTTCTGCTCCGGGGAGGTGAGGGCGACCCGGGCGGTGGGCGCGGTTGCAGGCCCGATCAGGAGGTTGCACGGCTGCGGTGGGCCGTGCCCTTGGTGGCGATGGGGTCAATAGAGATGAGGGCCGCCAGGGTGGCACGGGCAGCGAGAACTGGGACGAAGTCGCGAACCGGTGCGTCTGCGTACTGGTCCCATGCCGAGGCGACTGCCGCTTGGACTGTCTCGGGCCTCTGACGTGGAAACCGCTGACTGAGTTGGTCCACGATCCGCGCCCGCTCCCGGGCCTCGTCGCGAACCGGCATCGCCTTGTACCGACGGCAGAGACCGCCGTCAGACTTCAGTACCGAACCCACGATGATCTCCTGCCCGCCTTCCGGTGTCTGCCTCAAGCGACCTGCGCCTGTGGACCTGGACTGTGGAGCGCCCGGACTTGGGCCATGCCGAGGCCGCAGCGAAGGTCTCGAGGTTGACGTCTCGCATCGTTCGTTGGTCCTCCTTGTAAAGATACCCCTCTGGGTATTTTTAGCGTAGCGCAGTCAGCTCGTACCTCACAGCCGGCTTGGTGATTAGCGCGGGCGCGTTGCGGCGGAATACGTGAGGGACTAGGATTGCTGATACCCCCATCCGTATACGCTAAACGAGAGGAACATCCATGACCACCACGACCCTGTCTGCTGACACGTTCGATGAGACCGTCCGGGACAACGACATTGTTCTCGTCGACTTCTGGGCTACTTGGTGCGGTCCGTGCCGGATGTTCGCTCCCATATTCGAGAAGGCGTCGGAGGTTCATCCGGACATCATGTTCGCGAAGGTGGACACCGAGGCTGAGCGCTCACTGGCGTCGGCTGCTGGAATCACGTCGATACCGACCCTGATGGCCTTCCGAGAGGGTGTGCTCGTGTTCGCGCAACCGGGGGCGATGCCGGCGTCCGGGCTGGAGGAGCTCATCGCCGCGGTACGACAGCTTGACATGGCCACCGTCCACGCCCAGCCTGCCGCGGAGTCCGGAGTCGTCTCACGCTGAACGGCAATCATGTGCACATTCAGACCCCAAGCAGGGAGTGGTATCGATGAGCAGCTATGGAATGACCGTCACTACCGACCGTTCGTTCGCCGACACGGTTGTCGCCGTGCGGGAGGCCCTGGATGCCCAAGGGTTCAGCATTCTGACCGAGATCGACCTCCAGGCCACATTGCGGGCCAAGCTCGACGTGGAGACGGCTCCGCAGGTCATCCTCGGAGCGTGTCGTCCATCGCTGGCCCACCGTGCCCTCGAGTTGGAGCCCTCGGTGGGACTCCTCTTGCCCTGCAACGTGGTGGTGCGCGCGCTTGACGACAACCGCACGCTCGTCGAGGCGCTCGACCCCGCGGTCCTGGTGAGCATGACCGGGAACGACGCGTTGGGTGCCATCGCAGAGGAGGCATCGCAGCGTCTCACGGCGGCCCTGGACCAGGTGGCTGGCTGACCGCATCTGGTAGTGGAAGTGCGCACACTCGTGCGCCGCCGGGCATGATGAAGCCATGGTCAATGTCGACCCTGCGCGTGCTTTTGCGCGATCTGGACGCACCCAGCGCTCTCGACCTCGCTGAGGACTCCGGGGGGCAGGTCGCCCGAGCGTCCTGCGCACGCTGTCGAGGACTCAGCCGCGTCCTGAGCAGATGAGTCAACGACCCAACCTTCGTGCTCAGCTCAAGGCGCCCGCTTGACGGTTGTCCGGACAAGACGCCAGACTGCCGGTACCTCCCCCGGTATGAGCACCTCCAAGGGTCCCGGACAGACCCCGGAACTCCGGTTCGTGCTGGAGACGCACCTGCACAATGACTCGTCTCCGGCGGCATCCCCGAGCATAGGAGCAATCGACGATGTCAGACACCCAAGCTGGCCGTCGCTCGGTTGACCAGGCGACCTGATGGCTGTCGAGGGCAACCGTGGTCGGAGCTTTGCGACGGCCGTCACATGCATGGACGGGCGCATCCAGCAGTCCGTCGTGGATTGGGCCCGGAGTCGGTTCGGCGTCGACTACGTCGACATGGTCACCGTGCCCGGGCCGGACCGGGTCCTGGCGCAGGACCTCCTTGGTCGTCTCAGGCTGGCGACGGACGTTGCGGTGTCACGCCGGGCACATGGCAGCCATCAGCTGGTCGTCGCGTCACACGCCGACTGCTCTGGCAACCCTGTTTCGGACGACGAGCATGAGCAGATGGTCAGAGAAGGGATCAGCTGGCTCGCCACGCTGCTACCGGAGATGACCATCGTGGGGATCCACGTCGACATCGGCAGCGAGGAGGTGCGCGTCGTGGAAAGGTCTCCGACCGAGACTGCGCCGCTCGCGTGACGGCGACACAGCCGCGTCGGGTTGCCCGCATCATCCCGGCGACGCGATGGCTCGCCGGATACGACCGGACGTTGCTCGCGGCCGACGCCCGTGCCGGGGCGACGGTGGCCGTTCTGCTGATCCCGCAGGGAATGGCCTATGCGGCGCTGGCCGGGATGCCACCGGTCACCGGCCTGTACGCCGCGATGGTGTCTCTGGTTGTGTACGCCATCCTGGGCACCAGCAATCACGTGTCCGTGGCGCCGGTCGCGATCGACTCTCTCCTGGTAGCGGGTGCAGTGGCGCCGCTGGCGCAGGGGGACCCGGCACGCTACGTCGCTCTGGCCGGCGCGCTGGCCGTGCTCGTGGGTGTCTTCCAGGTGGGCGCGGGCCTGCTCCGGCTGGGTGCCCTGGTGAACTTCCTCTCGGTGCCGGTCATCAGCGGCTTCACCGCGGCCGCGGCAATGACCATCGCCGCCAGCCAGCTCAAGGACCTGCTGGGTGTCCGCATCGAAGGGGGCAGCTCCAGCTTCCTCGAGACCGTGCGTCGCATCGCCCCGGCGCTCCCGGACGTTCAACCGCTGACCCTCGCGCTGGGGCTGGTCGCCATCGGCGTCCTCGTCCTCCTCCGACGGATCGCTCCGGTGTTGCCGGGACCGCTGGTCGTCGTGGTCGTGGCAACCGCCCTCGTCTCGGTGCTCGGGTGGTCCGACCGCATGGCGGTGCTCGGGGATGTTCCCTCCGGGCTGCCCACGCCGGCGGTGCCGACGGTGTCGCTGGCCGATCTCGGGGCTCTCCTCCCGTCAGGTGCCGCGATCGCGCTCATCTCGTACATGGAGACGATCAGCACCGGGTCGGCGTTCGCGCGCCGGACCCGGGCCCGGGTTGTCCCGGACCAGGAGCTCATCGCCGTAGGCAGCGCCAACGCCGCATCCGGGCTCATGGGTGGATTCGCAGTAGCGGGCGGCTTCTCCCGTGGTGCGGTCAACTTCGGTGCCGGCGCTCGGACGCCGATGTCCGGCGTCCTGGCGGCTGTGGGTCTGGTGGTCGCGGTCCTCACCATCACCCCCCTGCTGTCCAACCTCCCCAAGGTCGCGCTGGCAGCGATCATCCTGGTCGCTGTCGCCACGTTGGTGGACGTCCGCGGTGCCCGCGCCATCGGACGGGTCCGGCGCAGCGACCTGGTCGCGCTGACGGTGACGGCACTGGCCACGCTGATCCTGGGTCCGGCGCTGGGGCTCGGGGTCGGGGTCGCCACCAGCGTCGCGATCTTCCTCCGGCAGACCACCCGGGTGCACCTTCCCGAGCTCGGCCTTGTCCCAGGCACCCGTCTGTACCGCAACGTTGATCGACATACCGTGATCACCAGGCCGGACGTCGCGGTGCTGCGCGTCGACGCGCCCCTGTACTTCGCCAACTCCCGCGGAGTGGCCGACGAGATCGCGGGGCTGTCACGCTCCCGTCCCGACCTGGGTTTCGTCGTCGTCGACTGCACGGGGATCACGGCGATCGACTTCACCGGGTCAGAGACGCTCGCCGACCTCAAGCGGGAGCTGGAAGAGGCACACGTCGAGCTGCACCTGGCCGCCATCCGCGGCCCCGTCCGGGACGTGCTCGAACGGACCAGGGTCTGGCACGAGCTCACCGCCGCGGGCCGGGTCCACTTCGGCGTTGCAGACGCCATGGATGCCATCGTCGGAGAGCAACCGGACCTCCCGGTGTGACCTGGTGCCCCGGCCCGCGCTCCGGTCAGGCCAGGCCCTTGAGCATGAGGTTCCAGTAAAGGAACGGCAGGCCGTAGCGCTTGAGATACCACATGTCCCGGCGCTCCTTGATCGTGTTGATCACCGGGATCGACGGGGTGGGCCGCATGCTGTAGTCGAACTCGGCCAGGAGCATCCTGTCGCGCGCCGTCGTGATCGGGCATGAGGCGTAGCCCTGGTACTTCGCCGCTGGCTGCTCGCCTCTCATGACGGCGAACAAGTTCTCGACCACGACGGGAGCCTGTTTGCGGATCGCCGCACCGGTCTTGGAGTTGGGCGTGGAGCCGGCGTCGCCGAGGGAGAAGACGTTGTCGTAGCGCGCGTGCTGCATCGTGTGCTTGTCGACCTCGACGTAGCCGCCAGGGTTGGCAGCGTCGGCCAGCGGGCTCTGCTTGATCCAGTCCGGCGCGGACTGCGGCGGGACGAGGTGCATGACGTCGTAGGGCATGGCCGTCTTGCTGCTCGTCTCGTTGTTGGCGATGACGGCTTCGCGGGAGGCGGCGTTCACCTCGACGACCTCGCTCTGGAAGTGCACCGTGATGCCGTACCTGCGGACCACCTGCTCCAGGATCTCGGCGAACTCCGGGATGCCGAACATGCCCGGGGTGGGGAGGACCATGTGCACGTCGATCTGGTCCAGCACGCCTTGCTGGCGCCAGTAGTCGGCGGCAAGGTAGGCGATCTTCTGTGGTGCCCCGGCGCACTTGATCGGTCCGGCGGGCATCCCGAAGATCGCGGTGCCGGACCGGAGCTCGCGGATGAACTTCCAGGTGGCGGGGGCCAGCTCATAGACGTAGTTGCTGGACACGCCGTCCCGCCCGAGGGTCTCCGCGAGGCCCGGGATCTTGTGCCAGTCCAGCTGAATGCCCGGCGCGACGACGAGGTGGTCGTAGTCCACGATCGACCCGTCGTCGAGATGGACCTGGTTCGCGTCGGGGTCGACGCCGGTGGCCGCGGCCTGGATCCACCGCACACCCTTGGGCAAGACCTTCGACTCCGGTCGGGCACTCTCCTCGAGGGGGGCACGGCCGCCGCCGACCAGCGTCCACAGCGGCTGGTAGTAGTGCGTCGCGGCCGGATCGATGACCGTGACGTGACGGTGATCCTGGCGTCGCAGGCGGGCGGCCACGGAGATGCCCCCCGATCCGCCGCCGATGATGACAACCCGAGATCCTGTGTCGGCCACGTCGATCACTCCTCGCTGCCTCGTCCGTCTACCTGCACCAGACCACCGCTCGGCGGCCGGTCACAGGGCCGAAGGTCCCCGATCGGTCGGGACGTTGCGCCAGCCGAGGCGGGCGGCTCACCCGCCCGTCAGGCGTCCATGATCGGCAGGCCGACCTCGCTCGCCCGGTCCCAGTCGTCGTCGACGTGGATGACGTCGTGACCCGCGCGCTCCAGGATGCTCGCTGCGATCGCGGCGCGGTAGCCGCTGCCACAGTGGATCCAGAGCCGGCCCTCGGGGGCGTCGTCGAGCCGTTGCAGGAGGTCGTGAATGGGAAGGTTGCTGGCGCCCTCGATATGACCCGAGGCAAACTCGTCCTCCCGGCGCACATCCACCACGACCGGACTCTCAGCATCGGTGGCCATGGCCTTCTGCAGCTCCTCCCAGCGGACAGCCGGGTACGACGAGAGGTTGCCGTTGGCCAGCGACTCCACCGGGCCGGTGGCTGCCGCCACCAGCCGGGAGCGGTCGATGCCGATCCGGGCAAGGTCGCGCTGCGCCTCGCCCACCTGGCCCGCCGAGTCGCCGACGAGCACGATGGGCTCGTCCCAGGGCAGCACCCAGCCGACGTACGTCGTGAAGTTGTCGGCCAACTCGAAGCTGAGCGAGCCCTTCATGTGTCCCGCCGCGTAGGCCTTGCGATCGCGCAGGTCGACCACCCAGAGTCCCTCCTCGAGCCGCGCTCGTAGCTCGTTGGCGTCCAGGTCGGTGGGTGGGTCCAACTCGACAGGGCCCGCGCCGCTCTTGTTCAGAGGCCCCATGTGCGCGTAGTACCGGGGATAGGCAGCCAGCCCGGCCACGAGGTCTCGGACGAAAGCGTCCTCGTCGTCGGTCGTCAGCGCGTTGTTCGTCGCCTGCTGCTCGCCGATGGTGCTGACGTCCTTGACCGTGGCCGGGCCCGAGGAGCAGAAGCTGCCGAAGCCGTGGGTGGGGTAGACCAGGGTCGCGGGGGAGAGCCGGTCGGCCAGCATCCGTGCGGAGCGGTACTGCTTGCGGGTCAGTTCGTCGGTCCGGGCGGGGTCGACCAGGTCGGTGCGACCAACGCTGCCGTACAGCAGGTTTCCCCCCGAGAAGACCGCCTGTTCCTCCGCAGCGGGATCCTCGATCAGGTAGGCGAGATGGTGCACCGTGTGCCCCGGGGTCGCCAGCACGGTGACCTGCAGGTTCCCCGTGGTCCAGGAGTCGCCGTCGCCCACGGCCCGGCGCTCGAAGGCCACCTCGTCGCCGGCTGCGACCACGTACTGCGCCCCGGTCTCGCGCGCAAGCTCGAGACCGCCAGACACGTAGTCGTTGTGGATGTGGGTCTCGACGACATGCGTCACCCGGACCCCGGCCCGCTCGATCTCGGCGAGGACGCGGTCGAGATCGCGTTGGGGATCGACGACGACCGCCACCTCACCGTCGTGCACGAGGTAGCTGCGGTCGCCCAGTTGGGGGGTCTCGATGGTCTGCACCTGCATCGTGGGCCTCCTCGTCGGGCGCTGATACGCCCGATCACCTCAAACAATTGAAAAGTACGGACATCTCTTGCGCCACGTTACCCACTGAACGTAGCCTCTGTCACGCGTGGTCGGCCGACCCCAGCAGAAGGAGTGCGCATGCAGTACGGGTTCGCGATCGACCAACGAACCTGCATCGGCTGTCACGCCTGCACGGTGGCGTGCAAGACCGAGCACGAGGTGCCCGTCGGTCAGTTCCGGACCTGGGTGAAGTACGTCGAGAAGGGCGAGTTCCCGGCGACCACCCGCGAGTTCGGCGTGATGCGCTGCAACCACTGCACGGACGCCCCCTGCGTGAAGATCTGCCCGACGAAGTCGCTCTACAAGCGTGACGACGGCATCGTCGACTTCGACAAGGAACGGTGCATCGGCTGCAAGAGCTGCATGCAGGGGTGCCCCTACGACGCGATCTACATCGACGAGGACACCCACACCGCTGCGAAGTGCAACTTCTGCGCTCACCGCATCGACGAGGACATCGAGCCTGCGTGCGTCGTGGTCTGCCCGACCCATTCCATCTGGGTCGGCGACTTGGATGACCCGACTTCGGGCATCAGCAAGCTGATCAACAACAACGCCACCGCCGTGCGCTCACCCGAGCAGAGCACCGGGCCGAATGTCTTCTACCTCGGCGCCGACCGCGCAGTGCTCGAACCGCTCGACGCCCCGGTGGACCAGACCTACATCTGGTCACAGCCCGACGCGCACCGGGCCGAGGTCAGCGCAGACCTGCCCCGCGACGCTGTGACGCAGGCGCGCACCACGTACAACACAGCACATCCCCGGCCGTGGGGTTGGCGGGTCACGACGTACCTGTGGACCAAGGGCATCAGCGCCGGTGCACTGCTGGTGGCCGCTCTCGCGATGTTCCTCGGCACCGACCTGGGCCTCCTCGGCACCGTCGTGGCGCCGGCCTTGGCGCTGGTCTTCCTGCTCGTCACGGGGATCCTGCTCGTTGTGGACCTCAAGCGGCCGGAGCGGTTCCTCTACATCTTCCTCAAGCCCAACCCCACGTCTTGGTTGTTCTGGGGCTCGGTCGCGCTGGCGGTCTACGGCGCGGTCGCTGGCGTGTGGTTGCTCCTCGGCATCGCCGCCGAGGTCGGGTCGTTCGACCCGTCCTCAGCCTTCTCCGTGCTGCGCTGGTTCGCCGTGCCCGCCGCGGCGATGGCCGCCGGCTACACCGGGTTCCTCTTCGGCCAGGCCGAGGGGCGGGACCTGTGGCAGTCGCCGCTGCTGTTCTGGCACCTGCAGGTCCAGTCGCTGATGGTCGGAGCCGGTGCCCTCGCAGTCGCGCTGCCTCTCGTCGAGGTCGGGGGAGCGGGCGATCGGCTCGTCGTGCGGACACTCGTCCTCGCGTCGGCCGCACACGTGCTCATGCTGGCGCTCGAGTACGGCGGGCGGCATCCCACCCGCCACGCCATGGCGGCAGCGCACATGGTGACCCACGGTCGCTATGCCCGGCTCTTCTGGTCGGCCGCCGTCGGCGTGACGGTCGTGGCGACCCTCGTCGGTGCCGTGTCGTGGTCCGGCGGGGCGCTCGTCGCTGCGCTGGTCGCGGGCCTGCTGGTTCAGATCGCCCTGCTGGCCTACGAGAGCGTGTTCGTACGGGCCGGGCAGGACGTCCCCCTCTCGTGAAGGAGACCGCGTGACCACCGAGAGCACGGCCTCTCCGTCGTACGACCTGCCGGGCGACCGGCGGCACGAGAACCTGCGCAACTACCCGCCGCCCGAGCAGTGGGACTCGTTTGTGCAGATGGACGCCAAGGCACACCCGCGCAAGGTGCCGCGGGAGTTCATGCTCATCCCCACCACGTGCTTCAACTGCGAGTCGGCCTGCGGGCTGCTGGCCTACGTCGACAAGGAAGACCTGTCCATCAAGAAGGTCGAGGGCAACCCGGCCCACCCCGGCTCACGCGGCCGCAACTGTGCCAAGGGCCCGGCCACGATCAACCAGATCAACGACCCCGAGCGCATCCTGCACCCGCTCAAGCGGGTGGGGAAGCGCGGTGCCGGCGAGTGGCAGCAGGTGACCTGGGACGAGGCGCTCGACGACATCGCCGGCCGGATCCGCACCGCCATCGTGGAGGGCCGCCACAACGAGGTCATGTACCACGTGGGCCGTCCGGGTGAGGACGGCTTTGCCGAGCGCTTCCTCATGGCCTGGGGTGTGGACGGGCACAACAGCCACACCAACATCTGCTCCTCGGGTGCCCGGCTCGGCCAGTCGCTGTGGGGCGGCTTCGACCGGCCGTCGCCCGACTACGCACACGCCAAGGTGATCCTGCTGCTCTCCAGCCACCTGGAGACCGGCCACTACTTCAACCCACACGCGCAGCGGATCATGGAGGGCAAGCTCGACGGTGCCAAGCTCATCGTCGTGGACCCGCGCATGTCGAACACCGCATCCCACGCGAACCTGTGGATGGCGCCGTGGCCGGGCAGCGAGGCCGCGATCCTGCTGTCGATCGCGTCCTTCCTGCTGCGTACCGGCCAGATCGATGCGGCCTACCTCGAGCGCTGGTTCAACTGGGACGTCTACCTGGACAACGTGCACCCCGGGGCCGCCCGGACCTTCGAGGCGTTCCTGGACCTGCTGACCGAGGACTACGCGTCCTACACGTTCGAGTTCGCTGCCGCCGAGGCGCAGATCCCGATCGAACAGATCGAGGAGATGGCGCGGATCGTCGCGCAATGCGACGGCAAGCTGGCGGCCCACGTGTGGCGCTCGGCGGCAGCCGGGAACTACGGCGGCTGGGCGGTGTCGCGGGCGCTGTGGTTCGTGCTCGCCCTCACCGGGAGCATCGGTGGCCGCGGTGGGACCAGCCCCAACGGCTGGGACAAGTTCATCCCCCACGGCCCGAACATGCCGCCGGCGCACGAGTCCTGGAACGAGCTGACCTGGCCGGCCGAGTACCCCATGTCCACCAACGAGATGTCGATCCTGCTGCCGCATTTCCTCAAGGACGGGCGCGGCAAGCTCGACGTCTACTTCAGTCGCGTCTACAACCCGATCTGGACCAACCCCGACGGCTTCAGCTGGCTCGAGGCGCTGACCGACGAGTCCCTGGTTGGCCTGCACGTCGCCCTCACGCCGACGTGGAGCGAGACGGCGGAGTTCGCTGACTACGTGCTGCCGATGGGGCACTCGCTGGAGCGACACGACACGCACTCCTACGAGACCCACGCCGGAAAGTGGCTGGGCTTCCGGCAGCCCGTCCAGCGGGTCGCGCGGGAAAAACTGGGGATGCCAGTCACGGACACCCGCGACTCCAACCCGGGCGAGGTGTGGGAGGAGAACGAGTACTGGTTCGAGCTGTCCTGGCGCATAGACCCCGACGGTTTACTGGGGATCAGGCAGTACTTCGAGTCGCCGTACCGCCCGGGCGAGAAGATCACCGTCGACGAGTACTACCAGTGGATCTTCGAGAACCAGGTGCCCGGCCTGCCGGAGAAGGCGGAGCGGCTGGGCATGTCGCCGCTGCAGTACATGCGCAAGTTCGGTGTCGTCGAGGTCGCCTCCGACGTCTACCGGGTGGACGAGCGTGAGCTGACCGAGGCCGAGCTCGAGGGCGCCGAGCCTGACGAGAACGGCGTGCTCCGCAAGCCGACGACGATGGAGTCCGTCCCCCCGCTGGTCGGTGAGGCGGGAGCCGTCGGGCTCGAGCACGCGGACGGCACCCGGTCCTTCGGTTGGCTGACCCCGTCACGCAAGCTCGAGGTCTACAGTCCGGCGATGCGCGACTGGGGCTGGCCGGAGTACGCCACCCCGCAGTACATCGAGTCCCACGTCAGTCGGCGGACGATCGACACCGACGCCGGCGAGTTCGTGCTCGTCCCGACCTTCCGGCTCCCGACGCTCATCCACACCCGCTCCGGCAACGCCAAGTACCTCAACGAGCTGAGCAACACCCACCCGCTCTGGATCAACTCGAAGGACGCCAGTCGACTGGGCGTCGCGACCGGGCAGCTGGTGCGCGTCTCGACCCGGATCGGCCACTTCGTGGTCAAGGTGTGGGCCACCGAGGGCATCCGACCCGGCGTGATCGCGCTGTCCCACCACATGGGCCGGTGGCGGCTGCGGGACGGCGAGGGCAGCCGTTGGGTCACCGGCATCGTCGACCTCTCCAACGACGGGGAGGGCGTGTGGACCATGCGCCAGAAGCAGGGGGTGCGCGCCTTCGGTTCCGAGGACAA
>Ga0136612_10000988_pt1 | contig 11593 bp, 6 predicted proteins | sample AntDryUQ224A2306_2_FD_106644 | JGI IMG/M metagenome (GOLD analysis project Ga0136612, IMG submission 106644) | Polar desert sand microbial communities from Dry Valleys, Antarctica - metaG UQ224A (23.06) | ecosystem: Environmental > Terrestrial > Soil > Desert | place: Antarctica: Dry Valley...
AGGTAGAGCCAGGACGGGCTGTCCGGTTGTATTGAACGGCATTGTGAGTCGCGTCCAACTAGCGCCAATACCTTCATCGAGGCCTGTTCCTTCGATGAGAAGGTTGACAGCTGATACCGCCGCGGTTGGAAGAGTCGGCACGACCATGGCGTCAAACCGGTGGTCAGCAAAAAGTTCTCGCATAGAGTCGCGAATGACTTCTCGAGCTTGGATCGCCTTGACATAGAGCGATGCCGAGAGCGATCTCCCGGCGGCAATGCGTAGGCGGAGGTCTGGATTGTAGAGTCGAAACCTATCGGGTTCTTCGCGTGCGAATTGCTCATGGACAGCAGCCGTTTCCACGCGATTGATGATGAAGGCCGCCGCTCGCGCTGCCGCCGCAAACGGCCACTGGAGCTCTACCATAGATGCTCCCTGACTTCGGAGAAGTTCGCTCGCCGCTTCGATTGATAGACGTACGTCGGATTGCACCGAATCGAGAAAGTATCCGCCGGGCACTCCGAGCCGCAAATTCTTGAGGTCAAATGAGTCGTTCACGATGGGTATCAGCGAACCAGGTTTCTTGACCGCCAGTACCTTCCACAGCAGTCGGATATCATCAACTGACCTGGCCAGCGGACCCACGGTATCGAGAGACCAGGAAAGGGGAAAGACCCCACCCACACTGAGCTGCCCAAAAGCTGGCTTGAACCCGACAACGCCACAGGCCGCGGCAGGGATGCGGATGCTGCCCCCGGTGTCGGATCCCATGGCGCCGTAACAATTGCCGAGGGCGACTGCCACGGCAGACCCGCCGGAGCTGCCTCCGGGAATTCGATCTGGATCCCAGGGGTTGCGAGCCGGCGGGCTGATCACTCCGGCGGCGAATTCCTGCGTAACAGTCTTACCAAGCAGCATCGCGCCACCAGCACGAAGGACGGCGACCATATCGGCGTCCCGCTCAGCAGGTGCCACATCGGCACGAGCTGCTGACCCACAGCGCGTGGGAAGGCCAGCAACATCGAAGATGTCCTTGATGCCAAGAGGAAGTCCGTGCAGGGGACCGCGATCAATACCGCGCGCGAGCTCGTCCTGAGCTCTATCCGCGTTGGCCAGAGCCAGGTCGGCATCTACGCCAACCCACGCGTGCACCAAGGGTTCAGTGGCCGCGATGCGGTCTAGCACGGCGGTGGTCAGATCCCGGGCCGACCAATCGCCTCGTCGCAGACCCGCGCCGGCATCGTGAATGCTGAGGTCGGGTAGGGCACGTCCAGGGTCCGTCATATGGTGTCACATGCCGACCAACTCGGGGAAAATGGGGACATGGTTCCATGGCCGACAAGGTCTATCTGGTCGAGGAGATACGCCATTTCCGCGATTTCTTGCACATAGCGCCGAACTGCATCTTCCGAACAGTCGGGGTCGAGCTGTTGAGCATATCTGAAAACCGCGGCCACGTCGTCACATTCCGATCCAACGTGGACGCCGAAGTTTCTACTCAAGATGTGCCTCTCGGTTGATAGTCAGGGCTTTGGGCAAAGGCCACCAGGAGATCGACCGCATGGCGCAAGTCGCCTTCATCGACCGTCTCGACCGGCGAGTGAGTATAACGAGTTGGGTACGTCAGGAGCGCGGTATCGACCCCCCTCTTGATCAACGCCGCGCCATCGCTTCCGTAATTCTGGAACACCGCGCGTTGGACCGGAATCGATGCCTCTCCGGCGATCTTCATGAGTGCATCGGTGAGCCCGCGTGAATAGTGGCAACTCGCGTCCTGGTAGACCACGATCGGGCCCGAGCCGAGTTTAGAGGGGAAGTCCCGCTTGTCAGGACCGGGGATGTCACCGGTCAAGCCGACATCGAGGGCGATCGCCATGTCGAAGCTCATTTCATCGAAAAGGCTGGCCGCACCGAGCAATCCATTCTCTTCCTGGACCGTGGACGCCAGCCACACCTCGAAGGGCAGACTGCCCACCCGCGACAGCCGCTCGCCGGTGGCTGTTGAGATGGCCAACGCCGCGCGATCATCCATGGCCTTGCCGGTGATGTTGTGACCAATTCGCCGAGTGACCGGATTCCAGATGACGCGGACCCCTGGCCCAATCCTCTGATCTTCGACCTCCAGCCGCGAGCGGGCGCCGATGTCGACAAACCAGTCATTCCATTCCATCTGGTCTTTCTGACTGTTGCGACCGCCAACAACGTGGCCGCTGGCAGTAGCGAAGACGCCTTCGACGTTTCCAGTTGACGTAACTATTAACGCCGGTTGATTGATGGGGGTGAACCAGCGTGGTGGGCGTCCGATTTGATCGCCATAGTAGGGCCAAATGTGTAAGAAACCGTCGTCTGATACGCTCTTGACCATCAAGCAGATTTCATCGGCGTGGGCCACGAGAACGAGACGTGGGCCGGCGCCACCGACGCGGGCGAGAACATTGTTGACTCGCGTGCGTCGAACTTCAGGCGCAAACGCGGACCAGCGATCCACCACCCAATCCTGAACGGCATCTTCATGGCCGGTCGGTCCAGGCAGTTCCGACAGTTCCTTTACAAGCGCGAACACGGATTCGGCCTCCAATGGAATGCCCACGATGCTCCACCGCAGGAGGATACGCCGGCATCCATGAGCTGGCAATCATGGCATCGGTCAGGAGATGATTTGTACAAACGCTGACTGGATCCTGAAGATACAAGGCATAACGCCGGGTTCGGTACTTTGCGGATAAGCTTTCTTATCCGCAAAGTACAAATTTTAGCCCTTCCCCTCGACGGCGATCGGTAAGGGCACGATTAACGGCGGACGATCAGGCAGATTGACCGAATCGCCGCAACGCTGCAGCGGCACCCGCAGTCCATTGAGATACGCGTTGACTGGCATCGCCCGGCGACCCGCGGGCTCAACGGTGAGCAACTCCAGCGCACCTTCACCGCAGGCCACGACGATGCGCCGGCGGAGCGGCAAGAGTTCACCTGGTTGGAGTTCAGACTGCTCCCCCGCAAAAACGAGGGCCTGATGAACCTGAAGCGTAGACCCCGCGACCGTGGTCCAAGCCCTCGGCCAGGGCCACATTGCTCGCACCGTGCGCTCGATTTCGACCGCCGAACGTCGCCAATCGATCAATCCATCCAACTTGGTTAAGGGCCGTGTCAATGAAGCGCCAGTTCTGGATTGAGGGACCGCGCGCATTTCCCCGGCGACCCACCGAGGGATGTCCCGAGTGCTCTGCCCGGCTGCGACCCCGGCGAGGCGTCTGCCGAGCGATTCGGTGGTGTCGTCGCCTTCAACAACAACCCGCTCCATTGAAACGACAGCACCGGTGTCAATACCAGCATCCATCTCCATGAGCGATACGCCGGTCGCCTGGTCGCCCGACTCAATCGCGGCCATGATTGGGCTTGCCCCCCGATACTTCGGGAGGATCGAAGGATGAATGTTGATGGCGCCAACCCGCGGAAGGTCGAGGGTGCGTTGCTTGAAGATCAAGCCAAATGCCGCAACCACAAACACGTCGGCTCGACCGGCAACGAGCGGCTGCCTGGATGCTTCATCGCGCAATGTGCGGGGCTGGTAGACAGGCAGTCCAAGTTTTGCGGCGGCACGTTCAACCGGTGACGCCGTTCGGGCGCCCTGCGTCACAACCAGCACAACTTCGAAAGTGCGATCACTGGCGAGCGCTTCCAGCGTCGGCACCGCGAATTCGGGGGACCCAAAAAAGACAACACGCATTCAACCATCCGATCCAACCGCGATTCGACCATCTGCTCGGCAATGCCTAGAATCGCGCGCATGAAGGCTGCAGCGCTCCGGCGCCCATTCTCGGGGGACCATTCCTGGCGCCTCGTCTTGATCATCGTCTTTCTCGCCGCGCTTGCGCTTCGCCTCTATGCCCTCGACTGGGACGATGGCACAAACCTTCACCCGGACGAGTTGTTTGTGGCCAGGATCGTTCTCATCGATCGGATCCACCTGCAGTGGCCGCCCGACTTCGGACAACTGCTCGATCCGGCCAAAAGTGGCCTCAATCCGCGCTCAGCCGATCCGTTGACGGGAGCATACCGAGAGTTCGCCTACGGCGCTCTCCCCCTTTGGGTGACCGACGCTCTTGCCGCCATTCTCACACGACTGAGCGGGACAAACTGGAACGGCAGCGACCGCGCCTACCTGGTGGGCCGAACACTCTCCGCTCTCTTGAGCGCACTCACCGTCATACCAGTTGCGGCCATCGTCGTGGCAATTGGTGGCCGCACAGTTGGCCTCCTTGCCGCGCTCTTTATCGCCTTGGCGCCAATGTCCATTCAGCTCGCGCACTTCTTCACGACGGATAGCTGGCTAACGTTTTTCGTCGCGTGTGCACTGTTGGCCTCAATCCGGGCCGCGACATTGGGAGGACCTCGAAGATTCGCTGTGGCCGGGGCCTTGATGGGCCTGGCCATGGCGACAAAAGGAAGCGTATTCACGCTGTGTATCCCAATTGTCACTGCCGCGGCCATCCATGCGTTCCGCTCAGTGGCGTGGGGCAAAGGCTCGCTTCCCTGGGCGACCGCACCTCGAAACCTGATTTCTGCCGGATTTGCCGCTGCTCTGAGCTTCCTGGCGTTTGAACCGTACGCCCTCTTGCGCCCTCAGGTCTACGTGCAGTCCCTGCGCCGGCAGGCGGAAATCGTAAGCGGCAGCTTCGATGTTCCCTTCACCCGTGTTTACGCTGGAACCACGCCATTCCTCTATCAGATCGAGCAACTCATACGATGGGGCTACGGACCCGTCGCGGGTCTGCTTGCTTTTGTGGGCGTTCTGCTGATTGTACTCCTCGCGACACGGAAGAAATCAATCCCGGCTTTGATCTTGATGAGCTGGATCGTCCCGTACGGCATCGTCCTCGGTGCTGCTGACGCGAAGTTCCTCCGCTATCTCGAGCCGTTAGGCCCCGTGTTTGCCGTCGGCGCGGCATTGGTGCTCGTGAAGGGACGAGATGCGCTCGGAAGCTGGCGCTTCTTTCCCGCTTCGAGAGCAATTATCCCCGCCGCGATGCTTCTTTCGGTGCTCTGGACTGGAGCGTTTGTCTCTATCTACGCACATGAAAACACGAGAATCACCGCGACGAAATGGATCTATGGCTCAATTCCTCCGGGATCCACGCTTATCGCCGAATATTGGGACGATTCATTGCCGAGGGCGCTGGCCTACTCATTTTCACCGTCGGCATTCGGCTATGGCGCCGTAGTTCTGGACCTCTATCGGGATTTGCCGCCGGTTCGGGCCAGCGAAGCTTTGTATAAGGGCATCGACCGCGCGGACTTTATAGTGCAGTCGTCAACTCGGGTCGAGGCGGCAGTTCGAGCCGCTCCCTGGCGTTATCGGGTTCAAGAACGTTTTTACGACCAACTGGTGCGCGGCCGCCTCGGATTCGAAGCGGTCGCGAACTTCGCCCGGCCGGCAGCGATTTTTGGCTTCCCCTTCGATGACAGGGAGGCGGATGAGACATTCATCAACTACGACCATCCCCAGGTTGCTATCTACGAACGGACCGGCCCTCTCTCGCGGTCGGTCTATGACGATGCCATGTCCTGGGCCACCCATCAGCCATGGTTTCCAGTCCGCGCGGCGCCCGAACGGACGCTGCTGCTGGACGGGCCCGTGGGCGAGAATCCGTCAGTCAACGACGCACGGTGGTCGGAGGGTCTTTCCAGTTCGACCATAGGGGCGATATCCGTCTGGGTGCTTCTCTTGCTCGCCTTGTCCCTGGTTGGGATTCCGATCGCCAGGCTGGCCTTTCGCTCATTTCCAGACGGAGGTTGGGGGCTGGCTCGAACGCTCGGGCTGGTGGTGGCCGCCTACCCGGTCTGGCTCGGTGCAAGCCTCCATCTTTTCCGCTTTCGAGCTGTGTGGGTCGTCGTCGCCCTGGTCATCGTTGCGGCCGCCGGCTGGCTTCTCATCCGTAAAGAGCAGGAGATTAACGCCTCTACGCCGAAGTCGCGCGCCTGGTTCAGCGCAGAAGCGGTCTTCTGGATCGTATTTGGTCTCTTTCTGGCCTTTCGGCTCACGCTGCCCGATGGTTGGCACCCCATCTGGGGCGGAGAGAAACCGATGGAATTCGCGCTGATCAATGCCGTCGGGCGCAGCGCCTACTTTCCGCCCTATGACCCCTGGTACGCGGATGGCTATGTCAATTACTACTACTATGGGTTCTATTTGATGTCGTTCCTGATCAAGGCGACTGGAATCCCTGCCGAATATGCTTTCAACTTGGCGTTGCCGACGGCGATGGGTATGCTCGCCAGCGGGGGATTCTCCGTTGGCGCGGCGTTGACAAGGAGCGTGACCCGTTCGTCCCGACCGGCCATTGCGGGTGGGTGGGCCGCGGCAATAGCGCTCTGCATCATGGGGAATCTCTCGGCCGTCCGCGGGTTCCTGAGCCGGCCGCCTGGACCGTTCGACCCTTTCATTTTCTGGACCTGGAACGGCAGCCGTGCGGTCGAGAACGCGATAACCGAATTTCCCTACTTCACGGGGCTTTATGCCGATCTCCACGCGCACGTTGTGGCGCTTCCTCTTACCGTGGTCCTCATCGCGTTGGCACTGGTAACAGCAACGAGCGATTTGGGCAGTTCCTTGCAGAAAGGGTTCCGCATCCAACGGGATGCCGCGGTAAGGATCGTTCTCTTCGCGCTGTTCCTTGGCACGCTCATCGCGACGAATGCCTGGGATGTCCCTGTCTACGTCATGCTTTCGCTGACCGCGGTTGTCATGGCAATGAGGCGCATTGCGCCGGTGAAGCGGCGCGTCGTCGTCATTACGATGTGCGGGGCGACAATGGTCATTGGGGGATGGGTCCTCTTTCTTCCCTTTCACCAGCACTTTGTACCGCTGTTCAGTCAGATCGCGTTCGTGCGCGATCCGACCGATTTGCTCCAATTCCTTACCCACTTCGGGGGCCTGGTGGCAATCTCTGCTATCGGACTCACAACGCTGTTCCTTTCGCCCGGCATCAGATCAGGGACGATGCCGCCATGGCCTTTGCTGGCAACGTTCGCGGCCGCGGTGGATGTTTTCTTAGAAGCGACTTCGAATCAAGGATATGGGCGGTTGCTTGGAGCAGCTTTGATTTGCCTGGCGCTGGCCGGACCGCCTCTAATCGCAGCTTGGATCCGTTCATCGCCCGCTGTCGGCAATGCGCATGCCGTTGGCTTGATGAGTAAAGGGGCGATCATCGCGGCCTCGGCCGGGGTCGTCTTCTGCATCTTTTCGAATCGATCCGTGCTTGGCCTCGTTATTGGATTGGGCACGGCAGCCGGGGTCGGTTGGCTGATCCTTCGGCGAGAGCCTGACCGTTTCCTCTGCTTGCTCCTTGCCGCCGCTTTCTTCACCGCCGCCGGAGTTGAGATCGTGGTCATTGCTGACGATCTCATTGGCACAGCGGCATACCGCATGAATACGGTGTTTAAGTTCTACAACCAGGTCTGGGTGCTTCTCAGCCTGGCGGCCGCGGCGCTCACAATGCTCATGGTGAAGAAGATGCTGGTACGCCGCCGGATCACTCACGCCAGTGAAAATGGCGGGAATCATCGCCTCACCTGGTCGCGCCTGGGCGTTGCGATATCTGCCGTCGTGCTGGTCGGATCTCTCTTCTATCCGGCACTCGCTACAGCGCCGAGATTGGCGCAAGCGTTCAACCCGGGAACCATGCCTGGGACGCTGAATGCTCTGGGGTGGATGCAGGAAGGAACGGTGCCAGTGGTGGATGGAGTCGGAGGCGATCAGATTCGTTACCGGGGTGATGCCGCGGCGATTGCCTGGCTCCAGAAAAACATCAGTGGCACACCGGTCGTCGCCGAGGCCTCCATCGGTCCCTATCGATGCAATGGTTCGCGAATCTCATCGGCGACGGGCTTGCCCACGATCATCGGTTGGGAGCGGCATGAGCAGCAGCAGCGTTACCCGGAACTGCTTCCAGAAAGGGTGCAAGACGTACGCACGCTCTATACAACCCCGGACGTTGGAGAAAAGCTCTCGATTCTTTACAAGTACAACGTTGAATTTGTCGTGGTGGGGGACATTGAGCGGCTTTATCCCATCGCTAGCAATGAGTGTTCACCAACCGGTTCATCGGCTGGCATCGCGGCGTTCGAGAGCATGGTCGGTGATAGCCTTGAGGTCGCTTTCTCGGAGGCTGGCGCCACGATCTATCAGGTTTTGCCGGTAGGCCGCGGTGCCTGACGCGGCGAGTTCAATGCCTTGGACTGAAGCAATCGTGCGCTGGTACGCCGTTTTGGTGGCGTGCAGTTGGTCCCTGGCGCCGTTGGTGCGCTGGCTCTGCAAGGGACTTTCCGATCGCGGCGCGTCGATCATCCGGCCGATAGCGCTTCTCCTCGCGGTATACCCGGGTTGGCTAATAGCATCGACTGGTGTTGCTCCGTTTGGCGTTGGCGTCGTCATCGGCACGATCGTGCTGGCTGGCATCATTGGTTGGATCCTGACCTGGAGACGACGCGCATGGGATCGATCGTGGATCGTCAACGCCTTATTGCTCGAGGGCTCATCGCTCTTGCTCTTCCTCATCTATGTATGGCTTCGAGGCTATACGCCTGAGATCCTTGGCACCGAAAAACCGATGGAAGTCGCATTTCTCGCGAGCAGTGCGCGAACGGTCGAGATGCCGCCGCCCGATCCATGGTTTGCCGGAGAGCCGATCAACTATTACTACCTGGGATACCTGCTCCACGCGACAATCGGCCGGATGTCGGGGGTTGCTCCGCAAACAGGATTCAATCTCGCGTTGGCGACCATCTTCAGCATGACCGCCGTTGCAGCATTTGGGGTTTCATGGAACGTTGTTCGGCCATGGCTAGGCGGGCGGTCGAGTGTCGTTTGCGGCTTACTGGCTGCCTTCGCCGTGACGCTTTCGGGGAACTTCTACGCCCCATGGCGACTGATGCAGAACGCTGGCGAAACGGTGAACGCCTGGTGGTCGGACAGCGAGGTCGGGGTCGGCTGGCGTTCCAGCCGCATCGTGTGCGACGGAGATCGGATCGGGAATCTCTGTCTGTTTCCTGCACGCGAGACCATAAACGAGTTCCCGTACTTCAGCTTCCTCCTCGGCGATCTGCATCCCCATGTCATGGCCCTCCCTTTCACACTGGTGGCTATCGCCTTGGCATGGAACCTGGCGCAAAGCTATGTGTCGAGGAATGGAGCATTCGACAAATCCTGGTACCCGCGGCTGGCGTTGACGGGTGTCATCGTCGGCTCACTCTATGCGCTGAATGCGTGGGATTTCCCGGCATTCTTGGCCATCGTAATCCTGGGCGCGATCGCATCCGCCAGGAGCACAATACAGATGGGCGTCCGCGTTGGAATCCTCGGGCTATCCGCACTCGTCGCCTGGTCTCCATTTTTTCTTTCGTATGCACCGCCAACGTCATCCTCTCTTTCTGGCTTGCCGGGTTGGGCAGCGAAGCTGCCGATCGTGCCCAATCTCCTTTCAGGTTTCGCCATTCATGCCGGCGAACGCACATCAATACCTGAATACCTCACCATGTTCGGCGCCCCATATGCTTTTGGCGTCGCCCTGGTCCTTTCGGGCTTGTGGCAATATTCGCCAATCGAACGCCAGGGCAGCGTCAGACTCGCCATCCTGGCCGCCGTGGGAACGGGCATTCCCGGCGTTCTGCTCAATGCGCCAGTCTTGCCCCTCTGCGGTATCCCCTTGGCGATCGCCATTGGACAGTTGCAGAGATCCCCGTCACCTAGTCCGCGTGCATTCGCCCTGGTTGCATTTTCGTGCGCTTGGTTGCTGTCGATTGGAGTCGAGATCGTGTTCCTGCGCGATGCGTTTGGCGACCGCATGAACACGCTGTTCAAGTTCTACTACCAAACCTGGACGCTCTACGGCGTCGCCATTGCCGTAGCCATCGGCCTGCTCTGGCATGCGACGATTCGGAACTCCTGGTCACGCGTTGCCCTTGCCGCGGCGACCACGGCCATGCTGTTGGCTGGCCTCGCCTATCCAACCGTGGCAACGTATCAATGGACCGATCGACTGGAAAACTGGACAGGACTGGATGGTCTGGCCTATGGAGCAGCCACGGATCCTGACGATGTGGCCGCGATGCGATGGCTTTCCGCGGCAGCACATCCTGGTGACGTTGTCCTGGAGGCTGCTGGTTGCTCCTACCGTCCATCCGGTCGCCTGCCATTCAATCGGGTTTCCGCATTTACGGGCATTCCAACTGTCATCGGCTGGGACGGGCATGAGCGGCAATGGAGAGCCGGGCAGCCAGAGCTCATCGACGATATTGCAAAGCGCCAAGCGGATGTCAAGTCAATGCTCGCCGACCCCTCGTCCCCGCTCTTCGCCGACTACAACGTCACATGGCTCTTCGTCGGCGCTTACGAGACCGGCGACTGGCAACGAGAATGCGAATTTGCCGGCCATCTGGCAAGCCAGCTCGCAACTGATTTTCCGGGCCCGGGTTGGGAGGAGTCGTACAAGTCTGGTGCAACGCGCGTCTATCGCCGAGTAGACGCTTAGATACTTAGACCGACAGTTTTTGACAGTCAAGCCGGCCGCTCCCTATACTTTGCAAGTTGCATCTCGGGGTGTGGCGCAGTCTGGTAGCGCGCGGCGTTTGGGACGCTGAGGTCGGAGGTTCGAGTCCTCTCACCCCGACCAACTCAATTCGATTCCGGATCGTGACTCGGCGCAAACATGGTAGAGAACCGGGGCGGCTCGTTTGAGTCGCTCGTTTCACGTCAGGATGTGCATGCCGCGCTCGACCTCGACGGCGAAAGCCGGTCGCTGCTCATCTTGCTTGGCGGAATCGCCGGCGGCGTAAGCATGCCGGTCTTCGAGTTCTTTCGCCTGACTGCCGGGATGCCTGGTAAACGGGCGTTCTTGCGAGATCCTCTCCGAGGCTGGTATCAACGCGGGATTCCAGGGATTGGCAACTCCGCGACTGACATACGGCGTTATCTCAACGGCGTGATCGAAGCTGCCGCAGTTGAGCGGGTGATCATGGCCGGCGCCTCAGCCGGTGGCTTCGGGGCGCTTCTGTTTGGGTGCTGGTGCGGCGCCGACCAGGTGATCGCATTTTCTCCCCAAACGTTCGTCGACGAAGAGAATCGTCGCCGTTTTGGCGACGCGCGTTGGCAAGAACAGATCGACGACCTTCACTCGTTCTCCTATACCGCCCCAACCACGCTGGATCTCCTGGAAGTTCTTAGGGAAGCCGGAACAAAGACGACGTTCGATATTCACGTCAGCGCTGACGATCCGCTCGACATTATTCATGCCCGACGCATCGCGGGGGTCAGTCGCGTCGAGGTTCATGAGCACGAGCGAGGCGGTCATCGCTTGGTCAAGACACTTCGCGATCGAGGGGTGCTGCAACCCATCCTTGTCAAAGCCCTCCTGGGAACGTGACTTTTCAGAGTCTGCGCTCGTTTTGGTAGAGGTCATACACTCTGCGCCTGTGGCGAACGTCGACGTTTGCTCAGGTTGTGCAGGCACCACGGCCGAGCGTACACTTCGTCGGCATTTTGCGGGGGTAACTCAGTTGGTAGAGTACCTGCCTTCCAAGCAGGCTGTCGCGAGTTCGAGTCTCGTCCCCCGCTCCG
>Ga0136612_10000989_pt1 | contig 11592 bp, 13 predicted proteins | sample AntDryUQ224A2306_2_FD_106644 | JGI IMG/M metagenome (GOLD analysis project Ga0136612, IMG submission 106644) | Polar desert sand microbial communities from Dry Valleys, Antarctica - metaG UQ224A (23.06) | ecosystem: Environmental > Terrestrial > Soil > Desert | place: Antarctica: Dry Valley...
ACCGTCCCGGCCAGCCTCGAGGCCGGGGTCCAGACCGACGCGGTCACCATCGCCGCCGCGACCAGCGATCCAAACGGCGCCAATGATGCCGCGTCCGATACCACCACCGTGGTCGAGGTCGCCGCTCCACCGCCAACGCCAGAGCCGTCACCCACCCACACACTTGCGCCGTCGCCATCGTCCAGCGGGTCGCCCGCCTCGGGAAGCATCCCGGACACGGCTATCTCGAATGGCAACCCAGATGGTCCGGCCACCTCAGACCTCAGATCGGCACTCTTCCTCATGCTCGCATGCGGACTAACTTCCCTCTTATCGGTCCGGCTCGCTCGCTCCCGCTCGAGACGTCGAGGTGATCGCTGATCCGGATCCGTTCTCGCACGTATCGCCCCGGAATCCGTGCAACTACATCAAGGCCCAGATTGGCGGGAGATCCCGGGGTCTGAGGCGGGTTGTCGAGCGACCTCGTCGACCCCCTCATTGAAACTGCGGGAGCAGATCGAGCTTCTCGTGCTGGCGTCGGTGGACACGTCACAGACGCTCGGGCATCTCCAGTGCGCGTCATCGTATAACTGAGGCCATTTCGCTCGGCCCCCCACGCTCGGAGCACAGCGCTCAGGCGGAAGTGCTTGACATGCAAGAGGTCACTGGTTCGAGTCCAGTGTCGCCCACCAACCACCCTATCCACGCTCGATCTGACCGCATAACTGCACAGCGCGATCACCCGGCAGTTGACTACAGCGCTCCGTGACCGTATCCCGTCTGAGTCGATCTTGGTACCAGCCCGCGCGAGTTCATCGGCCGGCCGATCGGCTGGGATAGGTTGACGAGGAGCGGCAGTTCGCAGCGAGTACGGAGGGACCCTTGGCACCTGGGGAACAGGCCGTTTGGCTCAGCCTGCGCCTGCGGTTAACCAATAGGGTGGCATGGAAGCAGTAGCTCGATGAGAGGTTCGCATGTCATTCACTGACCGAGAGTTCTGGACGGTCGTCCATGGTCTGATCCTGGGGACGCTGTTCCTGCTGGCATTCAGCGGTGGCTTCGTGGGCATCTACAGCCTGCGTGAGCGGCTGCTGACCAGCGAGGGGGTCGCCGAGCGGTTGCCGCGCATGCTGATCGGGGGATGGGCAATGGCCATCGTCGCCTGGCTCACCGTCCTCACCGGCACCTGGATCGTGTATCCCTGGTATCGGGCCATGCCGCCGGAAGGAACAACCGACCTCACGGCCTTCCCGCGCTCGCTGCTGCTCTCCGAGCCGGCCAGGTCAGCGTGGCATACGTTCGGGATGGAATGGAAAGAGCACGTCGCCTGGATCGCGCCGATGCTGGCCACGTCCGTCGCCTTCGTGATCCTGTACTACGGCGTGCAGCTCGCCCGCCGCGGCGAATGGCGTCGCCCGCTGCTCTTGTACTTCACCTTGGCATTCGTGGCCGCCGGCATCGCCGGCGCGTTCGGCGCATTCATCACCAAGGCGGCACCGATCTACTAAAGAGGAGCATTCGCGATGACCACCCAAGAGCTCGACGTCAAGGCGAACGGCCCGGCCGCCGCAGCCTTTCTGGCCGCCGGCATCGGCGCCTTCGTGCTGGGGTTGACGGTGACGCTGCATGAGGCGTTCCCCCCGGCCGAGGGCCAGACCGCGTTCTGGGACTTTGCCAAGAATTTCGGCCTGGGCAACGGCGTTGGACCGCTGTCCGGCAAGGTGATCAGCGGGACGCTGGCCTACGTCATCAGCTTCGCTGCGCTCGGCGTCGCATGGCGTGGCCGCGAGGTCAACCTGCGCAGCGTGCTGATCGCCAGCGCGGTCTTGCTGGCGTTGGGCTTCGCCCTGACCTTCCCACCGATCTTCACGGTCTTCGCCGCGGAATGACCGCGTCTGCTCCGGCCGAATCCGGCGCAGCGAGCCACAGTCGAGGTTCTTGCCGGTCGTCCTAGGCTCCGCGATCTCGGTCCGTTTCAACAGGAGAGACAAATGACCCGAGCGACCCCGCGGCGTTTGATCGCCGCAACCGCAGCGATGTCCCTGGCGATCGTCGGCTGCACCGCAAGCGCCTCACCCAGCGCCAGCGCCGGTGGCGACGGGGGTCAGGCCACCACCGTCGCGGTAACCCTGCAGGAATGGGCCGTTGTGCCGGCAGCCGACTCGGCCGAGGCCGGCGACATTACCTTCGAGGTCACGAACGATGGACCGGCGGACGTTTCACGAGTTCGTCGTCCTCAAGACCGACCTTGATCCGGCCGATCTGCCCGTCGATGAGAATGGCGTGGTCAGCGAGGCAGGGGAGGGGTTCGAGGTCATCGACGAGATCGAGGACATCCCCACCGGCGAGACCCAGGAGCTGCTGGTGACCCAGAGGCCGGCAACTACGTCCTGCTCTGCAACATCTGGTCCGAGGAGGAGGGCGAGGCTCACTACGAGATGGGGATGCGGATCGCATTCACGGGGAACGAGTAGGACTGTGACGGCCGTCATCGGCCGTCGGCGGAGCGGCGTCGTTTGAAGCCTGCCACCAAGACACGCAGTGCGCGGCGGCCATCAACCTCGACGGAACACTGTGGACCGAGGTGCGACACACGGGGCTGGAGGTGCCGGGCCCGCTGCTCCAACATGCTTCAGGTGGGGTCTGCGATGAGTTGTCTCACGATTCGCGCTGGCCGCCGGAGCTTCGTGCTCGGCATCGTTCTCATCATGACCGCCATCCTTGGCGTCGTTCTTACGTCGATCCTCACCGCAACTGCGATGAGGGCCTCCGCGCGGGATCCGTCGGTGAGCGCGCAGGTCCCCAGCCCTACTGCAGCGACCCAGGTCGCCCGCAATGAGTGGGAGACGATGCCCGTCCGCCGGCCGCACGTCGCCGCGGCGCCATCGGCGACGGCCGAGCCCAGCGAAGCGCCGATACCCGAAGCGCCGATACCCGAAGCGCCGATACCCGAAGCGCCGATACCCGAAGCGCCGATACCCGAAGCGCCACCCGCGATCCAGCTGGTGCCACTCACTCTGCTGACGATCGACGTGTGGAACGCAGAGGAGCGCTATTTCAGCGTCACCGGATCGACGCCTGACGAGCTCATGGCGTCGGCGAAGGCAAACGTCCCGGCCGACCCCACCGGCGCCGAGCGCAGCGCGATGGCGTACGCGGGACCCATCGCCTGGGATCACCGGCCGTCATACGTCCAGGATCCTTCGACTGGAAGCTGCACCATGACCGCCGTCGCCAGCACCGTCGCCTACCAGGCGACCCTGCCCCAATGGACCGCACCGTCGAACGTCCCCCTCGAGCTCCAGGCGTGGTGGCTGGTGGTCCTGGAGCACATCCGGGTGCACGAGGGCCAGCACATCCACATCTTCGAGGACTATGTGCGCGTGCTCCCGGCCCGCGTCGTGGGACAGCCGTGCGACGCGTGGGACGCGATCATCGGCCAGTGGACCGCCGAGGTGATGGCTGCCCATGCCTCCTTCGATGCCGCCGAATCTCACTGGGCGTTCCCGACGTACGCCGGCCCGCCCGACTTGTAGCCGATCACCCCCGACGTGATGTGCGACTGGGTGACCGGTGGCCGCCTCCATCGCGTCCATGCGACCCTTGAGTGGCACGGCTCTAAAACACCATCGCGGACTTCGATGGTCAGCCGGTGCTCTGGAGACTGTTACTCCGCGCGATCAACGGGCCGAAGATGCCTACCTTCAAGGCGTTGACCGGTCGTCCCTACCCATTCTGCTTGTGGGACGCGATACGGTGAGGGTGCTCAGCGTCTGCTACTGGATCTACTGCTCCCTGGTGGAGATGGACCACCAGTATGGCGTGAGCGGCGACAGCGGCCGGCCCCGGTGCTACAACTACACCGCGTACGGCGTCCACCACGGCTGGTTCTACGATGCTGCTTTTCCGTTCGATCGCAGCCTGTTCTCCAAAGTCACCCTACTGGTCAACGGTCTTGGCGTTCAGGTCAACACGAACTGAGCCACTTGCTGTAGTGGTGAGCGAACGGATGGCACCGACGATGGGGAGCAGGCAAGGTGCTCCCCGTCGTTCGTCCGGCCGTATCTTCAACCTCAGCCCAGCGGTCGGCATGCCCAGATTGGTCAGGCAAGGGACGGAGGCCGGGGAATGGCGTGCAAGGGCCGCGAAGGTGAGTGCGGCCCCTAGCTGCGCAACTGACGGGCCGGACTTCCGCTTCAGCAGCCCGCGAGGCGCGAAGATAGGAACTGCTGCAAGCGAAAGAGGGAGTTCACGATGAAGCCTTACGAGACGGCGGACCGCCCGACCGAGGGTGGGGACGATTGTCGTTGCCCTCCTCGTCGGACTCTTCGTGCTCCTCGTCCTGCTCCCCGCGGACGGAGCCGATACGCAGCCACCCGAGTGCTGGGCGTACCTCTTCTATCCAGTGCCGTGCGACCGATGGGTCGCGCCGTTCGCCGGAGCAGTGACCGCCCCCGATGAGTCAGTCCGAATCGAATACGAACAGACGGGTGGTTGGGATCTCGAGCGCCTAGAATCGTCTTCTCAATGCCCAACGCCGATGAAATGCTGGCGGCGGCGGCTTCCCGTGCTGATGAGCTTGCGGCGCCCGGGCTCAGCCCGCGGCCGCGCCGAAGGGTGGCCGTCTTGTCCTGCATGGATACGCGGATCGACCTTTTCATGATGCTCGGCCTGCGACGCGGCGACGCTCACATCATCCGCAACGCCGGTGGACTGGTCACCGACGACGTGCTCCGTTCGCTGAGCGCGTCCCAACGGCTGCTCGGCACCGAGGAGATCGTCGTCGTCATGCACGACGGCTGCGGTCTGCACCGAGCGTCTGAGAATGAGTTCGCGCAAGCGCTCGCCGCTGACGGTGTGCTGCCGACCTGGCGGCTCGGTGCCTTTGACGACGTCGAGGCGACGCTGTGCCGCGGTCTCAACCGCCTGGGATCGAGCCCAGAGCTGCCTGCCCGCGACCACATCCGAGGATTCATCTTCGACCCGGAAACGGGAGCTCTACGCGAGGTCGCGAAGGGCGACGGCTAGGACCGCCGCCTCCGCTGTGCTTGGTCCCAGTTGCCTCATGCCCACGTTAGCGTCGTCCCAGGCGCAGGTGATGAGAAGTGCCCGCGTGGATGCGGGGCGGGCGGCCGATGAGCGGCAGGCTGACCTCGTGGTGCTGAGGTCTCGCGGGCGCACCGACTGACCCGAATCCTGCTCGGCCTGAAGGTTGCCATTCGACTTTAGCCCGAGGCGTGCAGCTGAGCCTGGATCCAAGCCGCCGAAAAGGGCCGGATGGCCGTCTGCTTTGGTCGTATCGGCCCTTCCTGCGCCCAGCCAGTGCAAGGAGCCTTTGGTTCTAGGCGAATCGCGTTGCGCTTGGTGCCGCGGCTCGCTCGGCACGTAGGAGAAGCGATGCGCGACACACTCTCATCACCGGCCGCGGCCGGATTCCGCTGGCTCGGCTTCGGCGAGGCGGCTCGCGCTGCTGCCATCTTCGTGTCGGTCGGCGCACCGATCGTGCTAATCGTGCGGGACGGCCTGTGGCAGCGGCGCGGCCGCCGCGCCGTGCAGAGAACGATGTCATTGTCATGTCTCCTGCGCGGCTGGCAGCGCATCGGCGCAGGGGCATGATCGCTGACGACCGCCCCGACGAAGGCCAGCCAGGGATCATGTCGGAGTGGATCGTCTGCCTCGATTCGCTCCGCGATGTCGCGGATGGGATGGTTACCTGCCCCCTGACGGCTGGGCGGCTGACGACACTCGAGGACTGCCTCGGATGCCGGCACCTCGCGGCGCTCTCGAACGATCGCTCGCCGGGCAACTCGTGCTCGACGGGTGAGCAGATCAGCTGACCATCAGCACCGGGCCCTCCGGCCGTTCGCATCGGTTCCTTCGGCACTTCTGTGTCCGCGTCAGTGGTGGTGCGCGACCTGCGCCGCGCAGTCGGAGCACACCTCGCTGAGTTCGGCAAGGTCACGCTTCTCGACGGATGCCGGGTAATTCCGGCCACACTGGGTGCGGTGGCCGATGAGCTGACCGTCGCCCCAGCGCTCGGCGGCCGCCACGTGCCAGATGTTCTCGTTGACACCTTGCAAGCCGAACGGTGGTTCGGGGCGCAGCTCTTCGGCCATCGATCGAGTCTACGCGTAGCCTGCTTCTCGCGGCCACGTGACCAATCGTTGAGCCAGACGGACGCCGCTCCGTACAACGCCGTTTGGAACGCTGAGCACTGGCTGCGGTAGCCTCTGCTACGAGTGCTTGGCGTCTCTGTAGATCGCCCAGGCACCGCCCCCCAAGATCAGCGCAAGGCCGATGCCCTTGGTCCCGATGAGGGACGAAGCGGATGTGCCGTGCCACAGCAGGTCGGGCACGAGTGCGAAGACTATGACCAGAGCGTCCATTGAGGACACAAGGGCGGGGTTCGCCGTCTTGTCGAACGCTGAGATCAGCAAGGTGTTTGCAGGGAGAGATAGCGTTCCCGCGAGAACGCCCCAGAACAAAAACGCGAGCGCGGCGGTGGGCTGAACGGAAACGATAGAGTCCGGTGCCATCGACACCTGCAGCAGGACGGCAATGACCGGCGCCACGATCAGGGCGACGATTGAACCCAGGAATGTCAGTTCCAGCGAACCTAACGCACGCCCTTCGACTCCTTGAACCATCTCCCGCTTGAAGACCGTGACCATGATGTTGCTTGCAGCGAACGAGATTGCAGCCATCGCTGCGTACACGGTCGCGCGAAAGCCGGCCGCAGCTACTTCCGGGTCTGGGTCCCGTTCAGCCGCTACGAAGTGATACAGATAAATGCCGATCAGCAGCACAACGATTCCGAGCGCAAAGGGCCAATCCCATCGTTTGCCCTTCGTAAGTGGCTCCCTCAGCGGTAGAGGAAGACGCGCGATGAGGTACGCCGCACCAATATGGAGCATGAATATCGTGTAGGTGTGATTGAGGCTCGGACTGGTGCTGAAGGCCAAGATCAGCAGCACCGTCGTCGTGGCGAACAGCAGGCTCCGGATCAGATAGGGCATGACCGTCAGGTTTCGCAGAGACGGTGCGGGCTGACGAAGGTAGGCGAAGGCGGCGAAGCAGGCGCCTGTCATGATGATGAAGCGGGCGACGTAGGTCGGAAAAGCGCCGAAGATGGCAGCGGCCTCGTACAGGCCGACTTCGGAGACGGTGAGATAGAGCGCAGCAAGAATGGCAGGTCGGACGCCGGGGTCGATCCGCATCGAAATCGCTCTCATGATTCGAAGCGGACGCGGTTTTCGGCTGGTGGCGTCCCGATCCAGGCTCCATCATTTTACCACCCGAACTACTTGTCGAGCAGCTCACTGGCCTAAAGGCTGACCTCGGGTGTCTTGGTAATTCTCGCAGGGTCGCAACAACGTCATCACCAACTGGCGGCGTCCAATTGCGGACGCATTGGCGATGAGTATTGGGGTCGAGCCGTCGACGACACGCTCACCGATGGGCAGGTCGAATGGTTGCGCGAGCTCTCCTCGGCCATGCCATCGCGAAGCGACTCTGACCCCGGCGGTTCTGGCCATGCTCATCGGGTCATTCGTGCTTTACGCCGCCCTCGCGAACCGGGCGTACTTCAGCGCGAGAAGCTGACGCTGGCCATCAGGCCGGGTCGAGCGATACGAGATCGAGGCGCCGCAGCGCTTCGGTGATGCGGGGCAGGTCGTCCTCGGCGAGGGTCTCCGCCTGGCGCAGGCAGGCCGCGGCCGCTCCGCGCGCGCCTCGCCGGGCGTGCAGTTCGCCAAGATCCACCAGCAGGTCGACGTACCGGCGGCGCATGTCAGTTCGGCGCTCCTCGACCTGCGCCGAGTCCCCGTAAAACGGACAGTCGTCGAGGTAGTCCCCGCGGTAGAGCGCGCGAGCCTGCTCCAGTGCGTCGAGCTGGCCGGCAGCGCCACCACGGTTCACCTCCTCGAGGAGGCGCTGGAACTCGCCGACATCGCTCCATGCCACGACCTCGGGGTCGAGACGGTATCGGTCGTTGTGGAAGACGATCGGACCGGCTGAGCCGCGCGCCCGGCGACCCTGTTGGAGCGTCGTGCGTAGACCCAGCATGGTGCGGTGGAAGGCCACATCGGCCCGATCGAGGTCGACATCCGGCCAGACTAGCTCGAGAATCTCGTCCTTCGAGACGCCCCGCTCGCCGCGATCGAAGATGAACGCAAAGATCGCCTCCGCCTGGCGAGAGCCGGCCTTCTCGCCGCCCCAGCGTCGCACCGGCTCGCCGTCCCGCTCCGCACGCAGCGGTCCAAGCGCGTGCACGTGGAGCCCTCTGGGTGGCGTTGCTGCCTCGTCGAGCGCCTCTCTCAGCGCCGACCCGCGGGACTCGACGATCGCCCGTTCGGCGCGCAACCTTCCGATCTCGCCCGTCTGCTGATCCTGCCGGTCCGCCAGCTGCAGGCTGGAGCCGAGGAACGTGGCGGCCAGTTGCAGCGCAGGGAGCTCCGAGGGCAGGAACGCCAGCCCGGAACGCTTGGGTCCGAAGATTGCCGCGCCGTGCGGCCTTGCCTCATCGCCCAGGGTGAGGCGGACCGTGAGTGGATCGCTCGGATCAAGCCGGCCGATCGATGCGCGAACCGCCCCGTCAGCGTCGACGACGCAGGCCCCGACCAGCTCGAACGTTCGGACGAGCCGAGCGAGGACGGGCTCGACGGCCTGCTCGGGGCCCTGTGCCAGGAAGGGATCGTTGCCGAGGGCCATAAGCAGGCGCTTCTCGTCGTCCTGACGTGGCGTGCCGCCGGTCCAGCGTCTGACGAGGTCGGAGACCGGATCGAACAGCGCGAGGGTCACGATGACCGCCAGTGCCGTGACGATCGGGAAGTTGATCGAGAGCGTCGTGGCGACCAAAGACTCCACGATGACCAGCGTCCCGACGTACACGACGATGGCCAGGCCTGCCAGCACCGATCCACGAACGGCGCGTTCGGCGACATCGGCCGCAACGAAGACGTGCTGGGCAACCACCGCGTACGCAGCCATCACGATCGCGAACGCCACGATCGTGACGCCGATCCAGGGTGGACCGCCGATCTCCTCCGGAAGGATGCGTGCCATGCCGCCAACGACGCCCAGGACAACGGTCGCCAGCGCGAACTGCACCTGGCGGCGTCGCGCCCGGTCGGCTCCGGCCTCGCGCAGCCCGACAAGGAGGTAGGCGATCCCAGCGGCGAACAATGCCCCGCGGGCGAGCGCAAATGCCCACGCCACCGCCCGGTCCGGAAGGCCGAAGGGCGCAAAGGACGGTCCGCTGAACCCGATCGGATGCGCGGGATCCACGGTCGCCTGCAGCCCAGCCAGGGCGCCCAGGAGATATCCACCGAGGAGGAGCGTGGTCGCAAGCGTTGAACGGCGACCCTCGACGGCGATCGCAAGCGCAATGTGCAGCGTGACGGCCGGAAGCAGGAAGGCGGGCACGTCCTCGAACACGTTGACGGCTGGCCTGACTCCCGGATCGGTACCGATGCGCTGGACGATGATCGCGACGGACCAGCACACGAGCAGCAGGCACAGGGAGCTGAAGATCGGCGCGCCACGCGTCCTGGCCGCGCGAGTCAGGACGAGCAGTCCCAGCCACGTGGCCAGGATGGCGGTCATCCCATGGGCCGCGACTTCGAGCAGCTCGGTCAGCTCATTGCCCTCCAGCCTGGGAGGCCCACGATACGTCCGGGTCGAAGCGCAGACAAGGGCCGCCGCAGTCTGGCCGCAGGGACCGATGCGTACCATGCGCGCATGACCGAAACGAACTCCGCCACAACAGGGTCGGCCAGGCCGGCCGTGGCCGCCAGGGGCGGCCGACGCATCGCCTCGGCCGTCATGCGGCTCGTACTGCCGGCGGTCGCCACGATCCTCAAGCTGACGAGTCTCAACTACTCCGCCATGCGCTGGATGCTCGAGACGACGCCGCCGGCGCTCACCGATCGGCTATCCCGGGATCGTGCCCTCGAGACCGCCCGCCACGCCGCCCGACGCGTGCCGGCGTATCGCCAGCTGCTTGAGGAGCACGCGATCGGTCCGGACGAGATCTCGACGCACGAGCAACTGCCGGAGACGGACAAAGCGAGCTATGTCGACCGCTGGTCACTCGCGGACAGATGCCTCGGCGGCCGGATTCCGCTGCGCGGAACGACGATAGACGAATCGTCCGGGAGCACGGGCACGCCGTACAACTGGGCGCGCGGCGCGGATGAGCGGAAGCATGTGCGCCGCATGATCAGCTTCTTTGCGCGTTACACCTTCGGCGACCGGCCACTCGTCGTCCTGAACGCGTTCTCGATGGGCGCCTGGGCAACCGGGATGACCACGGCTATCGCCCTCGAGGGCAACGGGCTCGTCAAGGCGACGGGACCCCAGATCGACAAGATTCTGGGGACGATGCGTGAGCTCGGACCCGAACACCGATACCTGATCGTGGGCTATCCGCCGTTCATCAAGCTGCTCCTGGACGAAGGCGAAGCCGATGGCTTTCCGTGGAGCCACTACGAGATGCATGCCCTGCTCGGCGGGGAGGGCAACTCGGAGGCGTTGCGCGACTACCTGCTTCGTCGCTTCGCGAGCGTCTTCTCTGGCTACGGCGCGACCGATGTCGAGATCGGTCTGGCTGCCGAAACGCCGGTGTGCATCGGTTTTCGGCGCCTGGCGGCGGAGCGTCCGGAGGTCGCACGCGCGCTGTTCGGCGAAAGCGGACGCAGCCCGATGGTCTTCCAGTACAACCCGCTTCTGCATCACATCGAGACCAACGCGCGGGGCGAGCTGCTGTTCACCGTCACGCGGAGTGCGACCCTGTCGCCGAAGGTGCGCTACAACGTCCACGAGGAGGGCGGCGTGATCCGCGACGATGATCTCCGTCGTCGCCTGGCGGCCTTCGGGATGCGCCCTGAGGATCTCGCGCCAGGCGCTCGGCTTGTGCGGATGCCGTACCTGTACGTCTTCGGGCGCAAGGACTCGACCGTCTCAGTGATGGGCGCGAACATCTACCCCGGAGACATCGAAGCCGGCATTTACGCCGATGCAGCCCTCGCAGAAGAGGTTCTCTCGTTCCGTCTCGCCATCCGCGAGGAGCGACCCGGTGAGACGCGGCCGCTGATCGCCATTCAGCTCGCACGGACCGAGCCTTCGTCGGCGTTGACCGATGCCCTCGCCGCCGCGATCACGCGCCAGCTCGCGTCGCAGAACGCCGACTACCAGGAAGCCATGAAGGAGTATCCGGCGTTGCTCGTCCCGATTGTCGAGCTCCACGCGCGAGGGACCGGCCCATTCGCCGATGATGCCGATCGGATCAAGCACCGCTACGTCGACGCGCGCTGACGTTCGAGTCGCATGGACGAGGGCCGGTCCGGTGGACCGGCCCTCGTTGAGCCTGGAGCTCAGTGGTGTCCGGTGCCGTCAGCCGGCGTCTGAGCCCTTATCCTCGTCCTCGCCCGCGCCGGACTCACGCCCTGTGCCGGACTGGCGGGCACTCCAGTCGCCGACTGCAGACGCCGACGTTCCGGCCGGGTAGGTGATCGGCTGATCGCCAGTTGCAGCTGCAGCATCGGCGGCGGATCCGCCCCCTTCCCAGTTGCCGACGTCGCCGCCGGTGCCTGCATTCGCGCCGCTGCCGATGCC
>Ga0136612_10000990_pt1 | contig 11590 bp, 18 predicted proteins | sample AntDryUQ224A2306_2_FD_106644 | JGI IMG/M metagenome (GOLD analysis project Ga0136612, IMG submission 106644) | Polar desert sand microbial communities from Dry Valleys, Antarctica - metaG UQ224A (23.06) | ecosystem: Environmental > Terrestrial > Soil > Desert | place: Antarctica: Dry Valley...
CGGTCCTGGAGCTCCAGGACCGGGTGCAGGATGTCGGTGGGTTGCATCGTTCCTCCTGGGTGAACGGCCGATTTTCCCCCGGATTCCGGGGGAAAATCGGCCCACGGCGATCAGCTTGCGATGCGCCCGATGAGCGACACGCGGGCGGGCGACGGGGCGCGGTCGGCGACGCTGTGCTCGCGCCGGAGGGCGGCGCTCAGGCGCTCGACGAGGTCGGCGCACTCGTGCTGCTGGCTGGAGCTGAGCTGCTCCCACCGATCGCGCACGGCGACCAGGGCGACGGTCGCCGTGCCTTTGAGGGTCAAGCCGCTGAGCCCGCGGGCGGTAGACTTCGTGGTGGTCGGGGCGGTCTGCATGGTGTACCTCTCCTGGCTATGCGGGCCGGAGTGGTGAAGCACTCCGGCCCGCTGTCTGCACGGCTCCGCCCTGAGCGAAGCGAATGGGTAGCGGCTGGCGAGGCCGCTCTACTCGCCGTCCACCCCCCACACGTCGTCAGCCAGGCAGCGGCGCCGCGCGGCTTCGGGGGCCTGGATGGTGCCGCCGATGGAAGTAGCGGTGTAGAAGTCGGGGGGAGTCGGGCGCACGCCCCAGCCCCCCGACTCGCGCGTCTCGCGCTCGGCGAGCGTCTCCACCTCGGGGGCGGCGGGCTTCGGCGCCCGCCGCTTCGCCCCTAACCGCTTCGCTGGGGGCGCGGCCTGGAGCTTCGCCACGTAGAGCCGAACGGCCAGGATGTGCTTGCAATCGAGCCCACGCCGGATGAAGTCCTGGCAGGTGCATTCGCGGCAGTCGACCATGTGGAAGCCGTTCGGATCGGTCGAGGCGGGCACCGCGTAGAAGGAACGGCCGCTCTTGGTGTGGCCCTTGTGCCAGCGGTCGGCCGTCTCAAGAACGGCGAGAGCCTTGAGGCTGCGCGGGTCGGTGGTCGATACTGTGATGGTCATCGTCGGCTTACTCCTTCGGTGGCGCGCCCCGTTCGCGATGCCAGTCGCGGGCGGGGCTTCTTACTCTCCCAGGATACCACGGTTATTATGCGTTGTCAAGGGGTAATATCAGGCTCAAGCGGCCATTTACCCGATTTACTGTGCTATAATGGCAGAGAGGCTACACTACAGGAGGTGATTGTGTGTTGACCGGAGGTGCAGCGGTGGCAGAACGCTACCTAAATGTTCATGACGTAGCCGAGCAGCTCGACGTATCGGAGGACACGGTGCGGCGATGGTTGCGCGAGCGGCGGCTCCGCGGGTTCATGCCCGGCGGGCCGCGGAGCGGCTATCGAATTCGTGAGTCCGAGCTTGAGCGGTTCGTCTCGAAGCTTGAAAGCACGACCGCGGAGGAGCGCAGCATGAGCGAGGGGGGCGCGCCGTGACCACGCTCGTTGCCCCCCGTCGCGGCCGCGGCAAGTCTGAGAAGAGCCTCGATCTGATCGAGGCCGCCAGGGCCATCCTGGCAGAGATCCAGCCCGCCAGCGTTCGGGCTGTCTGCTATCGACTTTTCACCGCTGGGCTCATCCCCGACATGTCGAAGAACAGTACCAATCGCGTCGGTTCGCAGCTCACGTGGGCTCGCGAGCAGGGCCGCATCCCGTGGTCGTGGGTCTCGGACGAGACGCGCCACATCGCCCGCCCCACTACCTGGGACAGCCCTGGCGACCTGCTGGACGCCGCGGCGCGCCAGTACAGGCGCGATTGGTGGGCACAGCAACACGAGCGAGTCTTGCTGTGTTCCGAGAAGTCCACGGTCAGCGGCACCGTGCGACCCGTCACCGAGACCTACGGCGTTGGCTTCCTCTCGCTCCACGGCTACAGCTCCGCAACCCTGGTCAACGACCTGGCGGACCTGTCCGTCGAGGATGCGCGGCCGCTGATCCTGCTCTACATCGGCGATTGGGATCCGTCTGGGCTCGACATGTCCGAGCGTGACCTGCCGAACCGCCTGGAGCGCTACGGCGGCCTGGCCCAGGTCGAGCGCATCGCCCTCACCGCGGCCGACGTCGCGGATCCGCTACTGCCCTGGTTCCCCGCTGAGTCGAAGTCGCAGGATGCCCGCTACGCCTGGTTCTCGGCGACCTATGGCCGTCGTTGCTGGGAGCTTGATGCCCTCAGCCCGGTCGTGCTGCGCGAGCGGGTCAGACAACGAATCGAGTCGCTGATCGACTGGACCGCCTGGCGGCGCTGCCAACGGGTCGAGCAGGCTGAGCGCACGTCGCTGCTTGAGATCGTGGCCGCCTGGAAGGCGAGAAGATCATGAGCAGGGAGTATTTCGAGGCCCAGCCTGCAAATACCCCCGCGGCCGCCTGAGTAACCAGGCGGCCACTTCCCCACGCTCCCGATAGCAGCGGGGACGGAGGCGGTGTGATTGTACCCAGCACCCCGGCCGGCATAGACTGGCCGGCAACTGAATGAAGAAGAGCCGAGGTGTTATCAGCACCTCGGCTCGGATCAGGCCATCCGTGGAAGGGGGTACTGGCCTATGTGTGCATCATGGCCGATTTTGACGGCGAGCGCAAGTGCCTGTAACAACTCGGCACTTGCGCTTACGCACCATTCGTGCAATAATCGTCTTAACCAAATAGCACCGAGCGTCCGTAGCGCCTCGAGCGCGCAGAGCCGCCACAGAGAGTGGCGGACCATGCGCGGCACTGCTGGACGAGACAATCGAATACTCCACGAGGAAGGTTATCCTCGTCACCTGCTCGCCAGTTCGAGGCGAAACCAGGCTAGCGCATTTGGCGCAATCACCCGTAAGTCCGTGAAAAATCGGCCGGGGGTTGCGCCTTTTTGTTTGTCCCCGGAAGGGGCCGAAGGAGGCGCAGTGAAAACCAAGCAGCGAGAATCGGCGAAGACGTGCGTGATGATCAGGCTGCCGGACAGCGAAGCGCGAAAGCTCCGTGAGATGGCGGCGGCAGACGACCGTCCGCCCGCCTCGTTAGCGCGGCAACTCGTGCTGCGCGGCTTGCGCGAGAAGGCGGGCGCCAGCGGCGCCTGACAAAGGAAACCCGCATCGGCCAGCTCTGGCGGGCGACCGACGCGGGTGAATGGAGTGAACATGAGTAGCTTAGCACAAACCCAAACGAAGCCCCGACACTGGCGCCTAAGGCAGTGCCCGACCTGCCGCAAGATCATGCCCGCGGGCGAGATCGAGTGGATCTGGACCGACGATTATTGGGAGACGTGGACGAACGGCAAGCAGAACCGACTCTGCCCCGCCTGCGGATTCATCGGACGGACGCGCGACTTCGCCGTCGTGCGCGAGCTGCACCCTGAGCCCGTGCAGCGGGGAGGTGCAGCGTGAGCGGCGCCCCTTCTGCCTCTGTCCCCGGGGATGGCGCCCGCCCGTGCTTCGCGGTCTGCTCCGTCGGCACGGCGCGGTGGTTCTGGGCTGTATGGCCGTCGAGCCGTGCCCTCCACTATGGGGAACGCGCGCAGGTCACGGGCTACGCAGCGTCGAAGCGCAAGGCGTGGCAGGCCGCCAATGATGCCGGCGGAGTCACCCCCCTCCACAACCAAATGGCTGCGCACTACCACCGCCGTCTTGCCTGCGAGCGACGGGCCGCGCGACCGAGCACGGATACCGCCACCACGGCGCTCGAGTTCGTCTATAGAAAGGTCCGCTGCGAGGAGTACGGGATCCCCACCTGGATCCCACACCGCATTGTCAAACGAACGGCCAGGTACGTCTACATTGACCGGGAGACCTATCGCGCCACAGATCGGCAAACTGGTACGTGGTACGACCACGATATCCAAACAATCCGCCTCGACCGCGACGAACTCGAGCGGGCGGGCGCCGTCTCCCCTCGCTCGCGCTGGGCAACGTACTACCTGGAGCCGTCCGTCACCGGGCGCGAGGCTCCGCAATCCCTGACGCTGCTCGGCCTCGCGACGCCGTGCGACGAGCGCGATGTGCGTCGTGCCTACCGCCACAAGGCTCGGCAAGCGCACCCAGACCAGGGGGGCAGCGCCGAGGCGTTCAAGCAGATCCAGCGAGCCTATGAGGACGCGCTGCGCTTCGTAGGAGGTGCAGCATGAGCGTTACCACACCTGCTGTCGAGAGGGCGCTCGGCTTCCTCACGCTGCTGTACGGCGACGATGCCCCTGGCTACCTGCCGATCTGGGAGTTGCCGGGCAAGCGCACCAAGTGGCTGGAAGCCAGCAACCTCGAAGCCATCGCCGAGCGATCCATCGACCTGGCCGCCGAGCATGATGTGTACTTCGGGATCGGCCTCCACCGCCAAGCGCTGGATGGCGATCATCGCGGCGAGGCCGATACCGTCTCAGCTATTCCCGGTGTCTGGGTCGACCTGGACTTCGGGACAGTTGGCCATAAGTCAACGAAGAATCCGCCGACGCTGCAAGATGCGCTGGCAATCGTTCGTGCCTTCCCGCTTTCTCCGGCCGCCATCGTCCACACCGGGCACGGTCTGCACGGCTGGTGGCCCTTTCGCGATCTCTGGACGTTCGACACGGACGATGAACGACAGACCGCCCAGCACCTCGTACACCGCTTCCAGGCCACGCTTCAGAAGCGGGCGCAAGCGCTGGGTTATGAAGTCGACTCGACCTTTAACGTCGCGCAAGTCCTGCGGCTACCGGCGACCTGGAACCGCAAGGCCGAGCCGATTGAGGTTCATCTGATCGAATGGCATCCCGAGCGGCGATACAGCCCAGACGAGCTCGAGCCCTACCTGATCGACCTCGAAGCCTGGGAGAAAGCGAAACCAGTCGAGCTGCCGTCCGAGCTGCCGAAGGTCGACGTTGACAGCCTGAAGGTTGCGCCCTGGATCAAAGACCTCATCCGCCAGGGCGGGGACTCCGAGCACTACAAGTCCAGCTCCGAGGCGCTGTGGCGTATCGAGCGAGAGTTGATCGAGGCCAAATACGACGACGCGGCGATTGCCGCGGTCATCCTGTGCCCCGAGAACAAGGGCGGCGAGAAAGCCCAGCGGCAGGGGCAAAACTGGCTGGCGAAAGACCTCGGTCGAGCGAGGGTGTGGAAGCCAGAGAACGTTATCAACATAGGCGACGCGATTCACAAGACTGGCGGTTCGATTGGCGCTCGGGCCAATGGCCAGAATCCCAACGGGAAGGTGCACGACGGCTCCGCGGAGCCTTCAAAACTGCCGGACATTATTGTCAGCAACCGCCCGCTTCGTGACGTGACCCGGGATGCGATGGAGGCGATCATCGTTGCCAACGATCCGCCCTCCACATTTGTGCGATCTGGCGCCATCACGCGCGTCCGTGAGGATGAGCTCGGGCAACCGATTATCGAACCCCTGGGCGAGTCGCACCTCCGCGGCGTGATGGCGCGAACGGCGGACTACTACAGGAGGGGCATCGACAAAAAGACGAACGCTGCTACGTACTCCCATGTCCCGCCCCCTATCGATGTTGTGAAGGACGCGCTAGCGCTTGCCTCGTGGGACCTGCCACCACTCGAAGCGGTGGTGGAGTCGCCAACCTTGCGGGCCAACGGTTCGATTCTGGCCATTCCTGGCTATGACCCAGAAACCAGGCTGGTCTACCACCCAGCAACCAGGCTGACCGTCTCGGCCGTGCCAGAGTGTCCGACGAGCAATGACATCGCGCGAGCCCGTGACTGGATCGAAGAGGCAATCGGAGAGTTCCCCTATGCCGACGAAGCATCGAAGGCGAACGCGGTCGGGACCATGCTCACCCCGATCCTGCGGCCGGCACTGCGGGGGCATACCCCGCTGGCTCTGTTCGACAAGCCCCGAGCCGGAACCGGCTCGTCGCTCCTGGCCGACGCGATTGCCCTGATCGCGACAGGTCGAGCGGCGGGGATGATGACCGCCCCCCGCAGAGAGGAGGAGTGGAAGAAGTCGATCCTGGCCATCCTGGTCAATGGATCGACCGTCATCACGATCGACAACATCGAGCATCAGCTCGTATCAGCCAGTCTTGCATCAGCCATCACGACCCACTACGTCGAGGATCGTGTCCTCGGCCAGACCGCCATGGTCCGCGCACCTCAGCGTGCAACCTGGATCGCGACTGGCAACAATATCCGGCTTGGCGGCGACTTGCCGCGGCGCTGCTACTGGGTCCGCATGGATGCGAAATCGGCGCGGCCGTGGGAGCGGACAGGGTTCAGGCACGCAGACCTTGCCGGATGGGTACTTGAACACCGGGGCGAACTCCTCGGCGCACTCCTCACGCTAGCGCGGGGCTGGTACGCGGCAGGGAAGCCGGCAGCCGTCGTGCCGGTCATGGGCAGTTTTGAGGAATGGTCGAAAACGGTTGGCGGCGTCCTTGAGCATGCCGGCATTCACGGCTTCCTTGGGAACCTGAGCGAGCTGTGGGATCAGGCCGATGAGAGCGCAGCCCAGTGGGAAGTGTTCCTGTTGCGTTGGCATGCTGAGTTCGCCGACCGCCCCGTGACCGTTGCCGACATCTGCACTGCCATTGACAGCAAGGACCGCGAGGGCCAGTCGATCCGCGACCTGCTTCCCGACGAACTAGCCGAGGCGGCAGGAGATGCCGTCTTCGGGTCGGACAACGAAATCAAGCCGCCCAAGACCGGATTCCGCCGACAGCTGGGCCGAGCACTGGAACGACGCGCCGACACCATCTATGGTGACCACCAGATCGTTCGAAACGGCAAGCATTCCAACACAAAGGCGGGATTATGGAAGGTCGTTGCGGTAAGTCTTGCGGTAAGTCCAGTCGAGGGGGAACTGCCGCTGTGAGGCAATTTACGAGTGAATGTGCCCGATGGGGGCAGTTTTGCGGTAAGTGCGGTAAGTCTGTGTGGTCCTCCTGTAGCCAGGAAACGCAGAGGTCGGAGGAACGAATAACGCGCGTAGGGGTGGGGCACGCCAACTTACCGCACTTACCGCAAAACTGGCTTGAAGAGCCGATTTCACTCGTAAATCGTGGGATTCGGGCTGGATGGGCCCCTTTGGACTTACCGCAAATGGAGGCGGCCTCATGATCGCCCTCTCGCGCACCATCACCCCTCGTCCGGCAGAGGCCGCGGCTCTTGAACGTGCCGCTCAGCTGGGTTACGTGACGCTCGCGAGCGTTAAGGACCGCTCGGCGGTGCTGTGGCGCACGCACTGCCGTCGGGAGGGGCGGCCCTTCGTCAAGGTGCGGCGGTACATCACGCAGGCTTTTGTGGAGTGCGACCTCACCCTCTCCCGACGGCGGTTCACGCCCCTCGGTCTGCGATTCCTGGAGGCCTTCATGAGTGAGCACGGGGTGTGCGGTGGGCGCTGGCCGTTGGGCATCACCACCTTTCGGATGCCACTGGCCGATGCCGAGCGGTTGGCCGCGTTCCTGGCGCGGCTGGCGAACAATCCCGACGCCGTCGAGGCGGACGGGGAGGAGGTTCCCGAGGATGGGTATCCGCACGACCACTGAGCGCCGTGCCGTGCTGACGAACGAGGCGGGCGATCCGCTCGTCTACGGCAAGCTCCGCACGGACTACGCCTTCTGCTGGTACTGCCAGTTCAGCGAGCCTGAAGCCACGGTCCAGGGCCGCCGCGGCGCCTGGTACCACTTGCATCCTCGGGGCCAGAAGCACCGGCTCGAGTATCCAATGGGCGAGCGTCATGCCGCGTTACTCGGCGCGTTGAGTCCGCTTGAGTACGAAGGTCTGTTCGAGTTCTCATGAGCACAACCGCCAAGCTCTTCATCGACCCCTAGCCCGACCTGGGCAAAGGCGCCAAGCGGCTCCAGGTCGACTGCAAGTGGGCCACCACCACGGCCTGGCTCGTTCCCGGCCTGGTCGAGCTGACCGACGAGCAGGTCGTGACCAGCATGCTCTACCGCCACGAGGCGGAGTGCGGCCGGTGCAACACGGCCCGCCTCTGGGAGCGAGCCGACCAGAACCTCCGCGATGCCGTCGAGCAGGTCTGGGAGCAGATGGGCGCGGCGGAGATGCGGGAGCGAAGAAACTGATGGAGCGCTTTCTGTTGCGTCCCCAACCAGGATGGAACCCATGAGTTACCAGCCGTGTCCAGCCACGACGCAGCGTGGGACACCGTGCCGCGCGTTCGTGCCGCCGGGCCGCGAGCGGTGCATCATGCACGACCCGAGCATGGCCAACGCGGTGGCAACGGCACGGATCAAGGGCGGCGAGGCCGCGGCGAAAATCCGAATGTTGCAGGGCCGTCGCTTGAAACTGGACACCGCGGCCGGTGTCGTGCGGTTCGCCAGCGGCGTGATTCAGGACACGCTCGCCGGCACCATCGACGCAGACCTGGCGAAGGTCGTCCTCTACGGCTGCGGTATCCAGCTCAGAGCTGTCGAGCAGGCGAAGGCCGCCGATGTCGAGCGGGCACTGGCCGAAGTCAAGGCGCTCGTGGCCGAGGCTCGGATGCGGGGGCGAGCGTGAACGCGACGTTGACCCGAACCCTCGATCGGGGCCTGGCCGAGCTGCGGGCGTTGACGAGGCCGGCCGTGCCCGATGCCGTCGCCCTCTTCGAGTCTGCCGCGGGCCGGCCGGATTCCTGGCAAGAGGCTGCGCTGCGGGCCAACGTGCAGCGCCTGGCGCTCAACGTGACCCGCCAGGGTGGCAAGAGCACGGTCGCGGCCGCCCTGGCCGCCCACACGGCGCTGAGCGCGTCAGACGCGCTGGTGCTGGTGGTGTCGCCGTCGCTCCGCCAGAGCGGCGAGTTGTTCCGCAAGGTGCTCGACGTGTACGGCGCCGCTGGCCGACCCGTCCCGTCCGATTCAGAAACGAAGCTCACCCTCGAGCTGGCCAACGGGAGCCGCGTCGTCAGCTTGCCTGGAAAGGAGGGCACGGTACGCGGCTATTCAGGCGTGGACCTGCTGCTGATCGACGAAGCATCGAGGGTGCCCGACGAGCTTTATTATTCTGTCCGCCCGATGTTGGCGGTCAGCGGCGGCCGCCTGGTGACGCTCTCAACGCCGTTCGGTGCCAGAGGCTGGTGGTGGCGCGAATGGACCGAAGGCGGCGACACATGGCGGCGTTTCGAGGTGCCTGCGACCGACTGCCCGAGGATTCAGCCGGCGTTCTTAGAAGAAGAGCGGCGCTCGCTCGGGCCGCTCTTCTACGCCAGCGAGTACGAGTGCAAGTTCGTGGATACGGTCGACTCGGTGTTCTCGAGCGATGACATTCGGGCGGCATTGTCCAACGACTTGCTACCCCTGTTCGGGCAGGCAGCGTGATGAAGCCGCCGCTGGTGTTCCACGGGAGCGACGGGTATCGGCGCGAGCTGGTGCCCGGCTGGACGCTGGATTATTGCCTGGGACTTGACCTCGGGCAAGTGAACGATCCAACGGCGCTGTGCGTGGTGGAGAAGCGGACGAAGCGCGACGAGCCGACCATCTACGGCATCCGCGCCCTCGAGCGCTGGCTGGGTGTGCCGTACCCCGAGCAGGTGCGCCGCGTCATGGACCGACTCGCTCTGCCGCCGCTGGACAGGGCGCGGGCGCTCATTATCGACCGCACCGGCGTGGGCCGCGCGGTCTTCGATGCCTTCCGCGAGGCGCGCCCGGCGTGCGCGGTCATTGGCGCGACGATCACCGGCGGCGACGCGGCCCACAAGGACGACCGCGGCGGCTGGTCGCTGCCGAAACGAGATCTGGTCGGAGTCGCCCAGATGCTGCTCATGCAACGGCGGATCGAGATCGCGCCAGCGCTGGCCGAGGCGGAGACGCTCGCGTCCGAGCTGCGCGATTTCCGCGTGAAGATCAGCCCGGCTGGTCACGACAGTTACGACGCTCGAGAAGGCAGGCACGACGACCTCCTCTTCGCGGCGTGCCTGGCGGTCTGGGGTGCCGAGAAGAGCCTGAGCCAATTTGAGGCCTGGTAGAAAGGAAAGGAAGGGAAGAAAATGATTGATGTAGGTGGCACGCAGTATTACGAGGACGGCTCATCTGGGCCAGGGGGCGCACAGGCGCCGACCGCGCCTGAAACGGGCCGCTACGTCGAAGTGAAGGCCGCGGGTGTCGCGGTGAACGAGATCATGGGCGACGCGATCCGCGACGCAGCGGCGCACCTCGGCATCGCGGGGGACGTGGCCCTGAAGTGGTTCGCACCGTCGTCCTGCCCTGAGGGCTGGCTGGTGAAGCACGGCGAGACCTTTACCGATTCGAGCCGACCGCGCGGGCTGGTGCGCTGTGACGATCCGCGAACCGTGTGGCTCCGCCGCGGCCTGGACGGGAAGCACCTGCTGCGAACGGCCCTCCACGAAGCCGAACACGTTCGCCAGCACGTCGAGGGCGAGTGCGGCAAGGCGTCGGACGCCGAGCTTGAAACGAAGGCCGCACGCTTCGCCGATGCGTTCGCGGCGTAGGAGGGACCAGATAATGAACGACGAGTACGGCGACACCCAGGAGCGCGGAGAGGCGGCCCGACGGCGCGGCGAAGAGCAGGTCGCCCGGCTGCGCCAGGCGCTCGCCGAAGCGACCCAGCAGGCCGAACAGGCGGCACGCGAGCGGCGCGAGCGCACCACGCCGCTCAGGCGAGGCGCACCATGACCGCGCACGCTTGGGAAACGAGGCAGATGGAGAAGACGCGCGAGGATGCTGTCGCAACCGTCGCCAGGCTCGAGCGGGCGCTGGCCGAGGCGGAGGACGAACTGGCGTATCGCCGGGAACTCTTCGGCGAGGCCCGCGCGGCGGTAGACGCCAACCGGCGCGCGATGATGTCAGCTCATGAGCTGGGGGCGCGAACAGTCCACCAGCCAGGCCGCCGCCTGCCCGATGCCGAGGCGGTTTACGCCGCCGTGCCCCACGAGGCCGTGGCGGCGCTCCAGCGCGCGCTGGTCGAGGATCCGGTGCTGCAGGATCGAGAGCGGGAGGCCTTGAACGTGGCCAGCGACCTGGAGCGGCGTGTTCACCAGGTCGCGCGCACACTTGAACACTGGCGCCTGGTGGCGGGCACCGGATCACCATCTACCGGATCACCATCATCTGACAGCCCTACGAAGCGCGCTCCCGTGGGGCCAACCCCCGAGCCTGAGGCGGAGCCGGCGAAAGCCGCGGCTACGCAGTGGACAGCTCCGGAGCCGTCCGCCGCGCAGTCGCCCGCCTCGGTCTCACTCACCATTCGTGACCGGCTGGCTGGTCTGGCCGAACGCGTGGCAACCTGGTGACGACACAGCGCCCGCCGATCCTGGCCGAGCTGCCAGCCCGTCGCCTTCGGGCTGGCAGCTGGATGGTGGGGGTTGCGTGTTCGGCCACGACGACGTGCTGCGTGTTCTGGCCCGAGTCGGACGCCGTCTCCGAAGAGCTGCGGGCCTGGTCGGCGCTCCGCTCCCACGGCGCGGCGTGCGGCGCCTGCGACACCATCAGCGTCGGGGAGGCGTTGCTCGATGACCGCCGTAACTAACGCGCCCGTAGCGCCACGCCAGCGCACGGTAGAGGCCCTGGCATCCGTGGCCCGTGCCTACGGCTTGCACGCCGACCTAGAGGCCCTACGGGCGGCTGGCGATGACTGGGAGCCGCTGGCCATCGCGATGGTGGCCGAGGCGCTTGCGGCCCTGCTGCTCGACGTGCGGCCGCGTCCGGGCACGGTGGCGCGCCGGGCGAATCCGTCCCGCTAACGGTCGACTTCAGATCAGTTGCCGAATGATTGCTGATGCGGGCAGGGAACGTGC
>Ga0136612_10000991_pt1 | contig 11585 bp, 7 predicted proteins | sample AntDryUQ224A2306_2_FD_106644 | JGI IMG/M metagenome (GOLD analysis project Ga0136612, IMG submission 106644) | Polar desert sand microbial communities from Dry Valleys, Antarctica - metaG UQ224A (23.06) | ecosystem: Environmental > Terrestrial > Soil > Desert | place: Antarctica: Dry Valley...
ATCCAGACCATCGGGCGGGCGGCGCGCAACGTCTCCGGCCAGGTGATCATGTATGCCGACCGGATAACGCCGTCGATGGAGGCCGCCATCGACGAGACCAACCGGCGGCGGGAGAAGCAGCGGTCGTACAACGTCGAGCACGGCATCAACCCCACTCCGTTGCGCAAGAAGATCGCGGACATCACCGACATGCTGGCTCGTGAGGACGCCGACCTCGAGCGACTCGTGGGAAGCCGAGGCGTCGAGCAGCGGGGTCGTTCACCGGTTCCACACCTCGGCGGGCGGGGCGGCAAGCGCCAGCTGGACACCGACGGCATGCCGACGTCTGAGCTGGCCAACCTCGTCCGCGAGCTCAACGACCAGATGCACGCGGCTGCTGCCCAGCTTCAGTTCGAAGTCGCCGCACGGCTTCGCGACGAGATCGGCGACCTCAAGAAGGAGCTGCGGTCGATGATCGAGGCAGGAGCGTCCTAGCGGTAGTTGGTCTCCCGGTGGCGACCTGACACAATATCTGCGGAGGGTTGACTGTCGCGCGGCGGAAGAGACCTTCGGTGAGAACGTTGTCTTGACCGGAGGTATGTCTGTCGTGGTTGTCTCCTCTACCGAGTGGTTGATCACCGGCGTCGTAACGATCGCCGTCCTGCTGTTCGACGTCATCGCCATCGCCCGCCACCCGCACGAGCCGACCCACAAGGAAAGCTCGGTGACCCTCTCGGTCTACGTGGGCCTTGCCCTGGCGTTCGGCGGATGGGTGTGGGCCTTCCATGGCCAGACCTACGGCATCGAGTTCTACGCCGGGTGGTTGACCGAGTACAGCCTGTCGGTGGACAACCTCTTCGTGTTCATCGTCCTGATGGGCGCACTGAAGGTCCCGCGCAAGTACCAGCAGGAAGCGCTGATGGTAGGGATCGTGCTCGCACTCGTGCTTCGCGGCATCTTCATCGCCGTCGGCGCGGTAGCGATCAACAACGTCGCGTGGATCTTCTACGTGTTCGGCGCCTTCCTGGTCTACACCGCGTACGGGCTCGTCAAGAGCTACCGCACGCACGACGACGACCAGTACAAGGAGAACCGTCTCGTCACCTTCGCCCGCAACCACCTCAACGCCACCGACGAGTACCACGGGCTCAAGCTGTTCATCAAGGAGAACGGCAGCCGCATGATGACGCCGATGTTCCTGGTGATCCTCGCCCTGGGCACCACTGACCTCCTGTTCGCCCTCGACTCGATCCCCGCGATCTACGGGTTGACCGAGGAGCCGTACATCGTGTTCACCGCCAACGTCTTCGCGTTGATGGGCCTGCGGCAGCTGTACTTCCTGCTCGGTGGCCTGCTCAAGCGGCTGGTCTACCTCTCGCTCGGGTTGTCCATCATCTTGGCGTTCATCGGCGTCAAGCTGGTGCTGCACGCCCTGCACGAGAACGAGCTGCCTTTCATCAACGGTGGCGAGCACGTGCCCGTGTACGAGATCCCGACCCTGCTCAGCCTCGCTGTGATCGTCGTGACACTCGGCGCAACGGCCGTCTTGAGCTTGTTGAAGACCCGGTCGGACGAATCACGCGAGAGCGACGACTGGTCGCCGGCAGGTCCCTCCAACAGCTGAATCACGGCCGCAGGTAGGTGCCAGCGGCGATCAGGTGGGCGCGGCGGTCCGGGGCCATCGGAGCGTCCTCGACCAGCTCGCCCCCCTCGGGAGCGTGCAGCATCGTCGCCGGCTGCTCTGTGCCCGCGGAGGTGGCGAAGCCGACGTGATAGACCCGCTCGCCCGGCCGCGCGAAGAAGTAGAGGTCACCGTGGCGTACGTGGTGAAGCGGGCGCGACCCCGAGGTGTCGGCCTGGTCGAAGGCGTCGCGCGGGACCGTGACGCCGAGCGCACGGTAGGTCAGGTGCACCAGGCCGGAGCAGTCGATTCCCCACCCGCTGGTCCCTCCCCAGAGGTAGCGCACTCCGAGGAACTGCCGAGCCAGTCGGACCAGGGACTCCGCATCTGCGCTGGACTCGCCCGCCGGTGCGACGTGTACCCCTGCCTCGGTACGCAGCGTGTGTCGGCCGGCCGCCGACTCGACCCGCACTCCACGGTCGTCGACGTCCACCACCGGCAGGACCGTGCCGTACGACAACGCCGCACCGCCGTCGACGGGCTCGACCGACAGCCCTGTCACCGTTGCGCACAGCGTCGCCGGTGCGGGCGCCGGCCCGAGGTGCCGACGGTCTACCCACCCGCGGTACCCCCGCTCCTCGACCGAGGACGGTTGCCACGGCAGCGCGACCTCGGCCCACCCGCCGTCCTCGGCCAACAGGTGCACCGGTTCGCCGAGCAGAGCCTGGGTGAGCGTCCGGCCGTGCAGACCGAGCCGGCGCTGCTTGTCGAGCGACTCGATCCACCGGACGGTGTCAGGCGGGTCGGAAACGGCGTCGGCGTCGATGTCGCGTGGCGCGTCTGGGGAGGTCCACACCGTCGTGACCGGCACGTTCACTGCGAGATCGCTGCTCACGGACGCACCCCCGTGATCCCGAGGCCGGGGGCTTCGGGGAGGACGACGGCGCCGCTTTCGTAGTGCAGCCCGCCGTCGTACGGCGACGCGTCGGCCCACCACGCGGCGTCGAGGTCACTCGTGACGGTGGTCCCGTGCGCCGCAACCAGGCTCGCGGCGGCACCGACGCCGACGTGGGTCTCCATCATCGAGCCGACGACCGTGCCCATGTCGTGGGCAGCGGCCAGGTCCAGCAACGTGCGCGCTGCCATGAGCCCGCCACACTTGGCGAGCTTGACGTTGATCAGGTCCGCTGCACGGCGGGCGATCACCTCGGTCAGGTCGCGGACCCCGAAGACACTCTCGTCGGCCATGATCGGTGTGCGGACGCGGTCGGTCACCCATGCCAGGCCGGCGATGTCGCGGGCGGCGACGGGTTGCTCGACGAGTTCGACGTCCAGGCCGGCGTCCTCCATCGCCACGATGGTCTCGACCGCTTCCCTCGCGCGCCATCCCTGGTTGGCGTCGAGACGGATGAGCACGCCCGGACCGACGGCTTCGCGCACGGCGCGTACGCGCTCGAGGTCGGCCGCGGCAGCGGTACCGACCTTCAGCTTGAGCACCCCGAACCCGTCGGCCACGTGTTCCATTGCGGCTGGGCCGAGCACAGCAGCGTTCGCGACCGACAAGGTGACGTCGGTGGGTACGCGGTGGTTGTTGGCGCCCAGCAGGATCGGGAGAGAAACCCCGCGACGGTGGGCCAGTAGGTCGTGCAGCGCGACGTCCATGGCCGCCTTTGCCCCGACGTTGGCGGCGACAGCTCCGCCCACCTCCTGCAGGAGCGGAACCAGGTCGTCGGCGTCACGTCCGGTCACGACGGCGGCCAGCGGGCCGTCGAGGCACGCCTGCGACCCGGCCAGGGAGTCACCGGTGACCTGCCACACCTGCGGCGCCTCGCCGAACCCACGGTTGCCCTCGTCGTCGACGACCTCGACGACCACGGTCTCGACGGTCTGTGTGCGCCGCAACGCGGTCACGAAGGGGGTGTGCAGTCGAGCGCTGACGCGGTGGGTCCGCACCTCGGCGATCATGGTCGTGACCCTATATCGGCACTCGATCGCCGCGAACGGCTAGTCGGGCACGGTTGCCCCAGCATGCACGCGCGATATCAGCGACGAGCCGGTGGATGGTGGGGTCGTCGAGTGTCGCCGACGTGAAGACGGACAAGATGAAGGGTGGCTCGGCGTCCGGCCGAACGAGTGCCACGTCGTGGCATGCGTCGTCGATCCATCCGGGTTTATGGGCGATGTAGACGGACTCGGGCAGGCCGGCCGGAATCGCGTCGTCGTGCTCACAGCCCGCGAGGGTGGCTTCGATGGCAGTCGCGCTCGGCGCGCCCACGAGACGGCCGTCGAGGGCACCGCGAAGAACCGCTGCCATGTCGGCCGCCGTCGCGGTGTTCCACAGGCCGTGCTCGCCGGCCGGGCCGTCCTGGATGCCTCGGCGCAACCGGGCGTGACGCGCGCCGGCGGCGTCGTACACCGCGTTCACCGCGTCGAGACCCAGCCGCTCGATGAGCAGGTTGGTGGCGAGGTTGCTGGAGGAGATGATGGCGCGGCCGGCCAGCCAACCCAGCGGAGCCGGCCCGCCGACCAGCTGCCAGGGCTGGGGGTCGTTGTCGTACTCCGGCGTCGTCTCGTAGCTCTCGCCGCGGACCGCTGACGCGAACGTGGCGTGGACCAGGACCTGGTCGTCGAGTGTGACGTCGCCCCGTTCGACACCGCGGTACACCGCGACGAGCAGAGCAAGCTTGAGCGTGCTCGCCGCGGGATGGGTACGGTCGGCGTCGTGCTCGAACCAGGGAGTGCCGTCGAGCGCTCCCATCCACACCGAGGCTGCGGCGTCCCCGGTGCGGGCGAGCGAACGGACCGTCTGCCGCGTCTCCGCGACGGCGTCCGGCTGGCTACCTGAGATCAGTCGGGTCCTTCACGTGGGTGCGTTCGCCCCGTATCGCCCGGTTGGCGAACCAGGTGATCGCCCACAAGATGATCCCGAGCGCGAGCAGCAGACCGGCCACTTGGTACTGCTGGCCGGCGCGGCCCGAGAGCGGTGTGACGAGGTAGGCGCAGGCGATTGCGCCGATGATGGGCAGCGCTGTCGGCGTGACGAAGTGATCGTGCTCGACGTGGTCCTTCCGCAGCACGAGTACCGCCACGTTGACGACGGCGAAGACGGCGAGCAGCAGGAGTGCGGTGGTGCCGCCGAGCAGCGCGATGGTGTCCACACTGGCGTACGAGACGTACGCGATCAAAGCGAAAGCGATCACTGTGGTGAAGATGATGGCGGCGTACGGCGTGCGCGTCTTGGGGTGCACCTTGCCGAGGAACGGCGGAAGCACCGCCTGCTTGGACATGCCGTAGAGCAAGCGGCTCGCCATCATCATGTTGATCAGCGCAGAGTTGGCGACCGCGAACATGGAGATGATCGGCAGCAGGGTGTCGACGGGGATGCTAGGTGCGCCACGTTCGACCACCAGCGTCAATGGTGTGGCGCTGTCGGCCAGCTCGCCGACCGGCACGATGGCGACTGCGCAGATCGACACGAGCACGTAGATCACCGCGGTGACGCCCAGGCCGGTCAGCATGATCTTGGGGAAGATCCGGCTGGGATCCTTGGTCTCCTCGGCCATGTTGACCGAGTCCTCGAAGCCGACCATGGCGAAGAAGGCCAGCGACGTCGCCGTCGTCACCGCGAGGAAGACGTTCTTGTTGTCAGGAGTCTCGAAGGCGACAACGCGACCCCAATCGGCGTTTCCTCCCCCGATCGCGTAGAAGCCGACGAAAATCACCAGCAGGAGACCGGAGAGCTCGATCAAGGTCAGCACGACGTTGGTCTTGACGCTCTCGCTGGCGCCGCGGAAGTTGATGGCCATGATCAGGGCCATGAAGGCGAGGGCGATCACCATGATCAGCGTCTTGCTGGCATCGATGCCGAAGACGAGCGCCAGGTTGGCGGCGAACGCCTGGGACGCCGTTGATGCAGACGTGATTCCCGAGCTCATGACGGCGAAGGCCACGATGAAGGTGAAGAAGTGGATGGCAAAGGCCTTGTGCACGTACAGCGCGGCGCCGGCAGCCTGTGGGTATTTGGTCACCAGCTCCAGATATGAGCACGCAGTGACAAGCGCAACCGCGAACGCGACGAGGAACGGGACCCAGGCTGCGCCACCGACCTCGGCTGCCACCTGGCCGGTGAGGGCGTACACCCCGGTGCCCAGGATGTCTCCGATGATGAAGAGCAGGAGGAGCTTGGGTCCCATGACCCGCTTGAGCTCGGGCTGATCGTGCTGCTCGGTGGTCCTTGTGGCGTCAGACATGGTCCCTCGTTTCGTGGTCGTGCCTCACACTGTGTACGAGCGACGGCTCAGTGGCAAGCATCCTAGTGGTACGTCGCGTCGCTGGCGGCCTACAAAGGGGTCGGCGGTGGCGCTTCACCAGCCGCGGGCGCGCCACTCGGGGAGACTCGGCCGCTCGGCTCCGAGCGTCGTGTCATCACCGTGGCCCGGGTAGACCCACGTCTCGTCCGGGAGCTGGTCGAACACCTTGCTGTGCAGGTCGTCCATCAGGGATGTGAAGCTCGCCGGGTCACGTGTCCTGCCAGGACCGCCGGGAAACAGGCTGTCTCCGGTGAAGAGATGCGGTCCACCATCGGGATCGTCGAAGAGGAGCGCGATCGACCCGGCGGTGTGCCCCGCGAGATGGATGACCCGGAGCTCGGACGCCCCTACCGGCACGACGTCGCCGTCGCTGACCCGCTCGTCCACCGTGACCGGCAAGTCGTCCGCGTCCAGCTCGCCGGCGACGGTACGAGCGTGCGTACCGTCCAGCACCTCGGCCAGCCCTTGCCAGTGGTCGGCATGGCTGTGTGTCGTGACGACTCGGGCCAGGCCACCGGCGCCGACCAGCGCCAACAGCGTCGCGGGATCGTCGGCCGCGTCGATCAGCAGCTGCTCGTCGGTGTGCCGACAGCGGAGCAGGAAGGCGTTGTTGCTCATCGGCCCGACCGCGACCTTGGAGACGATCAGGTCAGCGAGCTCGCGCACGTGCGACGGACCGCCTACGGTGACCTTGCCGGTATACGTCATGCCTCGCCCTCCCGCGCCGTGTGCTCGACCTCCCCTGATCGTACGGGGAAGTTTTTGTCAGACCCCGTCGTTACGCTGGAGGGCGTCCTGATCCGCCTCTGTCCAGACCCAGGAGAACCGTGGCCGACCGCCTCCTCGTACGTGGAGCCCGCGAGCACAACCTCAAAGACGTCTCGATCGACCTGCCGCGCGATGCGCTCATCGTCTTCACCGGACTGTCCGGCTCCGGCAAGTCCTCGCTCGCCTTCGACACCATCTTCGCCGAGGGTCAGCGCCGCTACGTCGAGTCGCTGTCGGCCTACGCGCGGCAGTTCCTCGGCCAGATGGACAAGCCCGACGTCGACTTCATCGAGGGACTCTCCCCGGCGGTCTCCATCGACCAGAAGTCGACGTCGCGCAATCCCCGCTCGACCGTCGGCACCATCACCGAGGTGTACGACTACCTTCGCCTTCTCTACGCGCGCGCCGGGCGGCCGCACTGCCCCGAGTGCGGCGAGCTGATCGCCAAGCAGACACCGCAGCAGATCGTCGACCGCGTGCTGGCGCTCGAGGAGGGCGTCCGCTTCCAGGTCCTCGCACCAGTCATCCGGGGTCGCAAGGGCGAGTACGCCGACCTGTTCCGCCAGCTTCAGCAGCAGGGTTTCAGCCGAGCCGTCGTCGACGGCCAGCCGCACAGCCTGTCCGACGAGCCGCCCACCCTTGCCAAGCAGAAGAAGCACACCATCGAGGTGGTCGTCGACCGGCTCACCGTCAAGCGGTCCGCGAAGCAGCGTCTGACCGACTCGGTCGAGACCGCGCTCGGGCTCGCCGACGGTCTCGTGCTCCTCGACTTCGTCGACCAGCCGGCCAAGGACCCTGGACGGATCCGCCGGTTCTCCGAGAAGCTCGCGTGCCCCAACGACCACCCGCTGGCGGTCGATGAGCTGGAGCCGAGGTCGTTCTCCTTCAACGCGCCGTTCGGTGCGTGCCCGGACTGCTCCGGGCTCGGCACCCGGATGGTGGTCGACCCTGAGCTCGTCATCCCCGACCCGGACATGTCCCTCACCGAGGGCGCGATCACCCCGTGGGCATCGGCGCACGTGGCGGACTACTTCACCCGCCTGATCAACGCACTCGGGGAGCAGCTCGGCTTCGACACCGACAAGCCGTTCTCGTCGCTGCCGGAGTCGGTCCAACAGTCCCTGCTGACCGGTCACGAGGCCCGGGTGCACGTGCGCTACAAGAACCGGTACGGGCGCCAGCGGTCGTACTACACGTCGTTCGAGGGTGTCATCCCCTACATCGAGCGCCGACATGCCGAGGCCGAGACCGACACCAGCCGCGAGCGCTTCGAAGGCTTCATGCGCGAGGTCCCGTGCCCAACCTGCCATGGCACCCGGCTCAAGCCCGTCATCCTCGCGGTGACGATGGCCTCGCAAGATCAGGGCCACAAGAACATCGCCGAGGTGGCCGCGATGTCGATCGGGGACGCCGCCTCGTACCTCAGTGACCTCGACATGACCGAGCGTGAGCACCAGATCGGCGCGCGGGTGCTCAAGGAGATCCACGAGCGCCTGAGGTTCCTTCTCGACGTCGGTCTCGATTACCTGAGCCTCGATCGTGCAGCGGGGTCGTTGTCCGGCGGTGAGGCGCAGCGCATCCGCCTGGCCACGCAGATCGGCGCCGGGCTCGCCGGAGTTCTCTACGTCCTCGACGAGCCGTCGATCGGCCTGCACCAGCGTGACAACCATCGGCTGATCGAGACGCTCGTGCGGCTGCGCGACATCGGCAACACCCTCATCGTCGTCGAGCACGACGAGGACACGATCCGTGCCGCCGACTGGGTCGTCGACATCGGGCCGGGCGCCGGCGAGCACGGGGGACAGGTGATCGTCTCGGGCACCGTCGACAAGCTGTACGACCACCCTGACTCACTCACCGGGCAGTACCTCTCCGGCCGCCGCGAGATCCCGTTGCCGACAGAGCGACGCCCGACCGTGCCGGGCAAGCAGCTCACTGTCCACGGGGCAACCGAGCACAACCTGGGCAACATCGACGTCAGCTTCCCGCTCGGCGTGTTCGTCGCCGTGACAGGCGTCTCCGGGTCCGGCAAGTCGACGCTCGTCAACGACATCCTCTACACCTCGCTCGCCCGCCGGGTCTACAACGCCCGAGCCATCCCCGGGAGGCACCGGTCCATCAGCGGCGCGGAGCACATCGACAAGGTGATCCACGTGGACCAGTCGCCGATCGGGCGCACGCCGCGGTCCAACCCCGCCACGTACACCGGCGTGTGGGACCACGTCCGCAAGCTGTTCGCGCAGACGCCAGAAGCCAAGATGCGCGGATATTTGCAGGGCCGGTTCTCCTTCAATGTCAAGGGCGGGCGGTGTGAGGCGTGCTCCGGCGACGGCACCATCAAGATCGAGATGAACTTCCTCCCGGACGTCTACGTGCCGTGCGAGGTCTGCCACGGAGCCCGCTACAACCGCGAGACGCTCGAGGTCCACTACAAGGGCAAGACCGTCGCCGACGTCCTCAACATGCCCATCGAGGAGGCGGTCGAGTTCTTCGCGGCAATCCCGCCGATCGCTCGCCACCTCCGCACGCTGGTCGAGGTCGGTCTCGGCTACGTACGCCTCGGCCAACCCGCACCGACCTTGTCCGGCGGTGAGGCGCAACGGGTCAAGCTGGCATCGGAGCTCCAGAAGCGCTCGACCGGAAGCACCGTCTACGTGCTCGACGAGCCGACCACCGGACTGCACTTCGAGGACATCCGCAAGCTCCTTGCCGTGCTCGGCCGGCTCGTCGCCGCGGGCAACACGGTGATCGTGATCGAGCACAACCTCGATGTGATCAAGACCGCCGACTGGGTGGTCGACATGGGCCCAGAAGGCGGTAGTCGCGGTGGCCTGCTGATCGCCGAGGGCACGCCCGAGCAGGTCGCGGCCAACCCTGCCAGCCACACCGGAGCGTTTCTTCAGCGAGTCCTCATCGGCCGGGCGCCGGGCCCGGCGAAGCGCAAGAAGTCGCCGCGCCGCGCTGTCGGCACGGCCTCGTAGGCTGAGGTCGTGGCAGACCCGGCGACCTATCGCCCAGCACCCGGCACCATCCCGGACACTCCGGGCGTCTACCGGTTCAGCGACCAGCACGGCCGTGTCATCTACGTCGGCAAGGCCAAGTCGCTCAGATCGCGGCTGTCATCGTACTTCCAGGACATCTCCGCCCTGCATCAGCGGACTCGCCAGATGGTGACGACCGCGGCGAAGGTCGACTGGACGGTCGTCGCCAACGAGGTGGAGGCGCTGCAGCTGGAGTACAGCTGGATCAAGCAGTTCGACCCGCGCTTCAACGTCAAGTACCGCGATGACAAGTCCTACCCGTGGCTGGCGGTGACGCTCAACGAGGAGTTCCCGCGTGTCATGGTCGGCCGCGGCCCCAAGCGCAAGGGTGTGCGCTACTTCGGGCCCTACAGCCATGCCTGGGCCATCCGCGAGACCGTCGACCTGCTGCTTCGCGTCTTCCCGATGCGCTCATGCTCCAACGGCGTCTTCAGGCGGTCAGCGCAGATCGGCCGGCCGTGCCTGCTCGGCTACATCGGCAAGTGTTCCGCGCCATGCGTCGACCGGGTCTCAGCGGAGGAGCACCGGGCGGTCGTCGACGACTTCTGCTCCTTCATGGCGGGCCAGACCAACACCTACGTCCGGCGCCTGGAGACAGAGATGCAGCGGGCATCGAACGACCTGGAGTTCGAGCGCGCGGCCCGTCTGCGCGACGATATCGGCGCCCTCACGCGAGCGTTGGAGAAGAATGCCGTCGTGTTCGGCGACGCGACCGACGCGGACCTGCTGGCGTTGAGCGAGGACCCGCTCGAGGTCGCGGTCCAGATCTTCTCCGTGCGCGGGGGTCGCATCCGCGGCCAACGCGGGTGGGTGGCCGACAAGGTCGACGACGTCGACACCGGTGACCTCGTCGAGCGCGCCCTGGTCAAGCTCTACGACGGCGAGGAGGGCGACGCGGTGCCCCGCGAGGTGCTGGTCCCGGTCGTCCCCGATGACGCGGAGGCGCTGGGCGAGTGGCTGGTCCAGCGCCGCGGTGGCCCGGTGTCGTTGCGCGTGCCGCAACGCGGTGACAAACGAGCGCTGATGGAGACAGTCGCGCGCAACGCCAAGCAGTCGCTCGCGCTGCACAAGACCAAGCGCGCGAGCGATCTGACGACGCGGAGCCGGGCCCTGGAGGAGATCCAGAGTGCCTTGGAGCTACCGGAGGCGCCGCTGCGGATCGAGTGCTACGACGTGTCCAACCTGCAGGGGACCAACGTCGTCGCGTCGATGGTCGTGTTCGAGGACGGGCTGCCACGCAAGAGCGAGTATCGCCGGTTCGTCATCAGGGGCGTCGACGGCCAGAACGACGTCGCCTCGATGCACGAGACCATCACTCGCCGCTTTCGCCGCCTCCTGGACGAACGCGCCGAGCTCGCAGCACCCGGGCCCCACCCGGGTGGCGACCTCGCGAGCGGCCCGACGCTCGTCGACCCCGAGACGGGCCGGCCGCGCAAGTTCGCCTACACGCCGGGCCTGGTCGTGGTCGACGGCGGCCCGCCGCAGGTGTCGGCTGCGGCCGACGCGCTGGCCGCTCTCGGCATCGTGGACATCGCGCTGTGTGGCTTGGCCAAACGACTGGAGGAGGTGTGGCTCCCGCAGCAGGACGACCCCGTGATCCTCCCGCGTACCAGCGAGGGCCTCTACCTTCTGCAGCGCATCCGCGACGAGGCGCATCGTTTCGCGATCAGCCACCACCGCAACCGCCGCTCCAAGTCGATGGTCGAGAGCGTCCTCGACGACGTGCCCGGTCTGGGAGACGTTCGCCGCAAGGCGCTGCTCAACAGGTTCGGTTCGCTCAAGAAACTACGCGCGGCGACGGTCCAGGACATCCAGGACGTGCCAGGATTTGGGCAGCGCACCGCCATGGCGGTCTACGAGGCACTC
>Ga0136612_10000992_pt1 | contig 11568 bp, 8 predicted proteins | sample AntDryUQ224A2306_2_FD_106644 | JGI IMG/M metagenome (GOLD analysis project Ga0136612, IMG submission 106644) | Polar desert sand microbial communities from Dry Valleys, Antarctica - metaG UQ224A (23.06) | ecosystem: Environmental > Terrestrial > Soil > Desert | place: Antarctica: Dry Valley...
GCGGTAGAGGAAAAGAAGAGCGCTGAGCGCCTGGGTCTGCGTAGACGCGCTCACGTTTCTCTCGCTGGCCAGAAAGGAGAGGTAGTCGTTGATCTCCGGGGCTCCCATCATCGAGGGATGCCGCTTGTTCTGATAAAGAATGAAGCGGCGAATCCAGCCAACGTACGCGTCTTCGGTACGGATCGAGTAATGCCGTGCCCTGGTGGCAAGACGCACACGGTCGAGGAGCTTCGGTTCCATCGCCCCCGAGGCTCCCTCGGAAGGTTGTCGAAGTCAAGTGAGGGACGATCCGCGTCGAGAAAAGGGGTCTGCGAAAGACCCAGAGTGCCGGCCGCACGCCGTGCCGCCCCATACGTGTTCCGAACATGACCGAACCTCGCGTTCATCGACACCGCGGCCGCGTGACATAGAAAGCGGCAGCTGCGGCAGCCGCACTCCAAAGGCTTCGCCACCCTGACCGGTTGGCTAGCCTGAGTCCTCCGGGCCCGAAAACCTCAGAATCACTCCCCGAACGCAATTTTCTTTGGCGTTTTCTCTTTCAAATACCTAGACTGCCGCAGAATTGGCACGAAACTCCCAATAAGAATGTTCTTACAAAGCACAAGCTTGAAAGAGAGGCTCCCATGAAAAAGCAGACAAAAACACTCGTCACGGCCGCCGGAATCTCCGTGTTTGCTCTTGCTCTCGTTCTCATGGTCGCACGGCATCGTAATTCCGTTCCGACGCCCGGTGCCGCCACTCCGGTGACTGCCGACGTTCTGACCAGGCCTGCCGTTGCCGCGTCTGACGAGACTGTGGCGCAGGCACTGAAGGAGTCAAAACTGGAAGTGAGCCAGCTGTCTGTTCGCGAGGTCGATGGAATCGTCATCCTTCGCGGAAAAGTCGCGGCGAAAGAGGACATCGAACGCGCCGGCGTAGTGGTCAAGGACCTCGGGTTCGCGCGCGTGGCGAACATGCTTCAGGTTGCGAAAGTCGCGGATGATCAGGCTATCGAGCGCGACGCTGAACGGCAGCTCGCCCGCACTCGCGCCCTCGACGGCTGCAGGTTCAATGTTGATTCGAAAAAGGGAGTCCTCACCGTCAGCGGGCTCGTAAAGCGCGAACTTCAGGCCGATGCAGCCCGGACAATCCTCAGAAATGTCGATGGCGTCCGTGAAGTGCGAGCCGATCTGAAGCGATTTTAATCGCGGCATACCACACCTGCCCACCGCCTCGCTGACCAGTCAACGAAGGGATACTCCCGTCTCGCTCCGCCCGACTTTTCCCAAAGGGGACGTTGTGCTCTTTGCGGAGAGGAAGACTTTCGGGACGAATTAACCCGCATTTCTCACAGACCTTCGCCGCGAGACGACGGATAGCGGCCTGTCTGCTTCGTTGCACGCCAATTTCGCTCCTTGACATAGTGTCGACTATGCCTTCGTCACAAAATCGCCGTGCGCCTCGCATCCAAGCCACTCTCCGCCGTCTCACGACAAAGGTCTGTGAGAAATGCGGGCCAGGACAGCCAGAAGGACTGAACGGTCCTGGCCATCTGGATCGCATTCCGCAATAGCCGTAACCGCTCACCCCATCAGGATCCCCACAACTCATGCGAACCCATCGTCTCGCTCTATCACTCGTCCTCCTTGCTCCGACGCTCGCCGCGCAGGTTCCGCCGGAAGCGCGCTCGGCCAGTCGTACCATTCAGCCTCGAGCGATCGAGGCACACGTCCGCTTCCTGGCAGACGACCTTTTGGAAGGCCGCGAGACCGGAACGCGTGGATACGATGTCGCCGCGCGATACGTGGCGGCACAGTTCCAGGCTGCCGGACTCGCTGCGGCCGGCGAAAAAGGATCCTGGTACCAGACCGTCCCATTGAGAAAAGCTGAGCTCAACAAGCAGAAAAGCTCGGTCGCTTTCAAAGGGAACGGTGAAGGTTCGATTCCTCTTCAGGAAGACGAATACGTCGTGACACCCGACTATCACCGAACGACGAGCGAGATCTCAGCACCAGTGGTCTTCGTCGGATTCGGCATCACCGCGTCTGAGCTGGGCCACGATGACTACGCAGGCATCGATGTCCGCGGAAAGATCGTTGCGATGCTCACCGGTGCTCCCTCCACCCTTCCCGCCACGACCCGGGCACACTACTCATCGAGCTTCGTCAAGGCCGCAGCGGCGGTGAAGCATGGAGCAAAAGGCATGATCATGCTTCGGCCTCCAGCATCGGCGAAACGCTACCCCTGGGAGCGCTACGTGAGGCAAACGAGACCGGGCATGCGGTGGGTCGGTGCGGACAAAACGCCTGGGCGGACCTTCCCTGAGATCCTGGCGACTGTCACGCTTGGCCCACGCGCCGCAGAAGCTCTTTTCAAGGGAGCGAAGCGACCGCTGAGCGAAGTCCTGAAGATGGAAGAGGGCCCTGTGCGGCCATCGTCCTTTGAACTTCCGGTCGAGGCGACCCTCAAGGTAGTCACACGCCATACGGAGATCGAAAGCCGCAATGTTGCCGGGATTCTTCGCGGTAGTGATGCTGCTCTGGCGGCCGAGACCATCGTCTACACCGCGCATCTTGATCACGTCGGGATCGCCACGACCCCCGTGGGCGGGGATTCGATCAATAACGGTGCGATGGACAACGCGTCGGGAACAGCAGCGCTGCTCGAGATCGCGCGCGCATTTTCCTCAATGCCGAATGCTCCTCGCCGCTCGATCATCTTTCTCGCCGTGACGGGCGAGGAGAAGGGCCTCCTCGGATCCGACTACTTCGCCAGCTTCCCTACGATTCCGCGAGAGCGGATCGTGGCAAACATCAACATGGACATGTTCCTCATGCTCTTCCCGATGCGCGATGTCGTAGTCTACGGATATGACCATTCTTCGCTCGCTCGCCAGGTCGATCAGACCGCGCGGGAGATGGGGATCAAGCGGATTGCCGATCCCGCCCCTGAGGAGACCATTTTCGTGCGGAGTGACCAGTATTCGTTTGTAAGAGCAGGGGTCCCGGCAATCGCTGTGGGCGAAGGAGTCGATGCGGGATCCTCAAAGGTGAAGGGAGTGAATCTGGTCCGAGCCTGGAGACAGGAGCGATATCACCAGGTGGGAGACGACCTCCAACAACCAATCGACTTTGGCTCCGGAGCGAGCTTCGCTCGATTCAACTTCCTCGTAGGCTATCTGGCTGCGCAGGAGAAGAACCGGCCGGCATGGAACGATGGCGACTTTTTCGGGACGCGCTTCGGAAGGTAATTTGCAGGACAGACACTCTTGTCTGTCTGGTGTTCTCTCGGAAATTCATCTCCCTGCTGCAAGCCGCAGTTCGCATTTGCCCGGATGGGAGTGTCTGTCCTACATAGGCATTCCGGTTCCCCAGAAATATTGCTCGAAGAACGGACGATAGTCCTTCTTGGTCAGCCGGCCGAGGATTCCGATCACGTCTTCGGTGGTCCCGTATGTCCAGGCCAGAATGCCCTGATAGGAGCGCAGGAAGGAGAGGAAGGCATCCTCTCCGATCTCTCGATGAATCTTCGATAGCAGGTACGCGCCCTTATCGTAAATCAGATGCGTTCGCTGCATGAACGCGTCCATCGGTGCCCCCGGCGTTCGAAGCCGGTTCGCCATGGCGATCGACGAGCTCTCTCCGGCGTCGCGAGCGTTAGCCTTCCATCTGTTGACCATCCCCTGATAAGTATCCTTGCCTTTGAGCTGCCTGATCACCAGCGAAGAGGAGTACTCGGCGAATGATTCGGTTAGCCACTGCTCCTCGCGTGATCCCATCTTGATCACATGGCCCCAGTACTGGTGAGCGATCTCATGAGCGAATCGATGGTTGATTCCCTGAGAAAAGATTTGATTCATCTCTCCCATCATCGGACTGAACGCTTCCTTGGTGATGAACATCGTTGCCGGAGGAGCCTGCCCGTACCCGTACTCGTTGATTTCTATGATGTTGAATTCCTTGAAGGGAAACGGCCCAAGGAAAGGCTCGTAGAACTTGATCATCTTGAAAGCGAGATTGCTGAGTTTTTTCATCGCCGCCGGGTTTTTCATCGCATAAGACGCGATTCGAATGGTGATCCCGTCATGGACCTCCTCCTCGTAGAAGTAACGACCGGCGTGAACGACAGCGAACTGCACAGGCTTATCGATCTTGTTCTCGACGACATTGAACTCGCCTTCCTCCAGCCGCCGGACCGTCACGCCAGGTGCGAAGGCAATGAACGGTTTCTTTACCTTGACGGTCGAGTGGACGGTATAGAACTGCCCGTTGAGGTCAGGTTGAGGGAACCACGGCTCCGTCCCAAGTTGCCAGAAACTGTCGCTATTCGGGCGAATCAGAAAATTGCCAGCGATCTCGAACTGAAGTTTGAAGGTCTCACCGGGAGGAACTGCCTCGGGCAGCCCAACGACCAGACGATCGTCAAGATGGTGGAACGAGAGCGGCTTGCCAGTGGCATCCGTTACGCTCTTGAGCGTGTAGTTGCGCGCTTTGCCGTTCGAGTCATATGCCTTGTTGTAAAGGTCGAAAAGGAAAACTTTCTGCGCGGTCACTCGCGGAGCAATCGTTTCCGTCACGGAAAGCGTCGCGTCGTCGCCTTGTGCTGTCAGCGAGTAGGTAAGGTCGGTCAACAGGTACGAAGGCTCCACAAACTTGCGCCGATCGCGCGCAATGGGCTGATCAGAAAGGACCACGGGATACCAGAGCTTCTGTAGCTCGCGAGGACCCTGAAAAATTCGATGCAGCGAATAGAGTGTTTCTGACCGAGCTACCAGAGGGTCGTAGAGATAAACGAGATTCTCCTTCCCTCCGGCGAACTCGGCGCGAGCCATCTTCATACCCTGGGCATCGAGCTTCCGCTTGATGTGCAGGTGAGCTGCCGGCCCGTACTGATCGCGATCGAACACCTCCCGGTGGTTCTTGAACCCTTCGCCGAGTGAAGCCGCTTTTGCCGCCGGTAGACTGGGAAGGTCGGCACTGTTGGCATAGAGGGCCAGCCGATCGAAGGCGTCCTCGATGACGAGCCCCTTGTCATTCGCCGTGGCCCGGAGACTGGTCGCCCTCTTTACGTTGGACGTCATGACATTCTTTTCCAGGGGATCGGCTGACTGATAGCGGAGCGAACCCTTGCCGGTGAAAAATACACCGATCTGTTCACCCGCAGCTTCGATGGGAGCAATCGTTCCCGACGCAAGCGTGATGGTCAGGTTCCCTATCGAGAGCGTCGTACTCTCAATCGGTGCGCTTTCCTGAACAGAGCGGCTGGAATATCCCTCGGCGAGGCCGGAGACGGTCTCGGCTGCTGCCAGGGGCGAGGTCAAACCAGACAAGACGATCATTGCGGCGACGAAGTGGCGCATGGAGCTCCTTGAATGACGGGTTCGAATCATTTTCCGGCGATTGTACGCGAGCGTCTCGGAGACGAGGGGCCTTAAAGCGCCAGATCTATTCCACGAACAATCCGCCTGGTCATTAAATGTTGGAGAGTCACTCCGGAAAAGTGACAGTCTGGCCACGATTCCGGCAACCCGAAACGATTCCCGCACCGTACCTGTTATGTACGATCGGAGGTCACAAATGAACCAATCAGACAGCCCCTGGGTACCGCGCCTCGCTGCCGCAATGGTGGTGGCCGGTACCGTCATTGTGTTTGCCACACCGGCGACTTCCGTCGGTGGTCAGACCCAGACCAAATCCCAATCGTCCTCAGTCAAAAAGAAGGGAGCGTTCATGAAGGATTTCAAAAAGCCCTCAGATGCGGAGCTGAAAAAGACACTCACGCCGATGCAGTACGACGTAACACAACACGAGGGCACGGAACCACCGTTCCGAAACGAGTTCGACGCCAACAAGCGCGCCGGAATCTACGTGGACATCGTTTCCGGCGAGCCGCTATTCAGTTCTCTCGACAAGTTTGATTCAGGAACAGGTTGGCCAAGCTTCACTCGCCCTCTCGACAAGGGAAACGTCGTAGAAAAGACGGATCGCAAATTTTTCGTCTCACGCACAGAAGTTCGTTCGAAGCACGCCGACTCTCATCTCGGTCACGTCTTCAATGACGGTCCGGCCCCTACCGGCCTGCGTTACTGTATGAACTCAGCCTCGATGCGTTTCATCCCGGCTGAGAAGCTCGCTGCCGAAGGCTATGGCCAGTATGCGTCGCTTTTCGCGGGGAAAAAGTAATGGCCGGCTCACGTGAGACCGCCACGCTTGCCGGAGGCTGCTTCTGGGGGGTCGAAGAATTGTTCCGCCAGCTTCCCGGCGTTATCGACACCACTGTTGGTTACACGGGCGGCACTGTGGACAACGCAACTTACGAGATCGTGAAACGTGGACAGAGCGGTCACGCCGAGTCGCTCGAAATCGTTTTCGACCCGGAGCGAATCACTTACGAAGGCATCCTCGAATTTTTCTTTCGACTCCATGACCCCACGACGCAGGATCGTCAGGGAAACGATCGTGGCACTCAGTATCGCTCGGCGATCTTCTATCACAGCGATGAGCAGAAACGGGTCGCAGAAGGCGTGATCGATACCGTCGGAAAATCGGGAGCGTGGAAAGGGCCCATCGTGACTCAGGTGGTGGCCGCCTCGAAGTTCCATTCTGCGGAGGCCTATCATCAGGATTACCTGCAGAAGAATCCCAATGGCTACACCTGTCACTACATACGCGACTGAAACCATTCGACGCGCGGCGGAAACGAGCGGGAGCGGGAACCCGCATTTCTCATAGATCCCCGTTCGGTTCCAGGCTCGTATCATTCCGAGCGTCGAGCGAGGAACCCGGTTGGAGGCCTTACGCTGTAAATTCCGATTCGGAATGCTTGCTTTGTATGAGTCCCCCGCCCGGATCCCTCGCTCGACGCTTCTAATGAAGCTCTGTTGAGACCGGAGCGCCGCCTTCCAGGCGGCCGTATCGCCGGCTCCCAGCCGGCAGCTGTCTCGCAAGCAAGAGCCGGCAAGATGCCGGCGGTACGGCCGGCTGGAAGCCGGCGCTCCGAGCGCGTCCACGAGACTTCATCACGACTTCCACGGCGCTTTGCGTCGTTGAGTGGCTCGGGATGACACTCTGGGGGTGGAGGAACTGTGGCCGCGGCAAGACATGGCAGTGACCGGCCATCCGCTGTTATCGACAGGCCGGCAGATCGCGGACGGCAGGGAACGCGCTCAACATCGCTTCACGGATTGCCTTTGCTTCAATCGGGAGCCGAGTTGAGATCCGTCGTTCCCCTCCGTCAGTCGAGATGAGCACCGTCCCGTTCGCGCCGTACTGGAAACAGAGTGCTCGAACATCTTTCCATGCGATCTTGAAATCAAGGTCGCGACATCCGGTTCCGCTGATCGCTGCACCGTCGACTTTCAGCTCTCCAGGACACTTCTGGTAAGTCGAGCGATGAAGCAACACCTCGAACCTCTTTCCTTTAGCGATTCTGGGGGCCCTCCTACCAGTCGACGTCGGATTCGATGACACACTCGGCCGTGGCTGCTCGCTCTCAATACGGCTCTGAGACTGCCGGACCAGCATCGCGCGGATTACGCTGTCCGGCACCCCGCGAGCTGCCAGTCGGACCAGTTCATCGGAGCTCGTATCAAAGGATACTGTCGATGTGCGGATCTTCTCTTCGATGGTTGCACTCGAGAGTCCCGCACCAGCGAGCTTTACGATGTCGTCGTTCCGCAGAACCTCACCGCTGAGGCCCGGGCCGACCAGAATAACGAGCGACAAAAGAACGGAAAGGATTCTCGAGAGTTTTGCCATGCCCATATCCTGCGGTAAGGCGCTGCATTCCGAAAGTAAACCTTTCGAGGACGCGGGCGCCCTTTCAGGCGATCTCCCATCGCCGCGTCAACTGACGTGCCGCAACGAAAAAGACCACCGTAGTGCCAAGCAGGACCGAGACTTCCGGCCATAGCGTCACGATTCCCTGGTCGCGCCAGAAGACTTTGATGAACCCCTCCAGAGCCCAGGCGTTGAACGTGATCAACCCGACCTTCTGAAGAGTTTCTGACATCAGAAATCGAGGAAACATACTTCCGCCTATTGCAGAGATCGTCAAAACGCAGAGCGTCGTGATCGCACTCAGCTGCGCGCGGGTTCTGCTGAGCGAGGCCAGAAGAAGCCCGAAAGCAGAACACGCCAGAGCAGTGGAGATGGCCATGATGAAAAACCCGGTCAGATGGGACAACAGCTCCAGCCCGAAAGCGACCGCGCCCCAGATGAACATGATCACGAGTTGCACGACCCCCAGTGTCGTCAGATAGGCCATCTTACCGAGGAGCAACTGCGTGAGCGACAGTCGTGTCGTCAGGATTCGGTCCAGGGTTCCACTCTCGTTCTCCTCGAGCAAGGCTCCCCCCGCGTTTGCGGCAGTGAAGAGCAGAAACATCACACCGATTCCTGCCGCGTAAAACGCCACCAGCGGATTTTTCTTGGTGGCACCGAGGATGTCGTCCATCTTGACGTTCACCCCAGAGAAGCCGGGAGCAGCTGGCGCGCTCCCGGTTCCCGGCGCTACCTGCGAGCTCGAATCGAACATCGAAAAACTCTGATCCAGATTCGCACGTTGTTCGGCGGAAAGTCCGCCGCTGAAGCGGTCGACGATGTCGACTCCACCCTTCATGAACATGTCCGGCATCGATGCCATGACGCTTTTCTGCAACAGCCCGTTCACCATCGGCGAAGCGATCGGATCAGACGAATCGGCGATGACTCGAAGAGTCGGTTGCCCGGTACCATCCGTACTGGCAAAGTCGAGTTGCGTCGCACCGAAGCCTTTCGGGATCACGAGGGCAACGGAGGCGCTGCCGGAGCGGACATAGGCTTCGACAGTGGAACCATTGAACTTCGGATCCTTCTCTCCAGGCGATTCGATGAGCCTGAGTGCGCTCTCCGCTCGCAATGTCTCAATCAACTTTTTCGAGCGTGGTGACTGGTCATCATCCGCGATCGCCAGCTCGATCTTTGCCGTGCGCTCCTTCCCCGACCCTCCAAACACCGAGGCAAATATGGAGAAGAACACCATCGGCACGATGAAGCTGAGAATCAGCGCCGCGCGATCCCGTCTGAGATTCATCCATCCGGCCCGCATGACTGAGAGAATCATTCGCGCAACTCCCTTCCGGTTAAATGGAGAAAGACCCGTTCCAGAGTCGGAGTCCTGATTGAGAGATCGACTACCGCGATCCCTTCGTCATCGAGGCGCCGGACCAGCCGGGCCACGTCCTGTGCCGGATGATCGGACAACATCGTGACCCGCAGCTCATCAACAGTCGCTCCGCTGCCCACCAGCTCGTCCCTCAGGGTGATTGGAATGTCGGTCAGCACCTCAATCCTGATCTCCCGACCTGAACCGATTGTGGACCTGACGAGCTCGTCCTTCGTGCCGCTGGCGATGACCTTACCGTGATCCATCACCGCAATGCGATCGCACAACCGCTCTGCCTCCTCCATGTAGTGCGTTGTGTAAATGAGTGAGACACCATCCTCTCGTAGAGACTCGATCATCGAATAAATGCGCTCCCGTGACTGCGGATCGACACCTACGGTCGGTTCGTCGAGCAGCAACACTCGAGGCTGATGAAGGACTCCTGCGGCAATGTTGAGCCGCCGCTTCATCCCGCCGGAAAGTCGACCGACCGGATCGGCCTGCCGCTCCTCGAGCGCAGCCCACCCCAGCGATCGCTCGATGGCCTCGGACAACACGCTTCCCGCGAGCCCCTGGTAACGCCCAAAGACGACCAGATTCTCGCGAACAGTCAGGAGCGGGTAGAGAGCAATCTCCTGCGGAACGAAACCGATGCTCAGCCGGGACAGCTGGTCGCCGGGCACGGCAGCGGTTCCAAAAATTGAAATGGTTCCGGCGTCGGCCGCAACACGCCCCATGACACTCCGGACAAGCGTGCTCTTGCCTGCACCGTTCGGTCCCAGGACCCCGAGCACTTCACCCGCCCTGAGGTCGAGATCGACCCCGTCGAGAGCGCGCGAGTTTCCAAAAGTCTTGACCAGTCCGGAGATCAGGAGAGGATTTGCGTTCATGGTGTGAGCACGGTATGGAGGGCCGTCAGAGACCTGCCGACTCGCGCTTATCGTTCGTGAATGATTCTGCCACCGATGATCGTCATCCGAATCTGCACCCCGCGAATTTCTTCAGGTCGAATTGCCATCAGGTCGCGCTCGAGGACTACCATGTCGGCCAGCATCCCCGGGGCCAGCACTCCTTTGACGCGCTCCTCTCCGGTCGCGTAAGCGGCGCCGATCGTGTAAGCCTTCAAAGCTTCCTCTACGCCGATCTTCTGAGCCGGGACCCATCCGGAATCGTTCGCCCCGTCGATCGTTCTACGAGTGGCTGCCGCATAGATTCCCTCGAGTGGCGTTGGCGGAGCGACGTACCAGTCGCTGCCGAACGCGAGTCGCGCTCCCGAGTCGATCAGTGATCGGAATGCGTACGTCGTCTTGATCCGCTCCGGTCCGATCACTCTCTCCGCCCATCGACCATCGTCGATGGCGTGATAGGGCTGCATACTGGCGATGACTTCGAGCGCACGGAATCTCGCGATATCGACGGGTGCGATGTGCTGAGCGTGCTCGATTCTGAAACGACGATCCCGCTTCCCATTCTCTTTTGCGACGCGCTCGTAGATGTCGAGCAGCAGGCCGATTGCGCGATCGCCGATCGCATGCGTCATGACCTGGAGCCTGGCGCTGTCCGCCCCCGAGATCCACGAATAAAGGTCTTCAGGCTTGCTGACCAGGATTCCCCGGTCAGAGGGAGCATCTGCGAACGGCTCCGCAAATGCGGCGGTATGAGATCCCAATGACCCATCCACATAGCCTTTGAGTCCGCCGATCCTGAGCCATTCATCTCCCAGTCCCTGCGTCGCAACTTCATCCCGGAGACGTTTCCACGAATCGAGAGGCACCGCTGCGAAAATGCGGACCCGAAGCTTTCCCGCTTTGTGTGCGCGCCGGAAAACATCCAGGTCCGTCCAGTTGCCCATGTGCTGGATCGAGGTAACGCCCTGGCGAACCACGAAGCTCATGGCGGCGTCGAGCGCGCGGTCCTGCCCATCCGCCGTGGTGGCTGGCACGACACGATCTACCAGAGCAAGCGCGTTGTCTTTCAGGATGCCGGTCGGCGAGCCATCCGCACCGCGGACAATCTCTCCTCCCGCGATGGCCGCCGTTGCCGCAGTCACTCCTCCCAGTCTCAGCGCGGCGCTGTTCGCGAGGCTCATGTGTCCGTCGAGTCTGTTGACCCAGACGGGATGATCCGGAGTCACGCTGTCGATCCATGATCGCGCCGGAAGCTCTCCACCCCAGCGCTCGTGATCCCAGTCCCCTCCCGTAATCCATGTTCCGGACGGGACGGTCGACGCAAACTTCGCAATTCGCTCTACGAAATCTTCCCTCGAGGAGGCGTCGCGCAGCTGCACCGAGCTGAGGTGGGAGCCGCCCTCGAGAAAGTGGATGTGAGAATCATTGAACCCCGGTGTGATCATGGCGCCGGCCGCATCGACGAACCGAGTCCGGTCCCCACGCAGACCCTCCGCTTCGCGGCTCGAACCAACGAAGGTGATCCGCTCTCCCTGCA
>Ga0136612_10000993_pt1 | contig 11565 bp, 15 predicted proteins | sample AntDryUQ224A2306_2_FD_106644 | JGI IMG/M metagenome (GOLD analysis project Ga0136612, IMG submission 106644) | Polar desert sand microbial communities from Dry Valleys, Antarctica - metaG UQ224A (23.06) | ecosystem: Environmental > Terrestrial > Soil > Desert | place: Antarctica: Dry Valley...
CCCAACCACCGCGATCGCCAGGGCTCTGCGGTGCTCGGCCCTGGCGATCGCGGTGGTTGGGAGCAGCTGGCCACGTTCGCAGCCATCATCGGAGCTCTCGGCCTGCTCGTGGCGCTGGCCTGGCGATCGAGCCGCCGGGCCCGGACCCAACCCCCGACGTCCGAGCCCCCGGAAGCGGAACGCTCCCCCTGAAAGTTGGGGTGCTCGAACCCCCCCATGCCGGGGGTGAGCGCACCGAGAACGGGTTGGTCCTCAGCCTCGGACGAGGCTCGCCACCGCCCAGATCGCCGCCAACAGCCCAACGGCCGCCATCACCAGGCTGCGGAGGAGCGGTGCTCGGGAAAGGTCACCGTCGGCCCGGCGAGGAGGGGGGCGGACCAGGGCAAGGATGCTGCCCGCCGCCATCGCAGCACCCAAGGCCAGGACCAGCCAGGCCAGCAGATCCTCACCGAGGAACGCAGCTCCGCTCTCAGCCGCGAACACCGGCGACCTCCATCGGACCTTCGGTCCTGCCGGTGCCAGCCCGGATGGCCATGATCCCGGCACCGACGATGAGCACGCCGCCGGCGAGCACGGTCGGACCAGGACGTTCGGCCAGTACCACCCACCCGAACAGCACAGCCGCGGCCGGTTCCAGGTAGGCGAGGATGCCCGCCTCGGTAGCCGGCATCCTTCCCAGGGCCCACAGGAACAGGGTGAGCCCGGCTGCGGTGTGGACCAGTCCGAGCACGACCAACCACGACCACGACGCACGAGGTGAGCCCCAAGGAGCGAGGACAGCGAACGGGGTGAGCACCACGGCGGCGGTGATCTGTTTGACCAGGGCGAGGTGCACACCGTCAGAGGCCATCGGCTGCGCCACTGGCCCTGCGACCGACCTCAGCAGCGACTTGTCGAGCAGCATCATCGCTGCGTAGGTCACCGAGGCCACTCCGGCGAGGGGCAACCCCGCGCCGTCAACCCCCGGTCCGACGACCAGGACGGTGCCGATCACCGCCACCGCCAGCGACAGGCCCAGCATCGGACCGACCCGCTCGCCGAGGACCCGTGGGGCAGCGAGGGCCACGCCCACCGGGGCGAGGTAGACCACCAGGAGCACCGAACCGATGGGCGCCTGCTGGAGGGCGGCGAACATGGCTACCCAGTGCACGGCCAGCAACGTCCCGCTGGCCGACATCAGGATCGGGTTGATCGAACCGGCCCGCTTCGTGCCGGCGGTTGGGTGCCGACCCGCCACAAGGCACCACATGCCCAAACCTGCGGCTCCGATCACGACCCGTGACCAGGCCACGGCCACGGCCGGCAGGTCGACCTCCCTGACGAGCAGGCCGATCGTGCCCCACCCCACCGACACGGCGACGACGGTGACCTGAGGACGCGTCGCCATCGGTCCAGGCTAGGGAGTTGCGCAGTGGGCATGGTTGTCGTCGCCGATGCCCTCCGGCTTCGCCGCAACTGTGACGCGCCGGTCGGGTTGCCCACCCATCGGCTCGACTCCAGGAAAAAGATCTCCTCGAATGCCTCATGAACCGCATTCGCGGGTCGATGGAGGCGGGCGGTGGGTCTCTTCCGCCGCCACCAGATGACGAAAGGCCCATCCCTCCCCCCGGATGGGCCGCCGCCATCGGGCCGGTGGCTCTCCTGGAACCCCCACCAGGAGAGCCACCGTGCCGCCACCCGGTGGGCCGCCCACCCCAGGGCTGTGCCACGCTGGAAGGGCTCGATCGTCGCTCGACGGCAGCGCTCCACGAAAGGGTCCACGGCATGGGCTTCCACCACATCGCGCTGGCCACCACCGATCTGGCTGCGACCCACTCCTTCTACACCGACGCCATGGGCTTCGACCTGGCCAAGGCCGTGGTGGCGCCGACCGACCTCCCTGGCAGTTGGGCGAAGCACCTCTTCTATGACACCGGTGGCGACGGCATGATCGCGTTCTGGGATCTTCACGATCCGCGTGCCGACGGCCTCGACCCGCGGATCTCTGAAGGTCTCGGTCTGCCGGTGTGGGTCAACCACCTCGCTTTCGCCGCCGCCGACCTCGAGGATCTCGCCGCCCGCCGAGAACGCTGGCTCGATCGAGGCATCGACGTGATGGAGATCGACCACGGCTTCTGCACCTCCATCTACACCACCGACCCGAACGGGATCCTCGTCGAGTGGTGCACCGACACCGCTCCCTACACCGATGCCGACCGCCGCCAAGCCCTCGCCGTGCTGCTCGCCACGGAACCTCCCCTCGAAGCGCCCCCGGTGCCGGTGTTCCACCACGGACGACACCCGATCACGGCCGGTCACACGGGTGCTGCCCCGGCGACGGTGCCCGCCACCTAGTGACAGGGGCGACAACTCGGCCCTTCCTCGGCTACTGGCCCGACCCGGATGACGAACCTGCGGTCAGCCTGGGGCGCGAACCGGTCGTGCTGGTCAGTCCGGACGGGGCGGTCGTGCGGGGCATCCTCTGGACACCGCCGGCGGGCACGCCGTGGCGGACGGCGGTGGCGCTCTCGCATCCTCGGGGAGACTTCAGCGTCCACTACGTCTGCCCCCTGTTGGCTGCGGCCGGGTATGCCGTGCTCGGCTTCGCCACCCGATACGTGAACAACGACACCGACTGCATCCACGAGAAGTGCGTGCTCGACGTCGAGACGGCGGTGGCCGATCTGCGGCGGCGGGGCGCCGAAGCCGTTGTGCTGCTGGGCAACAGCGGCGGTGGGTCGCTCATGGCCATGGCCCACTCCCGAGCCGCTGCCGAGAGCCGCACCCACGGCGACGCCTTCATCGCCCTTGCCGCCCACCCCGGCGAGGGCGTGTTCATGTTGCAGGTGATCGATCCATCGGTCCGGGACGAGGCCGACCCGTTCTCGGTTGACCCCGAACTCGACATGTACGAGCCGGACAACGGCTGGCGGCCGTGGCCGATGCATTCCACCTACGACCTTGCCTGGCTGGCCCGCTACCGCGACGCTCAGCGGGCGCGGGTGGGTCGCATCGACGCCGTCGCCGAACGGGCCCTCGCCGATCGGTCCGAGGCCCGTGCCCTGCTCGCCGCCGTGCCCAGCGGTGGGCGTGAATGGAACCGGCGACGGCGTCGGTCTGTCCACGCCCGCTACCTCACGATCTACCGGACCCTTGCCGATCCCGCCTACCTGGATCCGTCGATCGATCCTGATGATCGTGCCCTCGGGTCCGTGTTCGCCGCCCCCGATCCGCTCGACGCCAACTACGGCTACGGCGGGTTGGGCCGCACCATGACTGCACGCGGCTGGCTGTCCACCTGGTCGGGGCTCGCATCGAACGCCCGCATGGCCACCACGCTGCCGGCGGTCGAGGTCCCGACGCTCATCGTCCACCCAACCGGCGATACCGAGATCCGCCTGCACCAGGCCCGTGAGCTGTGGGATCGATCAGGGGCCTCGGATCGGACGTTCGTCGAGATCAAGGGTGCTCCCCATTACCTGCACGGCCACCGTCGTGCCGCGATCGACGAGGTGGTCGCGTGGCTCCGACCGAGAGTGCCGTGACAGGGGCCACGAAGGTCCTCCCGGATCCCTCACGTGCTCCCGATCGACGCAGCGGCGCCGTCGTGATCGGGGCGGGTTGGGTCGCACTCCTCGTCATCGCTGTGGGCGTAGCCGTCGCCTTCGTGCCCGTTCGCAACGGCGACGTGCAGGCCTGCGGAACCCCTGGCGCCTTCCTGATCGAGGGCCGGAGCGACGTGTACCCCGATGCCGGCGGGCGTGTGCGGGACGGGGACGGGGTGGACGTGCAACTCTCGCCGAGTGCGGTCCAGGCGGCCGTCGATCGGCCCTGCAGCCAGCGGGTGGCCGATCGGATGGTGCCGGCTGGGGTGCTGCTCGCCGGTGGCACCTTGACCGGCCTGGCCTGCGTCCTGGCCGGGGCGATCGGCGCGTGGCGACGGAGGCCGACTGACCCTGGAGGCGACGTCGAGCCGAACCCCGAGGCGGGGGGTGACCCGAGCGGCGAGCAGACCTGAGGCGAACACGGACGCAGGAGGATGGGCGCAGGCGGCAAGGTCACGGCCGTGCCCCGAGATGTCGTCAGCGACCTCGGCCTGCCGCCCAGTCCGCCTCCCGTCGGCCCAGGAGGGTGCTGGCCGGACCGTCGACGAACGGCCACAGCTCCTCAGCGATCCGACGCCAGTTGGCCGTGGCGGCCAGGCGGCCGAGGATGGCGTAGAGGCCCAGGTTGATGCGCTGGATGATCACGAAGCTGGGCGGGACGTTGGCGACCTTCATGATGTCGCGATGCGGTCCGTTGGCGTCGAACACCCGCCGCACGCTCTCCGTGGCGTACTCCTGGGTCATGGTGCGAGGGGCGTCGTCGAGCACGATCTCGTAGAAGTGCCCGAAGTAGTCCTCGACGCGTTGATCCGAGAAGGCCTGGCCGGGAGCCAGCAGCCCGACATCTTCGATGATGCGACGAAAGGCACCGGGGTCTCGCCGCAACACCATGGCATCGATCATCGAGCTGAACAGGGTGACCTCGGCGTCGGTGAAGCGCTTCACCAATCCGAAGTCGAGGAACGTGACGCTCCCACCTGGTGCGAAGAGGTAGTTGCCGGGATGAGGATCACCGTTGAACGCCCGCAACCGGTACAGGCTGCGGAACACGAACCGGAAGATCGTCTCGGCGGCGAGGTCGCGCTCCTCCTGGCTCCATGTGACGAGTTCGTCGAACCGGGCACCTACTGCGAGCTCGGTGGTGAGGACACGGCTGGTCGAGTAGCGGGTCACGACCGCAGGAACGTGGATGAAGGGATGTCCGACGTAGTAGTCGCCGAACAGACGCTGGTTGTCGGCTTCGAGCTCGTAGTCGAGCTCCTCGAGGAGCCGGTCCCGTAGCTCGGCCACCAGCGGTCCCGTTTCCAGGCCGGGAAACATGAGGCCCATGGCCGACAACAACAGGCCGGCGTTCCCCAGATCGCTGGCGATGGCTTCGTCGATGCCCGGGTACTGCACCTTGACCGCCACGGCCCGGCCGTCGTGGGTCATGGCGCGGTGCACCTGGCCGATGGAAGCAGCGGCGATCGGGTTCGCATCCCACTCGGCAAACAGTCGATCGGGAGACGCTCCCAGCTCACGTTCGACGGTCTCGGCGCTGAGCTCGGCACTCATCGGCGGGGCGTCCTGCTGCAGCTGGGCCAGTGCCTCCCGGACCGGTTCGGGCATCCCTTGGTCGATGTAGCTGGCCATCTGGCCGAGCTTCATCATCGCCCCCTTCATCTGACCCAGCGTTTCAGCCACGGCCTCGGCCGTCCGCAGCTGGAACCCCGAGTCGAGCGCTTCGTGCCGTTCGGCGGCGGCCAACACGCGGCGGGCGCGGTGCAGGACGTAGGCACCGCCCGTGCGTGTGCCGATCGCAGCGATCTGGGACGCGCGCCTCGCCCGGCCCCCGGATCGGGCCCGGGCGGCTCGGGTCCTGAGGATCGCCCCGACGGCGATGGCGACGGCCACAGCGACGCCGGTGGCCGCGGCGGCGGCGTTCTTCGTCGCCCTGCTCGTCATCATCAGACGCTACGGGCCTGGACGAACAGGTGACGCCGTTGTCTCCGAGAGCCGTGCGGCTTCGCTCACGACGTGCGACGGTGCCTGTCGGGTCGCCTCGCGCGTCGGCGCTACTCCGAGGCAGCGGGGCCGGCCGCGGAGGAACCGGGTCGGGCGATGGGCACGGTCCTCTCGCCGACTGGTTCGGTGACAGGATGCGGACGATCCGAGGAGGATGCAATGGACAACGGCCAGGCGTACCGCGCGACTCGTGACCGCATCATCGGCCTCGTCGTCGATCCCGACGTCGACGCCGCCACGGTGGTACCGGCCTGCCCGGCGTGGACCGTCCGCGACGTGGTGGCCCACCTGGCCGGAGTCTGCGAGGACATCACGACCGGGAACATGGACGGTGCCGGAACCGATCCTTGGACCGCCGAACACGTGAGCAAGCGCGCCGAGCAGCCGCTCCCCACGGTCGTCGACGAATGGCGGATCTTGAGCGAGCAGGCGTTGGAGCTGCTCGGCGATTCGGTGCCGGACCAGTTGGTCTTCGACGAGGTCACCCACGAGCACGACCTTCGCGCCGCGCTCGATCGACCGGGGTCCCGGGACGACAGAGCCGTGACGGTCGGACTGCAGTTCCTCGGCCCGGTGCTCCACGCCATGCTTGCGGCGGAGGCTCCACCGTTGCGCATCCGAAGCGATCATCAGGAATGGGACCCAGGCGACGGGACCCGAGCCACCCTGTCGGCGTCGGACTTCGACCTGCTGCGGTCGGGTTCGGGCCGCCGCACCCGTGATCAGATCGCAGCCCTCGACTGGGGAGGCACTGATCCCGCACCGTGGCTCAACGCCTTCTTCTACGAGCCGTTCCAAGAACCGCCCGCCCCGCTGGAACACCCCGGGGTGGCTACGACCTGAGGAGGCTCTCGCTCAGGAGCCGAGCCGTAGCGATGTTGACCCACAGCCACGGCCGCTGTTGCGGCGAAGCCGCTCGAGCCCCGGCTTCGGCCTCACGACCTGAGTCGGCCGGCCCGCTTGCCAACCCGGCGCCCGGTCAAGCGGTCAGGGACCGGCCCGCCTGACTCCACCAGGCGACGGAGCGCTTTGCGGGTCTTCGGCTTTCGGACTCGGGCGAACCACTCCAACCGACCGTCGACCGTGCACCCGACGACCGGCCCGCAACACACCTTCTGGCACCGGACCGGTTGGACCTGGGCGACCTCCTCCAGCTCAGCGGCAAGGGCGTTGAACGCGTCCTCGCGCCCGCAGCGCTTGCCGGTGCAGAGGTAGCACTGAACAGTCATCCCGGTCGAACGGTGACGCCGAGGCGCTCGAGCTCCGTGGCCACCTCGGCTGCGGCAGGGGCATCCTCGATGACGTACACCCACCACCTTGCGTCGGGTTCCCACTGGGCGCCGAGGGCACGGATGCGTTCCTTGTGGTCGAACGTGTTGCCGGACAGCACGAGGCGGGTATGGCCGGCCAGCTCCTCGGGCGTCCAGATCGTCGCCGCCGAGCGTGCATCCCACTGGCGCACGCCGGTCACGACGACCCGGTACGGATGCTTCCTCCCGGCCGCGACGGTCACCTCATCGACGGGATCGCCGGTGACCTCGACCACGGCCCGGTCGAACTCGCGCTTGGTCCGGCCGCCTCCCCGGCTCAGCTCACAGCACGCCACGAGGTTCAGTCGGCTCCCGATCTCCGCCTCGACCTCACGACCGGCCGCGTTGGCGAAGCTGTCGAGCTCGTCCAACTTGGCCCACCCCCGCCCCCGCTCGCGCGACGGCGCATCGACCTCGGTGAGGACGACGATCCCGACGGCAGTCACGCGTCCAGCATCGCCGGCCCGGCCCTGTCGTCCTTCATCGGCCGGTGCCCGGACGCTCGCTCACAGGTCACGAGCCATGTTCTCGAACCGGGTGATGTGACCGAGGAAGGACAGGTGGGTGACGCCGGTCGGGCCGTTGCGGTGCTTGGCCACGAGGATCTCGGCCAAGCCGGCGTTCTCCTGCTTCGGGTCGTAGACCTCGTCGCGGTAGATGAACATGACGATGTCGGCGTCCTGTTCGAGAGCGCCCGACTCTCGAAGGTCCGAGAGCATGGGTCGCTTGTCGGCCCGCTGCTCGAGGCTGCGATTGAGCTGGGCGCAGGCGATGACCGGGCACTCGAGCTCGCGAGCCAGCAGCTTGAGCCCACGGCTGATCTCCGACACCTCGACCTGGCGGCTCTCGGCCTTGGTCCGGCCGGTCATGAGCTGGATGTAGTCGACCACCACCATGCCGAGGTCACCGACCTCACTGCGGAGGCGCCGAGCCTTGGAGCGGATCTCCATGACGTTGACCATGGGGTTGTCGTCGATCCACACCGGCGCCTCGGCCAGACGTCCGATGGCGTTGGCGATCGCCCCCCAGTCGGCCTGGGTCAGCTTTCCGTTCCGGACCTTCTTCGAGTCGATCCGGGCCTCGGAGCACAGGATGCGCTGGCTCAGCTCGACCTTGCTCATCTCGAGGGAGAACACCAGCACCGGCCGATTGGCCTTCATGGCCGCGTTCGTGGCCATACCCAGAGCGAAGGACGTCTTGCCCATCGCCGGCCTGGCCCCGACGACGACGAGGGATCCGGGTTGGAGCCCGGAGGTCATCTCGTCGAGGTCGATGTAGCCGGTCGGGGTGCCGGTGATCTCACTGCCTCGCTCGTAGAGCTCCTCGAGGCGTTCGAGGGTCTCGTTGAGCAGGTCCTTGATGAGGGCGGTCGAGCCCTCACCCTCGTGACGGGCGATGTCGAACACGAGGGACTCGGCCTCGTCCACCGCCTTGCGCACGTCGTCGGGCAGCCCGTAGGCCCGCTCGGCGATGGAGCCGGCGGCGCCGATCAATCGTCTCAGCAACGCGTGGTCGCGGACGATCCGGGCGTAGTAGGCGGCGTTGGCCGTGCCCGGTGCGTTCGCCTGGAGACTGATGAGCGTCGACGCTCCACCGATCGCGTCGAGCAGATCCCGGCGGCGTAGCTCCTCGCCGACAGTGATCGGGTCGACCGCCTCGCCCCGGGCGGTGAGGATGGTGATGGCTTCGAAGATGTGGGCGTGGGCCGGCCGGTAGAACATCTCGGCGCCACCCACGACCTCGCTGGAACTGGCGACGGCGTCGCGAGACAGGAGCATGGCGCCGAGCAGCGCCTCCTCCGCCTCGAGGTTGTGGGGCGGTACACGACCGGCCTGGGCAGGTCGGTCGCCGGAGCTGGCACCGTTGTCGGTCATGGGGCTACCACCATGGCCGACGTCCCCTGTGAGGAGGTAGGGGCGTAAAGCTGTGGATCACCTGGGGACGGAGCGGTGGTCGATGCGGGCCGGCGTTGGCGCCGGCCCGGCTCATCCGGCGACGACCTCGAGGGTGACGGGGAACTCGACGTCGGCGTGCAACTTGATCGGCACCAGATGGGCGCCGGCCGCCTTGATCGGCTCGTCGAGGCGGACCTTCTTGCGATCGATCTCGATCCCGGTCTGGTCGGCGATGGCGTGAACGATCTCGCTCGTGCCGATCGAGCCGAACAGGCGACCCTCGGACCCGGCTCTGGCGGCCACGATGATGGTGGTGGGCACCAGCGTCTTGGCGATCTCCTCCGCCGCACCCCGAGCCGCGGCATCCTTCGTGTCGCGGGCACGGCTCATGGCCTTGGCCTGCTTCTCAGCGCCGCCGATGGCCTTCATCGCCCAACCGCGTGGGAACAGGAAGTTCCGTGCGTAGCCGTCGGCCACCTCGACCACATCGCCCTTGTTCCCGACGTTGTCGACGTCGGAACGCAGGATGACCCGCATCAGGCCTGCACCTCTTCGCCCACGTCCAGGGCGACGTCGGCGAGGGTGGGTTCCAGATCCTCAGCGCCGTCGTCGCTGCGGACCGGCGGGGGCGCGGTCGGGCGCGGGGGCGGACCATCGGCTCGGAGCCCGGGCCGATCGCCCCGGTCCCCTCGATCACCGCGCCCGCCACGCTGTTGGGTGACGCGGTTCGCGTAGGGCAGGAGCGCCATCTCTCGAGCGTTCTTTATGGCCATCGCGATGGTGGACTGCTGCTGGGCGTTGTTGCCGGTGACGCGTCGAGCTCGGATCTTGGCCCGATCGGACATGAACCGGCGGAGCAGGTTGACGTCCTTGTAGTCGACGTACTCGACACGCTCCTGGGTGAGGATGCTGATCTTCTTCTTGCTCCGGCGGGCGTTGTCCTTGTTCTTGCCGCGCTTGGGCTTCTCGGCCATCAGAACGGCTCTTCGTCATCGTTGTACCCACCCGAGGCCTCGTTGGCCGCCGGTCGGCTCCCGCCGCCGCTGCCTTGGCCGCTGCCCCCGCCCCCACTGGAGCCGCCACCAGCCTGACCGCCACCGCCACCGTTGCCCTGCCCGGGCCCGGTCTTTTCGTTCTTCTTCACCTCGGCGGTCGCCCATCGAAGACTGGGAGCCACCTCGTCGGCGACCACCTCGACCTTCGACCGCTTGTCGCCCTGCTCGGTCTCCCAGGACCGTTGCTCGAGGCGACCGGTGACGAGCACCCGCGATCCGCGCCCCAAGGACTCGCTCACGTTCTCGGCCATCTGCGCCCAGCACTTCACGTCGAAGAAGGAAGTCTGCTCCTCCCATTCGTTGTTCTGACGGTTCTGCCACCGACGGTTGACGGCCAGGCCGAAGGTGGCCACGGCCTGACCGGACGGCGTGAACCGCAGTTCGGGGTCGCGCGTGACGTTGCCGACCAGGGTGACGGTGTTGTCTGCCATCGAGATCTCCTCGGGACTAACCGGCCGCGGCCGGGGTCGCCTGTTCGTCCAGCAGCCCTCGACGGGCGGCCTCGCGGTCGGGCAGGCGGATGAGCTTGTGGCGGATCACTTCGTCCGCGAGATGCAGGGTGCGCTCCAGGGCGTCGAGCGCACCTGGCTCGGCCAGGATCTCGAGCACCACGTAGAAGCCGTCGTGCTTGTGGTTGATCTCGTAGGCGAACCGGCGCTTGCCCCACTTGTCGGTGGTGGCGGTGCGCCCGCCCTTCGCCTCGACCTCGGCGTGGATCTGGTTGATGATCCCCGCCACTGCGGACTCATCGAGCTCGCCGTCGCAGATGACCATCAGTTCGTAGGCTCGCACGGCGAGCAACACCTCCCTCTGGACCCGGCTCGGCCGGGGCCCCGCACGGTGCGGGGCAGGGCGTCGATTGACCGGGCGACGATACCGGACCCTGCCGACGCGAACCGCATCGGTCCATCCTGCCCAGGGGGTGTGACAGTGCCGCACCCACCGGTTCTCCGTGCACGAGCGCACGTCCACGGTGCGGATCGACGAGCAGCACCGATCGGAGGAGCATGGCCCGACTCCTCAGCCGAGCGGCGCGCACGCACCGGCCCGGGCCAGCTGCGACCCCGGTTCGATCCCCAGCCGGCTCAGCCCACCACGCGGCACCTCCACCGCCATCCGGTACGGGACTCGGGCCGGATAGGTGGGACAACGGGCCGAATCCCGACACGGAGCCATGTCGCTACTGGACACGAGTCGACCGCGGTCGTCGATGTAGGCGATCGACAACGCCAGCGGCGTGTTGCGCATCCAGAACCAGCCGGTGACGTCGTCGTCGAACTCGAACAGCATCCCGTCGTAGCCACCCAGTTCCGGATCGGTCACCGTCATGAGGCCCCGCTGGCGCTGGGCGTCGCTGCGAGCCCTCAGCATGCACAACACCCGGACGGTGCCATCGGGGGCGGTGATCCGCACGGCCACCTCTCCGAAACCGGCCAGCGGGGTTCGCCCGGCGGCGAAGGGTCCGTCGACGGCCGGGAGCGCCTCGATCGTGGACCCCGGCACGATGGTCGACCCCGTGGCATCCGACGCCGGTCCGGTCGAGCGCACGTCATCCCGACAGGAGGCAGTGACGAGCATCGCCACCGCGACCAGACCGGCCCCCATCGGTCGACGATCGACCTGGGCCGGTCTGGTCGCGGTGGCGATGCTCGTCACTGCCTCCTGTCGGGATGACGTGCGCTCGACCGGACCGGCGTCGGATGCCACGGGGTCGACC
>Ga0136612_10000997_pt1 | contig 11536 bp, 10 predicted proteins | sample AntDryUQ224A2306_2_FD_106644 | JGI IMG/M metagenome (GOLD analysis project Ga0136612, IMG submission 106644) | Polar desert sand microbial communities from Dry Valleys, Antarctica - metaG UQ224A (23.06) | ecosystem: Environmental > Terrestrial > Soil > Desert | place: Antarctica: Dry Valley...
CCGAGGCGCCTCCGCAGCGGCAGGAGCAGGCGCCCGCTCTCACGGGCGGCCGCGCGCGCGCCACGCCGCTCGTCCGCCGTCTGGCCCAGGAGCTCGTCGTAGCGCTGGAGGACGTCGCCGGCACCGGCCCGCAGGGCCGCGTCACCGAGGACGACGTGCGCGGCGCGGTCGCCCCCGCGCCGCCCGCCTCCGAGCCGGCCGTCCGCGAGGGCCGGCGCGAGCCCATCCGCGGCGTCCGCCGGCGCATTGTCGAGCACCTGACGCGCTCGCACGCCGAGATCCCGGCCGTCACCTTCGTCGAGGAGTGCGACTTCACCGGGGTCGACCTCCGCCGGCTCATGCCTCTCGTCCTCGAAGCGACGGCGAGCTCGCTGCAAGCCTTTCCCGAGCTGAACGCGCGGCTCGAGGGCGACGAGATCGTGTACCTCGACCGCTACGACCTCGGCGTGGCCGTGCAGACGCCGCAGGGCCTGCTCGTCCCGGTCGTGCGCGGCTGCGACACGGCGTCCCTGGACGAGCTCGACGCGGAGGTGCGGCGCCTCGCCGAGGGGGCGCGCGCCGGCACGCTCACGGCGGAGGACCTGCGCGACTCGACCTTCACCGTGACGAGTGCCGGGAAGCTCGGCGGCCTCCTCGTCACGCCCCTCGTCAATCACCCGGAGGTCGGCATCCTTGGCATCCACCGCATCGCGCCCCGCCCGGTCGTTCAGGACGGCGAGGTCGTCGTGCGCACGGTCGGCAACGTGTCGGTCACCTTCGACCACCGCGTCGTCGACGGCGCGCGGGCGGCGGAGTTCACGCTCGACGTGATCGCAAAGCTCGGGGGGCCGGGCGTGAGCCCGGCCCCTCGGCAGCACTGAGGAGCTGAACGAGGACTACTTGCGGTGGCCCTTGCCGCGATCCTCGTAGCGGTTCTCGTCCTCGTGACCACGCTTGGCCTTGTGGCCGCGCTCGACCTGGCCGCGAACCTCGCCGCCGCGGTAGGTGTCGGTGTGCACGTTGGCGTAGATCGCGCCACGGCGCATGGCCCGCACGACCTCGCTGATCTCGCCGGCTGCGATGCCCTGGGCCGGCACGGCGACGACGTCGCCCGCGCCGATTGTCCCGGTGACCGTGCCGGAGGCCGGGCAGGCGCCCTTGGTGCCGCCGCCGCACAGGAACGCGACCACGCCGCCGTTCACATGCTCCTGCCCGAGGTGGATGTGCGCGAACAGCACGTTGCCGCCCTCGAGGCCCCCGTACGTGAGCTTGTAGCGGATCTGGTCGTCCTCGAAGCGCACCAGCGCCTGGAAATTGCCCCGGCCCGCGGTCGAGATCGACGGAACCTCGTTGTACCCGTTCAGCTTGGCGTGGAAGCTGCCTCCGCCACCGTCTCCTCCGGTCGCGAACGCGAAGCTTGCGACCGCGAGCACCGAGACCACGGCGAGCGCAGCAGCGATTCCGAGCTTCTTCACTCTTTCCCCCTTCGATCGTTGTCGTCCTTCGGACACAGGGAGCGGTCGGCCCCCTATCGCTTGGGACAGTACGTCGAACCCCACCCCTCGGTTTTCGCCGGCGGTCGCCCGTCTACACTCCGAGAGTGGGCGTCTGGTACACGATCGGCCTCTTCGTCGGCATTGGAGTCGCCGTAGGCGTGCTTGCCGCGGGCGTGCTGAGCTCGACTCGGGCCGCGCTCCCCGCCGCTATCGTGCTCGCGGCGGCCGTGGCCGTCGGGGCCGCACTCCTCCTCTCCGACTGGCCCGAGGCGATCGGCGCCGGTGTCGGCGGCCTGCTGGGAGCCGGCGGGGCGGCGCCCTTCGTGCGCGGAGCTCTCCGGCGGGGAGGAACGCCCGGCGGGACGGCCGTGCTCGTAGCCCTGGGGGCGCTCGCGCTCGCCGCTCTCGCGCTCATACCCGTCGTCGGGTACCTGGAGGCAGTCCTCGTGCCTGCTCTTGCCGCGCGCCTGCGCCGGCGCGCCGGTGAGACCCACGCCGGGCTTCGCATCCTCGCGCGCGATTAAGTGCACCGTCCCGACACTCCCTTGGACTCCGGGGGCGACCAGCCGCGCCTGACGCCACCCGCTGGCCACGCCCGTACCAGCGGCACGCAGGCGGGCACTAGCCGATGACCGGGGCGGCAAAGCTCGTCGTGATCGTGATCGACGGACTTACGCCCGAGGTCTTTGAGAGCGCGGTCGAGGGGGACGCCGCGCCCGCGCTGCGCGCCCTGGCCGACCGCGGGCGCTATCGCCGCGCGGTCTCCACCTTTCCCTCGCTCACTCCCGTCTGTCTCTCCTCGATCGCCACGGGCGCGCACGGCGACGTGCACGAGATCCCCCACCTGGTCTGGTACCACCGGGGCGACCGGCGGGTGGTCGAGTACGGCTCCTCGTTCGGCGCCGTCCGCCGGGCGGGTGCGCTCCAGTCGCTGCGCGACTCGGTCTTCACCATGAACGAGCAGCACCTCGGGGCGCGGGCCGTCACCGTCTACGAGGCGATCGAGGACGCGGGCCTCGTCGCGGGGGCGATCAACATCACTTGCTACCGCGGACGCACCCCGCACCTGCCCCGGGTGCCCGGGCTGACGCGCCCCGCCTACGGCCCAAAGCGCTTCTTCTTCTACAACCTGTTCGAGTCGGACGTGACCGGGGCCCGGCTCGCGGTGCGCGACCGCGCCTCCGGGTCGCTCGACGGCTACGCGGGCGAGGTGGGTCGCTGGCTCGTGACCCGCGACGGCTTCGACCTGCTCGTCCTCTACCTGCCCGACTACGACTTCGCCTCGCACGCGCTCGGACCCGGTCACGCGCACGAGGCGCTCGCCCGCAGCGATGGGGCCGTGGGCGCGCTGCTCGCGGCGGCGGGAGGCGTCGACGAATTCCTGGAGCGCTACGCCGTCATCCTGCTCTCCGATCACGGCCAGACGCTCGTCGAGCGGGCAGTACGGCTCCAGGACGCCTACGCCGACCTGCCGCTCCTCGCCCCCGGCTTCGAGCGGGAGGCGGAGGTGGTCGTGACCGCCTCGAACCGCGCGGGCATGGTCTACCGTCTCGACGGCTGCCGCGACGACGTGCGCCGCCTCGCCGAGCGCCTCGACGGGGAGCCGGGGGCGGAGGTCGTCCTCTTTCGAGAGGGTGAGGAGGCAGTCGCGCGTCGTGACGGAGAAGAGCTCCGCTTCGCCCCCGGGGCGGAGGGCTGGGCGACGGCGGGTGACGCGGCGATCCTCGATCACCCCCAGGCGCTCGAGCGCTCCTGGGCAGCACTCGCGAACCCGAACTCAGGCGAGGTGATCGTCTCGGCGGCGCCAGGCGTCGAGTTCTCGGATCTCGCCGGTCGCCACCACGTCGGCGGCGGCAGCCACGGCTCGCTCGGGCGGGGCGACTCCGAGGTGCCGATGCTGACGGTCGGTCTCGAGCAGGAGCCGCGCAGCATCACCGCGGTCGCCCCCACCGCGCTCGCGCACCTGGGCATCGAGCCGCCGCCCTACGCGAGGACGCTCGCCGGTGTGGCGTGATCCGCCGGAGGTAGCCCGCCGCCGCATGGTCTCGCAGCACCTGCGCGGCCGCGACATCGACGACGAGCGTGTGCTCGCCGCCATGACGGCCGTGCCCCGGGAGCTGTTCGTGCCCGCGGAGCTGCGCCCCCGCGCCTACGAGGACGCAGCCCTCCCGATCGGGCACGGCCAGACGATCTCTCAGCCCTACATGGTGGCGCGGATCCTGCAGGCGCTCGCGCTGCACGGCCACGAGCGCGTGCTCGACGTCGGCACGGGCTCCGGCTACGGGGCCGCCGTGCTCGCCGAGCTCGCCTGCGAGGTGCACACGATCGAGCGCGTGCCCGAGCTCGCGGAGAACGCACGGGCGGCGCTTGCGGCCGCGGGGTACGAGCGGGTGCACGTGCACGTCGGTGACGGCACGCTCGGCCTGCCGGAGCACGCGCCCTACGCGGCGATCGCCGTTGCCGCGGCCGCGCCGAGGCTGCCGCAGGCGCTCTACGAGCAGCTCCAGCCCCGCGGTCGGCTCGCCGTCCCCGTCGGCCGGCGCCGCGGACAGGAGCTGCAGCTCGCCGTTCGCAGCCCGGAGGGCCCGGCCGTGCTCCGCTCGGTGCCGTGCCGCTTCGTCCCCCTGCTCGGCCAGGAGGGATTCGACCACTGACAGCCGCTGCTAGGGTCGCGCGGTGGCGACGGCGGACTCGACGCGGCGCGATGCCCGCGCGCTGCGCGCGCTGCGGCGCCCGCACAACTGGGTGCAGCTGGCGAAGTTTCTCGCAGTCGGCGCTACGGGGTACGGCGTCAACCTGGTCGTCTACAGCTTGCTGCTGGAACGCGCCGGCGTCCACTACCTGCTCGCCGCGGCCTGCTCGTTCCTCGTCGCCGTCAGCAACAACTACATGTTGAACCGCCTGTGGACGTTCCGCCGCCAGCGAGGCCGCGTCGCCTACCAGGGCGCGCGCTTTCTCGTCGTCTCGCTCGTGGCCCTGGTCGCCAATCTCGCCTGCCTCCAGGTGCTCGTGGCGCTCGGCACGGGCAAGATCCTGGCTCAGGCGGTCGCCATCGTCGTCGTGACGCCGCTCAACTTCGTGGGCAACAAGCTCTGGTCGTTCCGGCTGCGCTGAGCGGGAACCATCGTCCAGGCGCGGAGGCAGTGGCGAGACGGCGCGTGATGCTCGTGCCGTTTGGCGAGACGTGCGTTCTGGGCTGAGCGATGACGATGGCGCGCTACGACGGCCAGACGGGGTGGTATGAGGTCGTTCGCGTCGACCGAGATGATGTCGAGCGCGCGCGACTCTGCCGTGCAGCTGCTCGGAAGAGGGCCGGGCCGATGCCTCGATCTCGGCTGCGGGACGGGACGTGCGCTTCCTGCTCTCGCGGGTGCCGGCTGGTCGGTCGTGAGAACGGACGTCTCGTTCGACCAACTCGAGGCCGCTCGGGAGCACGCGGGGGATCTGGCGCGGCTCGTCCGCGGCGACGCTCACGCCCTCCCGTTCGGGGACGGGGAGTTCGATGCCGTGATCTCGGTCTTGACGCACACCGATCTCGACGACGTGGTGGGGGCGTTCAACGAGGCGCGCCGTGTCCTCCGCGCAGGTGGAGCAGACTGCCGGTTGACGCGGGCAGCACGAAGATTCGGGCGCGCGTCGGCATCAACCACCTTCCACTCGTAGACCTCGTCAACGCCATCATCCGGAGCGGCTTCACGATCACGCAGGTCGACGAGCCCGGCGAGGCAGATCCGCCGGCCTTCCTGGCGCTCAGGAGCACGAAGCTCTAGAAGCCGCCCACGCACGGGCGGGGGACTTCGGGCCGGAGCACTAGCCTGTGGGCATGCGCAGCCTCGTCGTCGCGCTCGCAAGCGGGCTCGTGCTGGCTGCCCCGGCGTGGGGCGGGAAGGTGGCGACGGCGCCCGTTTACGACGCTCGCGGCAACCTCATCGAGGCGCCCTATGCGCCCACCCCCGCCGCGCCGAGGCTGACGGAGCAGCGGGCGACTGCGCTCTTCCTCGCGAACCCGAAAGTGGCGGACTGGTTCGATCGCTACCCGCCGAAGCCCGTCACCGAGGCGAAACGGGACGACGACACGCGCGTCTGGACGGTCAAGGCCTGGTCAGGGAAGGCAGGGCAGATCGCGCTCGGCAAGGTCGACGACGCGACCGGCCGGGTGACCGAGGCGTGGACGGGGCCGCAGGTGGCCTGGAAGATGGCGCGCGGCTCCAAGGGCGCCTTCGGTGGCAATCAGATCAACAGCGCGCCGGTATGGCTGCTCTTCTGCGGCGCCTTCCTGCTAGGGCTCGCCGACTTCCGCCGGCCCCTCAGCGTGCGCAACCTCGACCTCCTGGCGCTCCTCTCCTTCTCCATCTCGCTCTGGTTCTTCAACCGCGGCGACCTCTTCACGAGCGTCCCCCTCGTGTACCCGCCGCTCGTCTACCTGATCGGCCGGCTCACGTGGATCGGGGTGCGGGGCGCGCGCCTCGGCACCGGTTCACGGCCGCTCTGGCCGGTGTGGGTGCTCGCGTGTGCCACGGTCTTCCTCGCGGGCTTCCGCGTCGGTCTGAACGTGCGCGACTCCAACGTGATCGACGTCGGCTACGCGGGCGTGATCGGCGCCGACCGCATTAACAGCGGTCAGGCGCCGTACGGCCACATGCCGACGCAGGGGACGCTCAAGGCGTGCGGGCCGGCCGACGCGGAGGGCGAGACGCGCGAGCGCATCCAGACGAACGGCCGCTGCGAGTCGTCGAACGACCGGGGTGACACCTACGGGCCCGTGGCCTACGCTGCCTACCTGCCCGGCCTGTGGTCGTTCGGCTGGACGGGCAAGTGGGACAGCCTGCCCGCCGCCCACATGACCTCGATCCTCTTCGACCTGCTCACGCTGGCCGGGCTCGCGGTCGCGGGCTGGCGCTTCGGCGGCGTTCGGCTCGGAGCGACGCTCGCCTTCGCCTGGGCGGCCTACCCGTTCACGCAGTACGCCTCCAGCTCCAACACGAACGACGCGCTGCTGCCGGCGTTCCTGATCTGGGGCTTTGTCGCCCTTACCTGGGCGCCGGCGCGGGGCGCGCTGGCGGCGCTCGCCGGCTGGACGAAGTTCGCCGCTCTCGTCGTCGCGCCCCTGTGGCTCGGCTACGGGCGCTCCCGGCGCAGCGGCCGCGCACCTCTCGGCTTCGCCGCCGGCTTCGCCTTTGCCACCGCCACGGCGTTCACCGTGCTCCTGCTCGAGCCGGATCCCGTCCACGCGGGCCGTGTCTTCTTCGAGCGCACGATTGCGTGGCAGGTGGGCCGTGAGTCGCCCTGGTCGCTCTGGGACTGGCGCCAGTACCACGCCGCCGGGATCCCGGATCTCCACCTCGTCCAGCGCGGGCTCCAGGGCCTGCTCGTCGTCGGCGCGGTCGCGGCTGCCTTCGTACCTCGACACAAGTCGCCGCTCCAGCTCGCCGCGCTCACCGGCGCGCTGCTCGTCGGCTTCGAGCTCGTGCTCACGCACTGGTCGTGGCTCTACATCCCGTGGTTCTTCCCTTTCGCCGCCTTCGCTCTCCTGGCTGCTGCCCCGGCCGTCATCATCCGCAGGGATGCGGACGAGCGCAGTGAGAGAGAGGCCCGAGAGCTGGTCTCCGCCCCGGGCTGAGTCCGCGCGCATGGCGCTCGGGGCGGCTCTCGCCGTGGCCGGCTTCCTGCTCGCCTGGGCCGTGCTGCACGAGGGCTTCTACGCGCGGTACGTGATCGTCGACACGCCGATCTACCAGGACTACGGCGAGCGCATGGCCGAGGGCGAGATCCCCTACCGCGACTTCGGCGTCGAGTACCCGCCGGGCGCGCTGCCCGCCTTCGTGCTGCCCGCCCTGGCGCTCGACCGCCCGGCGGCACCAGAGCGCTACGTCGGCCGCTTCGAGTGGCTGATGGCCGCCTGTGGCGCGGCGGCGCTGCTGCTCATGGCGGTGAGCCTCGTGTCCCTGCGCGCCGCCGGCCCGCGCGCCGCCGCGGCGCTCGGGTTCGCAGCCCTCGCGCCCCTGGCGCTCGGCTCCGTGATCCTCTCGCGCTTCGACCTGTGGCCCGCTGCACTCACCGCGGGCGCCCTCGCGGCCTTCCTCCACGGCCGTGACCGGCTCGGCTCCGGGGTGCTCGGTGTCGCAGTCGTGGCCAAGCTCTATCCCGCCGTGCTCGTGCCGCTCGCCGCCGCCTGGATCTGGCGGCGGCGGGGCCGGCGCGAGGCGCTCGTCTGCGGTGGCATCGTGGCTGCCGCCGTCGGCCTGGCGTTCGTTCCCTTCCTCGTGCTCGCTCCGGACGGAGTGGCGGAGAGTCTCGGCCGTCAGCTCTCGCGTCCGCTCCAGGTCGAGAGCCTCGGTGCAGCCGGCCTGTTCGCGCTGCGGAATCTCTTCGGCCTCGGACTGGAGCTGCGCTCGGGCCACGGGTCGCAGAACCTCGCCGGCGCGCTCCCCACGACCGTCGGCATCGTCCAGTCGCTCGTGCAGCTTGGCGTGCTGGTGTGGATCTGGCGTGCGTTTGCGCGCGGGCCCCTGGAGCGCGAGCAGCTCGTCCGCTACTCGGCGGCCGCCGTGCTCGCCTTCGTCGCCCTGGGCAAGGTGCTCTCGCCCCAGTTCCTGATCTGGCTCCTTCCGCTCATGCCCCTCGTCGGCGGCCGCCGCGGGCTCGCCGCCTCCGCGCTCCTGGGACTCGCCCTCGTGCTCACCCAGCTCTGGTTCCCGTTCCGCTACTGGGACTTCGCCCTGCGCTTCGACGAGACCTCGGCCTGGCTCGTGCTCGCCCGGGACGTCCTGCTCGTCGCCTGCCTCGTCGTGCTCGTGTGGCCCGTGCGCCGTGGCTCTCCGCGCAGCGCGTCACCGTAGCGCCACGACTGGCTCGACCGCGCGGAGCGCGCGCACCGAAGGGATTGCCGCCACGATCGCGGTGCAGCCGAGGAAGACCCCGACGACGATCCACAGGCTCGTACCGACGCCGATCGTCGCGGCGACGGGACCGGCGAGCGCCACGCCGACGGGGACGAACACGAACGAGCCGAGCGCGTCATACGAGCTCACACGCGACTGGGCATGCTCGGGCACATGCTGCTGGAACACGGTGAACCACAGAGTGAGGTGGATCGCGAGCCCCAGCGAGGAGGCGAACGCGGCGACCGCGATCGTCCACGTGGGCCACGCGAGCGCCAGGCCGACGAGCGGTAGCACCATCGGCACCGGAGCGAGGGACGCAGCGAGCAACGGCCGCGCGGGCCGGTAGCGGATTGCCGCAATGCCGCCGACGATCGCCCCGGCGCCGCCCACCGTCAGGATCGTCGCCCACGCGGCCGCGCCTCCCAGTTTCGTTTCGGCGATCGATGGACCGAGCACCGCCCACGCTCCGACGTAGAACATGTTCGAGAGGCCGAACAGACTGAGGCTCGACCACAGCCAGGTCTGCGCCGTCAGCTCGTGCCAGCCCTCTCGCAGCTCGTGGAAGAACCCGGCCGCCACGCGCTCTCGCGGTGCGATCCGGATTTGCGCCAGCACCGCGGCGGAGACCAGAAACGTGACGGAGTCGGCAGCGAGCGCGAGGCCCGGGCTCGCCCCGACGACGATCACCCCGCCGACCGCGGGGCCGAGCACCCCCGTGAGGTTGCGCGAGAGCCCCTGGAGCGCGTTCGCCTGCTGAAGCCGTGCGGGGCTGACGGTCTGCGGGACGAGACCGACCTCGGCGGGGATGACCATGCCGCCTCCGATCCCGTACACGATCAGGAGGGCGACCAGGTTCCACACCGACGCGTTGCCCGTCAGGACCAACGCGGCGATCGCGCCCTGCGCAAGGGCCTGCACAAGCGAGGCCGCGGTGAGCACGAGGTGGCGTGGCAGCCGATCGGAGACCACACCTCCGCCGACGAGCACGAGCGCCTGCGTCACCTGCCGCGCCGCCAGCACGATGCCGAGATCGGTGGCGGTGCCGAAGTCGAGCACCGCGAACACGAGCGCGATTCCGGCGAGGCGGTCGCCGAGCGTCGTGATCGTGGTCGCCGTAAAGAGCAGCCGGAAGTCGCGCTCCTGGAGCGCACCCAGGCGTTCTCGAAGGGGAAGCCCCATCGCCGGGGAGCGTATGCCGATGCGCTAGTGCACTTCGACGCGCACGGCCTCGCACCGCGTCGCGCGGCCGTCCGTGTCGCACTCCACGAGAGCGCCCTCGATGCGGACGCCGCCCTCCGCCGGCTCGAAGCGCACCGGCATCCCCGTGCGCATGCGGGAAGTCGCGAGCTCGGCCCGGACGCCGATCACCGAGTCGTGCGGCCCGGTCATGCCGGCGTCGGTGATCGCCGCCGTCCCCCCGGGCAGCACGCGGGCGTCGGCGGTCTGCACGTGCGTATGCGTGCCGAGCACCGCCGTGACCCGCCCGTCGAGCCAGCGCGCGAGCGCGACCTTCTCGCTCGTCGCCTCCGCATGGAAGTCGACGACGACGACGCGCGCTCGCCCGCGCGCCTCCTCCACGAGCTCGTCGACGATCTCGAACGGCCCCCGTGCGACGGTGAGGAAGAGTGAGCCCATCAGGTTGACGACCGCGACGGGCGTGCCGTCCGTGGCCGGGGCGACGGCGAGGGCTCGGCCCGGCGAGTGCCGCGACAGGTTGGCCGGACGGATCACGCGCTCGCTCGTCTCCAGGTACGGGGCGAGCTCGCGGCGCGCCCACGTGTGGTTCCCGAGCGTGATCACGTCGGCCCCGGCGGCCAGGATGCGCTCAGCGAGCTTGGGCGTCAGGCCGCGCCCGTCCGCGGCGTTCTCGCCGTTGACCACGCAGATGTCGGCCCGGAGGTCGGTGCGCAGGCCGCCGAGCCGCTCCTCGAGCGCGCGCCTCCCGGGGGCGCCGAACACGTCGGCGATGAAGAGGATCCTCAGGACGTGGCGAGCGCGCCGGCGGGGTGGACCTCGAGCGTCACGTGGTTGCCCGCGTCCTGGGTGTGCTCGGCGAGCGCCTGCCGCTCGACGTCGGAGAGGTCGAGCACGGTGCCGAGGCGGTCGGAGCCGGCCGCGGTCACCGCCGAGCCGACGGAGAGCCCGGAGTCGGGCCGCAGCCGCGTGACGGAGACGACGAACGACGGAGCCGAGCTCGGCCGGATATCGATGCGGGCGCCGTAGCGGCGCCGGTCGAGCACGTAGGGGGTGATGCCGACGACGGTGCCGTCGGCCGGTGCGAAGACATCTGTTCCCGGCGCGGCGCCGACATCGAGCGCGGAGGTGGAGCTACCCTCGCCGCCCCCTAGCTGGAACCAGGCAAGGTCGCCCTCGCCGGCGCCGAGCACGCGATCGGCCAGGCGTCGCAGGAAGCCGCGGTTCGCCTGCCGCCCCAGCGGGTCGAGCGCGAGCGCGCCGTCGCCCGCGGCGTGGAAGCCGACGGCGGTGACCCGGCCCTGTGCAATTGGAAGCTGGAGCCGGAGCGCGCCGCGGACAGCAACGATCTGTGTCCGCGGGGGGCCGTCGGGCAAGAGGCGGGCGGAGGGCGCCGGCGCGGCGCTCGAGACCTCGGCCGGCTCGCCGGCGCCGAACGCGGTGAGCAGCAGGGTGATGACGACGACGGTCGCGACGACGACGAGACCGGCGAAGCGCCCTGCCCCGCGAGCGGCAGTGCCCCGACGGCGTGCGCGACGTGTCGGCCCATAGGGTCGGGGCGACGGCATGCGGGGCACCGTAACCGAGCCCTCACCAGGTTTCAACCGGCTGGCGTCGGGCGCAGCTTGTAACAGCGGTTTTCGCGGTGGTATCGGGGTTTCCTGCCAGAGATCGTGACGGTCGAGCGCGAGGGCACCGTCTTCGAGGAACGACCAGTCCCAGGCGGGTGGCCGAAGAGCGACGACCGTGCCGCTACGATCGTCGGCATGCTCCGCCGGGTGACCCCCTCCGGAGCCACGAGCTGCCCCTGTCGCGCGTCGCGCCACGTGCCCGAGCCTACGGAGGAGGACGGACGGCACACGTTGCGCAAACCCGGTCGGTGAGCGCGACCGAGGCTCCGCTCCTCGTCGCCGAGGGGCTTACGCGGCGCTTCGGCGGGCGCACTGCCCTGGCTCCGCTCAACTTCGAGCTTCGCCCCGGTGA